>Ga0210402_10004775_pt1 | contig 12275 bp, 13 predicted proteins | sample IncBWC7MmetaG_FD_161055 | JGI IMG/M metagenome (GOLD analysis project Ga0210402, IMG submission 161055) | Forest soil microbial communities from Barre Woods Harvard Forest LTER site, Petersham, Massachusetts, United States - Inc-BW-C-7-M | ecosystem: Environmental > Terrestrial > Soil >...
CGTGCGGCTGGTGGTGCCGCATCTCTATTTCTGGAAGAGCGCGAAATGGCTGCAGGCGATCGAATTCCTGGAAAAGGATGCGCCGGGCTATTGGGAGGTCCGCGGCTATCACAACCGCGGCGACCCGTGGTTGGAGCAGCGCTATTCCGGCGACTGACGCTTGTCACCTCGCCATCCCAAGAGGCAGCGGCCAGCATCACGGAGAGAATCATGGCCACGGAAAAATTCCAGTTCGAAGGTGAAGGCGGCCACCAGCTCGCCGCTGCGCTCGACCTGCCCGAAGGCGAGCCGGTCGCCTACGCGCTGTTTGCGCATTGCTTCACCTGCGGCAAGGATGTGCTGGCGGCGAGGCGTATCGCGGTGGCGCTCGCGGCCAAGGGCATCGCCACCCTGCGCTTCGATTTCACCGGCCTCGGCTCCAGCGAAGGCGATTTCGCCAACTCGACCTTCTCTTCCAATGTCGCCGATCTCGTGCGCGCGGCCGATCATCTGCGCAAAACGAAGAAGGCGCCGACGATCCTGATCGGCCACAGCCTCGGGGGTGCCGCGATCCTCGCCGCCGCCGGCCAGGTGCCGGAAGCAAAAGCCGTGGTCACCATTGCGGCACCGTCCGACCCCTCTCACGTCACCGGCTTATTGAAGGATCATGTTGAGCAGATTCGCTCACACGGCGAGGCAAAAGTTTCGCTCGCCGGTCGGCCCTTCACCATCAAGCGTGCGTTCCTGGACGATGTCGCCGAAAATCCGCTGATGGAGAAGATCACCCATCTGCGCAAGGCGCTGCTGGTGATGCACTCCCCGACCGACGACACCGTCGGCATCGACAACGCCACGCGCATCTTCGTCACCGCCAAACATCCCAAGAGCTTTGTGTCGCTTTTCGGCGCCGATCATCTGCTCAGCGACCGGCGCGATTCCAGCTATGTCGCCGACATGATCGCGGCCTGGGCGACGCGCTATATCGATCTCGCCGCGGCAAACGGTGACGCCGAGGCGGCCGACAAACCGCGGCAGGTCGTGGTGCGCGAGACCCGCGCCGGCAAACTCCAGAATACTGTATCGATCGGCCCGCATCATCTCCTGGCCGACGAGCCTCGTTCCGTCGGCGGCGACGATACCGGTCCGGGTCCTTATGATTTTGTGCTGGCCGGTCTTGGCGCCTGCACATCTATGACCATGCGGCTTTATGCGGACCGGAAATCCTTCCCGCTCGAGCGCGCCACCGTGACGCTCAACCACAGCAAGATCCACGCCGAGGACTGCGAGGAGTGCGAGAAAAGGAAGGGCATGCTCGACCAGATCGAGGTCGCGATCGGCCTCGAAGGTCCGCTCGATGCCGACCAGCGCAAGCGCATTCTCGAAATCGCCGACAAATGCCCGGTGCACCGCACGCTGACCTCGGAAATTCGCATCGTGACCCGCGCGGCGGATTGACGTATCATCGCAGTCGGAGGAAGCGCCTATGCCGGCCGTGGCCCGCATCGATCCCAAAACCGTCTTCACGCCGGAGGAATGGCGTCACCTGACGTCGCGCAGCTCCTGGCGCGGAATGTGGCTGGTCGCGCATGCCTGGGGCGCGATCATCGCAAGCGTCGCGCTCGTGACGATCTGGCCGAACCCGCTGACCTGGCTGCTTGCGGTGATGATCGTTGGGACACGGCAACTGGGTCTTGCGATCCTCATGCACGAGGCCGCCCATGGCGGGCTGCACGCGAACAAGCCGATCAACGAGTTCGTCGGGCAATGGCTGTGCGCTGTGCCGGTCGGTGCCGATCTCGGCAGCTACCGCTCCTATCATCTGCAGCATCATCGCTTCACCCAGCAACCGGAGGACCCCGACCTCTCGCTGTCCGCGCCGTTTCCGATCTCAAAGGACAGCTACCGGCGCAAGGCGATCCGCGATTTGACCGGCCAGACCTTTGTGAAGCAACGGTTGCCGCTGTTCCTGTCGCTGTTCAAGCCGGCGGCCGGGGATGAGCCGGTCGAGCACGAGAGCTTTGTCGCGACCGGGCGCGAGAAGACGGTGCGCTTTCTTGGCCTCAATGCGCTGCTGTTCGTGCTGTTCTGGCTTTGCGGCGCCGGCATCTGGTATTTCGGCGTCTGGCTGGTCGCGATGGCGACATGGCTCTCACTGGTCACGCGCATCCGCAACATCGCCGAGCACGCCTGCACCTCGACAGGCGAAGACCCGTTCAGCCACGCCCGCACCACGCTGGCGAATCCAATCGAGCGCGCACTGATCGCGCCCTATTGGGTCAACTATCACGCCGAGCACCATCTCTTTATGTACTTGCCGTGCTACCGGCTGCCCGAGGCGCATCGGCTGCTGGTCGAGAAAGGCCTGATCAAGCGCATGGAAGTGCGGCCCGGCTATCTCGACGTGATGAAGCTCGCGACTTCGAAAATCAAGCCGGCAACGGCCGCACCCTGAGCGCGCCGCGCAGGCCGAGCGCGCTGCCCGCCACAATGCCGGCGACGGCAACAAAAGACGCCAGCGCCAACGTCGAGATTCCCGTCAGGCCCTGCCCGACCGAGCAACCGAACGCCATCACGCCGCCGATACCCATCAACGCGGCACCGCAGGCCGAGCGCAGCATATGCTGCGGCGAACGATAGCTTTCGAGTTCGAAGCGCCCGGTGAGGAGCGCCGTTACCAGGCTTCCGGCGAACACGCCTCCGACGGTGGCTATGCCGAAATTGAGCGTCGAACCCGTCGACAGCATGACATATTGCAGGCTGTCGGCGATCGGCGCGATGAAGGTGAGCGAAGTCACCGGCACCGGATTGAAATCGTCGGCGCCGAGATGGCCGGTCGCATACCAGCCGGCCGCGACGAGCAGGCCGACGGCCAAACCAGCGGCGATCTGGCCGATCGACCGGCGAAACGGCCCATGCGAGAAGGCGAAGATGATCAGCACGGAGCTGACCAGCGTGGTCGAAAACATCCGCCCGTAGACCTCGTTAAGGCCGAAGCTCGACAGCAGCGCCGGCAGCGAGGTGATCTTTGCCGTCAGCTGCGTCAGCTGCACCGCGGCGATCCGCGCCGGCGCGATCAGCCCCTTCAGCGTCATTTCGGCGAAAATGCCGAGCACGATCACGACTACCAGGGAGCGGAGGTTGCCCTTGCCGAGCAGCACCAGCGCGCGCGAGCCGCAGCCGTTCGACAGCACCATCCCGTAGCCGAACAGCATCCCGCCGAACAACATCACCGGCGCAGAGAACGATGGCTGCAAATAGATCGACTTGCCGAGATCGACCGCGCCGCGCGCGGCGAGCAGTTGCGAGGCGGCGATCGCAACACCCATCGCCAGCGCATAGGTGCGCACCAGCCGGCCATCGCCTTCGGCCCACCAGCCGCGCAGGCCGCTCATCATGCAGAAGCCGGAGAGCAGTCCGATCGAGCCATAGAGCAGGCCGATGATGAGGCCGGACAGGACGGCGATTTGATTGGGCTCCATGGGTGCTCCCTGATTGTAGCCTCGTCATTGCGAGGAGCGTTTGCGACGAAGGAATCCAGACTGTCTTCTCGGCTACACTCTGGATTGCTTCGCTTTGCCCGCAATGACGCGAAGGTTACGGTTTGAGTATGACCCGGTCGCGCGACGAACCCGCGACGGCGACAAAGGCGTGCTTGGCCTCTTCCAGAGGATAAATCGCGGCGGGATTGATCGGAAACGGTTTCAGCTTCCCGCCGGCAAAGCCCGGCGCAAGCTCGCGCAGGACATCGCCGGTCGCGATCGAAGAAAGGCCCAGCGTATCGATGCCGACATAGGTGTGCTGGCCGCGATAGAATTCGAGGATGTTGAACTGCACGATCCGGTCGATCGCCGCGATCAGGATCTGGCGCCCGCGCAAGGCGAGCGCTTTGTGCGCGGCCTGGAAATAGGGATCGCCGACCGTGTTGAACACGATGTCGGCGCCCTTGCCATCGGTCAGCTCGCGTGCGCGCGTGGCGACATCGGTTGCGGAGGCGTCGATGATCTCAACCGGTGAGTTGGTGTGACCTTCGTAAGCCTCGGCCTTGCGCGTCACGCCAATCGCGCGTGCGCCATGCCAGGTCGCGATCTGCACCGCGGCCTGGCCGACCTTGCCGGTGACGCCCATGATCAGCACGGTCTCGCCTTGTTTCGGGATTCCGGCGCGGCGGAAACCTTCCATCGCGGTGACAAAGGGAACACCGATGCCGGCAGCCTCCTCCCGGGAGATGCTCTTCGGCTTCTCGACGATAGCCTCGGCTTGAACAACCAGATGCGTCGCATGGGTGCCGTCGCGGCGGATGCCGAGATCGCCGGAGGAGCCGAACACCTCGCGCCCGACCGTGCCCGGCGGGCCGTCGATCACCACGCCGGCATAGTCGCGCCCCGGGGTACGTGGAAACACCGCATAGGGCATCAGCCCGGTGGCGGCCTTGACGTCGGAGGGATTGACGGCGGCCGCCCTGACCTCGATCAGCACCTCGCTGGCCGCGCGTGACAGCGTGCGGCGCTCAACTGTGGGCGTGAGCGCGGCGGCGTTTTCCGCCTTCGCATTCAGCCGGACGCAGCGGGCTTCGACCGCGACCGGATTGGGGGGAGCCGTCATTATTGGGTATCCTGGTTTCCCTGCTTCACAGGGGACAGGAGTTACCCTTTCGGCCGCTTGTCGTAAACACGCTTGGCCTTGCCGAGCGAGCGTTCCAGCGTGTCCGGGGCGACGATCCGGACCGCGGCCGTGATGCCGATGGTGTTCTTGATGAAAGTCACCACCTTCTCGGCATGCTCCTCGAGCCCGCTGCCGTCCCAATGCTCGGGCCGCGCCTCGGCATGAACAGCCATTTCGTCCATCCGACCCTCGCGGGTGAGCTCGATGATGAAGTGGCCGCCGCACCAGTCGGTCGCAAGCAGCACTTCCTCGATCTGGGTCGGGAACACATTGACCCCGCGCAGGATGATCATGTCGTCGGAGCGGCCGGTGACCTTCTCCATGCGCCGCATCGAGGGCCGCGCCGTGCCGGGCAACAGCCGGGTCAGGTCGCGGGTGCGATAGCGGATCACCGGAAAACCTTCCTTGGTGAGCGAGGTGAAGACGAGTTCGCCCTTCTCGCCGTCAGGCAGCACCTTGCCGGTCTCGGGGTCGATCACCTCAGGATAGAAATGATCTTCCCAGATGTGCAGGCCATCCTTGGTCTCCACGCATTCCTGCGCCACGCCGGGGCCGATCACTTCGGACAGCCCATAAATGTCGGTCGCGTCCATGTCGAAGGCGCCCTCGATCTCAGCGCGCATCGCGTTGGTCCAGGGCTCGGCGCCGAAGATGCCGAATTTCAGCGACGATTTGCGCGGGTCGAGACCGCGGCGCTTGAACTCGTCGAGAATCGCCAGCATGTAGCTCGGCGTCACCGTGATGATGTCGGGGCGGAAATCGTTGATGAGCTGCACTTGCCGCTCGGTCATGCCGCCCGAGATCGGCACCACAGTGCAGCCGAGCTGCTCGGCGCCGTAGTGCACACCGAGGCCGCCGGTGAACAGGCCATAGCCATACGCATTGTGGATGATCATGCCGGTGCGGCCGCCGGCGGCGCGGATCGAGCGCGCCACTACTGAGGACCACACATCGATATCCGCCTTGGTGTAGCCGACCACGATCGGCTTGCCTGTCGTGCCGGAGGACGCGTGCACACGCACCAGTTTTTCGCGCGGGACCGCAAACATGTTGAAGGGATAATTGTCGCGCAGATCCGTCTTCACCGTGAACGGAAACTTGGCGAGATCGGACAGCTCCCTGAAATCGGACGGATGCACGCCGGCCGCATCGAACGCCTTCTTGTAATGCGCGACATTGTCGTAGGCATGCTTCAACGACCAGGCGAGACGCCTCTTCTGCAGCGCCATGATCTCGTCGCGCGAAGCGCGTTCGGCCTCGTCAAGCTCGGCGACATAGCCACTTCCCCTGGTCTTGAGATTTGTCGAAGCCATCCTGCGTTTCCTCGAAATGTTTATTTTTGTTTGCTGCCGGTCTCGTTCGGCGGAAGCCATGTGCCACCGATGGTGCGGGAATGGCCGCGAAATTCGGCGACAACCTCGCCGCCTGTGGTCACCTGCACATCATAGATGCCGGAGCGGCCGCTGCGCGAAATCTCGCGCGCGGTGGCGACCAGTTCGTCGCCGAGTTTGCCCGGCCTGATGAAGGTGATGTCGCCCTGCGCCGCCACCGCCTTTTCATTATGGCTGTTGCAGGCAAAGGCGAAAGCGGAATCGGCGAGCGTGAAGATGAAGCCGCCATGGGCGATGCGCTGGCCGTTCACCATGTGCGGCTGCACCCTCATGGTCAGTGTCGCGCGCCCCGGCCGGACATCGATGATCTTCATGCCGAGCCCGGAGGAGGCATCGTCCTCCTTCCACATCGCGTCAGCACAGGCCCGCGCGAGATCGTCCGGCGATAGCGTGGCCTTCACGTTCACGAGCGGCTCCCCTCTTTGATCAAACGTGATCGTAGTCGACCACGACCTTTTCCGAAACCGGCTTGGCCTGGCAGGTCAGGATAAATCCCGCCTTCAGCTCCCACGGCTCCAGGGAATAATTCACGTCCATCTCCGCCTTGCCTTCGACCAGCTTGGCGCGGCAGGTCGAGCACATGCCGCCCTTGCAGGCGAATGGCAGGTCCATGCCGGCACGGAGCGCAGCATCGAGGACCGCCTCGCCTTCGGCAACCGGAACCTCGCGGCGCTTGCCGTCGATGATCAGCGAGGCAAACGCCTTGGGCGGCGCCGATGGCGCGACCACCGCCTTCGGCCGCGGCTTGCCGCCAAGGCCGGAAACGAAACGCTCGACATGGATGCGGTCGTCGGCAATGCCGATATCGCGGCAGGTCGCCTCGATCTCGTCGCTCATGCCGGTCGGGCCGCAGATGAAGACATGATCGACCGTGGAAGCCGGCACCAGCGAGCGCAGCAGCACCCTCACCTTCTCGCCATCGAGCCGGCCATGCAGGATCCGGATGTCCTGCTCCTCGCCGGAGATGACATGGAACAGCGAGAAGCGCTGCAGGAAACGGTCTTTCAGTTCCTCCAGCGCCTCGAGGAACATCACGCCTTCGGTGGAGCGATTGCCGTAGAACAGGAAGAAACGGCTGTTGGGCTCGCGCGACAATACACCCTTCACCAGCGACAGGATCGGCGTGATGCCGCTGCCTGCGGCAAAACCGACATAGACCCGCGTTTCCCGCGGCGCCGGCGTCACGCCGAAGCGGCCGGTCGGCGTCATCACGTCGAGCTGGTCGCCGGCTTTCAATTCATCGGCCGCCCAGGACGAGAACGCGCCGCCATCGACCTTCTTCACGGCAATGCGCAACTCACCGTCATCGGGACCCGAGCAGATCGAATAGGACCGACGCACTTCCTCGCCGTCCATGCTGGTCCGCAAGGTCAGATATTGGCCGGGCGCGAAGGCGTAATCATCCGCCAGTTCATTTGGAATTGTGAAGGTCATCGATACCGCGTCCGCCGTTTCACGGCGGAGATCATTGACGACCAGGCGATGGAATCGGGGTGCGACGGACATCAACTTCTCCCACCGTCATTGCGAGCGAAGCGAAGCAATCCATGCCGCAGCAAGGGGAGATATGGATTGCTTCGTCGCTTCGCTCCTCGCAATGACGGTATCCTTATGATCAGTGACACTTGAAGTAATCAAAGGGTTCGCGGCAGGATTTGCAGCGCCACAGCGCCTTGCAGGAGGTCGAGCCGAATTCGGAAAGCAGTTCGGTATTCGACGAACTACATTGCGGGCACGCCACCTCCTGCACGCCGAACAGCGCGCGACGCGAGCTTGCTGGCAGCGGCGGTGCTATGCCGTATTCCCGGAGCTTGCGGCGGCCGTCCTCGCTCATCCAGTCGGTGGTCCAGGCCGGCGACAGCACGGTGCGGATTTTCGGCCTGGCAAATCCCTCGCGCTCCAATGCGAGCTCGATTTCCAGTGCGATCATGTTCATCGCGGGGCAACCGGAATAGGTCGGCGTGATCGCGACCTCGATGCCCCCGTCGCTCACCGTGACCTCGCGCAGCACGCCGAGATCGGCAATGGTAAGCACAGGAATCTCGGGATCGACCACGCGCGAAGCGGCATCCCAGGCGCGCTGACGCAGATCGGCATCGCTAAGGGCGGCCGTCACCATGTCGCCCCCGGGAAGGAACGCTGCAGCGACTGCAATTCGGAGAGAAGATGGCCGAGATGCTCGCTGTGCCGGCCGACGCGGCCGCCCTGCTGCATCCAGTCGTTCTTCGGCAGCGCCAGCGTCGCTTCGTTCACGACGCCGGTAACGGTTTTCAGCCATTGCGAGCTCAAGCCGGCGGGATCGATCGCGACGCCGGCATCGATCAGCGCCCGCTCGGAGTCATCGACCGCGAACATCTCGCCGGTAAAGGCCCAGAGCTCGTCAATCGCCGCCTGCGCACGGCGGTGACTCTCTTCGGTGCCATCGCCGAGACGGACGATCCACTCGGAAGAATGGCGCAGATGATAGGCGCTCTCCTTCTCCGACTTGGCCGCGATCGCCGCCAATGTCGCGTCGGATGATTTCATCATCGTGCGCCAATAGAGATCGGCAAACGCCGAATAGAAGAACTGCCGCACCATGGTGCGGGCGAAGTCTCCGTTAGGCAGTTCCATCAGGAGCAGATTGCGGTACTGCCTGACGTCGCGCAGATACGCAAATTTGTCCTCGTCGTTGCCCTTGCCTTCGACTTTCGCCGCGTAGGTATAGAGTTCGCGCGCCTGGCCGAGCAGGTCGAGGCCGATGTTGGACAGCGCCATGTCCTCTTCCAGCATCGGCGCATGGCCGCACCATTCGGAAAGGCGATGGCCGAGGATCAGCGCGTCGTCGGCGCGCCGCAGCACGTAGAGCACCAGCGGGGTTTCGGAGACTTGGATCGACGGGACGGACATCACATATGCCCCACTTCTTCGGGCACATCATAAAACGTCGGATGCCGGTAGATCTTCGACTCCGCCGGCTCGAACATCATGCCCTTCTCGGACGGATCGGACGCGGTGATCGCGTTCGACGGCACCACCCAGATCGAGAGGCCCTCGCCGCGGCGGGTGTAGATGTCGCGCGCGGCCCGCAGCGCCATCGTGCTGTCTGCTGCATGCAGCGAGCCGCAATGCTTGTGCGCGAGCCCGTTGCGGCTGCGGATGAAGACTTCCCACAGAGGCGTGTTCGGCGTGGCCATGGTGATCTCCTATTCCGCGGCTTGCGCGAGTTGGCGATGCCGGCGCTTCTCGGCGTAGGCGGCCGCCGCCTCGCGCACCCAGGCGCCCTCTTCATGCGCCTTGCGCCGCGCCGCGATCCGGTCGCGATTGCAGGGGCCGTTGCCGGCCAGCACCTGGTTGAACTCGGTCCAGTCGATCTCGCTATAGCGCCAGTGGCCTTCCGCGTCCTGCTTCATGCCGGGATCGGGAATGGTCAGCCCGAGGAACTGCGCCTGCGGCACGGTGGCGTCGACGAATTTCTGGCGAAGCTCGTCATTGGAGAAGCGCTTGATCTTCCACCTGTTCGAGGTGTCGCTGTGCTGGCTCGCCTTGTCGGGCGGGCCGAACATCATCAACACCGGCCACCACCAGCGATCGAGCGCGTTCTGCGCCATCGCCTTTTGATCCTCGCTGCCGCGGCACAGAGTCAGCATGATCTCAAAGCCCTGACGCTGGTGGAACGACTCTTCCTTGCAGACGCGGATCATCGCGCGCGCATAGGGACCATAGGAGCAGCGGCACAGCGGGATCTGATTCATGATCGCAGCACCGTCGACCAGCCAGCCGATCGCGCCGATGTCGGCCCAGGTCAGGGTCGGATAATTGAAGATGGAGGAATATTTCGCCTTGCCGGCCAGCATCGCATCGACCAGCTCCTCGCGCGAGGTGCCGAGCGTCTCGGCGGCGGCGTAGAGATAAAGCCCGTGGCCGCATTCGTCCTGCACCTTGGCAAGCAGCGCGGCCTTGCGGCGCAGCGACGGCGCGCGGGTAATCCAGTTGCCCTCGGGCAGCATGCCGACGATTTCGGAATGGGCGTGCTGGGAGATCTGCCGCGTCAGCGTCTTGCGGTAGGCGGCCGGCATCCAGTCGTTCGGCTCGATGCGCTCGTCGACATCGATGCGCGCCTGGAATTGCGCAGCACGCGCGGCGTCCTCGATTCCGCTGGCATCAGCGTCAGACGTGTTCAGCGCCTGTGTGTACATGCCGACCTCCCTTGCATTGATTGGGATCAACATATTACAAAAAAATAGAAATGCAAGCTATTTGTGTAACACGTTGACTAGTCCGCAAACCTCCGGCCCAGTTCGGCGATCGCCTTCGGCAACGGCCCGTCCTCGTTCGTTCCATGCCGGTCAAGCCATTGTTCCGACGCCGGAAGCAGCGCGCGATAGATCTCGCCGCACAGCGTCCGCGCTGCCCTGCCCGGCCAGTCACTTGGCAGCAGCGCCACCGGCAACAGCGGGTCGCGCAGCACCACGCGGCGGTAATGATGGATCAGCAGGATGCGCGCGGTGAAGGCGTCGGCGTCGGTCAGCTGCTCGCGGCGCTCGATGAAGGCGCGCAGCGGCGCAAAGGTCTTCATGAATTTCAGATAGGCGTCCGCGGTGCGCTGCAGCGGCCAGCTCTCGCTGAGCAGTCGCCGGCCGCTGTCGTCTTCGGCCGACACCTCGAGCCGGATGGCGTTGGAGGCTTCCTCCGGAACGGGCACGCCGGAGGGCGCGACCCACACGCCCGGCAGCGGGCTGCCGAAGCCGGCATTTTTGAGCGCATCGCGTGAAGCGTCGCGGTCTTCGCCATTGCCGATCAGCAGCAGTTCGAAGCGACCGGTCCAGTCCGATGGCGGCGGATCGTAGATGTGTTTGGCGGCGATATCGAAGGTCAGCCGGCCTTTCTTCACTAGGCGATAAAAGCTGTTGCGGCCGACCTTCTCGCGCTCGAACCAGCCGTCGGCGGTAAGCCGCGACATCGCGGTGCGCACGACGCTGGCATCGATGTCGAGGGTTTCGAAGAACCCGAGCAGTGTGCCGAGCCATAGCGAGCCGCCGCGCGGCACGATGGCGTCCCCGAACACGGTGATGATGATCGAGCCGGTGCGCGACGGTTCGCGCTTGAGCTGGTCGATGATGCGGGCAAGCGGATGCGGCATGCGCTCAGGCATACCGCAGTTCGGAGCCCGCGAACACACCGGATGGCTTAGCGGTTCGGATCGGGGTAAACCAGCGCGCGCCAGCCCGAGCGGTCGAACGGCTTCCACTGCCCTTCGGCTTGCGCGAGGCGCTCGGCGACCGCATAGACCACGGCGGGGTGATGGCCCATGCCGCAATGGCTGCTCTCGACCTCGATGCTTTCCGATTGCGCGGAAGTTTTCTCCATGCAGCCTTGCCAGGCGCAGATGCCGTCGGTGCGGCTGAAGATCGCGGTGGTCGGCACCGGCGGCGGCTCGGACAGTGCGCCGCCGAAGCGCTCGTCTTCCTCGTCGGCGCGGCGGCCGCTGGCGAGTTCATAGACGCGCCAGGCATTGGTCGAGCGCGGCGGGCCGGCGAACGGGCTGCCGAGCGTGATCACGCTGCGCACGCGATCCGGCCTCATCTTGGCGAGCTGCCGCGCATAAAGACCGCCGAGGCTCCAGCCGATCAGCGAGACCTTGCGGCCGTGCACGTCATTCATCTCTTCGAGCAGATCGACCATGCCATCCTGCACGCCCTCACGCAGACCGAGGTTGCGGCCTTGCTGCCAGCCGCTCACCGCGTAGCCCTTGCTGTTCAGAAAGGCGCGCAGCGGCCGCGTCGAAACGTCGGAGGCGATCAGCCCAGGCAGCACCAGCACCGGATGGCCGTCGCCGCGCGGCGCGAGCGACAGCAGCGGCAGCGCGCCGAGAAAGGCGCCAAATTCGTTGAGGGCTCGCCCTTCCAGGAACATCAGCGTCCTGGACGGCGGGCGAAGCGTCTGCACAGCAACGGACATCGTGTCTCCTTTGCGAGCCGGCCCCTGAAGTTGCGGCAGCCGGCAAAAAACGTATGAAGGGCTCAATAAAGGAACGCCAACCTCGTGGAATCGTTTCGCAACGCAACAAGCTTAATTTGAAAAGCTAGGGAACTGTTCCGGGCCTTTCAAGCCAACCAGATCACACTTGCCACCAGTAAAAATCCGGACGTGATTAATTAGTCACAACAGCCGGAGCAGGACTTCGGCGGTATAGAGCGCCAGTCCCGCCAGTCCGCCGATCAGCGAGCCGTTGAAGCGGATATATTGCAGGTCCTTGCCGAT
>Ga0210402_10004776_pt1 | contig 12274 bp, 13 predicted proteins | sample IncBWC7MmetaG_FD_161055 | JGI IMG/M metagenome (GOLD analysis project Ga0210402, IMG submission 161055) | Forest soil microbial communities from Barre Woods Harvard Forest LTER site, Petersham, Massachusetts, United States - Inc-BW-C-7-M | ecosystem: Environmental > Terrestrial > Soil >...
TTCCCGTGATGGCCAAGTGCCGTATTGGGCAGTTTGTGGAGGCGCAAGTGCTGGAGGCACTCAATGCGGACTTTATAGATGAAAGCGAAGTGCTTACTCCGGCGGATGAAGAATTCCATATTGATAAAACAAAATTTACCATTCCTTTTGTCTGTGGTTCCCGGAATCTGGGTGAAGCTCTCAGGCGCATCAACGAAGGCGCGGCAATGATGCGTACCAAAGGCGAAGCCGGCACGGGCAATATCGTGGAAGCAGTCCGGCACATCCGCGCGGTAAATAGCGGAATAGAAGATTTAAAAAAATCTCTTGCAAAAAAAGAAATAGGAAAACTGCGAAAGAAAGCTTTGGATTTCCGCGTGCCTTTTGACTTGGTAATACAAACAGCCAAGCAAGGTAGGCTGCCGGTGGTTAATTTTGCCGCCGGCGGGATAGCAACTCCCGCAGACGCGGCGCTCTGTATGCAGCTGGGCGTTGACGGCGTGTTTGTGGGCTCCGGAATTTTTAAAAGCGCTAATCCGGAACGTCTGGCAAAGTCTATCGTGGACTCCGTGGCTCATTTTAATGATGCGAAAATTATCGCTAAGGCGAGCGAGAATCTGGGTACTCTGATGAAAGGGCAGGAAATTTCGAAACTGGAGACTAGGCTAGCCGAAAGAGGCAATTAACTCCGGAAAAAGTTTATGTTAAAAAATAAAAGAATAAAAATCGGGATACTGGCTTTCCAGGGAGGAGTGATAGAACACCAGCAAGCAACCTTGCAGGCCTTAAAGAATTTGAAAATAGACGGCGATGTTGTCCTCACTCGCACAAAAGAAGAAGTTAAAAATCTGGACGCGCTGATAATTCCCGGCGGAGAGAGCACGGTATTTTATAAACTGGTTGAGGAGGCGGGAATTTTTCAGGAATTAAAAAAAATTAAAAATATTTTCGGCACTTGCGCGGGGGCGATATTCCTCGCCAAGAATATAAAAAATAAAATTAAAGGACAGAAGTCTCTCTCGCTTATGAATATAGAAGTGGATAGGAATGCTTACGGCGCGCAGGGGGAATCATTTGAAGAAAACATAAAAACAAAGCTTGGCATTGTAAATGCGGTATTTATCCGCGCTCCAAAGATAAAAAGCGCGGGTAAAAGTGTTTATGTGCTGGCAGGAGACAAGAAAAATATAATAGCCTGCGAAGAGCGGGGAGGAGGCAGAAACTATCTGGCCACCTGTTTTCATCCCGAGCTTTCTACCACAAAATTCCATGAATATTTCATAAAAAATCTCGTGCGGTAATGTTCATTACAATATATATTTGACAATTTGTAATTTTAACGTATTATATTGATAGAAAGGGGAACCGTCATGGATGGGTATTTCCTGATTCCAGCAGTTCTTGTTTGTGTCGTGATTGTCGTGTGCTTTGTCGTGTACAAGTCATCACCACGCTTCCGTCGTTTCATACGCGGCTTGGAATGGTGAAGTATGCACCACACGTAATATCAATGCATCATTGACAGGAGAAAAGATGAGACAAAGATTGATTCACGCGATGCTGTTCTCGCTTATCGTGTTTGCGACTCAGTCGTCTGCCGCAGCACAACCAGCCCTAACATCGGCGGCAGCGATACTGTCCGTACGCCGGGAAGTAGGGATACTTGCCGTGTTTCTGTTCGTCGTTGGCCTATTTGCCTTAGCGACTTACATCACTCGGCGACCAGATCGGCGGAAAACTCTCAAGCAGCCGCTGCCGCCGGGAACAAATTCGTCTCTTCCACACTCGCAGCCGGCACAGTTTGGAATTCTTCCCTGGGAGCCGGATGCGTTCAGCACTGACATGCCATACTTTCTGACTCTTCCGAGAGACGAGGCGTTCTTTGCCCGCTTGTTTACCGGGGATGAAGAAGAAATCGCTGGCGACGACGGACTCAGCGTCACGACAGTCCGGCGCGAACCCGCGGCAACGTCAATGAAGAAATCGCCGCTGCCTCCGGTTCGTCAGTACGAACCGCGGACTTCTCGCAGGCCTTCGACCAAACGACATTCTTCGGGTCGGCACTCTGTCAGATTTCTCGCTTCTCGTCGGGCCCGGGCGAATCAGTGTCTTCGAGGGGCGTTTTCAATGAAGTAAACCGAACATCGTTTTCCAACAAGGCAGCCGCGAATCGCGACTGCCTTGAGTTCGTTTTATTCTTCAATTTTTGGCTTTTCTACTTCCAGCAGTGCAAGTTCGGGAGAAGAGCCGGCAATACGAAATATATCTTTATCTATTTGCTTAAATGTTTTATTGGAAGAGTTGTAATGGTTTACAACCGTACCAAGAGCATTACCGAGTTTTATATGAGAATCATCGTAAGCTTTCAGATGTTTGGTCAGTTCTCCGACTCTTTTTATAATTTCGGACGCCTCCTTTTCTATTTTTAAGGCATTTAAACCCTGTAAAACTGTTTGCAAATAAGCGAGAAATGAAGTTGGGGACACTATAATAACCTTATATTTATTTGCCGCACGTTGAATTAAGTTTTCATTCTCATCTTTTCCAACTCTGCCTATTAAAAGATCGTAATATATTGCTTCATGCGGTATAAACATAAATGCAAAGCTCAAAGTGTTTAATTCTGGTTGTACGTATTTTGCAGTTTCAATAATCCTATTTTTTAAATCATTTTCAAAGATTTTCTCTAAACGTTCGCGTTCCGTTGTGTTCCGTTCATCAATAATACGGTTGTAGTTTTCCAGCGAAAATTTGGAGTCAATTGGAATTATTTTATCTTTTACAAATACAACAGCATCCGGTATTAAATCTTCTCCGTTTTCATTTTTGCCTAATTTGTATTGCATTTCAAAACTTCCAGGAGGCATTGTGTTTTTTAGAAGCGTCTCTAGATAATACTCGCCCAAAATTCCCCGCTGTTTCGGATTTTTTAAAATATTTTCCAAGCTTTGTAATTGGTCGGCGAAAGAGATAACTTGCTTGTTCGTCTCATCAAGGCGAGTAAGTCTTTCTGTTACATCCCGGATAATTTTATTTGATTCTGATGAGTGGAATTTTAAGCTCTCGTTCACTTGCTTATGTGATTCGCCGATTTTGTTGTCTACCGTGCGGGAGAGCTCGTTTATTTGAGTTAAAATTAAATTTAAGCCTACATCGTCTTTCTTCTCTTCTTTTTTTCTGCCAAAAATAAAATAGACGAAAATGCCCCCGATAACTAACCCTACTAATATCCCAAATCCGTTCTGCATTTATATATTCTATCACAAAAAAGAGCGCCACCGATGAGCTGGGGTGCCCTTTCGGTGGCTGTGATTAGCGCTTCTTCTTTCGTTGTCTTTTCTCCCGCATGTTCAGCACGTGAGGCGACCAGCTCGAGAAACCGGTAAGCTCGAAACCTATGCTGTGAGCTTCGTCTCCAACATACTTTTCCAAGGTTCCATTTTGAAGACGGAGCCCAGGAGGGAGATTAAACTGCATAAACCACCTATGGCCGATGTAGAAGTGTCCTTTCACGTACACACTACCTACTTTTTCGACCATTGCCCAATGCTTCGACTCTTTCATGGCTTTGCCTGTCCTAGGATTGGATTTTTACATCTACGTCCGTATAACATTATACAGAATAAATGTTAGTTGTCAACTATATAATTCTTATTTCTCCAAATGATGTTTTAGGGTATAAATCCAGTCGTCTTCAATCTGGTCGCTTTCGAGTTTCTGGGCAAGCAGCCATTCCAGATATCCTCGGTCGACGGCAAGAACTTCTTCTATTTTCTTGCCGTTATGCTTGCCGAAATTCATAGTCCGGAAAAGGGAGGGGTGAGAAGAAATTTCTATCATTTTATATATCGCTTCTTCTTCGCTTAATTTCCGGCTCTCAATTATTTTATTTTTTAGTCTTTCAAAAAGTTTTTCCAATACTAAAACATCACCCATAGCATCGTGCGCCGTTGCCTCCACGTCAAGGTCAAGCAGATATCTTAAGTACTGGAGATTATATCTTTCTATTTTTCCTTCAGTGTCCAGCTCTCTGGCTACACGCAGTGTGCAAATAAATTTGTCTGGTTTGACATTTTCTTTTTCAACTATCATCAGGTCAAAAGGCGCGTTGTGAGCGACAACCACGGAATCCTTATCTTCAAAAAGTTTTTTAATTTTTTCATAATCGGGACTTTCTCTAAAAGGCGGCTTGTCGGCAACCATTTTATTTGTGATGTGGTGTATGGCCGAAGCCTCCGGGGGAATTTTTATTTCCGGTTTATAAAGACCGGTAAAATTTGCACTCCCTGTTTTATACGCAATTTGTAGCAAAAAATCTTTTTCTGTGTTTCCGGTCGTTTCCGTATCGAAAAATATTAGTCTCTGTTTTTTTCCTTGCATTTTATTATTTTATCATAATTTGATACAATATGGCTATGTTGCACGAACAAATAAAAAACGGAATAAAAGAAGCCATGATGGCGAAAGATAGCGTAAAGCTGGAAACATACCGCGGGATGGTCGCTGCGTTTACCAATGAGCTTGTTTCCAAAAACAGAACTCCCCAAGAGATGCTTACGGACGAAGAAGTAATAGTCGTCATTACGCGGCTGGCCAAGCAGCGAAAAGATTCCATAGAACAATTCAGGAAAGGAAACCGCGAAGATTTGGTCCAAGTGGAAGAGGCGCAGCTAAAAATTCTCGAAACTTTCCTGCCGAAACTTATGGATAAAAATGAAATAGAGAACCGGGCCAAAGCAAAGAAAGAAGAACTGGGTATAACTGACGCTTCCAAGAAAGGAATGTTAATGTCGGCATTAATGAAAGACTTAAAAGGTCTGGCAGACGGTATGTTAGTCAAGGAGGTCGTGGATTCTCTGTTCTGATATATCTATGCATACAGTTAATTTTTTAACCCGTATAGTGGAGCATCATCAGACGCTCACGTACGCGATTGTTTTGCTCGGTCTTATTTTTGAAGGCGAAGTCATCGTGATTTCCGCGGGAATTTTGGCGCATCTCGGCGCTCTGAATGTCTGGTTTGTTCTTTTCTTTGTTCTCTCGGGCGCATTATTAAAAACTTTTATTGGATATGAATTGGGCCGGTTTCTATCCAGAAAATATCATCATAACGGATTTTTTAGATATATTCACAAACGGGTGTATACGATTTTACCGCGATTAAAAACAAAACCCTTTTGGTCTATTTTCATTTCAAAATTTATATGGGGGGCGAACAATATCGCCATCCTTTTTTCCGGATACGAGCGTATTGAATATGGAAAATTTTTAAAAGCAGAGATATTAGCCACTCTCGTCTGGGCTCCGGTAATGCTTTCTTTGGGCTACTTTTTCAGCTATACTGCGCTTAATGTCAGCAGAGAGATTTGGCAATTTCTGGCGGTAGTGCTGGTTTTGTTTATAATCTTTATTATTTTTGACAAGCTGGTCAGCTGGCTGTATGAGCTGTTTGAACAATTTTATGACGAACAACATTAAAAAATTGATTACCCATAACGGCTCATTCCACTCCGATGATATTTTTGCGGCTGCCGCTTTGAGTTTGATGCTGGAAAAAGGAGGGGAAGGTTTTGAAATCATCCGTACCCGGGATCCCGAGGCGATAAAGACCGGGGATTTTGTTTTTGATGTGGGAGGAATTTACGACGCAGTGAAGAACAGATTTGACCATCATCAGGTTGGCGGAGCGGGTAAGGGAGCCGAAGATATCGAATATGCATCTTTCGGATTAGTCTGGAAAAAATTCGGAGAAATGCTGGCCGGCGGGAAAAAAGCCGCGGAAATAATAAACAAACGTCTCTGCGCGCCCGTCGATGCTTGGGACAACGGAATTGATTTGGTTGAAAATAAATATGAAATCAGGCCATATTACATTCAAAATATTTTCTTTGCGATGCATCCTACCTGGAAGGAAGAAAATTTAAATATCGACGATGTTTTTTTGAAATGTGTGGAAGTTGCAAAAAATGTTTTGACCCGCGAAATAATTCAGGCACGGGATATGCTTGAAGCCGAGGCGGCAGTTATTTACGCTTACAATAATTCAACCGATAAAAGAATTATTATTCTGGATAAAAATTATCCATTTGAATACACGCTCACCGCTTTTCCGGAACCGCTTTTTGCGGTTTATCCCAGAAGAACGGAAGGTAACTGGGGCGTAAAAGCTATCAGAAAAAATCTCGGTACTTTTGAAAATAGAAAAAATTTGCCGTCATCCTGGGGCGGGGTTCGGGAAGATGAGCTTCAAAAAATTACCGCCGTAAACGATGCGGTTTTTTGTCATCATTCTCTTTTTGTAGCGGCCGCAAAATCCAAAGAAGGGGCTATTAAATTGGCGCAAATTGCTGTAGAATCATAGATATGGCATTTATTGATGAGATGAAGTTTTACGCCGAGGCGGGACGCGGTGGCGACGGCGTTGTGCGCTGGCGGCAGGAAAAATTTGTGCCAAAAGGCGGGCCTTCGGGCGGAGATGCCGGACGGGGCGGAGATTTTTATATTCAAGCCGTGCGTGATGTGCATATTCTTTCAAAATATAAAGCGAAGAAAAGTTTTATTGCAGGACGTGGCGAAGACGGCAGTAATAAAAGTCTGCACGGCAAAAACGGAGACGATTTTTATCTGCAATTACCTCTCGGGTCCATTGTCACAAATATCGATACTGATGAAACTTGGCAATTAACCGAAGAAGGGCAGAAATTTTTGGTTTTGAAGGGCGGATATGGAGGTTTCGGCAATGAACATTTCAAAAGCTCGCTAAATACAACTCCAAAAGAAGCGCGCCCCGGGCAAGACGGCGAGCATGGAAATTTTAAAATAGAGCTTGAACTTTTTGGAGATATTGGACTCATTGGTTTGCCGAATGCAGGCAAATCTTCACTGTTGAACTCTTTGACTAACGCTGATGCAAAAGTCGGGGATTATGCCTTCACCACATTAGACCCGAACCTCGGAGACTTTTATGGATATATCATTGCCGATATTCCGGGAATCATTGAAGGGGCTTCCGAAGGAAAGGGACTCGGAGTGAAGTTTTTACGGCATATCAAACGCACAAAAATGCTCGCGCACCTTGTATCGTTTGAAAATTTAAAATCAACGAGCGCTGCAGGTGTGATAAAAGCATACAAGGAAATCCGCAAAGAATTGGAAAAATACGACAAGAAATTGAATTTAGGAGACGAAGGACTTTCCTCCAAGAAAGAAATAATCGTTCTGACAAAAACGGATGTTATAGAAGACCAGAAAATTATTGCAAAAATTGTTAAAGAGTTTAAAAAAATAACTCCAAAGGTTTTTACTCTTTCCCTGTATGATGATAAGGCGGTAAAGAAATTCAGCGACGAGCTGGCAAAGATTTTAAAAAAGAAATAAATTATGCGAGTGGAAGGAGGTCCAAATCCAAATAATGCCGTATCACTGGAAAATAGCGCAGTTGCCGCCGCTCGCAGGTTCGCCACAGAAAAAATCTCGCAATTTAGAAATAGAGTCAATACACGGTTTTATGAGGTACATAGGGAACTTAATGGTAAGGATAAAATAGAATTTGAGCGACGGGCAATGATTTTCAAACAACAGCTGGAAGCAAACACAGCACCCATAATAAAAGATTTTATAAACAATATGTCAAAGGCAGAATCTGAAAAAGATGAAACAAAGAAAATAGAAGACCAAACATATCTTCGCAATAATTTATCTTCATATATTCTTTTCGAAGAGAAAAGACTTCAAAAGTTCCTGAGAGAGTGGGACGAAGGAGAGCAAGAAATGGCTGCTTAAATTTTCAAAATCTTAATAAAATATGCTAATATATAGCGATGGCGAATAAATATTACCCGACAGTTGGACTTGAAATACATGCGGAACTTAAAACTCTCACAAAGATGTTTTGTTCGTGTAAAAACAATCCAGACGAAGAAAAGCCAAACGTAAATATTTGCCCTGTGTGTATGGCGCATCCGGGAGCTTTACCCGTCATAAATAAAAAAGCTGTAGAAAATGTAATCAAAGTAGGTCTGGCAATAAACGGCAACATTGCGGACTTTTCCGAGTTTGACCGCAAGAATTATTTTTATCCGGATATTCCCAAAGGATATCAGATTTCCCAGTACAAATACCCGATAGTTTCCGGCGGACGTTTAGCGGATATGGATATAACCCGCATACATTTGGAAGAAGATACGGCCAACAACAAGCATGACCGGGGGGATTTTTCTCTGATAGATTTTAACCGCGCCGGTGTGCCTTTGATGGAACTCGTGACCGAAGCGCATACTTTTGATACGGCGGAAGAGACGGCAAAGAAAGCCACAAAATTTGCCAAGGAATTTCAGCTGATACTTTGGTACTTGGATGTCTCCGAAGCCAATATGGAAAAAGGGGAGATGCGCGTGGAAGCGAACATTTCAATCTCATCTGACAAAAATGTTCTAGGCACAAAAGTAGAAGTTAAAAATTTAAACTCCTTTAAGAGTGTGGAGCGCGCTATAAAATACGAAGTTGACAGGATGACCGAACTTTTGGACGCAGGCAAAGGAAGTGAAATAGTGCAGGAGACTCGTGGCTGGGATGAAAGCAAACAAACAACTTTTTCTCAGAGAAAAAAAGAAGGCAGTGCCGACTACAGATATTTTCCGGACCCAGACCTGCCGAAAATGAAATTACACGAAGCCTTTGATTTGGAGAAAATGAAAAGTGAACTTCCCGAATTGCCTGTATCCAAGCGAGCTCGTTATCAAAAAGATTACGGGATTAAAGATGAGGATATAGAAGTTTATATAAATGATGCGGTATTAGGGTCCTGGTTTGAGAATGTGGCAAAAATTTTAAATGATAAAGAAAAAATTAAAATAGCATCAAACTACATTACTTCGGATTATGTGGGTATAAAGAAAATAAATAAAGAAGCAAAATTGCCAAGCTATGAAAACTTTGCAGAACTAATCAAATTAGTATCTGAAAATAAAATTTCCTCCCGCGCGGCGAAAGATATTCTGGCAATGATTGCAGAGAACGACGAATCACCAATGAAAATAGCACAAGAAAAAGGTTTATTACAGACCAGCGACGAAGGAGCGATAAAAACGATTATTCAGAAAATAATTTCAGAAAATCCGGAAGTCGTGGCTTCATACAAGGCAGGCAAGGAAAACGCAATAATGTCGCTGGTAGGAAAAGTCATTAAAGAATCCAAAGGCAGCGCAAATCCACAGATGGTTATCGAAATATTAAAAAATTTGTTAAAATAAATCTATGGATAAAGAAGTACTAAAAAACACCGTTGCGCGTCTAACGAATCCTCCTAAAGGAATTCTGGCCGCAGATGAAAGTACGAACACTTGCAATGTCCGTTTTGAAAAGTTAGGCATCCCGACGACAGAAGAAAATAGACGAGCTTACAGAGGACTGCTTATTACCACGCCGGATATTGAGAAATATATTTCCGGATACATTCTTTATGACGAAACTATCAGGCAATCTACAAAGGACGGCAAAAGTTTTACGTCAGTTATGCAATCGAAGGGAATTGATATAGGGATAAAAGTGGATACGGGAGTAAAAGATTTCCCCGGTCATCCAGGCGAAAAAACTACCGGAGGGCTGGAAGGGCTTCCCGGCAGGCTAAAAGAGTACAAAGCTATGGGCGCGACTTTTGCGAAGTTTCGTACTGTCTACAATATCAGCGAAAATACTCCGAGTTACGAACTGATGAAAGAAAACGCAAAAGTTCTTGCCCAGTACGCATTAGATTGCCATGCGGAAAATATCGTACCGATCATTGAGCCGGAAGTTTTAATCGAAGGAACTCATTCCATTGAAAAAAGTTATGAAGTGAATGCGAAAAATTTGGATATTGTTTTCGCAGAATTTTCCGAGCGAAATATTTTTCTTCCGGGTGTTATATTGAAAAACAGTATGGTTATTTCCGGAAAAGAAGCCGCTGTACGCGCGCCCGCAGAACTCGTGGCAGAAATGACAGTAAAATGTTTGAAGGAACACGTACCGAAAGATTTAGGGGGAATTGTCTTTCTGTCCGGCGGACAGAGCGAAGAAGAATCTACCGTGCATTTAAATCTTATGCATAAAATTGGACCTTTGCCATGGAATTTAACTTTTTCCTATTCCAGAGCGTTGCAAAATTCCGTATTGAAACATTGGGCAGAAAATCCTGAAGATATTTCCGGAGCGCAAAATATTTTTATAAGGGCAGCGCGAGCGAATAGCCTTGCCACACTTGGAGAGTACGAAGGGAAAAGATAATATGTTCTGGCCCTTATCACTTGTATTTTTTATAACACTTACCCTTCTGTCGGATGTTTTAGCCAAAGAATATTCACTGGCCGGCCGATGGTACTTTTGGTTGTTTGCTCTTCTTGGTTATACCATAGCAAATGTTTTCTGGCTCTGGAGTATCCGGTCTGGTTCAGGACTTGCGCGAGGGGCACTTATATATTTGGTGGCAAATGCTGTTTTTGTATTTATTGTCGGAGTTTATTTTTACGGGGAAACCACAAATAAAGTACAAATTACAGGTATGATTCTTGGTATTTTGTCTCTAATCTTAATTTTTTGGTAAAAAAAATGATATAATAATTAAGTGAAAGAAGAGATCTTAAAATTTTTTAAAGGAGATGCGGATGATAGCGAAGACGCGCTCATAAAATACTCGCACGATGCGAGCTTGCTTGAAGTGCGGCCAAAGATTATTTTATTTCCGAAGGATTCTCTGGACGTGCAAAATTTAGTTAAATGGGTAAATAATAATAAATCAAAGTACCCGGAACTTTCTATTACCTGCAGGTGCGCCGGGACGGATATGTCCGGCGGCGCTATAGGGGAATCGATAATTCTGGACTTTACCCGTTATATGAACAAGTTGGTAGGAGGACCGCTGCCAATGGAAGATTCATCCGGCACTTGGATGATTTCAGTGGAGCCGGGTATGTTCTATCGGGACTTTGAAAAAATAACATTGGCAAAAGGATTGATTTTGCCCTGCTTTACGGCTTCAAAAAGCATTAATGCGATGGGGGGAATGTACGGCAATAACTCTGCGGGAGAGAGGACTTTGAAATATGGCAAAACCGAGGATTATATCCTGTCAGCGAAAATTATTTTTGCCGATGGGAATGAATATGTCGTGAAACCGCTTACCAAAAGCGAACTGAATAAAAAAATGGCACAAAATGATTTTGAAGGAAATGTCTATAAAAATATTTTCAACCTGATACATGAGAATGAGGACGAGATAAAAGAAGCCAAGCCAAACGTCCATAAAAACTCTGCGGGCTATTATGTCTGGAATGTAGTTAAAGAGAATATTTTTGATATGAATAAATTGCTCGTCGGTTCACAGGGGACCCTGGGAATTGTTACAGAAATAACATTCAAGGTATTGCCCGATCCGAAATTTACCAGACTACTCGTAGTTTTTTTAAGAGATATCGGACTCCTTCCGGAGCTAGTCAATAGAATTTTAAATTTTAAGCCGCAATCGTTGGAATCTTACGACGATAAGACTTTTTTGCTGGTGCTTAAATATATAAAAAGTTTTGCAAAACTTCTGGGTTTGAAAAATTTCTTTAAGCTTATTTTCAGTTTTGGTCCTGAAGCGATGATGACGTTGCAGCACGGTCTTCCAAAACTCGTTCTTCTTGCTGAGTTTACAGGAGATACTCAGCAGGAAGCAGACACGCAAGCCAAAGAAGCTGCGCAAGATTTAAAATCAATTAAAAAAATAGGAGTTCGGCTTACTAAAAATGCTTTTGAAGCGCAGAAGTATTGGACGATACGCCATGAAGCTTTCAATTTGATCCGCTATCATCTCAAAAAAATGAAATCAGAGCCGTTTATTGATGATGTGATAGTTCGGCCCGACAAACTGCCTAAGTTTTTCCCCGCCTTGTATGAAATTCTGGATGAATACAAAAAGAAAATGACGTTTGCGGTTGGCGGTCATTCCGGCGATGGCAATATGCATATATATACTCTCATTAATCCAAAAGATCCGGACTTAAAGAAAATGGTTATGCAGGTTGCTGACAAAGTATATGACCTGGTCATCCGGCTTGGCGGTTCGATTACTGCAGAGCACAACGATGGTCTTATCCGTACGCCTTATCTAAGTAAAATGTATAATGAAAAAATAATTACAATTTTCAAACAAATAAAAGGAATTTTTGATTCGCAGTATATTTTTAATCCGGGCAAAAAAGTTCCTACGGCGATGAATGGCGGGACCAAGGAATATATGGCAAGCCATATCGCCATAGAACATAAGGCAAAATGAAAT
>Ga0210402_10004777_pt1 | contig 12271 bp, 11 predicted proteins | sample IncBWC7MmetaG_FD_161055 | JGI IMG/M metagenome (GOLD analysis project Ga0210402, IMG submission 161055) | Forest soil microbial communities from Barre Woods Harvard Forest LTER site, Petersham, Massachusetts, United States - Inc-BW-C-7-M | ecosystem: Environmental > Terrestrial > Soil >...
GCTTCGCCATACCCGCCAACATGGTGCGCGCCGTGATCGCCTCCGCCCAGGGCGGCAGCGCCGTGGTGCGACGGCCATGGCTCGGCGCCAAGCTGCAGGCCGTTACGCAGGAGATCGCCGATAGCCTCAACCTCAAACGACCGGTCGGCGCCCTGGTGTCGAGCGTCGCGGCCAAGAGTCCGGCCGCCCGCGCCGGAATGAGAACCGGCGATCTCGTGGTGTCGGTGGACGGCCAGGACGTCGATGACGTCAATGCTTTCGATTATCGATTTGCCACCAAGCCGCTTGGTGGCCAGAGTAATATCGGCGTGATGCGCGGGGGCCGTGAGGTCAAGCTGGCGGTTGCGCTCGAATCGGCGCCCGAAATACCGCGCGAGGAAACCCTCATCAAGGCGCGCTCTCCGTTTCTCGGCGCCAAGGTCGCGAACCTGTCGCCGGCGCTTGCCGACGAATTGCGGATGGACATCGACGCGAAAGGCGTCGTCGTCATCGAAATCGAGAGCGGATCGACGGCGCAGAGCTTCGGTCTTCAGAAAGGCGACATCGTGCTCGCCGTCAACAATGCCAAGATCGAGACCACTCAGGATCTGGTACGTGCCGTGGGCCAGCCGAACCGGCTGTGGCGGCTTACCATTCAACGCGGCGGACAGCAGATTTCTGCCGTCGTCGGCGGATGAACGCCCGGCGCACGCGCGAACCCGGAGGGCTGTTCGCGGCGGCCGGACTGGATCGCGACGCGCCGCGCCCGCTGGCCGACAAGCTGCGGCCGCAGACACTGTCCGAAGTGGTGGGCCAGGATCATCTGATCGGTCCCGACGGCGTGCTTAGCCGCATGCTGGAAACCCGTACGGTCGGATCGCTCGTGTTCTGGGGGCCGCCCGGCACCGGCAAGACCACGGTGGCGCGGCTTTTGGCGGACGCAACCGCACTTCATTTCGAACAGATCTCCGCGGTGTTTTCCGGCGTCGCGGATCTCAAGAAGGTGTTCGATGCCGCGCGGGCGCGGCGTGAGACTGGGCTCGGAACCCTTCTGTTCGTTGACGAAGTGCACCGCTTTAACCGGGCCCAACAGGATTCCTTTCTGCCCGTGATGGAGGACGGCACCGTCGTGCTGGTCGGGGCCACCACCGAAAACCCCTCCTTCGAGCTCAATGCCGCGTTGTTGTCGCGGGCCCGCGTGCTGGTGTTCCGGCCGCTCGATCCGGCCGCGATCGAGAAGCTCTTGGCGCGCGCCGAGATCATCGAGGACCGGGCCTTGCCGCTGGACGCTGAAGCACGCGCCTCCTTGGTGCGCATGGCCGACGGCGACGGCCGCGCCGCGCTCACGCTCGCCGAGGAGGTGTGGCGCGCCGCCCGCCGCGATGAGACCTTCGACGCCGCCAAGCTGCAGGACATCCTGCAACGCCGCGCCCCGATCTACGACAAGTCCCAGGACGGCCACTACAACCTGATCTCGGCCCTGCATAAGTCGGTACGCGGCTCCGACCCGGATGCCGCCCTCTATTATCTCTGCCGCATGCTCGACGGCGGCGAGAACCCGCTGTTTCTGGCGCGGCGCGTGGTGCGGATGGCGGTCGAGGACATCGGGCTCGCGGATCCGCAGGCGCTGGTGGTGGCGAACGCTGCCAAGGACGCCTACGATTTCCTCGGCAGCCCGGAAGGCGAACTTGCGATCGCACAGGCCGTGATCTACGTGGCGACCGCGCCGAAATCGAACGCCACATACGCGGCGTTCGGGGCCGCGATGCGAACCGCCAGGGAGGCCGGTTCGCTGCTGCCGCCCAAACACATTCTCAATGCGCCGACCAAGCTGATGAAGGGTGAGGGCTACGGCGCCGGTTACGAATACGATCATGACGCAGCCGACGCGTTTTCCGGCCAGAACTATTTTCCCGAAGCGCTCGGCCGCCAGCGCTTCTACGACCCGCCGGAACGGGGGTTCGAGCGCGAGATCAGGAAGCGGCTCGAATATTGGGCGAAGCTGCGGCGGGAGCGGGGGGAGGGGCAGTGAGGTCGCGGCTCCGCGCGGAACCACGGACATAAACCTTTAGCCTGGATCGAGCGCAGGCGAATCCAGGACTGCCCCGTCGACACCGCAAAGCCGCCCTGGATTTCACTGGCGCTCATCCCGGGCTATGATCGCCGCGGCCCGCCAGGGAGGCCGTCGATGCGTCCTAAGCTCATCGTCTGGTACAACACCAGGTGCCCCGTCTGTAATGGCGGCATCAAATGGCAGGAAAGCCGGCTTGTGCGCGTAGCTCAAGCCGGCGCAATCGAGTTCCGCGATATCAATCTGGAGCCTGCAGCTCTCGCTCGCTTCGGCGCCGGGATTGAGGACGTCCGCCGCAGACTTTACGGGGTCGATGCCGAAGGGCGGCTCTTCATAGGCGCCGACTGTGCAATCGAGGTCTGGCGGCGCACACCCGGGGATGCGTGGCTTGCGCGACTGCTGGGTTTGCCGATCGCGCGCCAGATCGCTCGCTTTGGGTATGATCGTTTCGCCGATCTTCTCTACGCTTGGAGCCGCCGCAAAGGCCATTGGTGAAATTGTCGTTTCGACCCAGCGAGATTGCCGCGTTGAAACGGCAGTCCCGGATTTCGCCGCCGCTCAATCAAAGCTACGCCTGCCCAGGTCCTCGCGCCGCTTGAGTGCCGTCCTGTTCACCGGGCGAGCACGTTCGCGGGTTGGCGAGGTCGGCTTTCACGCTCCTGTCATCGATCCTTCGCAGCCCCCCGGCCACGATTGTGGGCCGTTCTGAGCAACACCACGCATGACGGACTTAACGCAACCGCGTTGCCGTCACTTCTGCCGCTGTTTGAAATACCTCAGATCCGGCGGCGCCTGATCTTTGCGGGCCGGCATCAGCATTCCTTCGCCGCTGAAATAGTAGTTTTGGCCGCCGATCATGACTTGCCCGTTATACTCGTTACAAATGAATTCGGGCCACTGGTCGAGCAGATCGGCACTGCGGACATATCGTTTGTCCACCGTCCACGGCCGGGTCAGGGCATTGTCGATCACCGTGATTTCGTCGTGAAGGAGATTGGGGTTGGTTTTGTCGAGGAAGATGCGTTCCTTGAACACCGATAGGTTGTCGTGGTGCAGTGGAATGCCGGTGATGTCGTAGACCCGGTTTCCCTTGAAGCCCCGCGTCTCCACTTCGAGCACATCGAACTTGCCGTCGCCATCCTCGTCGATCCACCTCCCGATCGAGTAGCCTTGGAGAGTCGGCTCGATCTCCGCGGGCCAGTCGCGTCCATCAGTGAAGATGCGGCGTAGGGCGTCGTAGTCGGCAATCAAAACATAGGTCGTACCTGGCGTTATCACAAATTCCAGTGGCCGGAAGGCGATCATCATGAACGGCATCCCGGCGCCGCCGCACAGGACGTGCGCGGCGCTGTTGCCAAGTCCGCCCTTCTCCTGATCCGCGATGCTGGTGTCGAGGATGGCCTGATATTCGGGCGTCAACGGCGCTTGCTGTCCATTCCCCCACGGCTTCGTCTGGTCGAACGAGGGTTGACCCGGCAGCCCGGGGACGATGAACCTTTCCCAATGACCTTTCAGATCGGGGTATTTCGAATAGTCGAAAACCTGCGACTCGGCCGACGTCACCATCGCGGCCATCAACACAACGGCACCAAACCATCCCTTACCCAACATAATGCTTCTCCACGAGATCCGCTCTCAGCAGGACCCGGAGAGACTATAGCCCGGATCAAGCGAAGTGAATTCAACGTTTTTTAGCGATAGGCGAGTCCGCCTTTGTTCGCCGTACGTCACGCAACGCAGACTTGCGGCTGGGAACGTGAGGCTGACCGCTATCTGCAGCGGCCCGCGCAACATAACGAATCGCCGGTTCGGGATCGTGATGGGCCGCCCATGCAATGGCTTCGCCGGAGAGATGTCGCCATGGTGATATTTGCGTCGCCGATGTTGTAACCGACCTCGTCGAGGCGACATAGTAAGCATGGCCGGTTGCCGCTAACTACCGTCGTAACTCGACAATTTGTGACGGGCATCACAGCAGACGTATGTAAATACGCCATCAGACTGACGGCTCGGCCGAACGGGGCGAGGTTTTTCATTGATTGCAGCGGACATGAACCGATGCGCGCGCTCAGCAATGCTGAAATAGAGCAATTCATTCGCGACGGATTCGTGCGGATTGATCGGGCCTTTCCTCGTGAACTTGCGGACGAGGGTCGCGCAATCCTGTGGCGAGATACCGGATGCGATCCCCATGATCCGGCGACATGGACGAAACCGGTCATTCGGCTCCGCGGCTACAGCCAAGAGCCGTTTATGAAGGCACAGAGCACTCAGGTGCTCTACGCAGCGTTCGACCAACTTGTCGGTAAAGGACGCTGGCGCCGTCGCGCGGACCTCGGCGGCTTTGTGGTGCGTTTCCCTCACCCGGACGATCCCGGCGATGCCGGGTGGCATGTCGATGTTAGCTTTCCGGGCGAGTCTGGTGATCCGAACGAGCAAAACGATTTCTCTTCATGGCGTGTGAACGTGACCTCTCGCGGTCGAGCCCTTCTGATGTTGTTTCTGTTCTCCGACGTCGGCGTGCGGGACGCGCCGACGAGAATACGTGTGGGATCCCACCTCGACATGGCGAGATTCCTCGCGCCGGCTGGCGAGGCGGGGATGTCGCACTTGATCCTGGATCGAATCGGGGCCGATCTGCCGGAAGCATTGGCGGCCGGTGAAGCCGGCACCGTCTATTTGTGTCATCCTTTCCTCGTCCACGCCGCCCAGCGACACGAAGGCACGGCGCCGCGATTCCTGGCACAACCTCCACTCCATACGGCCGAACCCTTCCGGCTCGACCGAGAAGACGGCGATTATTCGCCCGTCGAAATCGCTATTCGGCAGGCCTTGCAGAAAGGCAAAGCTAACGGTGCATGACGCCGCCAGATCATCGGTCGCGGGCTTGATGATCCGTACCGGGTATCACGGATGGAGTGCGGGCCCTGGCGGTTCTGGGCGCTCCGTACGTCGTTATTTATCGCGTGCGAGACGAGATAGTGGACATACTCGGGATGGTATATACGGATCGTCGCCTGTGCAGTTGAGCACAAAGGACCGGCGTGAAGGAGCGGAATATTGAAACGCGGCAGCGGACCCAGGCAGCCTGGAGGCGGGCGGAAGATCGCTGGGCCGCGCGTTCATGATCGCAAGGGCCGTCGTGATCGAGACCGCGATGTGTCGCGTCCGCCTCAACAGCGGGTTCGACCGCAGCGCAGCGGCGCCGGCAAATCATTTCGCCCGCCCGAAAAGTCGGCGACGGCGCTCCGTCCGGCCCGATCGTCGCCGGTGCGTGAGGTCGTCGCGCCAGCTTCGCTTCCCCCGGAAGCCACCAAGGTGCAGATCGTCGCAGTTACGGCCGACGAATCCGGCATGCGGGTGGACCGCTTTCTCGAGACGAAATTTCCCTCGCTGTCGTTCTCCCATATCCAGCGCGTGATCCGCAAAGGCGAGCTGCGCGTCAACGGCAAGCGGGTCGACGGCAAGGATCGGCTGGAGGAAGGCCAGGCGGTGCGCATTCCGCCGCTGCGTCTCGATGCGCCGAAAACGGCCGACCTCTCCGAAGCGGAAGAAAAGACACTCGAATTTCTGCGCTCGATCACGCTCTTCGAGGATGCCGATGTCCTCGTCCTCGACAAGCCCATGGGGCTCAGCGTGCAGGGCGGCTCCGGAACCACGCGCCACGTCGACGGCATGCTCGATGTCATGCGCGACAGGAGCGGCCAGCGCCCGCGCCTGGTGCATCGCCTCGACAAGGATACATCTGGCTGCCTTCTGGTCGCCAAGACGCGCTTTGCGGCGTCCGCGCTCGCCAAGGTGTTCCGCTCGCGCGAGGCACGCAAGATTTATTGGGCGCTGGTGGCGGGGGTGCCTAAACCGCGCCAGGGCCGCATCTCGACGTTCCTCGCCAAAGAGGACCGCGAGGACGAATCCGTCATGCGCATCGCCCGCCACGGCGAGGAGGGGGCGAGCCATGCGGTGACCTACTACGCGGTGGTCGAGACCTCGGCGCAGCAGCTCGCCTGGGTATCGCTCAAGCCGGTGACCGGCCGCACCCATCAGTTGCGCGCTCATCTCGCCCATATCGGGCATCCGATCGTCGGCGATCCGAAATACTTCAACAAAGAGAATTGGACGCTGCCGGGCGGCATCCAGAACCGCCTGCATCTGTTGGCACGGCGCATCGCGGTGCCGCATCCGCGCGGCGGCGTCATCGACGTGACGGCGCCGCTGCCGCCCCATATGGTGCAGAGCTGGAATTTGCTCGGCCTCGATCTCAAGCGATACGATCCGATCGTCGATGCGCCGGAGGAATGATCTTGTCGAACAGCGAAATATTGTCGAACAGCGAATACGAGCGCTGGGAAAAGCGCTTTTCGGCGCCGGACTATGTGTTCGGCACCGAACCAAACGCATTTCTCAAGTCGCAGGCTCATGTGCTGCCAAAATCCGGCGCCGCGCTCGCGGTCGCCGACGGCGAGGGCCGCAACGGCGTGTGGCTCGCCGAGCGCGGGCTCGATGTGCTCTCGATCGACTGGTCGCCGACCGCCCTCGGAAAGGCGCAGGCGCTCGCCGCGCGGCGCGGGGTCGCCTTGCGTACCGAGCAGGTTGACTTGGTCCGATGGCAGTGGCCGGTGGCGCAATTCGAAGTAGTGGCGGCTATCTTCATTCAATTTCTGACGCCGGACGAGCGGCATCAGGTGTTCATCGGCATGCGCGATGCCCTCAAGCCGGGCGGACTGCTGTTGATCGAGGGCTATCGGCCCGAGCAGCTGAATTACAAGACCGGTGGGCCGTCGCAGGTGGAAAATCTTTACACGCGTGCGCTTCTGGAAGCGGAATTCGCCGGCCTCTCCGAATTGCGAATCAGCGAGCACGACAGCATGACCAGCGAGGGTACGGGCCACGTCGGCATGGCGGCGCTGATCGATCTTGTCGGGCGGAAATAATGTCATCACAGAATTGCCAAATATGGGACGGCGGCAAATCCGAGGTATACCGAATTCTTAAATGCCGGAAATGTTGGAATTTCAAAATACGGGCCTGGATATTGGAGCAGTTTCTGAGGCGTTTAACCATTTTCTCATTGCGGGATGAACCATTCCCCACGCGGGGAGTTATGTAGGGTTGAGTTGGTGATCCACGTTTTGTTCGCGGAACGCGGCAAAAAATATGACGTGAATGCACGCATTAAGCGGGACATGGCGGTCGCACAATCGACGCCTTGCGAACGGCGTGTAATCGGCCTATCAGGTGCCCGGCCGATCGGCCGCATCGAAACGGTCTACGAAGGAGATGTCATCATGAAGTCGGGACTTGCTGCTCTCTGTGCCGCTGCGGTTTGTGCCGCCGTCGCGTTGTCTACCGCGCCGGCCAGCGCTCAGAATCGCTTGAAGACGTGCAATGACGAGTGGGCGGCCATGAAGGCGAACAACACGGTCGGCGACAAGAAGTATGCCGATTTCCGCAAGGAATGTCTGGCCCGCACCGCAGCTACGCCCTCCACTGAAGAACCGGCGACGCCCGGCGCCACAACAGCGGCTCCGCCTGCCGCCAAGCCGCCTGCGGCTCCAAAAACTGCGACCCCGGCAAAGCCCGCCGCTCCGGCCGCTGCCGGCGAACCGGTATTCCCGACCGCCGTGTCGCCCAAATATTCGCACGAGACTGCCGGCAGGGCGCGGATGCATACGTGTCTCGATCAATACAAGGAGAACAAGGCCGGCGACGGTAATGGCGGTCTCAATTGGATTCAAAAGGGCGGTGGGTACTACAGTGAATGCAACAAACGGCTGAAGGGTTGACGGGCCGTCGCATCGGCCGCGGGCTTCCGGCTTTTCACTTGCGTTGCGAGGCGAGGGGCATGCTCCTCGCCCCGATACTTTTACGGGTTGTATACTCGATAATTTTCCGGCGCGGGCCGGCAATATTCGTTGCAGCGCTTTCCCATCAGCTTGACTCGCCGAGTCATCATCGCCGTGCTTGACCGGGCGATCCAGTAATCACTGAGCGTGCACTGGATTGCCCGGTCAAGCCGCGCAATGGCACTATGCACCGCATACCTCGCATCTTGTCGGTCGTCCGGCACTGTCATACAACGCCGCGGGCGCGCCGCTGCGCCGAGGGAAGAAGCATGGCGAAGAAACCGGCCAAAACGACGAGCACCAAGCCGGCCGTACCAAGCGGCTGCGGCTACACGGATATCCTTTACGATCTCAAGGATCAGGTGGCGTGGGTCACCATCAACCGGCCGCGCGTGCTCAATGCGTTTCGCGAGCACACGCTCGACGAATTGATCGATGCCTTGAAGTCGACCCGCAACGATCCGTCGATCGCCTGCGCGGTGGTGACCGGAGCGGGCGACAAGGCATTTTCGGCCGGCGGCGATTTCCACGCCATGATGCGGCTCAACTGGACCAATGCGGCGATGTGGAACGACCGCATGCAGGGGCTTGCCATGACGATCCGGGGGCTGCCCATCCCGGTCATTGCCATGGTCAATGGCTGGTGCATGGGCGGTGGCCATGAACTCGCGCTCTGGTGCGATCTGGTCATCGCCTCGGAGAACGCCGTTCTGGGCCAAACCGGGGCCAAGGTCGGCGCCTGCCCGACCGTCGGAGCCACACAGTATCTCCCGCGTATCATCGGTGAGCGGCTGGCCCGCGAGATGATTTTTTGCGCCAGGCGCTTCACGGCCCGGGAGGCCGTCGAGATCGGCCTCATCAACAAATGCGTGCCGCAGCAAGATCTGCTCAAGGAGACGCTCGCCTGGTGCGAGACCATCAAGGGCCACAGCCCGCAGACCCTGCGGATGACCAAGAAGAGCCTGAATTTCGAATCCGATCTGCTCTACGCCTCATGGCAGCACGGCATGGAACTGCTGGCCCATGTGTGGGGCTCTGAAGAGAGCCTTGAGGGCATGAGCGCGTTTCTTCAGGGCCGCAAGCCGGACTTCCAGAAATTCCGCATGCGCAACAAGCAGGAGCTGGAGGCCTACCTTGACGGCTGCGCCAAGGACCTGAACGCGCCGCCCTTGATGCGTAAAGGCGCACCCAAGAGCGGCAAGCGCGCCACATGAGCAACGATTCCGACGACGCACTTGCCCCATCTCCCTCCCCCCTTGTGGGGGAGGGTCGGGGTGGAGGGTCGGGAGGTGATGGCATGCAGGTGCCCCATTGCACGACCCCCACCCCCGACCCCTCCCCACAAGGGGGAGGGGAGAAGAACAACGGGGCGCTCGCCGGCATCCGCGTGCTCGATCTCACCCGTGTGCTCGCCGGACCGACCTGCGCCATGATGCTCGGCGATATGGGTGCCGAGGTTATCAAGGTAGAACCTCCGTCGGGCGGCGATGACACCCGTGGCTGGGGGCCGCCGTTCGCGGGCGGCGAATCCGCCTACTTCCTCGGCGTCAATCGCAACAAGCGCTCGATAACGCTTAACTTGGCGGTGCCGGCCGGACAAAAGCTGCTCGCCGGACTGATCGAGAGAGCCGACATCGTGATCGACAATTTCAAGCTCGGCACGCTTGCCAAATGGGGCTTCTCGGATGCCTGGTTCGATGAACGCGCGCCCCGGGTGGTGCGCTGCTCGATCACCGGCTACGGCTCGACCGGCCCCAAGGCGGCGCTGCCGGGCTACGACTTCATCCTCCAGGCCGAGTCCGGCCTCATGAGCATCTGCGGCGAGCCCGACGGTACGCCGACCAAATATGGCGTCGCCATTGTGGACGTCTGCACCGGCATGCTGGCCTGCAACGCCATATTGGCCGCCCTCAATGCCCGCCACGGCGGCGGCCGCGGCCAGAAAGTCGAACTCTCGCTTTACGAATCGGCGCTCCACATGCTGGTGAATGTGGCGTCGAACGTGCTCGTGTCCGGTCGCGGCGGCGGGCGGTTCGGAAACGGTCATCCGAGCATCGTGCCTTATACGACCTACGCCGCGAAAGATGCCATGATGGCGCTTGCGATCGGCAACGACACACAGTTTGCCAAATGCGCATCCGTACTGGGTCATCCGGAATGGGCCGACGATCCGCGCTTCGCCACCAACCGTGCCCGCGTCGAGCACCGCCTGCTTGCCGACGGCGCTATCGCGGAGGCGCTGGCGGGCGATACCGTCGACAATTGGCTCGCCAAACTCAAGGCCGTCGGTGTGCCGTGCGGTCGCATCAATTCTGTAGCGGAGGCGCTCGCCGACCCGCAGACACAGGCGCGACAGATGATCGAGACGTTGCAGCACCCGACCATCGGGACTCTCAAGCTGGTCGGCATTCCTTACAAATTCTCTGGTACGCCCGCCTCGGTGCGACGACCGCCGCCGACCTTGGGCGAGCATACGGAGGAGATTCTGCGCGACGAATTGGGGCTCGATGCAGCGGCGATCGCAGCGCTGCGCGAAGACAGGGTAATTTAATCAATGTCGAAATCCGCCGACGTTAAGGCGTGCGCGCGCCTGATCGGCAACTAACGCGTTGATCGGCGAAGACGTTACCTGTGCCGCGGGTGATCGCGTCGGCTTCTTTCGTCCTCTCCGAGCGAATTGCTCAGATCGGCGCACCATCGCGCCCGGGATTCCCGAGGTCGTCGGTCGGCACGAGTTGCTGGTTGAACGCGGAAAAATATGCCACCCATTGCGGTTCGCCGATATCCACGATCAATGCGCCATCCTGCCAAATATCATTGTGATCGTTGGAATCATCGTCGGGCCGATGGATGAATCCCTTGGTGGACCCCTGGTTCATATGGGTGTCGTGTACCCCGTTGCCCTCGGAATAGAACCGTCCGAACACGTACACGTCGGATCGGTTTTGCCTCGCCTTCATCAGTAGCCGTTTCAGCGACGCCGCCGGTTCAGGGATGTCGGACCCGTCCATCACGTCGCTGTCGCGCCATTTTCCGGTGTTGGCGAGGATGTCGGTGCGCAAAAAGTCGATGGCCGGGAGGTTGTCCTGGCCGGTCAGGTCCTGCGCGCCAGGCGCTGCGGCGCTCAGTGTTTGAACGATCGGATGGCGAAAGTCGAAGGCGAGCTTGAATTTGAGCAGATCATCGTCGTCGTTTGTGCCCACGTTCACGGCGACGTCCCAGTTCGTATTGTCCACCAGCAGACTGAAGTGCAGATGATACTGCGTTTCATGCGGCCGGTGAGAGGCCTTCATCACGGGGTCCGAAACGAGCTTGGACTTAACGAAGCCATATGGAAGGGTCACGGCGGCGGCTCCTCTTGTTAGTTTAAATGTGATGGATCGGGCGTGAATGGGTTTCGGGCGCGCGCCGCGGCGGTGCGCATTGAAAAAAATATCGCGCCAAAGCGGCAACCGACCCTAGCTTGGTGTAGCGCGTAAGCCAAGACGCATTGATGGGCGATAAACGCGAAACCGAAATGTCCACCTCACAGAATGATGCCATCGCCCGTGTAGCGCGGCGATTTTTCGCAACCAAGAAACCTGACCACTAAATACATGCTGTCAAAGGAGACGGTGAAATATTGCTCTTTCCGAAGAGGAGATGAAAGCCTAAGGCCCAGGTTCCGAAGAGCAAAGAAGTCCTGATGGCGACGTGGGCTTAGCGCAGGAGCAGCCAATGGGTACCGAGCGGAGCTTTGTGACGGCAACAGCCAGCCCAGTTGGCGGAAGCCGCCAACTGGTCGCCCGCGATGACGCCAAAGGAGTGCCGGTGTACGCTCCCGACGGCAATAGAATTGGGCGGATCGAACACGTGATGGCCGACGAGGCGACGGGCGAGATCGTCTATGCCATCGTCAACTTCGGCATCGGAAACAGCATTGGGTTCGACACCGACCGCTATCCGGTGCCGTGGTCGCTTTTGGCGTACAATCCTCGGTTCGGCGGATACGAGCTCAGGATCGCCAACAAGCAAGCATCTCAGCGCGAGTGACGCCGTTCAAATTCCCTCGCCGCGGTGGCGCGCCTCGACGAAATGGCAGCTGCACGAAATCGTTTCACCATCGCACAAGCCTTCACGCCGCGGACCTCGATGCACTCGTTTTCATCGATCGATCTCCCCGAACACAATGTCGAGTGATCCGATGATCGCAGAGATGTCCGCCAACATGTGGCCGCGGCTCAGGAACTCCATCGCTTGCAGGTGAGCGAACGAAGGCGCCCGGATTTTGCATTTGTATGGCTTGTTGGTGCCGTCCGCGATCAAATAGACGCCAAATTCGCCTTTGGGTGCTTCGACCGCGGCATATACCTCCCCGGCCGGCACGTGATGGCCTTCA
>Ga0210402_10004778_pt1 | contig 12270 bp, 8 predicted proteins | sample IncBWC7MmetaG_FD_161055 | JGI IMG/M metagenome (GOLD analysis project Ga0210402, IMG submission 161055) | Forest soil microbial communities from Barre Woods Harvard Forest LTER site, Petersham, Massachusetts, United States - Inc-BW-C-7-M | ecosystem: Environmental > Terrestrial > Soil >...
CGCAGAAGAATGTTCTGGTGCAGGTGCAGGAAGCCAAGCGCTACACGTTCACTTACGGACTTGGATTGGAGTTCCAGACTAGCCAACCTGCGGGCACCACGGCCCCGCAAGGCACCACCGGCGTGAGTCCCAGAGTTGAGTTTGATGTCACCCGGCTGAACTTTGGCGGCCGCAACCAGACCCTGACGTTCCAGTCCCATGTGGGCCGCCTGCAGCAGCGCGGGCTGATCAGTTATGCCATTCCGAAGCTTTTCGACAACGACAAGTACAAGCTGATCTACACCATTTTCTACGACAACAGTCTGGATGTGGCGACCTTCACATCCGAGCGCCTGGAGGGGAAAATCGATCTGCGGCAACAGATCGGAAACCCTGGGACCGAGCCCGGGACCCGCCCCGGACCCAACTCGATTACGTATCGCATCGATTTCCGGCTGGTGAAGGCCTACCACTTCCCGAAAGTGTTTTCTCCGGGCGAAATCTCGGTGCTGTCTCTGCCCGCCCGCGTGGGGGGGCCGGGATTTACCTTTATCCACGACAAGCGCGACAATCCTCTGGAAAGCACGAAGGGAATGTATTTCACGCTGGACGCCTTCGCCTCCTCCAAGTATTTCGGTTCGGAGGCCGATTTCGGCCGGTTGCTCACGCAAAATTCCACCTATTACGCTCTGGGAAAGAAGAGTAAGCCCGGACATCAGTTCGTTCTTGCCCGGTCGACCAGCATTGGCGTGCAACAGCCCTTCCGCGGCACAACGGTGAGGCCGCCGGGAGCCTGTCCCACTGATCCCCATACGAATGAGTCGGTGTGCCAGGGGATTTCGCTGATTCCGTTGCCCGAGCAATTCTTCGCGGGTGGCGGCAACTCTCATCGTGGATTTGGGTTAAATCAGGCAGGGCCTCGCGACCCATCGTCAGGCTTCCCGGTCGGCGGTACGGCGCTGTTCGTCAATAACTTCGAACTGCGGTTTCCTCCACTCACGCTGCCCTACCTGGGAGAAGGGTTCGGCTTCGCGCTTTTCCACGATATGGGCAACGTTTTCACCGCGCCGCACGACATGTTGAAGGGCCTAATGCGCTGGCATCAGCAGAATCCCCAACAGTGCTTGTCCGGAAGTACACCGGACACTCAGTGCATGACGAACTTCAACAATTCCGGGTATGATTACACTTCGCACGCCGTTGGGCTAGGCGTACGATACAAGACACCCATAGGGCCGTTGCGTTTTGACTTTGGATACAATCTGAATCCGACCCGGTATTTTCAGGTATTCTCGTACCCGGTTCCGAACACGAATCCGCCGCAAACCGTTTCTATACAAGAAACCCGGCGCCTGCGCCATTTCAATCTGTTTTTCAGCATAGGTCAGCCATTCTGATGGATAGAGTACGTAGGAAAACGATCGCCGCGGTCGCGCTCAGCTGGCTCATGGGCGCTCTCATGCTACAGGTTGCGCAGGCCGGGCAAGTCATCGACCGCATTGTGGCCACGGTCAATGGACACATCATCCTGCAGAGCGACTGGGACGAAGCACTGAGTTACGAAGCCCTGCTCAATGGTCGCGCGCTCGATCAATTCATTGATGATGATCGGCGCGCCGTTCTCGATCGCCTGATTGACCAGGAACTCCTAGCGGAGCAGATGAAATCCGCCTTGTTCCAGCATGCCTCCGAGGTGGAGACGGCCGCCCGTCTTGCCGAAGCGCGCAAGCAGTATCCGGAGGCCGCGACGCCCGAAGGCTGGCGTTCGGTGCTGAGCCGGTTCGGGCTCTCGGAGAAAGATCTGGTAGCGCATGTGCGCCAGCAGATTGATCTCGTGCGGCTGGTGGACGCTCACCTTCGCCCCACAGTGCAGATTGATTCCAAGAGCATCGAAGCGTACTACCGCGAGAAATTCGTTCCGCAATTGAAGCAGTCCGGCGCCGGAGAGGTTCCTTTGACCGACGTCTCGGCCAAGATCCGCGAGGTGCTCACCCAGGAAAAAGTTAACGAACTCATGATTTCCTGGCTGCAGTCTTTGCGCTCGGAAAGTAAGGTCAGTGTCCCGGGCGCTGCGGGGTCAGCCCGGAATGGAGTGCAGACGCAGTGACTGAGCCCGCCGCCAGGCCGCGACGCTGGTGGAAATATCTGCTGATTACCTCCGGCCTCGGCTTGCTCGCCGCGCTGGCCGCGCTCTGGTACACCACCACACAATCCTTTCAGGCCTACGTGCGGCGGCGGATGATCTCCGAAGTGGAACGCATTACCGGCGGCCGCGCCGAGATTGGCAGCTTCCACGTTGTTCCTTTCCACCTGCAAGTCGAGGTACGCAACATTACCGTGCATGGAAAGGAATCGGCATCCGACGTTCCGCTGGCACATGCCGACAGCCTGCTGGCGCAGGTGAAAGTGATCTCGTTCCTGCGCACTGAGTTCGGTTTTTACTCGGTGATTCTTGAACATCCGGTAGTTCACATCGCGGTTGGGCAGGACGGCACCACCAATGTCCCCGCCCCGAGGGAGGCGCGGCCACGTTCGGAGAGTACTGCCATCGAGCAACTATTCTCTTTGTCGATTGACCATCTGTCAGTGCGGAACGGCGAACTGTTGTGGGCGGACCAAAGAATTCCTCTCAACTTCTCGGTCCATGATACCGGCCTGCAAATGGATTACTCGTTCCTGCGCGGCCGCTACGACGGGCATTTCGCGTTGGGGAAGGTCGACAGTGGATTCTCGGATTTTCGACCGTTCGCCTGGAGTAGTTCGGTCGAGTTCGACCTGGGCTCGACCTTCGCCGACGTCAAGTCACTGAAATGGAACTCCGGCCGCTCATCGCTGACGGCCAGTGGACGCGTCAGCGACTTCCATACTCCCCGCCTCGAGGGCAGCTATGAGGCGCGAGTCGATCTCGAAGAAGTGGCCGCGATCGCACGGCGCCACGACCTTCGTGAAGGCGTGGCCGATTTCAAAGGCAGCGGCCACTGGTCGCTGAACGAGTTCACGACCTCGGGGACCGTGGCCTTGCGCGATCTAGGTTGGCAGGACGATCAGATTGCCATCAAGAAGGCCAGCGCAGCTTCGGATTACTCGATAACGGATGAGCAGATCAAGCTATCGAAGCTGCAGGGCAAGCTGCTGGGCGGGAGTTTCACAGGCGAAGCGCAGGTCGAGAACTGGCTCCACAGCATCCCACTGATTCCCGCCAGCAAGCCGAAGAAGGGCACAGAAAACCTTCCGGTGGTTACCGCAACCCGGCCTCCGGCCAGGAAGGGCGAGAAGGCGAAATTGCCGGGTGTACAAAGCGGTCTGGTTCGCATTCGCTTGCGGGATGTCGCTGTTCGGGAGATGGCGCTGGCGTTGGATGTGCCAGCGCATAAGTTGGGGCGGTTTCACCCCTCAGGATCGGCCTCTGGCACAGTGGATGCGGACTGGAGAGGATCGTTGAAGGATGCCGAGGTCGGATTCGCTTTCGACGTAACCCCGCCCCCGCATCCCGCTGGGGGAGAATTGCCGGTGACGGCCCACCTGCAGGGAAAGTATCGCGCTGGCAGCGATTCGCTCGAAATCGCTCAGCTCAACTTGTCTACGCCTGCTTCGCGGGTTCAGGCCTCCGGAACGCTGTCCGCCGCCTCGACCCTGCACCTGTCGATGTCGACTTCCGATCTGGAAGAATGGCAGCCCCTGGTGACGGCGCTGGGTGGACCCACGAACCTGCCATTCCGGGTGGACGGCAACGCGGCGTTTAACGGTGTAGCCGGCGGCACGTTTTCGGAGCCGACTCTTGCGGGGACTTTGGTGGCGCAGGACTTCGCATTCACTCTGCCTGCGACTTCACGGACCGCTGAGCAACAGGTGCACTGGGATTCGTTGGCGGCCAATATTCAATTCTCTTCGCATGATCTTACGTTTCGCGGAGGAACCCTGAAACGCGGGGACACCAGCGCCGATTTCGATGTCAGCGCCATCCTTCAAGACGGGCAATTCACGGCGAACAGTCCCTTCACCGCGCACGTGAATCTACACCATGTCGACGTTGCTTCCACCGCGGCGCTCGCGGGCTTCGAATATCCGGTTTCGGGGACTGCGGACGTATCCCTGCAGCTCGCAGGTTCGCGCGCACAACCCCAGGCGCAGGGGCACATTTACGCCGCCAATGCGGCGGTCTATGGGGAATCGATCGAGCAGTTCGACGCCGACCTGCACATCGCCGGCATTGAGACGGCTCTCAACAATATTCACCTCACCCATAAAGATGCGGAAGTTTCCGGCAGCGCGGCTTATACGCCGGCGACGCGCGGCTTTCGGCTGGACCTGACCGGAAAGAATTTCGATGTGGGCCGCATTCGCCAGATTCATCTGGACCCCCTGCCGGTGGAGGGACGCGCCGATTTTACGCTGCAAGGCTCGGGTACCCTCGATGCGCCCGTTATCAACGCCTCCGTTCATGCGCGTGACCTTTCCTTTGGGCACGAACTTGCCGGTGGAATGTATGTCGAGGCGACGACGAAAGACGGCGATCTGCGTTTGAGCGGGCACTCCGACTTTCCGCACGGCAACCTCGCGTTGGAGGGTAGCGTGGCGATGCGCGGCGACTATGCGGCGAATATTGTCGCGCGAACCGATCATCTCGATCTGGACGCCATATGGCGCGCCTACCTGGGCGGCCAGTTGACTGGACACTCCGCAGTGAGCGGCACGCTGACCATGCAGGGTCCACTACGCTATCCGCAGCGCTGGACGCTGAAGGGAACGGCGACTGACCTCGCCGTCGAATTGGAATATGCCAAGATGCACAATCAGGGCCCAGTCCGGTTTACGTACGCGGAGGAGACGGCTCACATCGAGCCGGCGCATTTGGTGGGGGAAGGCACCGACGTTGTCGGACAAGGCGAGATTCACTGGGCGGGCGCCCAGGATCTCGATATGGCGGCCGACGGGCAAATCGACCTGAAACTTCTCGGCATGATCGATCCGAACCTCAGCGGTTCCGGCCTCGCGACCATCCACATGACGTTAGGAGGGACTCTGGACGAACCGTTGCCGCAAGGCAGCGTTGTGATCAAGAATGGAGCCGCTAACTACGCGGGGTTGCCCAGCGGCCTCAGTGAGATGAACGGGTCCCTCACGTTTGCGAGCGACCGCGTTCATATCGATCAGCTGACGGCCCGCACCGGCGGCGGCACGCTCGACCTGAAAGGCGACGCCACCAACTACAACGGCCAACTCAATTTCAATCTCACCGCTGTGGGTAAAGAAGTGCGGCTGCGCTATCCCCCCGGGGTCAGTTCAACCGCGACTGCGGAGCTGCACTGGGTGGGGAATCGATCGGCTTCTACGATTTCCGGAGATGTGCTGGTAACCAAGCTGGCGGTCACGCCCGGTTTCGATTTTGGTTCGTATCTCGAGAGGAGCCGCCAGTCGGCTGCGATCACGGCGGCCAATTCGCCACTGTACAACGTGAAGCTCGACGTGGCCGTCCGTACCGCGCCCGAACTGCAGATGAAGACCGCAGTGGCACGACTTTCCGGCGACGCCGATCTCCGCCTGCGTGGGTCGGTGGCCCGTCCCAGCGTGCTGGGCCGGGCTGACATTCTGGAAGGAGATGCGACCTTCAACGGCATCAAGTTCCGGCTGGAGCGAGGCGATATTACATTCGCGAATCCGGTTGCCATTGAACCCCAGGTCAACCTGCAAGCTACCACGCACGTTCGCAACTACGATCTCGACGTCACGGTTACGGGGACTCCCGATCGCCTGACGGTGAACTATCGCTCCGAGCCGCCGTTGCCCAAGTCCGACATTATCGCGCTGCTGGCGCTAGGCCGTACCAGCGAGGAGTCGGAGCAATTGCAGCAACAGTCGGGCCAGGGCCTGTTCAGCGACGAGGCCACCGCCCTCATCATCAGCCAGGCCATCAACTCAACCGTGAGCAGCCGCATGCAAAAGCTCTTTGGAGTGAGCCGGATCAAGATCGATCCCCAGGGCTTGTCCACGGAAACCAACCCCACCGCGCGGGGGCCGCAGGTCACCATTGAGCAGCAGTTCGCCAATAACATTACGCTCAGCTACAGCACCAACGTCTCGCAGAGTTCGCAGCAGATTATTCAGGGCGAGTACTACGTCAATCGCAATATCTCGATCGTGGGCACGCGCGATCAAAATGGCGTGGTCAGCTTCGATGTCCGCGTGCGACGTCGCAGGAAATAGAATGGTTCTTCCGGGATGCACAGTCCCGGTGCGCCGCATGACCACCCCAACCGACACTTCTGGACTCTCAGGCTTGCGCCAGCGCATGGTCGAGTCCCAACTGCGCGGGCGGGGCGTGACCGACGAACGCGTGCTCGAGGTAATGGGGAAGGTGCCGCGCCACGAGTTCGCGTCCGAACCCTATCGCGATCAGGCCTACGCAGACTATCCACTCCCCATCGGCGAACGGCAGACGATCTCCCAGCCCTACATCGTCGCCCTCATGCTGGAAGCATTGGCGCTGTTGCCCAGCGATCGAGTGCTCGAGGTCGGCACGGGATCGGGCTATGTAACGGCATTGCTTGCCGAACTGGCGGCGCAGGTCTTCTCCGTGGAGCGCCATGCCGTGCTTGCCGATTCAGCGACAGATTTGCTCGCTCGCCTGGGCTACACCAAGGTGAGAGTAATTGTGGGCGACGGCAGTCTGGGCTCTCCTGAGTCTGCACCCTACGATGCGATCATCGTTTCCGCTGCGGCTGCCAACGTGCCGGCGGCGCTGCTGGCGCAACTGGCCGAAGGTGGACGCATGATCATCCCCGTGGGCACGCCCGATTCTCAGCAACTGCATTTGATCCGCATGGAGCACGGCCAACCGCGGATTACGCTGCGGGAACTCTGCCGCTTTGTTCCGTTGGTCTCTGGGGAGAGAGGGTCGTAAGTGGATTCGCCGCTGTTGGGCGGTCCCTCTAATCTTGAGCCCGTCTCCAGTCGGGGCCTGTTGCGCGACCTCGCACCGGAGCGTAGTGTAGGTCGTCTCACATCTGATTCCGATCCGGGAGGCGTCATGAAAGTTCATCGCGCTGTGCTGCTGTTGTGCCTTCTGTCTGCCGCCCTGGTGGCTCGGGCGGACGACTATCCCACACCCCGCTCGGGGGACTTTGTGGTCAAAGACTTTCAGTTCAAGTCGGGCGAGAGATTGGGAGAGGTCAAGCTGCACTATTACACCCTGGGCACACCGCAGAAAGACGCGAGCGGAAAAGTACGCAACGCGGTTTTGATTCTGCACGGAACCGGTGGCTCCGGCCGCCAATTCCTGACGCCCACGTTCGCGGGCGTGCTCTTTGGTCCCGGCCAGCTTCTGGACGCCGCAAAATATTTCCTTATCCTGCCCGACAACGTGGGCCACGGCGATTCCAGCAAACCCAGCGACGGCCTGCACATGCGCTTCCCCCACTACGAATATGACGACATGATCGAATTGCAATATCGCCTGCTCACGCAGGGGCTGGGAGTCAACCACCTGCGGCTGGTAATGCGCACGTCGATGGGCGGAATGCACACCTGGTTGTGGGCCGAACAACATTCGGACTTCATGGACGCCGCCATGCCGCTTGCCAGTCAGCCGATCGAAATCGCGGGACGCAACCGCATGATGCGGCGCATGGTCCTCGACGCCATTCGCACCTCGCCAGACTGGAACAACGGCGAATACACGCAACAGCCCCACGGGTTGGCTGCGGCGCTCGACGTTCTTCTGCTGATGGGCGGCAGCCCACTGCAGATGCAGAAGCAGCAGCCTACGCGCGAGAAGGCGGATGATTTTCTCGAAAACTATGTTGCCACCCGCTCGAAGACCACGGATGCGAATGACCTGCTCTATTACTTCGACGCGTCAAGAAACTACAACCCGGAGCCACAGCTGGACAAAATCACCGTCCCTCTCACTGCCGTAAACTCAGCCGACGATCAGATCAACCCTCCGGAATTGAAGATCATTGACGCCGACATTCAGCGCGTCAAGCAAGGCAAGTACGTGTTGTTGCCCATCACCGACGCCACTCGCGGCCACGGCACCCACTCCCTGCCTGCAATTTGGGGAGACCAACTGAAGGAGTTATTGGAACGATCGGCTCCGCAGTGATGGACTATCCGGGCTGCATTACAATCAACTCGTGCCGGTCCTGCGCAACCTGCGTGTCACGCTGGAGATGATCAAGTGGGAGCACTCCATCTTTGCGCTGCCGTTTGCGCTTTGCGGGGCCATGCTCGCAGCCGGGGGATTCCCTTCGGCGCATCAGTTCGTGTGGATCGTTGTGGCCATGATCGCGGCGCGGTCGGCGGCGATGGCGTTTAACCGGTGGGCCGACGCCTCCATAGATGCCGCGAACCCGCGCACCAGTACTCGCGCCTTGCCGGCCGGACATCTTTCTCTCGCGTTTGTGGCGACGTTCGTGGTCATGTCCAGCGCGATCTTCATTTTTGCCGCCAGCCAACTCAATCGCCTTGCGCTGCTGCTGTCCCCAGTGGCGCTTGCGGTGCTTCTGCTCTACTCCTACACCAAGCGGATCACGCGCTGGTCGCATCTGGTGCTGGGCTTCGCGCTTGGCATTGCGCCTTCGGCGGCATGGATTGCCGTGCGCGGCTCGCTCGATCCTCGCATTCTTCTGCTGACCGCTGCCGTGACTTTCTGGGTAGGTGGTTTCGACGTGCTCTACGCATGCCAGGATTTCGAGTTCGACCGTCAGGCGGGACTGCATTCCATTCCGCGGTATGTGGGTATTCCCACTGCGTTGTGGATCGCCCGCGGTTTTCACTTCGTGATGGTAGGCCTGTTGGTTGCTCTGCTGATTGTCTTCGGCCTAGGGAAACTCGCGGTCTGCGGAGTTCTCGCCGTGATCCTGCTGCTGGTTTACGAACACTCCTTGGTCCGTCCTAATGACTTGTCGAAGCTGAATGCGGCGTTCTTCACTATGAACGGCGTCATCTCAGTGCTGTTCTTTCTCTTCGTCGCGAGCGATCTGGTTCTACGGAGATAAGATTCGGCGCCGCGAACCCTGTGGCGTTGCTCCGCGAACTGGCGATCAAGAATCTCTCGCACCTTCAGCGGTCCGACCCATCGCCATGCTCAATTCGCGCTATGCTCAATCACGAGCTGCTCAGTTCACGCGCAGGAGCATCATGGTGCCGCTCTCCAGCTTGACATTGCTCTTTTCCGAACTTACGACCGATCCCTGGGTGGCGCCCTGCGCATTGGCTTCGAGCTTCAAGTCGGGCATTCCGATTACGCCTTGAGTGTGGCCGGTGATGGGCGGGCGCGCCTGCGCGTCGGTTCCACCTGTGGGGACAGGTTGAGCTGGCTGTTGCGATGCTCCGCCAGACGGGGCGCGGCCATTCATCGGCGATGTCATCGTGCCAGCGCCGGTGCCGGGTCCGGGCGGGTCATAGCTGCCACCGCCGCCCGAAGCGCTGCTTGGGGTGGGGCCAATAATTGCCTGGATTGACATCGGCAGCTTCATGTCACCATCCCTGGTCTCTGCGCGATCGAACGCGATGCCGACCTCGGATTCCTTTTGCTCTTTGCTCCGCGCTCGCGCTTCCGTCACGTGCCCGACTACTTTCGCGTTCTTGGCAACCAGCACGTCACCGTTGGCGGTCTTCATGTCCTTGGTCACCTTGGCCACGACCTCGTCGCCAGGCTTGGCTTTCTTTGCGTCCAGCGTTTTGGTGAGCTCGACGGGAATCACGCTGCCGGGCGCAATTCTAGGTGTCTGCGTATCCGCCTCCGCCGGCTGCGTCTGCGGCGTGCTCAGAGGCGTCGACGGCGGTGTCGTTGATGATGATGGTGTTGTGCTCTGGGTCAGCGCAGTTCCGCATATCAGGGCTGCCACGAGGGCCCCATGGGTAAGAATGTTTCGCATTGACGTCTTCCTTCCTTCTCGGCCAGCCGTCGAAGGTGCGCAACGGTTTCCCCTTAGGATGCACCTTCCGGGCAGGAAGTGGCTAGGAGAACAAGATCGGTGCCAACCGCCCTCGACCGGATGGCATCCGATTGGCATGTCGCTCCGAATGATACATCTCGCGGTTCTCGCCTCGATTCTCGCCTATGGTGCGGCTTGCGCGCCAAATCAAACCCCGGACCAGCTGCGCGAGAAGACAGCTGAAGCCACATCGACTCTGAAACGCGATACCAAGGCTGTGGCCGAAGGCGTTAAGGAAGGACTCAGCAGCCATCGGTCGGTGGATCTGAACAAAGGGTCGAAAGACGACCTGGAGTCCTTACCGGGCATTAACTGGCAAAAGGCTGACCGGATTATCGCGGAGCGGCCTTACGCCAGCAGCCGTCAATTGGTGACGCGGCGCGTGTTGTCAGAGGATGAGTACGCGCGTCTACGGGACCGTGTCGTGGTTACACGGTAACGCCCTTCCTAATGGCAGACCGCATCGTCCTGCGATATCATCAAGAGGATGGTTGCCATACGGTCGAGTCACGCCAGTCAAACGCATGCTTTCCAGACCGACGACTCGCGCCTGGAGCCGATTCGAGCCAAAGTGATGGCCGGGGAACGGCTCACAGCCGATGACGCCCTCGCTCTTTACCGCACCGGCGATATTCTCGCTGTGGGCTGGATGGCCAACTTCGTCCGACAGCGCATGCACGGCGACAAGACGTACTTCAACGTCAATCGCCACATCAATCCCACGAATGTTTGCGTGGCGGCGTGCCGTCTGTGTGCCTTCGGCCGCAAAAAGGACGCGCCCGGCGCCTATACCATGGCGCTCGAAGAGGCGTTCGAGACTGCCGCTTCTGGCTACACCGAAGCGGTGACGGAATTTCATATCGTTGGCGGGCTGCATCCCGACCTGCCGTTTCGATATTTTCTGGATCTCTGTTCTGGCCTGAAGCAGCGCTTTCCGCAGGTTCATCTCAAGGCCTTCACAATGGTTGAGGTCGCGTATTTATCGAAGCGCGCCAAGCTGTCGATCCGCGAGACGCTGGAACAGTTGAAAGCCTCGGGCGTGGACTCGCTGCCTGGCGGTGGCGCTGAGATCTTCGCCGATCGCGTGCGACACATCATCTGCGACCACAAGATTGACGGCGGCGAGTGGCTCGAAACCGCGAAGTTGGCCCACCAGATCGGATTAAAGTCGAACGCGACCATGCTCTACGGCCACGTCGAGAACGATGAAGACCGCGTCGACCATCTCCTCAAGCTGCGAGCGCTGCAGGACGAAACCGGCGGATTCCAGACCTTCATTCCGCTGGCCTTCCATCCCGACAACACGCCGCTGCAGCACCTGCCGAAGACCACCGGCATGCTCGACATGAAGCAGATCGCCGTGAGCCGCCTGGTGCTCGACAACTTCCCGCACATCAAGTCGTACTGGCAGATGGTGGGGTCGAAGATGGCTCAGATTTCGCTGCGCTTCGGCGCCGACGATATGGATGGCACGGTGATCGAAGAAAAAATCTACCACGACGCGGGCGCGACCACGCCGCAGGGCATGCGCCGCGAAGAGCTGGAGCGCCTGATTCGCGCCGCAGGGCGCGAACCCATCGAGCGCGACACGTTGTATCGGCAGGTCACCAGGACGGAGACGTCGGTCACGGTCGCAGTGTAGAGAGGTCGGATTGGCGTCGAATACAAATACTCGACGTTCGGTCCGAGGTTTTGGGCCGGCTTTGTAGATAGCCTTGTCTTTCTTCCAGTGAGTCTTTTCCACAGTTATATCGTGGTTTCGCCTAGTGGGACGATTGTTCTGCGGTTAGCTTATGCAGATCCTCGGGCGATGAATTCAGCAGACTTCTTAACACCGCGACCTCGGCGACGATTCCCGCGTGCAGGGCGGGATCCACATCCGGTGCGAACAGCGGGGAGTGATTCGACGGGAGCAGCGTTCCCGCCGCCTTGGCTTGCACGAACTTCTCGGGATCGGCTCCGCCCAGGCTGAAATAAAATCCCGGGACACCCTGCTCGACGAAGTAAGAAAAATCTTCCGAGGGAGTGATCGGTTCAGCGGTCAAGACATTGTCTTTTCCCAAGGCCGCTTCGAGAGGGGCCCTGAGCCGCTCGGCCAGGGCGGGATTGTTGTAGACCAGGCCCGCGCCTTCGTAGCGCTCGACCAGCGGCTCGCGTGGAGCCCCTGCCGCTGCGGCCTCGCCCTTGGCGATGCGCGTGATCGCGGCAAGAATCTGTTTTCGCACGTCAGCCTTGCGAGTTCGAATCGTCAGTCCCATTTCCGCTTGGTCGGGAATAATGTTGTTCTTGGTGCCCGCCTGGATGTAGCCAACTGTTACCACGGCCAATTCCCCCGGTTTCACTTCGCGGG
>Ga0210402_10004779_pt1 | contig 12270 bp, 11 predicted proteins | sample IncBWC7MmetaG_FD_161055 | JGI IMG/M metagenome (GOLD analysis project Ga0210402, IMG submission 161055) | Forest soil microbial communities from Barre Woods Harvard Forest LTER site, Petersham, Massachusetts, United States - Inc-BW-C-7-M | ecosystem: Environmental > Terrestrial > Soil >...
AGCCGCGACGCGGTAGGTTCTGAATGCAGCTCTCGCCGTCACGGTCACCATCGAGGGCGCGCCGGATCGCCGATATATGGACCGTCAGGTTGCTTTCCTCGACCACGGTATCCGGCCAAACGGCCTGCATGATCTCGTTCTTGGTCACGAGCTCGCCGCGGCGTTCCAGGAAGAAGAGGAGAACGTCAGCCGCCCGCAACCCCAGCGGGATCGATGTCTCCGAGCCGTCCTCGGCGACGCGCAACAATTCGCGCGTCGGCAACTTGAATCGGAACCGGTCGAAAACCAACGTCCGCGACACCAAGAGCATCCAACGCTGCTCCCATCAAGCCGAACATCCAGCGCTACGCTGAGCGCTCTCGAGTGTCCCACCTGACGTCCGCCCCCGGACGCATGCGTCTCCCAAAACTAGCTGATTTGGAAATTCTTAGCAAGAATTCGGAAAAGATTTGACCCCCGCTCATAGTCGTTTCGGCCTCCGTCTGGCAGCTTCCGGCCGTCTTCCTAGTCGCGCACATCCAGTCCTGCAGGCGTTTTCCGCAGCGGATCATTCGGATGATGCCGCCGAAGGAAGGGCGTCACAAGCTAAGGATTGAACGGGGCGGCCGACGCACCGCCTCAGCAGCACTCAAAGGTAGAGCGAACATGTCCATGCAACGTCTTAAACTGAATGACGAAGATCGGCGCGTTTACGAAACATGGCGACGGAACATCATTCTGCTGTGGGCTTTCATTGTGAGTACGATGGCAATCGTTTGCACTGTTCTCGCGCTGGATACAACGGTGACCCCGGAGCAGAGAGGTCTGCTGATCCAACAATCCGGGCTCTATCCCTAAGCAAGGTTCGCCTACCTGCGGATTCGCAGAGTGTTTCGCACGCCGCTCGGGGTCTCAGCCAGTGATACATCAAACTGTGAGGAGCGCGCCATGCAATTAGAATTTCCGGCAATCGCCCTCCTGTTTGCTGGCGCTGTATCCGGTGCTACAGGATTGACGCTGCTACGTCGGCGAAGACTGAGAGCAAGCACAACTGAACAAAAAGCTGATCATCTGATCCCTTGTATTCCAGAATCGGAAGTGCGTCGGACCGCCGACGGGTCAATTGACATCGCGTTCTATAAGGAACGTGCGCAGCGTCTGCGCTGGGAGACCAATCGTGAGATCTGCCGTTCGATACGCGAATTCAGCCGCGGCTGGTTTTAGAACGTCAGGGGAGGTCTCGGGACTCCTCGCAACGAAAACGGGCGGAATGGGCCGTCAACATTGCAACAAGGAGTGCCACACGGAGGAGCTGCTGCGAGACAGGCGCGCCTATCGTCCGTTGCGGCCGGGTTGATTCACTACAGCAGTCCATAGTGCAACGGGCTCCGAGGCGTCCGGATCGAACACCTCCGGACTTACGGCAGTATGCACCATTACCAGCTTGGTCGTCGGATCGACGAAGATAATCTGGCCGCGGACGCCGCGCAGCCGGCGCTCGGCGCTTGGCAGCAGCCAGACCTGGTAGCCATAGCCGAAGTATCTCGTGGCCGAACCCGGCGCCAAGTGAGCGTCGGACGGACGCACGGTTGTCGCGTCGATCAGCCATTGCCGTGGAACGACTTGGCGTCCGTTCCACGCGCCGTCATGCGCCCGACCTCCGAAATGGGTCATCTTCGACCGTCGTGCGGGATCGCTGCTGACGGCAGCTTACCCCTGATAGCTTCCGTGCCCGACGGATGCTGGTGACGGCAGAGTCGGGCCATAAGCAGGAGCGCCGACAGACGTCGGCGGCCTGACTCGCATGTGAGCGCGCGGACAGCGGCGTGCTGAGTTTCGCGGGACATGGTAGAACCTGGTGTGCCACGTAGGCCGTGCGCGTGATCTCGCCGGCCTCCGCGAACCAGCTTGGATCGTGGTAGCGCTGCGCGTCGGCCCGCGGCCCGCCATAACTGTTGGGCGCGTAGACCGGCTGGTTCCCATTGTGGCGAAAGCGCATCGGGCCGTCCTTGTTGTAGTTGTGTACCTCGTTGATCGGCCGATTGACCGGCAGCTGCTCATAGTTCGCGCCGGTGCGATAGCGGCTCGAGTCGCCGTAGGCGAACAACCGTCCCCATCGCAAGTAACAGGGGCGATAGCCGAGGGTTGGCACCCGTAATTCAGTGCAACTCTTTGATCACAAGCGAGCGGCTTTTTGGCCTAGATGTTTTCTTCACTTTTCCCTGGCCGTGCCTTTCTCTGAATCCAGGAAAGGCAGCGTGGGGACTGGAACGAACTGACCGTATTTGGCGCAGATCGTCGCCCGTAAAGGCTCTGTCCTGCGGGTCATACACTGGCCGCTTGCCGATGTATCCGCGAACCTTCAGACCGCGCCCGGCCTCTCGACCTGCGCGGCTGATCATTTTCTGGATCGTCCCTTTGCCAGGTGCCTTCCCGCACTGGACCCCTGTATGGTGATTGGGCATCATCCCGAGGCGGCTGTTCGGATGTTTTCCAATACACTCGCTTACATGGCGCTTGCAGCGGTTGGGCATCGACTGCTTAAGCGCTTGAGCCAACACTTTGAAATGCTCTGCACCATAAAATGATTTACGACGTGCGCCAGACCACGACCTATGTGTACGAGACCGCCGTTACCCGAGCCCGGCATGTACTGCGCCTGTTGCCGGTGGCGCGGGATCGGCAGCGCGTCACCGCCGCCATGCTCGACATTGATCCGGTCCCGGTCAGCCGGCGCGAAGCCACCGATTTCTTCCACAACTGGCGAACCGTCGCCGAGTTGGAGGAGCCCCATGAAACCCTGACGGTGAAGCTCGCTGCGCGCATCAGTGTTACGGCGGTGGCACCGGCCGATCCAGAAACGTCGCCGCCGTGGGAAAGCGCACGCGCCGAGGCATATGCGAGCGAGGACATCGGCCCGGCCTCCCCAGTCCACTTCATCCATCCGAGCCGGCAGGTGTCGCTCGATCCGGAAATTCGCGACTATGCGCGCGAGAGTTTCGCACCGGGCCGGCCAGTGCTTGCGGGCGCCGTCGAGTTGATGCGGCGAATCAGAAGCGATTTTGCCTACGAGCCGGGCGCCACGACGGTGACGACGACGCCGTCCATGTCGTTCGCACTGCGCCGCGGCGTATGCCAGGACTTCGCCCACATCATGATCGCGGGCCTGCGCGGCCTCGGCGTGCCGGCCGGATATGTGAGCGGATTTCTGCGTACTGTACCGAGGCCGGGTGCAGTGCGCCTCGAGGGCGCCGATGCGATGCATGCCTGGGTCATGGTATGGTGCGGCGCCGCGGGTTGGTGGGGGCTCGACCCGACGAATGCGCTGATCGCCAGCGAGGACCACGTGGTGCTCGCCATCGGGCGCGATTACGCCGACGTGGCCCCGATCGACGGCGTGGTTCTGGCATCGGGGCGGCAACGCCTGACCACGGCCGTCGATGTGATCCCAATCGAGGCATAGGCGGCCATAAGTTGGTGACAGCCGGACAGTGCCTTCCAAACGCCGCCGCAAGCTGGTAATCTAAGTTGCGCTTTTTATACCGGAATTCGCACAAGACCGGTCGATGAATCAACACAGGATCAGGAAGGGGGAAACGATGAAGACGTTGTTCTTAGCTGCAACCGCTTTGACGTTCGGGACCGTGGCCGGCATTGCCACAGCCGTGCAGGCGGCCGATGTGCCAATGCCGTGGGCCTATGGCTTCGCGGCGCCGCCGCCAAATCCGATGCCTCCACCTGCTCCCGCGGCGGCCCCTGCCCCGCCGGACAACACCGTGCAGCACACCTTGTCGGGATCCAAGGCGACGTTCACCCGCGCGCAGATCGCTAACCGGTATGGCCCGGCGGACTGGTATCCCGAAGACCATCCGGCTATGCCCGACATCGTCGCCCATGGCCGCGAGTCGGCGAATCCGCAGATCTTTGCCTGCGGCTTGTGCCACTACCCGAACGGCAAGGGACGCCCGGAGAATGCCAACGTCACCGGCCTCACTTACGAATACATCGTGCAGCAACTGACGGACTTCAAAAACGGTGCGAGAAAGACCTCGGATCCCCGAAAAGGCAACACCGCCCTGATGGCCGGATTTGCGAGGTCGATGACGGACGAGGACATCAAGGTCGCGGCCAAATACTTCTCCTCGATCCCCGCTACGCCCTGGATCAAGGTGATGGAGAGCGATACTGTGCCGAAAACTCGCCCCGCCGGCGGGATCTTCCTCCCGATCGAGGGCGCGGAAGCCGGTATGGAGCCGATCGGGGCCCGCATCATCGAGACTCCCGTCAATGTGGAAGACACCGAGCTTCGTCGCAATCCGCGGTCCGGCTTCATTGCTTATGTGCCGCCGGGCAGCGTCAAGAAGGGCGAAGTTCTGGTCACGACCGGCGGCGGCAAGACCACCGCATGCACGGCTTGCCATGGCGTCGACCTCAAGGGACTAGGCCCGGTGCCGACGCTTGCGGGGCGTTCGCCGAGCTATATCGGGCGGCAGCTCTTTGACATGCAGCATGGCAACCGGACCGGAACCTGGACACCGCTGATGGCTCCGGTGGTCAGCAAGCTCACAGAGGACGATATATTGAACGCATCGGCCTACCTCGCTTCGTTGCAGCCGTAACGCGAGGATAGATCTTCGGGCAGACGGCCGGGCGGCGGAAAATCGCTGCCCGGCCGTTTCGATTCGTTTCTCCAAGACCTGTTAAGACCGCCCGCCGGTCGAAGCTCCATCGAAGCCGCGCTCAAAAATCCGGATTGTTTGCAACCGGGATATGATAGTCGAACAGATGCTGGTTGTTCTCGGCACAAATTTCTTCAGCCATCGGTCGCTGAACACGATCATAACGCTGCATCACCGACCACGGTGCGTTAAACGCGTCCGGATCCTCGAACGTGATGTCTACTTGCATCACCTTGCCGCCATCGACCAGTTTAAAGCGCTCCACGACGTGCAACTTCTGGGTATGCGGCGTGCGGAAATTATTGACGAAAGTCTTGTCGTTCAGTCCGATCGTGTCGACCACGAGCGTCTCGCCGGCGTAATGGCCGACCGACTCGCCGTACCAGGATGGCTTCGGATTCGCCGAATGAGGCACGTCGAGATAGACGTGCCGAACCTGCTGGTCGTTCGAATATATCATTACGACTTCCTTAGGCGTCTGGACGAAGTAGAGCGGCTGGAAACCATAAAGGTGAAAGCCCGGAACGCCCGCGTGCGTACAGCTCGAGTGCGGCGTAAAAGCGATCTTTCCCGCCAATACCTCGGCGTTGTCCTTCTTCATGCGCTCCACGACCCAGGGCTTCAAAAGGGTATCGTTACTGACATCAGAGATGAAGTAGGTCGGTTGCTTGCCAGTAGCCGCGGCCTCCTGGTTGCTGATACGCGGGTGAGCGGGATCGCTGCGCATCGGACTGGTTCCGCCGGGAACAATTGAAAAATCTACATTGAAGGTCAGCCACCCGATGTTGCTGGACGAGAAGTCCGGTGGCGACGCGTTCGGTTGCGCTACAGCACCAGCCGTGAGTGCCGCACAGGCGAATCCGGTCAAGACGCCGCCGGCAAGCAATCCTGCTGTTGAAGCCAATGTGGACATTGTCTTTCCTTCCCTTTGCATGATCCGCCTCCCTTCGCATGATCCGTATCACGCCTGAAAACCGGCTCTCGGGAGCTAGAGCTCTTATTGCATCGCGATTGATGCTGCAGGGTTGTTCTTCGAGCGAACCCTTTCATTTTAAGGCGTTTCGCCTGATCCGTCACCCGGTATGCGTGCCGTACCGAGTCCTTGTGCCCCCAACCCGGACCGAACGATCAACGCTGCCAATCGGCCTGCCTTGCGGGCTTCCGATTAGCCGCCTCAGCGGAGCGGCCGCACCTCTCTCTCCCGCTCTGATTTTCGTTGCGGCTCTCAAGTCGCTTGCGCAGAACACTACGCGTGCGTCGCGGTTCGTGGTAAGCGGGGCGCGCGGCCGAGCCGCATCGACGATAGTTCGATCACCGGGAGAAATCTGAAATGAACAAGACCTTGCGTTTATCCATTCTGGCTTCGGCTGCGCTCATGCTCGCCTGCTCGGCGGGCGCCCAGGCGCAGCAAGCCAATATGAGCTTCTTCGTCACCAGCAGCGGAGCCGGCAAAGGTGCGGACCTTGGCGGTCTTGCGGGCGCCGATACACGCTGCCAGCAACTCGCGCAGGCTGCTGGCGCTGGCGCCAAGACATGGCATGCCTACCTCAGCACCCAGGCCGCAAATGGCCAGCCGGCAGTCAATGCCCGCGACCGCATCGGCAACGGCCCGTGGCAGAACGCCAAGGGTGTCGTCGTCGCCAAGAACGTTGACGAGTTGCACAGCCTGACCAACAACCTCACCAAGCAGACCGCGATCACCGAAAAGGGCGATATGGTGAAAGGCCGCGGCGACACACCCAACGAGCACGACGCACTCACAGGCTCCACCATGGAGGGTCGCGCCTTCCCGCCGGGCGAAGACCGCACCTGCAAGAACTGGACGAGCAGCACCCAGGGCACCGCCACGCTCGGCCACATCGACCGGCAGGGCATCCAGGACACCGTCGAAGGTCGTTCATGGAACGCCTCGCACCCATCGCGCGGATCCGAAGGCGGCTGCAGCCAGGCCGATCTCAAGAGCACCGGCGGCGCCGGCCTGTTCTACTGCTTCGCGACGAACTGATCGGCAATTCGGCAGCCGACGACGGCCGCTCTCCTCCTTCTCCCCGCCCGAAGTCGGGTTTACCCGACTTCGGCACATAAAGAAGGATCGAAATCGGCAACAGCCGATTTCGATTGCGGGGAGAGGGACAAGCGCGCCCGTGCAATGATTCTATTTATAGAACACGCGAGAAATCGACATGAAAGCCGCCGTATTGGGCGACGCCGGTATCGAGGTTCACGATCTCGATAAGCCTGTGCCCAAACCAAACGAAGTATTGATTCGCGTGCGCGCCTCCACGCTTAATCGGGCCGATCTCATTGTGGCATCGGGCCATCGGCATGGTGCGGTCGGCGGCGTCGGAGCGCGCATCGGGCTCGAATGCTCGGGCGACGTCGAGGCAGTCGGCGGCGACGTCACGGCGGTCAAGCCGGGCGACCGCGTCATGGCGACGGCGCCGGGCGGCATTGCGGAATACGCCGTCACCGATTTTGCGCGCATCCATCGCATCCCGGCCAACAACATGACCTATGAGCAGGCCGCCTGCTTTCCGGTCGCGCTCGGCACCATGCACAATGCGATCGTCACTGCCGGCCGCCTCAAGCGCGGCGAAACCCTGTTGATGCAAGGTGCCAGCGCCGGCGTCGGTCTAATGGGCATGCAGATCGCAAAGCTGATGGGCGCGTCCCTGGTAATTGGCACCTCGACGAATGCGGAGCGGCGCGCGCGCCTCAAGGAATTCGGCTGCGATCTTGCGATCGATTCTTCGCAACCCGAGTGGCCGGATGAGGTAAAAAAAGCGACCGGCGGCAAAGGCGTCGACGTGATCATCGACTTGGTGTCCGCCTCGGTCGCCGGCCAGAATCTTGCCGCCGCCGCAATCCTCGGCCGCATCGTCAATGTCGGACGGCTCGGCGGCATGAAGGGCGAATTCGACTTCGACCTGCATGCCGCGAAACGCATCGACTACGTCGGCGTCACGTTCCGCACGCGAACGCCTGATGAGATTCGCGAGATCAACCGGCTGATGCGCGCCGACCTCTGGCCGGCCGTCGAGGCCGGCACGCTACACTTGCCGATCTACAAAACATTTCCGCTCTCACAAGTTGCGGAGGCGTTGGACGTGATGAAAGCCAATCGGCATTTCGGGAAGATCGCCATCGCGATATAGCGGTGTAGCCAGGATAGAGCACAAGCGACGTCCGGGAATGCCCTTTCGCATCTCATATGTGGGAGGTATCGCCCCGAATGTCGCTTACGCTCCTGCAGAGGGCGCCCCTGCGGCGCAACCCCTTCTCGCCAGTCGCCAATTGGTGTAATTTCCTTCCGAGCTGTCGTCGAATGGGACATACTGGGTCCCCGAAGTCAGTCCGATACCCAACGGGGGAAATGCATGAAGACTTATCTCGCTACCATATTCGCGGGTGCTGCTTTCGTCGCCTTCACCGGCATGGCCGTCGCCCACCACTCCTTCGCAATGTTCGACCAGGAACATCCGCAGGAAGTCACCGGGGTGGTCAAGGAGTACAAATATACGAGCCCGCACTCGTTCATCATTCTCGAGATCAAGGACAAGGACGGAAAGACCGAAGCGTGGAACCTCGAAGGCGGCAGCCCGAGCGCCCTCGCGCGCGACGGTTGGACCAGCAAGTCGCTCAAGCCCGGCGACGAACTGAGCCTGACCATCGAGCCGTTGCGCAGCGGCGCGCCCGGCGGCGCCTGGAACGTGAACAAGATCAAATTCATCGACGGCAAGCCGATCGTCGCCAAGACGCAGTAAGGCGGCTCGAAAAATTCGTAAGATGGGTTGAGCCACCGAGACCGGCCGTCGGCTGGCCCGATGATAAACTCCGCGAAACCCGTCACGGGCCGACCCGCAAAGGGCGGCCTTGACAGGTTTCGCAAGAGCTCAACCTATCCTACGCTTCCGCTCGAAAGGTGAAACGCCCCGGCCCGTCTTCGCGAAGGGAGCGCCGTTATGTCGCCACGTAACTCAACCGGTACATTCACTGTCCTTGTCGCTCCCGTCTTGGCGGCGTTGCTTACCCCTGTCGCAACAGCCGTTGCCGAGGACTCGCGAAGTCTCGACAAGTACCCGGACCTGCGCGGCCAATGGGCGCGCACGTTCGTACCGCGCTGGACGGTCGGCCAGGAAAAGCCGCCGCTCACTCCGGAATACCAGAAAGTCTACGAGGCCAATCTGGCCGACATGGCAAACGGCGGCCCGGGCGACGTGCCGTCATGGTACTGCCTGCCTCAGGGCATGCCGATGATGATGAACGCATACGATCCGATGGAAGTGATCGTGACCCCCGAGACCACCTACATCCTGATCAGCCACGTCAACGACTCTTATCGGCGCATCTACACGGACGGACGCGACTGGCCCGATGCGGAAGCCACCCTGCCGGTCTTCGCGGGCTATTCCATCGGCAAATGGATCGACGAAGATGGCGACGGCAAGTACGACGTGCTTGAAGTCGAGACCCGGTTCATCCGGACACCACACACTTACGACGCCCAGGGCATTCCGTTCCACAAGGACAATCAGGCGGTCATAAAAGAACGGATCTATCTCGACAAGGCCGACAAGAACGTGCTCCACGACGAGATCACGTCCTACGACCATGCCTTGACGCAGCCGTGGACCAAGAATCGGACATACAAGCGTGGTTCCGAACCGAGGCCGGTCTGGCTGGAGGAAGCCTGCGCCGCCGACAACGCCATGGTGAAAATCGGCGGCGACGCCTACTTCCTGAGTTCTGATGGCTTTCTGATGCCGGTCCGCAAGGACCAGGCGCCGCCGGATGCTCGGTATTTCAAGAAGAAGTAATCATCCCGCGCTTTCTCGACTGCGGCGCATGGGCGTGTACATCATTCCGCCGCCATCGACGAGACGGCACGCTCCTCCTGATGGATGCGATCCAGGATGATGCGCGCTTGGATCAAGCCGGCATCAGCGTTGATGTCGATCTGCCGGGCGTTTGGCAGGATCGTCATGTTGCGCTGCTGCGCCTCGAACACCGCCACGTCCTCCAGAAACGCCGTGGTGATCTGGGCAACCAGCATATCGGTTAGCGCTTTGTTGCCGACGTCCCAATCATGGGCTTGACCCCAGAAATAGTGACTGGTGGCCTCGGTCTCCGGCGTGATGGCGTTGAGGTTGCGCATATTGATGCCGCCCGCACGCTTGCCCTGCGGTGCGCCCGTCCCGGTCGGCGTGCAGCCGACATCGAGCCGCAAGAAGGCCGGCGGCACGAAATCGATGATCTGCCAGCGATCAACCGGCGTCGTGAAGCCGCCGGCCTTCACGAAGGTAGGCGGGGCTGGTGCGTCGATGATCCACCGGGTCATCACCACGTTGTTGGCTGCGCGCGTCACCTTGACGGCTGCGTTCTCAACCAGTGCCGCATTGCCGATGGTGGTTTCATGCACGAAAGCCAGATGGGTGAGATCGAGCAGATTGTCGACGATGAGTTGCCAGTTTGCCTTGACGTGGAGATAGCTGCCCTTGGCGCCCCAATGGGGATCATCGAGCCAATGAAAATCCGTGATCTTGTCCGGATCGGCAAGTGCGGGATCGCCCATCCATATCCACAGCCAGTGGTACCGCTCGATCACCGGATAGGCTTTGATCTGCGCGGAGGGCGGAACGGTGTTCTGGCCCGGCACCTTCACGCACTGGCCGGTGCAGTCATAGCGCAGGCCATGGTAGCGGCATTGCAAATGATCGCCGACGACTTTGCCCATGGAGAGCGGCAGGTGACGATGGACGCAGCGGTCCTCGAGCGCAACAGGTGTGCCGTCCCCTTTGCGAAAGAACACGATCGGCTCGCCGAGAATCATCCGCCCCAACGGCTTGCGCGCGACCTCATGGTCATAGGCGGCGACGTACCAGAAATTTCTCAGGAACATGGGCGTTTCTCCCAGAGGGAATTCTAGCGTCCGTGAGTTCATCAATGCAACGGAGGAAGTCGCTTTGCGAAAGCGTAGTCGAGTTGTCCGATGCCATATTCCGGCGGCAGCCCCATCGCGAAAGTCGCTGAATTAGTGTACGTCGGAGGTGGAGGGGGGCGGCCGGAAACGATACAGATGACCAAGACCGCCAAGGGAAGCACCATCAGGAGAAATACCGTTAACGCAAAGGCCCTCAACACAAGAGCCGCCAAGACAAAGTCCCGCAGGGGCAAGGTCGGGACCAAGCCTTCGAAAGCCAAGTCCGCCGGTCGCCGACAAAGCCACGTCAAGATTGCGGCCAAAGCCGTAAACACGGCCAGGGGCTTTAGCGAGAAGCCTCTCGGGCGATCGCATGGCGGTCAAACGACCGAAGCCAAGCTCGCCGAACTCAAACGCCGGCTTATGGAGATCGGCGATCTCAATTTCGTTAGCGCCGTGCTGAGTTGGGATCAGGCCACCTACATGCCGCCCGGCGGCGCGGCGGTGCGCGGACGCCAGACCGCGATGTTGAGCAAGCTCGCGCATGAGAAATCGATCGATCCGGCGCTCGGCAAGCTTATCGAGGTGCTCGTACCCTATGGGGAGCGCCTGCCTTACGACTCCGACGAGGCAAGCCTGATCCGGGTGGCGCGCCGCGACTTCGAGAAGGCAATCCGCGTGCCGAGCGATTACGTGGAGCGGGCGAGTGCGCACAGCTCGGCATCCTATGTGGCCTGGACCAAGGCGCGGCCGGCGAACGACTTCGCCACGATGCGACCCTATCTTGAAAAGAACGTCGAACTCAGCCGCGAATATGCCGGCTATTTCGCGCCCTACCGGCACGTCACCGATCCTATGATAGATGATTACGACGCCGGCATGACCACCGACACCGTGCGAACGTTGTTCGCGGCGCTGCGGCGCGAGCTGGTGCCGATCGTGCGCGCCATTGGGGATCAACCGGCGACGGACGACAGCTGCCTGCGCGGCGCATTCGCGGAGACCAGGCAACTCGACTTGAACACCTCAGTAATCAAGCGCCTCGGCTACGATTTCGAACGTGGCCGGATCGACAAGACTCATCACCCGTTCTGCACCAAGTTCTCGGCCGACGACGTGCGCATCACTACCCGCGTCGATGAAACCGACATCGGACAAGCGCTGTTCTCGACCATTCATGAAGCCGGTCACGCGATGTACGAGCAGGGCGTCGCGGGTGCGCTCGCCGGCACGCCGCTGGGCTCGGGCACATCGGCCGGCGTACACGAAAGCCAGTCGCGGCTGTGGGAAAACGTGGTCGCGCGCGGGCGCGAGTTTTGGCAGCACTTCTATCCGGCCCTGCAGGCCGCGTTTCCCGATCCGTTCCGCAACGTCGAGCTGGAGACGTTTTATCGCGCCATCAACAAGGTGCAGCGCTCGTTGATCCGGACCGATGCCGATGAGGTGACCTACAATCTCCATGTCATGATGCGGTTTGATCTGGAACTCGACCTGCTCGAAGGCCGCCTGGCCGTGAAGGATCTGCCCGAAGCATGGCGCGCCCGCATCAAGGCCGATCTTGCCATCGCGCCCGATGATGATCGCAACGGCTGCCTGCAGGACGTGCATTGGTTCTCTGGCGGCATCGGCGGCGGCTTTCAGGGCTACACCATCGGCAATATTCTCAGCGCCCAGTTCTACGCAGCCGCCGTC
>Ga0210402_10004780_pt1 | contig 12267 bp, 11 predicted proteins | sample IncBWC7MmetaG_FD_161055 | JGI IMG/M metagenome (GOLD analysis project Ga0210402, IMG submission 161055) | Forest soil microbial communities from Barre Woods Harvard Forest LTER site, Petersham, Massachusetts, United States - Inc-BW-C-7-M | ecosystem: Environmental > Terrestrial > Soil >...
GCTCACCGAGCGGCTTATCGAAGACGGCAAATTCCAGCTGATGCCGCTGATGAGCTATGTCTATCGCGTGATCGCGCCGCGCGAATGGCGCGATCGGGTGATGGGCAAGGACTGGCGGGATCTTGCCGGCCTGCCGTGGCTGGCGACGCCGGCAAAGTCGGCGCACCGGCGCCTGCTCGACGACATCTTCCGCCCGCTCGGGCCGTTGCCGAAGCGGGTGGCGTTCACCGATCAGGAAGAGGCCATGACGGACTTCGTCGAGTCCGGCATCTGCCTCAGCCTCGCCCGCGACCCCGTGATCGAACGCATCACGCGCGAGCGCAACTTCGTCATCGCCGACAAGGTGGCGCTGACCTGCGATCTCAGCTTCGCCTGCCTCACCTCGCGCCGGCAAGAACCGACGATCGCGCACGCCTTCATCGCAATGCAGGCGGTGTGGGATCTGAAGCCGGACAAGGCGCCGCTGCGCTCGGCGCAGTAGGCTATTTATTTGCGCATGATCTTATCGGAAAACCGGTATCCACTTTTCCGGATCATGCGCTACACCGATTTATCGAACAGCTCGCGCCCGATCAGCATGCGGCGGATTTCGCTGGTGCCGGCGCCAATCTCGTAGAGTTTCGCGTCGCGCAGCAGCCGTCCGGTCGGATAGTCGTTGATGTAGCCGTTGCCGCCGAGCAGCTGGATCGCATCCAGCGCGCATTGCGTCGCCTTCTCCGCGGCATACAGGATCGCGCCCGCGGCATCCTCGCGCGTGGTCTCGCCGCGGTCGCATGCCTTCGCCACCGCATAGACATAGGCGCGCGAGGCATTCATGGTCGTGTACATGTCGGCGACCTTGCCCTGCACCAGCTGGAAGGTGCCGATCGGCTGGCCGAACTGCTTGCGCTCGTGCACGTAGGGCAGCACCACGTCCATGCAGGCCTGCATGATCCCGAGCGGCCCCGCCGCCAGCACCGCGCGCTCGTAGTCGAGGCCCGACATCAGGACGTTGACGCCGTGGCCGACCTCGCCCAGCACGTTCTCCTCCGGCACTTCGCAATCCTCGAATACCAGTTCGCAGGTATCGGAGCCGCGCATGCCGAGCTTGTCGAGCTTTTGCGCGGTGGAGAATCCCTTCATGCCCCTTTCGATGATGAAGGCAGTGAGGCCGCGCGGGCCGGCGTTCGGGTCGGTCCTGGCATAGACCACCAGCGTCTCGGCGACGGGGCCATTGGTGATCCACATCTTGTTGCCGTTCAGCACGTAACGGTCGCCCTTCTTCTCGGCGCGGGTCTTCATCGACACCACATCCGAGCCCGAACCCGGCTCCGACATCGCGAGCGACCCGACATGGTCGCCGGAAATCAGTTTTGGCAGATATTTGCGCTTCTGCGCTTCGTTGCCGTTGCGGCGAAGCTGGTTGACGCAGAGATTGGAATGCGCGCCGTACGACAAGCCCACCGAAGCGGAGGCGCGCGATATCTCTTCGAGCGCGACGCAATGCTCGAGATAGCCGAGCCCTGCTCCACCATACTCCTCCTCGACCGTGATGCCGTGCAGGCCGAGTGCGCCGATCTTCGGCCACAGGTCGCGCGGAAACTGGTTGCTCTTGTCGATGTCGGCGGCGCGCGGCGCGATCTCGTTGCTGGCGAAATCATGCACGGTCTCGCGAATCGCATCCGCGGTTTCGCCGAGATCGAAATTGAAGATGCGGTAGGCGTTGGGGATCATGGGCGTCATGCCTCCGGCAAACCAAACGTTGTTTGAAACAGCCTTATTCGCTCGAATTGCGCTTGTCACGGCTCGAATTACGATTGTAACGGAGAGAAAGCGGTCAAAGGTTGGGATGCCAGCCTGCGGCCTGTTGGCTCACGGCAAAGTCTCCCTTGCGCGGGCGCACGCAACGCGGTGTAATTCGCGCAAAAGCCGCCTCAAGAGCGCCACCCAACAAGGGATGAATGAGGAGCCGCCCATGCACGGGACCATCGACGTCGCCGACAACATTGATTCCGAGGCTGCGCGCAAGCGCGCCTATTCGCTGACGCTCAGCGAGCTCGACCCCGGCGATCCCGAATTGTTCAGGAGCGATACGTTCTGGCCCTATTTCGACCGGCTGCGCAAGGAAGCCCCGGTCCACTACACCAAAGACAGCATGTTCGGCCCGTACTGGTCGGTGACCCGGTACAACGACATCATGGACATCGAGACCAACCACGCCGTGTTCTCGTCGGCCTCCTCGCTTGGCGGCATCACCATCCGCGACATCGACCCCGATCTGCGCCGCGAGAGCTTTATCGCCATGGACCAGCCGCGCCATTCGGCGCAGCGCAAGACCGTGGCGCCGATGTTCACGCCGACGCATCTGGATCAGCTCGCGATCAGTATCCGTCAGCGCTCGGCCGAATGCCTCGACAACCTCCCGAGAGGCGAGGTGTTCGACTGGGTCGACCGCGTCTCGATCGAGCTGACCACGCAGATGCTCGCGGTGCTGTTCGACTTCCCCTGGGAAGACCGCCGCAAGCTGACGCGCTGGTCGGATGTCGCGACGACGATTCCAGGGCCGGGCGGCCTGGTCGCGACCGAGGATGAGCGGCTGGCCGAGTTGATGGAATGCGCGACCTATTTCGCAAAGCTCTGGAACGAGCGCATCAACCAGCCGCCGAAGAGCGACCTGCTGTCGATGATGGCCCATAGCGACGCCACCCGCGACATGGACCCGAAGAATTTCCTCGGCAATTTGATCCTCCTGATCGTCGGCGGCAACGACACCACGCGCAACACCATGAGCGGTTCGATCCTGGCGCTGAGCCAGCATCCGGATCAATATGAGAAGCTGAAGAAGAACCACGCGCTGATCGACAGCTTCGTGCCCGAGGTGATCCGCTGGCAGACGCCGCTTGCGCATATGCGCCGCACCGCGCTGGAGGACATCGAGTTCCGCGGCCAGAATATCAAAAAGGGCGACAAGGTCGTGATGTGGTACGTCTCGGGCAATCGCGATGAGGAGGCGATCGAGCGTCCCTACGAGTTCCTGATCGATCGTGCGCGGCCGCGCACGCATTTGTCATTCGGCTTCGGCATCCACCGTTGCGTCGGCATCCGGCTTGCCGAGCTGCAATTGAAGATTATCTGGGAAGAAATCCTCAAGCGTTTCGACAATATTGAGGTGGTAGGACCGCCCAAGCGGGTGTATTCGAGCTTCGTCAAGGGAATCGAGCACCTGCCGGTCCGCATTTCCGGCTGATCCAATTCCGCCACTTTCGAGGGGATGAGCACGATGAACGTCCAGACCGCAATCCGCCTCGAGAAGGCCGAGCTGCTGCGCCAGGCGCGCGAGGAGGCCCATGCGACGCCGCTGAAAGACTTCCACCCCGGCGCGCCGCGGCTGTTCCAGAACGACACGCTGTGGCCGTGGTTCGAGCGGCTGCGCAAGGAAGAGCCGGTGCATTACTGCACCAACGCGCCGATCGAGCCGTATTGGTCGGTGGTGAAATACAACGACATCATGCATGTCGACACCAGCCACGGCATCTTCTCCTCCGATGCCGCGCTTGGCGGCATCTCGATCCGCGACGCGGCGCCCGGCTATGACTGGCCGAGCTTCATTGCGATGGACCAGCCGAAGCATGCCGACCAGCGCAAGACGGTGTCGCCTATGTTCACGCCGACGCATCTGGATGAATTGGCAAAATTGATCCGCGAGCGTTCGGCAAAGGTGCTCGACAATCTGCCGCGCAACGAGACCTTCAATTTCGTCGAGCGCGTCTCGATCGAGCTGACTACGCAGATGCTGGCGACGCTGTTCGACTTCCCCTGGGAGGAACGGCGCAAGCTGACGCGCTGGTCCGACGTCGCGACCGCGCTGCCCAAGAGCGGCATCGTGGAATCGCCGGAGCAGCGCCGCCAGGAGATGGACGAGTGCCGCGAATATTTCGCGCGGCTGTGGAACGAGCGCGTCAATGCCGAGCCGCGCAACGATTTGCTCTCGATGATGGCGCACAGCGAGTCCACGCGCCACATGGACCCCGACAATCTGATGGGCAACATCATCCTGCTCATCGTCGGCGGCAATGACACCACCCGCAACACCATGAGTGGCTCGGTGCTGGCGCTGAATGAGCATCCGGACCAGTATGAGAAGCTGCGCGAGAATCCGGCGCTGATCGATTCCATGGTGCCGGAAGTGATCCGCTGGCAGACGCCGCTCGCCCATATGCGGCGCACCGCGCTGCAGGACACCGAGATAGGCGGCAAGAAGATCAAGAAGGGCGACCGCGTCGTGATGTGGTACGTCTCTGGCAATCGCGACGAGGAAGTGATCGAGCGGCCAAACGAGTTCATCATCGACCGCGCCCGTCCGCGCATCCATCTGTCGTTCGGCTTCGGCATCCACCGCTGCGTCGGCATGCGGCTCGCCGAGCTGCAGCTCAAGATCGTCTGGCAGGAGATGCTCAAGCGCTTCGACCGGATCGAGGTGGTCGGCGAGCCGAAGCGGGTCTATTCCTCCTTCGTGCGCGGCATCGAGGTCCTGCCGGTTCGCATTCCGGCGTAATGAGTACCGAGCTCAACCCGCCTGAGCTCGCCGAGAAAATCTCGGCGAAGGGCTTCATCCAGGCTACCGGCTTTCGCATCGTCGAGGTCGAGCCGGGATATGCGGAAGTGGCGCTGACGCGCCGCGACGACCTCGTGCAATTCTTCGGCCATTTCCACGGCGGGGTTATCGCGTCGCTGGCCGACCATGCGGCCGGTATCGCCGTGACCTCGGGCCTGCCCAGGGGCCGGATCGGGGTGACCGTCGAGCTGAAGGTCAATTTCCTCTCCCCCGCCGACCGCAACGAGCTTGTGGCGCGCGCCAAAACCCTGCAAATGTCGGGCTCGATCGGTGTCGCCACCGTCGAGATTTTCACCCGAGACGAAAAGTCCGAGCGCCTATGCGCATTCTGCACTGCCACGATGCGCGCGCTTGACCTACCACCTGAGTTCCGATGACTGCTCAAGAACACCAGCAAGACGAACACGCCGATATCCGCGAGGCGGTCGCCAAACTCTGCGCCCAGTTCCCGGGCGAATATTGGCGCAAGCTTGATCGCGAGATGGCTTACCCCTCGGCCTTTGTCAATGCGCTGACGGAAGCCGGCTATCTCTCCGTGCTGATCCCGGAAGAATATGGCGGCGCGGGCCTGAAGCTTTCGGCCGCGACCGCGATCCTGGAAGAGATTCACCGCGCGGGCTGCAACGCCGGCGCCTGCCACGCCCAGATGTACACGATGGGAACGGTGCTGCGGCATGGCAGCGAGGAGCAGAAGGCGAAATGGCTGCCGGGGGTCGCGAGCGGCGAACTGCGGCTGCAGGCGTTCGGCGTCACCGAACCGACCAGCGGCACGGATACCTCCTCGCTGAAGACCTTTGCGAAGCGCGAGGGCAATGACAGCTACATCGTCAACGGTCAGAAGATCTGGACCAGCCGCGCCGAATATTCCGACCTGATGATCCTGCTCGCGCGCACCACGCCGAAGGAGCAGGCGAAGAAACGCACCGAGGGTCTGTCTGTGTTCCTGGTCGACATGCGCGAGGCGCGCAAGGCGGGCCTCACCATCCGTCCGATCCGCACCATGATGAACCACTCCACCACCGAAGTGTTCTTCACCGACATGAAGGTGCCGGCGGAAAACCTGATCGGCGAGGAAGGCAAGGGTTTTAGGTACATCCTCTCCGGCATGAACACCGAGCGCATCCTGATTGCGTCGGAATGCATCGGCGACGCCAAATGGTTCATCGCGAAAGCCACCAATTACGCCAAGGAGCGCGCCGTGTTCGGCCGGCCGATCGGCCAGAACCAGGGCATCCAGTTTCCGATCGCAAAATCCTACGCCTCGATGCGCGCCGCCGAGCTGATGGTGAAAGAAGCGACCCGCAAATACGAGGCGGGGCTCGATTGCGGCGCGGAAGCGAATATGGCCAAGATGCTCGCCGCCGACGCCTCCTGGGAAGCGGCGAATGCCTGCATCCAGACCCATGGCGGCTTCGGCTTTGCCGAGGAATACGACGTCGAGCGCAAATTCCGCGAGACGCGGCTCTACCAGGTCGCGCCGATCTCGACCAATCTGGTGCTGTCTTTCGTCGCCGAGCACGTGCTGGGCATGCCCCGCTCCTACTAGCGCATGTCCCGGCGAAGTGGGAACCGGTTCGCCGATAAAGGACATGCGCAAAACAAGAGAAACAAAGATGCTGCCGCTTGAGGGAATTACCGTCATTGCCGTGGAACAGGCGGTCGCCGCGCCGTTCTGCTCGTCGCGCCTGGCCGACGCCGGCGCTACCGTGATCAAGGTCGAACGGCCCGAGGGCGATTTCGCCCGCGCCTATGATGCCGCCGCCAAAGGCCAGAGCAGTTATTTCGTCTGGCTCAACCGCGGCAAGCAGTCCGTGGTGGTCGACCTCTCGACCAAGAGCGGGCGCGCGCAGCTTGAAGAGCTGATCGCGGGCGCCGATGTGCTGCTGCAAAATTTGAAACCTGGCTCGATGGACAAGCTCGGCTTCTCGCTGGAGCGCATCAGGAAGGAATATCCGGCGCTGGTCTGCTGCACCATCACCGGCTACGGCGATGAGGGCCCTTACGCGCACCGCAAGGCCTATGATCTGCTGATCCAGGCCGAGAGCGGGCTCGCCTCGATCACCGGCGGACCGGAGGGAGCGGCGCGCGTCGGCGTCTCCATCGTCGATATCGCGACCGGCGCGACCGCGCATGCCTCGATCCTGGAAGCGTTGTTCGCGCGCACGCGCACCGGCAAGGGTGCCGATATCCGCATTTCCATGTTCGACGTGATGGCGGACTGGCTCGCCGTGCCGCTGCTCAATTCGGAAGCCGGCAATCCGCCCAAGCGGATGGGCCTCGCCCATCCCTCGATCGCGCCCTATGGCGTGTTCAGCTCCAAGGACGGCAAGGACATCCTGATTTCGATCCAGAGCGAGCGCGAGTGGAAGAAGCTCTGCGCCGAAGTGCTGGGCCAGCCAAACCTGCCGGATGATCCGCGTTTCTCCAACATGCTCGAGCGCGTGCGCAACCGTGCGGCGACCGACAAGGTGGTCGGCGATGTCTTCGGATCGCTGAACCGCGACGAGCTCTTGAAGCGGCTGGACGACGCCGACATCGCCTTTGCCGAGGTCAACAGTATGGCCGACCTCACCGTGCATCCGCATCTGCGCCGCATCGAGGTCGATACGCCCAGGGGCGTCGTTACCTATTCCGCGCCGGCCGTGATCTTTGTCGACGAGCCGCGCCAATATGGCCCGGTGCCAGCGATCGACGAACATGCCGAGCTGCCCAAGGTCGGCTTGCGGAAATCATCATGACCGAAAAGCTCGATCTCGATCATTTGCGGCAATGGATCGGCCGTTCCACGGAGGCGTCCGACATCGTCACCGCGCAGCTGGTGAAGGGCCTGCGCGCGACGTTGTTCCAGGACGTTGGCGAGCCCGGGACCGGCGATGCCGCGCCGTTCACCGTGCACTGGTGCCTGGCGCAGCCGGTGTTCCCGATGGCGATGCTCGGACCCGACGGCCATCCCACCCGCGGCGGCTTCCTGCCTCCGGTGCCGCTGCCGCGCCGGATGTGGGCCGGCGGCGAGCTCGAATTTCTCGATCCGCTCCGCGTCGGCGATGAAGCCAAACGCACGTCGAAGATATCCGATGTGACGATGAAGACCGGCTCGACCGGCACGCTGTGCTTCGTCTCGGTCGAGCATGTGGTGACGACGCCACGCGGCATCGCGGTCCGCGAGCGGCACGACATCGTCTATCGCGATATTGGCGGTGCGCCGGCTGCACCGAAGGCGCCGCCCCCGCCGCCGGTGGCAAAACATCGCGAGACCCACGTATCGGATCCCGTGCTGCTGTTCCGCTACTCGGCGCTGACCTTCAACGGCCACCGCATCCATTACGACCGCGACTACGTCACCAAGGTCGAAGGCTATCCCGGGCTGATCTTCCACGGCCCGCTGCAGGCGGCGTTCATCGTGGAATTGGCGGCGAAGCTGCATGGCGGCACGCCGCCAGCGAAGTTCGTCTATCGTGGCGTGCAGCCATTGTTCGAGGGCGGCGAGTTCTCCGTCAACGCCAACGACAATGCCGGAAGCGTGGAGCTCTGGATCGCGAACGCGGAGGGGCAGCCCACGATGAAAGGGACGGCGACGTGGTAGACCGTCATTGCGAGCGAAGCGAAGCAATCCATAGTTCCGCACAGGAAGCATGGATTGCTTCGTCGCTTCGCTCCTCGCAATGACGAACGCTGAGGAAACACAACGTGTCTCACAGGCAAGCAAAAGACGCAACCAAAGCCGTCACCGTCAAGCAGGCAACGTTCGACCTGTTGCGCGCCTTTGGCATCAAGAAAGTCTTTGGCAATCCCGGCTCGACCGAATTGCCGTTCCTGTCCGATTGGCCCGACGACATCGATTATGTCCTGGGCCTGCAGGAAGCTTCCGTCGTCGGCATGGCCGACGGCTATGCGCAGGCCACCCGCAATGCCGGCTTTGTCAATTTGCATTCGGCGGCCGGCGTCGGCAATGCGCTCGGCAATATCTACACCGCGCACCGCAACCAGACGCCGCTCGTGATCACCGCGGGCCAGCAGGCGCGCTCGATCCTGCCGCTGCAGGCCTTCCTCTATGCCGAGCGTGCCTCGGAATTCCCGCGGCCCTATGTGAAATACAGCGTCGAGCCCGCACGTGCCGAGGACGTACCGGCCGCGATCGCGCGCGCCTATTACACAGCGATGCAGCCGCCGTGCGGGCCGACTTTCGTCTCGGTCCCGATCGACGACTGGACGCATCCGACACAGCCGGTGGCCGCGCGAAAAGTCAGCCGCGAGATCGGCCCCGATCCCGAGGCGATGCAGACGCTGGTCGCGGCGCTCACGGCCAGCAAGCACCCTGCCCTCGTCGTCGGTCCCGGCGTCGACCGCGCTGAAGCCGTCGATCTCATGGTCAAGGTCGCGGAGAAAGCGAAAGCCGCCGTCTGGGTCAGCCCGTTCTCGGCGCGCTGCTCTTTCCCCGAACGGCATCCGCAGTTCACCGGCTTCCTGCACGCCTCACCCGGTCAACTCTCGGATGCACTGCGCGCCTACGACCTCGTGGTCGTGATCGGCGCGCCGGTGTTCACCTTCCATGTCGAAGGCCACGCCGCGATCTTCGACGGCGCAACCACGATTTTCCAGATCACCGACGATCCCGATGCCGCTGCAGTCTCCCCGGCCGGCTCGAGCATCGTCGCGACCATGAAGCCCGCGCTTTTGATGCTTCTGGAGCTGTTGCCGGAGACAAAGCGCGCAGCCCCCGCCGGCCGCACCCTGCTGGCCGCGCCCGCGGCAGGCGATCCGATCCCGGTCGAATTTCTCATGCATTCGCTATCGACCGCGATGCCGGCCGACGCGGCACTGGTCGAGGAAGTCCCCTCACATCGCCCAGCGATGCAAAAGTTCATGCCGATGCGCGGGCAGGACAGTTTCTACACCATGGCAAGCGGCGGGCTCGGCTACAGCCTGCCGGCGGCGGTCGGCATGGCGCTCGGTCGGGACAAGCGCCACACGGTCTGCCTGATCGGCGATGGCTCGGCGATGTATTCGATCCAGGCGCTGTGGACGGCCGCCCAGCGCAAGCTGCCGCTGACCGTAGTCGTGATCAACAATGCCGGCTACGGCGCGATGCGTTCGTTCAGCCAGGTGATGCAGGTGCGCAATGTCCCCGGCCTCGACCTGCCCGGCATCGACTTCGTCAAGATCGCCGAAGGCATGGGCTGCGACGCCGTGCGTGTCGCCAAGGCTTCCGAGCTGGCGCCGGCGCTCAAGCGCTCGCTCGCGCACAAGGGCGTCAGCCTGATAGAAGTGGTCGTCGATTCTGCCGTGCCGCTGCTCTACGCGCAGAAGAGCTGACTACGACGCCAGAAAGCCGCCGTCGGTGGCCAGCACATGGCCAACCACATAAGACGCGGCGTCCGACAACAGCCAAACCACCGCTTCCGCCACCTCCTCCGGTTTGCCCATCCGCTTCAGCGGCAATCCCGCCGCCACGCTTGCCATGTCGCCGACGCCCGAACGCAGCATCATCTCGGTGACGACGCGGCCGGGCGCCACCGCGTTGACGCTGACGCCGCGGGGTGCCGCCTCCATCGCCGCCGAGCGGACCAGCGAGATCACCGCCGCCTTCGACGCGGAATAAAGCGAGAGCCCGGGATTGGGGTTGCGGACACCGCTCACCGACGTGTTGACGACGATACGGCCCTGCCCCCGCGCGAACATCGCCGGCAATTGATGACGCAGGCAATAAAACACCGAGCGCACATTGCCGTCGAAAACCTCGTCATAGATCGCCTGCCCTTGCGCCTCCAGCGGCGCACGCCGCTCCTGCACGCCGGCATTGTTGAAGGCGGCGTCGAGCCGGCCGTAACGGTCGAGCGCGGTCTTCACCAGCCGCTCGACCTCGTCCTCGCGGGTGACATCGGTCCTTACAGCAAGCGCCTGAGCGCCCAGCGCCTGGCAGGCGGCCGCGGCCTCCCCAATCTCGCTTTCGCGCCGGCCGGCTATCAGCACGGCTGCCGCGCCCTCCGCGGCCATCTTGAGCGCGGTGGCGCGGCCGATGCCGCTGCCGCCGCCGGTCACGAGACAGACCTTTCCGCTCATCCGGTCCGGGGACGGGCGCGGAGCAACCGCGGTTGGAAAGGCCTCACTCATCGCACCAAATCCAGACCGGCAGGCGGCATTGCCTGCGCCAACAGTTGTATGATACAACTATTAGGCCGGAGTCAAGATGACCGCCCAGGGCCTCGATCTGATCGACGATATTCGCGCCGCCTCACGGCAGATGGTGCGCGAGCTCGGCTTCATGGAAGCGACGCTGGCCGCGACCGATTATCCGGCGTCGGCCGTGCACACCATCCTTGAAATCGGCATCCGTGGTCCGATGACATCGGGTCAGATCGCAAAATCCCTGCATCTGGAGAAATCGAGCGTAAGCCGGCTGGTCCGCAAGCTGATCGAGAGCGGCGAGTTGGCGGAGATGCCGGACGCCGACGATGCGCGCTTCAAGCCGCTGGCGTTGACGGCGAAGGGCCGGCGCACGCTGGCCGCGCTGCATGCCTTCGGCCGCCGCCAGGTGTCCGGCGCGCTGGAGCGTCTGACGGAAACCGAGCGCCGCACCGTGCGCGACGGGCTGATGCTCTATGCCCGCGCACTGCGTGCGGACCGCGCCGCCGGCGCCGAGCGCCAAGCGGCATCCTAGCGATGCGTCAAAAGACGGGGCGGAGCTCAGTCCGCGGCACGCGGTGCTGCGATCTCCTTTGCCAACCGGGTGTAGTCGGCCCAGACCAGATAGAGGAACAGCGGCGGCTCCTCTCGGGCCAGCAGCATTTCCGCGCAGCGCGCTTTCGCGCCTTCCGTCGTCCACCAGCGTTGCGCGGAGGCTGTGAGCTTACGGAAGTGGTTCAGCGTTCCCGAAAACTGTCTGCGATCTGCGCCGGCGAGCGCGGCGCAATGATTGAGCCAGTTGAACCCGGCGATGACGGCTATCGCCAGATCGACCGTCGTGTTGCCGGTAAATTCGATCACCGTTTCATCGTGCGGCAACTGGCGAAGATAGGCGTCCAGGATGGCGGGCTGCGAATCCGCCTCGGCCAGCAGCGTGAATTCACGCCGGGGCACCATCAACAGATATCGAAAGGCCTCGAGCCTGGTGTGATCGCAGATCGACGGCTCATCCCCATGTGCATCCGAAACAGCTCGCTTGCATGCGGGATAGATCAGCTTGCCGCCATCGGCATCGTCCAGATATTTCTTGGCACGCTTCTCGATATCCGCAAGCAGCGCCCGCGGGCCTTCTGGTGTCGTTGAACCCTTTCCGAACGGCCACCAGTTCATGGGCCACCGAATGCGCCAGTGGATCGAGATCCCAGAGCGCGATGAGATTAGGGGTTGGCGTGCTTCACTTCCCGTAAGCCTCGCGCATCTTAGCCTGTATCTTCGCCATCCCCGCAATCCAGCGGTCGTAATTCTCGGTCTTCTTGCGCATGTAGCCGAGCACCTGCGGATGCGGCAGGATCACGAATGTCTCCTGCTCGAGGCCGGCGAGCACGTCTTTGGCGACCTGCTCCGGCGAGAGATCGCCGTCGCCGGACTGCGGGCCCTTCGGAATCGAGCGCAGCATGTTGGTGTCGACGCCCTGTGGGCACAGGATCGAGACCTTGATGCCGTCGGCGCGGTGCGAGATCGCCAGATTCTCCGCGAAACCGACCGCGGCG
>Ga0210402_10004781_pt1 | contig 12265 bp, 12 predicted proteins | sample IncBWC7MmetaG_FD_161055 | JGI IMG/M metagenome (GOLD analysis project Ga0210402, IMG submission 161055) | Forest soil microbial communities from Barre Woods Harvard Forest LTER site, Petersham, Massachusetts, United States - Inc-BW-C-7-M | ecosystem: Environmental > Terrestrial > Soil >...
CGCACCCGGTCTGGATGATCGCATTCCTGCTCTTGACCGCGGTGAGTTTCAGTTTGTTCGGCTTCATCCTCGGCCTATGGGCGGATGGATTCGAAAAGCTGCAGGTCGTGCCGCTCTTGATCATCACGCCGCTGACGTTTCTCGGCGGCACGTTCTACTCGATCAATGTATTACCTCCGGCCTGGCAGACGGTCGCGTTGTGCAATCCGGTGGTCTACCTGATCAGCGGATTCCGCTGGAGCTTCTTCGAAACCGCCGACGTGAGCGTTGCCTTGAGCTTGGCGATGACCGTCCTGTTCCTCGCCGTCTGCCTGGCGACGGTGTGGGTGATCTTCAAGACCGGTTATCGGCTCAAGAAGTGAGCGGCGCTTCGCTCGGCCCTCATGCGGCGGCGCTCATGGACGAGCGGAAGGCCCAGCGCGTGAAGTGGGCTTCGACATAGGCGAACACGGCGTACATCGCGATGCCTTCGACGGCGAGGCCGATGAGACAGGCGAAGACGAGCGGCATCTGGAAGTTCGAGCCCGCCTGCACCATCAGATGACCCAACCCGGAATTGGCGCCGATGGTCTCTGACATCACCGCGCCGACGAAGGCGAGGGTGATCGCGATCTTGAGGGAGCCGAACAGATAGGGCTGGGTGCGCGGAATGCCGACCTTCAGCATGATGTCGAGCTTCCTGGCGCCGAGTGCGCGCAACACGTCCTCGAGCTCCGGCTCCATAGTGGCAAGCCCGGTCGCCACGTTGACCACGATCGGAAAGAAGGAGATCAAAAACGCGGTGAGCACCGCCGGCACCACGCCGATACCAAACCAGATGATCAGGATCGGCACCACGGCAACCTTCGGGATCGAGTTGAAGCCGATCATCACCGGATAAAGCCCGCGATAGATCGTGCGGGACCAGCCGACGATGATGCCGAGCACAATGCCAAAGGCGACAGCGAGGGCGAAGCCGGCAAGGGTCGTCCACAGGGTGACGAAGGAATTCTTGGCGAGCGGCAGCCAATACTGGCCGATCGCCTGAAATATCTGCGAGGGCGCGGGCAACACGAATGTGTCGACCTTGAAGATTCGGCAGACGAGCTCCCACAGCACGAACATGCCGACGGTGAACAGCCAGGGCGACAGCCTTTCCAACGTCGTGCTCATGCCTTGCGTACCTCGGCGATCTTGGCGCGCAGCTCGTGCACGATGTCGGTGAAACGCGGCTCGAAGCAGATGTCGAGATCGCGCGGGCGCGGCAGATCGACCCTCCTGGTCATGACGATGTGTCCCGGCCGTGCGCTCATGACGTGGATGTTGTCGGCGAGGAAGGCGGCTTCGCGCAGGTCGTGAGTGACCAGGATGACGGTGAAGCCTAGCTTCTGCCACAGATCGCGCAGCACGCACCACAACTCTTCGCGCGTGAAGGCATCCAACGCGGCGAATGGCTCGTCGAGCATCAACAGCGCAGGCTGGTGGATGAGCGCGCGGCAGAGCGACACGCGCTGCTGCATGCCGCCGGACAGCTCCCAGGGAAAACGCTCGCCGAAGCCGTCGAGCCCGACGGTCTTGAGCAGCGCCTCGGCGGCGGCGCGGTAGTGCTCCCGCTCGCGCCGAAACTTGTGACGATGGGGCTCCACGATCTCGAGCGGGAGCAGCACGTTGTCAGTGACCTTTCGCCAGGGCAGCAGGTTCGGGTTTTGGAACGCCATGCCGGCGATCTTGACGGGACCGCGCACTTTGTCGCCGAAAATGACGATATCGCCGCAATCAGGTGAAACGAGCCCGGTCACGAGCTTCATCAAGGATGACTTGCCGCATCCCGACGGCCCGACCACGGCGGCGAATTCGCCGCGACGCACGGTAAGGCTCGTGTCCTTTAGCGCGAGAACGCCGCCGGAGGCGCTGCGGTAGGTCAGCGTGACATTGCCGATGTTGACGGAACCGGTCACGCGATCGCTCACGTGCCGAGTGCGTCATGCCCGGGCTTGTCCCGGGCATCCATGTCGTTTGCGCCGCATTGCGTATTACGTCGTGGATGGCCGGGCATAACCGCGCTCACGCGCGTCTTCCGACGCGCTATGGCCGGCCATGACGGCGCAGCATTATCTGGATCCCGCACTTACAACTTCCGCTCGGAGGCTGGCGGCAGGTATTCGCTGGTGAAGATGTCCTCGGCCGCCGGTCGGTTCTTGAACTCGTAGGTCAGCGCGATCTGGTCGATCGATTTGGCGAGCCGCGCCATGTCGACGCCGCCGAAGCCGTTGGCTTTCACCCACGGCGTCACGAGATTGTCGCGCAGTGACATTTTCAGCCGATCGAGCTCGATCTTCGCATCCGCGGTCTCGTTTCGCGCCAGTACCGACTTGATCGCGGTATCGGGGTCCTTGATCGTATCAAGCACGCCCTTGATGGTGCCGCGGACAAAACCCGCCACCGCTTTCGGATTGGCCTTGGCGTAATCCGGATTGACCATGATGGCATTGCCGTAGAGCACGAGACCATAGTCCGCCATCAGCATCGTCTTGATATCTTCCGGTTTCAGTCCCTTCTGCAGCAGGTTGTAATACATCGAGAAGGAAAAACCGGTGATGGCATCGACCTTGCCCTCGGCGAGCATCGGTTCGCGCACAGGAAAGCCGACGTTCTCAATTTTGACCTTCGATTCGTCGATGCCGTTTTCCTTGACGAAGGCCTTCCATTGCGCGAAGGCGCCGTCCGCCGTCGGCGCGCCGAGCACCCGGCCTTCGAGGTCCTTCGGCTTGGTGATCCCGGTCTTGGCGGTGGTGCCGATCGCGAATGCCGGCTTGTCGTAGATCATCAACACGGCCTGGACCTTCTTGTCCGGATTCTGGTCGCGGAACTTGACCAGCGAGTTGATGTCGAAAAAGCCCAGCGGATAGGTACCGGCAGCGATGCGGGCAATGCCGGCGACTGAGCCGGGGCCTGAATCGATGGTGGCGTTGAGGCCCTCGGCCTTGTAGTAGCCCTTATCGATAGCGACAAAATAGGGCGCCGACGGACCCTCGAACTTCCAGTCAAGCGCGAACTTCAGATCGGTCTGCGCGCCAGCCGGGCTCATCACGAGCGCCGCTGCTGTCGCAGCCGCGAGCATCCCCAAAAGCCTGATCCTGTTCATATTCGACGCTCCCTGTAAGGCCGGTCAGCCGGGGCCGTGCGTTGCCTCAGGAAACATCTGAGCAATGGTCGTGCCAGCCCAAGCCCCTAGTGCGGACGGGCGGCGAAGCTCCGCCGTGCTGTCAGACTAGGCATTTTGCCCGCGTTTGCCTATTCCCCAATCAACCCCGTGGGGATCCTCAGCTGCCGCGATACGTGGAGTAGCTCCATGGCGTGACCAGCAACGGCACGTGATAGTCGCCTTCGGGTTCTGCGACCGCGAACCGGACCGGTACCACGTCGAGAAATGGCGGATCGTCCAGCCGCGCGGCCAAGCGCGCGAAATATTCGCCAACATGGAAACGCAGCTCGTAACGGCCGATCGGCAGCGGCTGTCCGGCGATCAACGGCGCGTCGGTGCGGCCATCACGGTTCGTCGCGCCGCGCGTCACGACGCGTTGCTCGCCGTTACCTGACAACTCGAGAAGCTCGACGAGCACCCCGGCGGCGGGACGGCCGGAATGAGTGTCGAGCACATGGGTGGAGAGCCGTCCATGCACCTCGAGACGATCGGCGGCCTCGAGCCGCTGATCGAGGCGAAGCGCGGCGATGCGGAAGATTTCAGCGAGCGCTGTCTCGGTTTCCTCCGCCATGCTGTTCTGCAGTCGGCGTTCAAACTGCTGCAGAATGGAGTCTTTGCTGTGCCGGCGGGCGCAAATGATGAAGGGAATGCCGAACTTCTCGCGATACGCTCCGTTGAGCCGATGAAATTGCGCGAATTCCTGCTCCGACAAGCGCTCGAGCCCGGCGCTCGCCTGTTCCGCCTGGGAATCCGCCGTCATCGCGCCTGCACGCGCCGCCTTGCCGGCGAGATCGGGGTGGCCGCTGATCAATGCCAGCCGCTGTTCCGCCGGTGCTGCACGCACCGCCGCCATCAACGCCGCGTGCAGGGCGGCAAGCGTGGCGAATGGGCGCCGGCGCCAACCGGCTTGCGCCACCCACGCGGCGTGCTCGTAGACTTCGCCCAACGCGGCGATGAAGGCGGCCTCGTCGGCGGCGTTGAGGCTCCCTAGCGCGACTTTGGCCATGTCGTGCTACCCGATCAGCGGCGCGGCGGCGGCGAGGGCGCGATGCTCCCGATGCCAGTGCCGCGCGATATCGAGCCGCGTCGCGAGCCATACGCGCTCGCGCGCGGCGATATAGTCGAGAAAACGCATAAGCGCGGCCGCGCGCCCCGGGCGGCCGACTAGCCGGCAGTGCAGCCCGACCGACATCATTTTCGGCGCGCGCTCGCCTTCGTCATAGAGCAGGTCAAAGGCGTCCTTGAGATAGGTGAAGAAATCATCGCTGTTGCCGAAGCCCTGCGAATTGATGAACCGCATGTCGTTGACATCGAGCGTATAGGGAATGATCAAATGCGGTCCCTTCGGCCCATTGACCCAGTACGGCAGATCGTCGGCGTAAGAATCCGACGAATAGAGGAAGCCGCCATCGTCGAGCACCGCCCTCAACGTATTGACTGAGTTACGGCCGGTATACCAGCCGAGCGGACGCTCGCCGGTTGCGTCGGCGTGTATGCGGATCGCCTCGGTGAGATGCGCGCGCTCCTCATCCTCGGCCACCTCTTTGTAGTCGATCCATTTGAGGCCGTGGCTCGCTATCTCCCAGCGCGCTTCGCGCATTGCCGCAACAGCATCGGGCGAGCGCGCGAGCGCGGTCGCGACGCCGAACACAGTGACCGGCACTTGAGTTCGAGTGAACAGCCGCCAGAGCCGCCAAAACCCCGCGCGCGAGCCGTATTCGTACATCGATTCGATGTTCATGTGGCGCGCGCCCGGCCAAGGCTTTGCGCCGAGGACGTCGGACAGAAAAGCCTCGGAGGTCGCATCGCCGTGCAAGATGTTGCGCTCTCCGCCCTCTTCGTAGTTGACGACGAATTGCACCGCGATGCGCGCGCCGCCCGGCCAACGCGGATCGGGAGGGTCGCGCCCGTAGCCGGCGAGGTCGCGGGGATATTTCGAGAAATCCGCTGGCGGCATGCCTCGTCATATACAAGGTCGGCCAAGCCGTGTCTTGGGCGGAAGCTGCGATGCCGCGGGCGTGGAGGCATTTGCGCTTGGTCGCAGCCGACGTTGATGCCTTCGAGGTTCCCGGGAGCTGTGTGATTTTTGCAACGCTCTGGGTTTCTTTTTCAGCGGCCACAGTGGGGCACGAATTTTCTAGTTCGATGTAACGGATTTACTACAGCCAGCGGGGGTGTCTCATGAAGTCTCTAGTCGTCAAGCGTTCCATCGTCGTCTCGGGTCACAAGACGAGTGTGAGCCTGGAGGATGCTTTCTGGAACGCGCTGAAGGAAATCGCCAAGGCGCGCAACGTTACCTTGTCGGAGCTGGTCGCCGCGATCGATGCCGAGCGCCAACACGAGAATCTTTCGTCGACCATTCGCCTGTTCGTGCTCGGCGTCTATCGCAAGCAGCTCACGGATCTAAAAGAGGGGCGCATCGCGGAGTCTATCTTTTGGGCCGCGGCCTGAGCTTCGGCCTGACGAACGCCGATCCAGCGCGGGCAGGTCGAAATAGACCCTGTTGATCGGGGCCTCCGGCGCGTACTCGCACTAACGATTTGCCAGAAGGTCGAGCCGCCGTCTTGCGTCCGGCGAGCCTAGGATCTCGGCCTTTTGGTACCAGCTTCGTGCCTTTTCCACCTCGGCGCTCACCCCTACCACGCCGAGCCGCGCAAGCACGTTGGGATCGTAGGTCGAGCCCAATGCCATCGCTGCGTTGGCGTCGCCGGCATCCGCGGCGCGTCGCAATACGGTCCGCGCCGTCGCCACATCGCCTGCTGCGATCAATTGCTCGCCTTGTTTCATGAGAAGCTTGATCTCCTCCGGATCGAGCACGCGGCTGCTCTTACTGGAAGGCGTAGCCTGTTCGCGGGTCGCGCTCGGCTGCAACATCGCCACAGGCTCGCCTTCGGATGCGCTTGGTAGCTGTAAGATCTCCGGACGCTGAGAGGATGTCTCGCGTTGGACCGAGATGGCACGATCGCCATCTTCGGCCGCTGTACGCGGGAGGTCCTGCTGCGCGATGGACGAGCGCGGCGCGTCGCCTTTCACAGCGAGCGAGGCCATTTGCGGCCCGCGTGCGGGCGGCAAGGATGAGCTCCAATAGCCCGTCCAAAGGTAATAGCCGGTGGACGCCGCCAAGATGATCGCGATCAGGAGCATGAGCAAAGCGGGTAACCTGTGGCGGCGCGACCTCGAGGGCGGCGGCGCCATGCGTTCCGGCTCCAGCGAGCGCGGTAACCGAAACTCCGAGGTCTCGTCGCCGTGAAGATGGCCGCCGATATCGGCGCGAGCAAGCCCGGGCACTGGCGGTAGCTGCGCGGCGCGAGGGATGCGCACAGCCGTCTGCTCGCGCTGAATCCAGCGAAGGGTTGCTTCAAGCCGCCGAAGGTCAGACATATCGCGGCGCGCGGCCGCAGGTTGCTTGTAGTGCTGATCCTGCGGACGAGCGGGTTGTAGCGAACTATCCAAGTCCGGATCATGCGAGGAGAGGTTGGATTCGTCGATGCCGACCGCATGGTGCTCGGAACGTTCGCGCAGACGGTGTGGCCGCCGAAGCGGCTACGAGCGCGATATCCTCCCCAGCCGCGACACGCGCCCGTTGCGCCGGGAGCGTGTGCTCCTGGCTAAAATTCGCAGCAGGCGAACCTTTATCCTTCAGGAACGCGGAAAAATCGCTGCTGGCCACCTGCGGATCCAGCGCATCCTTTGGGCGGATCCGACGTAACATCTCCTCCGCGACGGCCCAGCGGCTCCAACCGGGAACCGTCGCGGCAAGATTGACGTCGCGCCATTTCGGATGGCGAGGAGGCTCGCGAAGCTTGTCCCACTTGGTGAAGAGCCCTTCGACGAATTTCTCCAGGCGTCGGTACCGATCGTTTCCTTTCGACCAATTGAACACCGCAAGCACCGCTGGAGCAGCGATCGTGTCGACGGGCTGAGCTTCCGTAACCAGCGCGGGATATTCTTTGCTCGTGAGCTCACCGACCGTGTAATAATCGGCGAATGCCTTCGAAAACGGAATCGGCACGAAGTGGAGACCCGAATTGGCGGGGATCTTCGCGAAGAAGTCGATTGGCTTGCCGATCACGCGGACGAGTGCCGCAAGTTCACCGGTCTTCAGCTTTTGCAGGGCGGTGGGATTGTCATATAGCGCCTGCTCGATCTCGACTCCGAGTCGCTGAAAGACAATCGTGCCGGTGAGACTCGAAGCGCTTCCCGCCGGCCCGAAACTCACCTTTTTGCCGCGCAGATCCTCGATCGAGGTTACGTCAGCGCGGGCGAGAACGTGCATCTCCGATACGGGCAAGCGGATGATGTAATTGACTCGAGAGGAGAGATTGGCAATTTTTCGTTGCGTGCGGAAATTTTCAAAAACATCCGCTTGCGTCACCGCGACATCGACATTGCGCAGATACAGCAAATCATCGAGATTGGAAGCGGCGCCGTAGGTGACGATCGGAATGACCCGCAGATTGTCGCCGTCGTCGAGGACCTCCGCCAGCTCGTTGGCGAAGGTCATGTAAGTACCTGATAACTGGCCGCCGGCGACCCCCACCGTCCAATTGTTCTTACGCAACTTCATTGCGGCGTCGCTGCCACCTTTATGGCCGTCACGATGCCGGTGTCTTACGATTTTTGTTTGCGAGCGAGAGAATTTTTTGCAAGCTGAGTCGTTCTTGGTTACTGAGTGTGCGCGTTGGTAGAGAAGTACTCTGTAGCAGCGATCTAGGTACGCTCTGAAGGTTGATGTGGGTCATGTTGAAACGGATCATTTGCATCGCGGTGCTTGTTCTGTTAGCGGCGCCAGCCGACGTGAGCGCGCAGAACTATCCGTCGCGCCCCGTCACGGTAGTCGTGCCGTTCCCCGCTGGCGGCCCGAGCGACGTCGTCGCGCGCATCGTGACGGAAGAGATGGGGAAGATACTTGGGCAGTCGATGATCGTCGAAGACATCGGCGGCGCCGGCGGCACGCTCGGCAGCGCGCGCGTAGCCGCCGCTAACCCGGACGGCTATACGTTGCTCGCCGGCAGCATGGGCTCCCACGTCGCCGCCCCCGTGCTCACGCCGAACGTGAAGTACGACTCCGAGCGCGATTTCGAATCGATTGGCTTCACGGCGCACGCGCCGGCCGTGGTCGTCGCAAACAAGGATTTTCCTGCCAAAGACCTGCGGGATTTCGTGGCTCACCTGAAGCAGCAGGGCGAGACCGTCAAACAGGTGCATGGCGGCATCGGCTCCTCGTCGCATATGGCGTGTCTGCTGTTTGCGTCTGCGGCTGGAGTGCGGCCGACCCTGGTGGCGTATCGTGGCACGGGCCCGGCGCTGAACGACCTCATCGGCGGGCATGTCGACTTCTTCTGCGAGCAGGCGGTCAGCGTCGCTCTGCAAATCGCTTCTGGCACGATCAAGGCCTACGGCGTCTCCTCCAGCCAGCGGCTGGTGGCGCTGCCTGACGTGCCGACGGCAAAGGAGGCCGGCGTCAACTATCTGATGAGCATCTGGGCCGGAATTTTCGCCCCCAAAGGCACGCCCAAGCCGATCATCGATAAGCTCGCGGCCGCACTCGACCAGGCGCTGGACGATCCGGGGGTTCAAACCCGGCTGACCGGCCTCGGCGGATCGCTGCCAAGCAAGGACGAGCGCGCACCGGCGAAGTTCAGCGGTTTCGTCAAGGCGGAGATCGCGCGCTGGTCTCCCATCCTCAAGGCGGCGAACACCGAGGGGAAGTAACGACTGGAAAACACCGAGCCATTGCTTCTCCTGCCGTCAGCAGGGCAACCGACGTACCAGTTTGCGCTTATCTGCCCGGATCGCTCGCCGAACCTTCAGTACACGGTCCAGTGTGAAGGCCGGTAGATGATTTCCCGCGTCTCGCCTCCGGTGCTCTGGCCCACGGTTTGATCGTCAGGATGGTCACCGCCACCGCAATGGCCATCCAGAAGACGAGCGCGAACCTCGTTCTGGCTGCCATGTCCGCCTCCTGATGTCGAAAGACACCTTTCTCCGCAGCTACGGACTCTAGCGGCGAAACCGGAAGAGTTCTGTGAGCCCGCTTACACTGGCGCGAAAATAGCGGCCGACCCGGCAGGACGGCGAAATGCAACCGGCGGCGTCAGAGCCGCAGGTCACCGCGCCGGAGCGCCGGCTGCAAGCCAGGCAGCGATGACCTGGCGTTCTTCCGGGGTCATAGCGGTGACGTTGCCCGGCGGCATGGCGCTGGAGCGCACCGCGTTGAGTTCGATGAGATGGGCGTGCCGGCGGATGCTGTCGGGATCGTCGAGCACGACACCCTTGGGCGGCGTGTGCACGCCCGGCCACACCGGTTCGCTGCGGTGGCACATGCTGCAGCGCGCGAGGATCGCATTTTGCGCCGCCTTGACATCGACGCGATCGGCGCGCGGGCCGATGTCCGCGGGTCCGGCAGCCGACAGCCATGCCACGGCCAGCATGCCGGCAGCAGCCACTCCCCACGTCCACCAGGGGCTGCCTTTGCCCTCGTGCCGGGAATTGAAGAAGTGGCGGATGACCGGACCGACCGCCAGCACGATCGCCACGATCAGCCAGTTGAAGCGGGTCGCGAACATCAGCGGGTAGTGATTGGCGATCATCAGGAAGACGACCGGAAGCGTGAGATAGTTGTTGTGGACTGAGCGCTGCTTGGCCTGCTCGCCCCACGTCGCGTTGGGCTCTTTGGCGGCGAGCAGCGCCGCGACCGTCTTCTTCTGGTTCGGGATGATGATGACGAACACGTTCGCCACCATGATAGTTCCGATCAGCGCCCCGATCTGGGTAAAGGCGCCGCGGCCGCTGAATACATGCGTGAACCCATAGGTGAGCGCGACGAGAAAGACGTATCCCACCAGCGCGAGCGCGACCTCGTGACGGCCGAGCGCGGAGCGACATAGCGCCTCGTACATGAGCCAGGCAAGCGCGAGGCTCACGAAGGCGATGGCCGCGGCGGTCGGCGCCGTCAGGTCGAGCACGGATTTGTCGATGAGGTAGAGTTCCGCGCCCAGATAGTAGACGATGACGAGCAGGGCGAAGCCGGAGAGCCAGGTGGTGTAAGCTTCCCACCGGAACCAGGTGAGCCCATCCGGCATGCGGGCAGGAGCGACGAGATACTTCACCATGTGATAGAAGCCGCCGCCGTGCACCTGCCAAGCGTCGCCCTGGACGCCTTGTGGAAGGCCGGAGCGCGGCTTCAGACTAAGATCGAGATGGATGAAATAAAATGAACTTCCGATCCAAGCGATGGCGGCCACGACGTGCAGCCAGCGGACGAGGAGGCTCGACCACTCGGTGAGTACCGCAACCACCACGCAGAGTCCCTTCTTTCCTCGTTCGCATTTCGATGAGCCGCGGCAAGATGACAGAGACGTGTTCCAGCTTGCAAGGGCTGCGCCGGCTAACCGTGTGTGGATATGATGATCGAAGCGGCGACTAGGACCGGCGGCGAGCCGGGCGCCTTCGGCAAGCGCATCATGGGGCTTGCCGATCAGCTCGCGCAATGGTCGGAAAGCGCTGACGGCTTGACCTGCACTTATCTCTCGCCCGCGCACCGCTCGGTGGCAGCGGAAATCGGCGACTTGATGCGGCGCGCAGGGCTCCTCACCGAGATCGACGCGGTCGCAAACGTCGTTGGACGCTACCCAACGCGCGGGCAAGCGGCGCGAGCACTGATCCTTGCCTCGCATTACGACACGGTGCGCAACGCCGGCAAATACGATGGGCGGCTCGGCGTCCTCACCGCACTGGTGGTGGCGGAGCACCTCAACCGGCTGGGCCGCAAATTGCCGTTCCACCTCGACGTCATCGCATTCTCGGAAGAAGAGGGCGTGCGTTTCTCGTCGAGCTTCCTCGGCAGCGGCGCCGTGGCGGGACGGTTCGACAGCAAGCTGCTTGAACGCCGTGATGCCGGCGGTGTGAGCTTGGCGGCGGCCATGCGCGAGGCGGGTCTCGATCCGGGAAAAATTCCCGCGCTCGGGCGGCGCCGCGAGGAGCTCGTGGGATATCTCGAGGTCCACATCGAGCAAGGTCCGGTCCTGCTCGAAGAGAGGCTCCCGGTAGGCATTGTGAGCGCGATTGCGGGCTCGGTTCGCACGATGATTACAGTCACCGGCACCGCCGGCCATGCCGGCACCGTGCCGATGGCGCGGCGGCACGATGCCGCCGCGGCCGCGGCCGAGCTCCTGCTCTACGTTGAAAAGCGCTGTGCGCAGGCGCCCACGCTCGTCGGCACGGTAGGGCAGCTCGCGGTGCCGGACGGCGCTATTAATATCATTCCGGGGCGTTGTGAGCTCACGCTCGACGTTCGCGCCGGCGACGACGCCACGCGCGATGCAGCGGTGTCCGACATCATGGCGGAGATCGGCCGCCTAGCCGCGAGACGGGGCGTCAGTTTCGACTGCAGGGAAGTGCAGCGCACCGCGGCCGTGCGATGCTCGCCGCACCTGCGGTCGGTGTTGTCCGACGCCCTGACGGGCGTCGGGGTGCCGCCGCGCCAGCTTCCGAGCGGCGCCGGCCACGATGCCATGATGTTCGACGGCCTTACCGAAACGGCCATGCTGTTCGTGCGCTGCGGAAACGGCGGTGTCAGTCACTCTCCGCGGGAGATCGTCACCGCCGAGGATGCCGATATCGCCGCACGCGTCGTGCTCGACGCCGTGCTGCAGCTCGCGGAAGCGTCATGAAGATTCCGCAGGTCATAGCCGCGTTCGTTGATCGCGAGTTCCCGCGCGAGACGCAATTTCTCGCCGAGCTCGTGAAGGTGCCGAGCGACAACCCGCCGGGCGATTGTGCGACACATGCGGAGCGCACGCGGCGACTTCTGGAACAGCTTGGTCTCGCGGTCGAGGCGCATGACGTGCCGCGCGCCATAGTCGAGGCCGCCGGCATGACGAGCGCGACGAACCTCATCGTCCGCCAGCGCTTCGGCGATGGCCCGGTCGTCGCGCTCAACGCCCACGGCGACGTGGTGCCGCCCGGTCTCGGATGGCGCCACGATCCTTATGGGGCGATCATCGAGGACGGGCCACACGGCCCGGTCATGTACGGACGCGGCGTGGCAGTGTCGAAATCCGATTTCGCGACCTATAC
>Ga0210402_10004782_pt1 | contig 12264 bp, 15 predicted proteins | sample IncBWC7MmetaG_FD_161055 | JGI IMG/M metagenome (GOLD analysis project Ga0210402, IMG submission 161055) | Forest soil microbial communities from Barre Woods Harvard Forest LTER site, Petersham, Massachusetts, United States - Inc-BW-C-7-M | ecosystem: Environmental > Terrestrial > Soil >...
ACGGAGCGCATCCAGGGCCAATGTGCCGCGCTGCTGAAAATCACTCAAGAAATCCCAGTTAGCCTGCAAGCCTGCCATGGTGGTCAGCGCGGGAAACCAGGCCGCGGCGGCCCCGGCATCCTGCTGCCACGTCGCTGTCGGCGGCGAGCCGAGCAGAACGCCCCGAGCGTCGGGAATCGCCATTCGACCGATCGAGGTCGACGATCTAACATCGAGCCGATCTTGCGAGTGGAGGATGGGAATGGCCGTAGCAAAACGAGAGCTCGGGCGAACGGGGCTGCAGGTCGCGACCTTGGGCTATGGAGCGATGGAACTGCGTGGGGCCCCCCGCGTGCCCGCGACATCACCGAGGCCCAAGCCGAAACCATCCTCAATAAGGTGCTGGACGCAGGCATCAACTACATCGACACCTCGATCGATTACGGGCTGAGCGAGGAGCGGCTCGGCCGTTACATCTCGCATCGGCGCGATGAATATTATCTGGCCAGCAAATGCGGCTGTCTGGTCGGCGCACCCCCGGCGCCACGCGGCCAGCGGGGGCAACACGTCTTCACCCGCGACAATGTCGTTGTCGGTTATGGCCAAGCGGCTCGGCCTCCTCCGGCCGTTGTAGTAAGCTCGAAATCGCGAACCGATGGCGAAATCTATCTTTGGAGGAAGCGAGCAACTGCGGTCCTGAATGCGACTCGGCATTATCGTTCCAATCCTCACTAAGGAGAACGGTCATAGCAACCACCGCACCCATCCAGCGTCCTCCGGTCGAGGCGTGCCTCGCGCAGCTTCTGGATCATCTCGGCATCGCCGGGGCGCATTTTGCCGGGCGCAGTCTGGCCGATGTGCAGGGTTTCATCGCCAAATATCCGGATCGCGTTGCGTCGCTGACCTTGGTGTGCCCGACCGTACTGAACCCGCGCAGCCTGGCGGCGCTGGGGGCGCGGCTGATGGTCGTGACCGGCGACCATGGGCTCGGCGCCCGCAGGGTGCAGGCGGTATTGCCCGATTTGCCCGAGGCCACGGCGGTGGTGCTCGACGATTATGCCGGCCTGACCTGGGCCGACCTGGCAGCCGATCGGGGGGACGACATCGATGCCGCGATCCGTGAGTTCCACCAACGCCGCGCCGCGCTCCCGGCGGCCGGCTTGCGTGAGCAGGAAGGCGAAATCGCCGGCATCTCGTTTCGCATCCGCGGCGCCGGACCGCCGCTGGTGCTGTCGCCGCTCGACCTATCGCCCGGCCAGTGGGAACCGCTGATCCCGGCACTGTCGGCGCGCTACTGCTCGATCATCCTCGGTGGCCCGCTGCTCGGCAGCGTCGCCAGCCTCGAAGAGCGCGGCCGCTCGGGCTATATGGCGGTGGTGCGGGGGCTGCTCGACGCGCTGGCGATCCAGCCGGGCGAGAGCGTGCTCGAGGTCGGCTGCGGGTCCGGCGTCATCATGCGCGAGCTGGCGCGGCGGGCAGCCGGCGGTAACCGCCTGATCGGCCGCGACGTGAACCCTTATCTCTTGCGCGAGGCGCGGGCCCTGGCGCGGCGTGCGGGGCTGCTCGATCATATCGATTTCGGCGAAGGAAGCGGCGAGGCCCTGCCATTGCCCGATGCCGCCGTCGACGTGGCATTGTCCTCGACAGTGTTCGAGGAGGGCGACGCGGACCGGATGCTGGCGGAGATCGTGCGGGTGACGCGGCCCGGCGGGCGCATCGGCATCGTCGTCCGCGCGACCGACATGCCGTTCTGGGTCAACCTGCCGATCGATCCGCCGCTGAAGGCAAAAGTCGATGCCCCCAACGTGATCGGCGGCGGGGTGGCACCGAAAGGTGTCGCCGATGCCAGCCTCTACCGGCGCCTCACGGAACACGGGCTGAAGAAGCTCAAATGCTTTCCGCAGCTCGTCTCGGTGGTGCCGGGATCGGAGCGCATCGAGCGCTACCAGCAGCAGATCCTCTCCGCGCTGACGCCAGCCGAGGCCGCGACCTGGCACCAAGCCGTCGCGACAGCCGAACGCGACGGCACTTTCTTCATCGCCCAGCCCTACCACTGTGCTGTCGCAATCAAGCCGGCTTAGCCTGCAGATCGCGAGCCGGTGGTAAACGCAGAAATCTCCACGACCGGTGGGCCGGTCACGACCTTGAAGGTGGTTGGCTACACTCGCGAGCGTCGCCCGGATTTGCGCCGGAGCTGCGCTGGCGGCCCTTTCCAGAATTCAGTGACGGCTTTCTCAGCGTCGACAAATCCGTCGTTCGCCCAATCGCGCACTCGCGCCGGGGCCGCTGGCGCCTATCTACTTGGCATGCAGTCCGAACGGGAGTGGGCGCGGGCCGTCGTTCGCGACATCGCACGCCGATACCTCGCGAGCCGCCGCGAATGCGTCGATGCGTTTGTAAATCGGCATTTCAGCCTTACCGGGACCTTGGGGCTTTACCGCCGGGCGATCGGCTGGGATCTCTTGCGGGTCCCCGCGAACCTTCTGCTTTCGCCGGCAACGCTCGCCGTCTCGGTCGCGTCACGGATCGCGGCTCGACTAGGGCTTGCCTGCACGGGGGCGTGGCTCGACCGGCATCGGCCGTTCTTTGATACGGCGGTAGCGCGCGAGGTCTCATGGCTCGTCACGACGGAGCTGTTGCAGCTCCCTTGCGTGCGGCCCCGCCGCACGTAACCAGTGGTGCGATCAAAACCCAGCCAGATGCGCTCCTTCTCATTGGGTAGGTAGCGAAGGTCACGGCAGCCATCCTGATGACGACGCAGTGAGTAGCAACCGCGTGAGCGGCGGCCTGCGTGTCACCGCCGTTTTCCCATGGACTGCCGTCAGTCGGTGACATTTTTGGCGACGGCGTGAACGTGGCGGCGCGTCTCGAAGCGCTGGCCGAGCCTGGCGGGATGTGAGACGACCGGGAATTTGAATTGCTGGAACTGATCGAAAATCGCCTGGTTCCAACCGGGGTTGGAGGAACTCTATTGGCGGCAGGATGCCGGCACTGGTGCACGGCTGTCTGCCCGGTGCGGCTTGCCGTTCGGCTCCCCCGCGGGAGAAATGGTTCGTAACGGACTCGCCGCTGGAGGGAGATGGATTCGAACCGTCGGTCCCCGGCACGAAAGAGCCGGTTTTTGTTGCGGAAGGCGAATTGCGGGACCGAACGGGGGCAGCCAAAAAGGGTTGTTTCTTATGCGGTTCGAATCCATCTCCCTCCGCCGGCGAGTCACTGTCCGGGTGCTGAATGACGTGATTTCGTTCGTCCATTCGTTAGTGTTCGAATTCCGTTTCCTCCAGTGGCGAGCGCGTCGCAGGGATTCGCCTTCCCATTGTGATCGTTTGGACTGCTCCCTTCACATCGGGACGACAGGTTCTCACGTTCCATACAAGAGCCTGATTCGGCTTCGCGCCGCCTATATGCCGGATGCCGCTCGGGCAGCCTCCAGGACTACTCCCGAACTCGTCCCGGACGCTCGACGCACCCCCGGTTTCGACATCATCCTTGGAATTTCGTCACGTCATCAGCGGTTCGCTCCCGCTCGCCTCTTCGCACCATACCTGACGGGATCAAGTCCCGCCTTTTGCTGCAACGCGCACCACCCTCGCTCTTGACGACAGCAGTTTGCAGTGGTTTGACGCCCGCGCCTGACCGCCGGCGTCGAGGGGCCCACCTTCATCTCTCGTACAGCTCCACACCTTCATTCTCCGAAGATGTGTTCGTGACACACCGTCGAGGTGCCATCGGTCGCTCGGCCGCGGTCGGCGCTGCCGCAGCTTGCGGGCGATCAAAGGACTAAACTTCAGCACCCAGCGCCGCACCGTTTCGTAGGAAATGTCCAGCCCACGTTCGGCGAGGAGATCCTCAACGTCTCGGTAACTCAGCGTGAAGCGCAGGTGGAGCCAGATCGCGTGCTGGATGATCGACGCCGGAAACCGATGCCGGCGGTAAGAGAGCAGGGCCATCCCGAGAGCCTACCTGACACTTCGCCCACTCAGAACCCCGTTTCCGTGACTAGGCCGCGTCAGGAATTTGCCCCAGGATTCGATCGCGGCGCAGTACGGTTTGTGTCGTCTATGGTTTTGACGGTCGCGTACGTCTGTGGCGGCCATCGAACTTCCGGGGTCAGGCAGCGTTCGCGGCCGCCTGAACCGCGGTCGCGAAGCTCAGGACCACATCCAGGGTGTCGCGGCGCAACACGTCACTATATCGCGCCAGATAGTCGCGCGCCATCCGTTCCACCGAGAAACGCTCCTCGAACCGGCGACGAATCGTATTCCGATCCAGCGCCTTTGCGAGCGGAATTGCGGCTACTGCTTCATCGATATCATTGACGATGAAGCCAGTGACGCCGTGGTCGACGATTTCCGGCACCGCGCCACGGCCAAAAGCAATTATCGGGGTACCATTGGCCATCGCTTCGATGACAGCCAAGCCGAACGGCTCGGGCCAATCGATCGGAAACAACAGTGCCAACGCATCACCCAAGAACGCTCCCTTTTCGTCGTCCCGTATCTCACCAATAAACTCAATCAGTGGATCCTTGAGCAGCGGCGTGATCCTGGTCTTGTAATAGCTCCGATCTTGTCGACCTTAGCCGCGATCGTCAGAGGCAGCCTAGCGCGGCGCGCTATCTCGATTGCCCAATCCGGTCGCTTCTCAGGACACATTCGTCCGATGAAGGTGAGATAGCCGCCGGCGCCGCCACCGCATTGGTAAAGGCTCGTCGGCAGCCCGTGATAAACGGTGGCGTACCAATTAGCCCAGGGCATAGGCGCGCGCTGGGCATTGGAGATCGACACAAGCGGCATCATCACGAACTCTCGCAAGATCGGCGGAAGGTCCGGCAGGTCAAGCCGTCCGTGCAGCGTCGTCAGCGTCTTGCCCCAGCGCTGTGCAAAAAGCGGAAAGTGGAGGTAGTCAGTGTGGAAGTGGATGATGTCGAACGCATCAGCGGTCTGTGCCAAGCGATGCAGTGATATAAAATGATAGGGCAGCGGATCTTTACATTGGGGATCGAGGCGCAACGCTCGCTCGCAGGGTGCCCGCAGTGTTGCTGTGGTCTGTGAGTCGCCGCTGGCGAACAAGGTAACCTCATGCCCCTGTCGCACCAGTTCTTCGGTCAGATACGACACCACGCGCTCGGTGCCACCATAAAGTTGAGGCGGGCAGCTCTCGTACAGTGGCGCAACTTGTGCAATACGCATTTCGGGATGACCCTGCGGTTTGGGACACAGACCTAACGGGATCGGCCTTTCGGAAGTTCCGAAGGCGGTGGCTGGTAAAGCACCGGTTGGACCGCGCCGCACTGTAGCGCTGCCGCCCACCCTTACGAATACGCCGAGTGACAGCGCTGCCAAGTCGGTCTCGACTATCATCTCGAGATCGCCAAGTCTTGCTATAACATGCCACATCAGCTGCTGCCAGGCGCTAGAGAGAGCGGTCAAAGCCAATTTTGCGACAGTATCGGCCTAGTTACAAATCATCGCTGCGCTTTACAAACCACGCTCGTGCTTCACAAACGCTTACAACATTTTACCGCGACGAAATTCTTGGTTCATACGCGGGTTACGCTGGCAAATTACTCTCGGGTTCATCGGAGCTGCCCCACCCCAACGTTAATGGGCGGCGCCCACCGGAGTGGAGGTTCAGATGAACGAGTTTGGGCGACTCTTGGAAAGCGAAATTCCTCGATTGCGACGTTACGCGCGCGCCTTGACCCGAAACACCGCCAAAGCCGACGACCTCGTGCAAAGTAGCTTGGTGCGCGCGCTCGAAAAGCAGCATCTCTGGCAGCCAGGCTCAAACCTCCGTGCTTGGCTATTCACTATTCTGCACAATCAACATGTAAACGACGTTCGCCACTCGCTTCGTGAGGGATCGCTCGGACCGGTCGAAGACGCGGAGCCAGTATGGCGCGTGGAGCCGGTCGTCGACGCCTCTTTGCAGCTGAGAGATCTGCAACGCGGCATCAACACCTTGTCCCACGAACAACGCGATGTTCTTCTACTCGTCGGACTTGAAGGTATGAGGTACGAACAGGTCGCGGACATTCTCGGCATTCCGGTCGGCACCGTTCGCTCCCGCTTATCGCGTGCTCGAACCACGCTGCGTCTGCTGATGGATGGAGCCAAAAGCGTGAATAATCGCTGGAGTGAAGGTTGCGACGATTTGGCGGCGTAACGGCTATAGGCCCCCCACCGAAGCTAAGCGCGCAGTGCGCCTCATGTGCAGCGCGAGACGCTCACCGGCCAGCTCAGCTAGGCGACCGAGCGTGTGCTCGCGCGGTACAGCAAAGGCACTCGGGCAAAAAAGACGGCCTCAGCCAAGGCGCCGACCACGGCAACGAAGGCGGCCGCGGACCATGACGAGATCCGGGGAATGGGCCGAGTCCGCTCAAGGCGACGTATCGCGGCAAGGACCCAGGCATCATGCACCCGGTGTCTCTTGTTGCGCCCAATGCCGATGACGACGCCTCGAGGAGATCTCGTGGGACAAGTTCTTCCGCAAATTCAGCGACGCCGACCTTGCTCTGCTCTATCAGGACCAAACATCGGCCGGCAAAACCGGCCTCTTTAGCAAGTTGATCGGTCGAGGGACGGCAGTGGCACGAGAACACGGATACAGCAAGGCGTCGCGCCACCGACGCGGTGAGCCAACACGCCCGTCATCGCACGCGACCAGCCTCGATCTAGGCAGCGCCGACCGTGTCCGCCGTGTGCGCTCCCCGAGCGCCGAGCGGCTTGGGACGTCCGGTGGTGGTGTCGCCAGCCGTCTGGTACTCCATTTCCGCGTTCAGCTTTGCGCCCACCAAGACGACGATAATCCAGATCCAGGTCATGAAACCGATGATCGCCCCGAGCGAGCCGTAAGCTTTGTTATAGCTGCCGAAATTGGCGACGTACCACGAGAACAAAACCGATGCAGCCAACAAAACAATCGCGGCAGCTACACTGCCGCAGCTCAACCAGCGCCACCGCGGCTCCTCGCGGCTGGGCCCGTATCTGTAAAGGACCTGGAGCGCTAAAATTACAAGCACGAAGAGGATGGGCCATCGGCCAAATTGCGCGAGACTTCATCCCTCGCCTCGTCGATCTTTTCGGGGCTGGCAGGATGCGGCTCGACCGGTTCATCACGCGTTAAGCAACGCTCGCAGTAACCCCTCTTCTGGACCAAGTTGCCCGGCTGAATGAGTCGGATTCAGCATAGGAACCAAGTGGAAGTATCCCGCGTTCCCTAACTGGCTTGACCGGAGCGGACATCGTCATTTCGCAGTCTTCGGAACGGGGGTCGATTTGATAATGGACGGCACGCGGCCTACCGACGAGCTTGAACAGCGGCTGCGCCAACAAGCTCTTCTAGCCGAAATCGGACGCCGGGCTCTTTCGGACGCCAACCTCGATACGCTGCTTACCGAAGCCGCGAGACTTTGTGCCCTTGGGCTCGAAGTTCGCTTCTGCAAGATCCTCGAATATTTGCCGAGCGAGAATCGATTTCTCGTGCGCGCGGGGGTAGGTTGGCACCCTGGTGTTGTTGGCCGCGCGACGATCGGGGCCGACCTCGAGTCGCCGGCCGGTTATGCCTTGCACACCGGCAAACCGGTCATTGCCAACCGCCTGGCGGAGGAAAGCCAGTTTCGCACGCCCCAGCTGCTCGCCGAGCATGGCGTGGAGCGAGCAGTGAACGTGATCCTTGATGACGACGGCAAACCGTTCGGTGCGCTGGAGGCCGACAGCGAGGCGCCGGGGGCATTCTCCGAGCACGATGCGGATTTTCTACAGGGTGTCGCCAATTTGCTTGGTGTCGCTCTGGGCCGTCGGCGCGTTGAAGATGAGCTACGACGGCTGAATGAGGAACTCGAACAGCGCGTCGCTGCGGAGATCGCCGAGCGTCAGCAGGCGGAAGACGCGCTGCGCCAAGCACAGAAGATGGAAGCGGTCGGCAAGCTGACCGGCGGCATCGCTCACGACTTCAACAATCTTTTAACGCTCATTACAGGCAGTCTCGAGCTAATCGGGAACGAGGTAGCTGGAAAACAGCGGTTGGCGCGAATGGTGGCGACGGCCCAACGAGGCGCCTCGCGTGGCGCCCAGCTGACCGCGCAGCTCCTTGCCTTTGCCCGGCGGCAAGCCTTGCGACCGGAAACGCGGTCGATTAACGAATTGATCGCGGAATTTGATGTTCTCGCCGGTCCCATACTGGGCGATGCCATCGCGAAAGAATTTTGGCTCGACCCGACCGCGGGGGCCTGCCATGTGGATCCGGCTCAGTTTGGATCGGCGCTTCTCAATCTCGCGGTCAACGCCCGGGATGCGATGCCGAACGGCGGTACCTTTTCAGTTCGTACCGGAAATCTCGATCTCGACGAGCGGGCCGCAAGCCGCCATGCCGATGCAAGACCGTGTGCATATGTGTTTGTGGAGGTAGCGGACACGGGAACCGGGATGCTGCCCGAGGTCTTGGATCGCGCGACCGAGCCCTTTTTCACGACGAAGGAAACCGGACACGGAACCGGGTTAGGGTTGTCGCAAGTCCACGGATTTGTAAGTCAATCCCACGGGTTTTTAATAATCGATAGCTCCCCAGGGGAGGGAACACGTGTCCGGATCCATCTCCCGCGCGAGCACGCCGTGGACGGATCGAACCGAGAGCGCGGGGCAACAGCGAGGAAGGAAATCACGGGCGCGATGATCCTGGTGGTCGAGGACGACGTCGATGTACGCAGTCTGGTCATCGAACAGCTCGAGGACTTGGGATATCGGACGATGGCAGCGGCGACCGGTAAAGAAGCCCTCGAACTCGTCGCTGCAAAATCGGAGGAGATCGAGCTAGTTTTTACGGATGTGGTGATGTCTGGCGGCATGAGCGGCGTAGACCTTGTCCATGCCCTGCACGTGCACCGGCCGTCTCTCCCCGTGGTCCTCACCTCCGGCTTTATGGCAAGCAATGTTTCCAACACGGGCAATCCGGCGGATATGCCCGAAACGAATGACCTTGATCTGCCAGTCCTGGCGAAACCATACCGACATATCGACCTGGCCCGCGTGATTGAACAGGCGCTCGGGAGGCGCAGGAACGGCAGGCGAGAAGAACGCTGTGGATTTAACGTGAACGTTGCGCCAGACCAAAACGCATAGCACTCCGACCAAGCAACAAGCCTTGCTCGTCGAGGCTTCATGGCGGCGTAGCGGCCACTTCGGTAATCCGGCGCTAATCCAAACGAAGCCCGTCCTGGCTGCAATCCGAGCGAAATCCCCCGAGGGTCATCGATGGGATTCGTTTCCGAAAGCCAGGTTCGCACCAGACTTGTATGGGGCTTTTCCTGTCAAGTAGGCATTTTGGTTTTTGCCGGTTCTTTGTTCGGAGCGGGAAAGCCGTTCTTCGTCCCGTCGCCTGCGGTCAGGTTCGCGGAGCGCGCGGAAGGGGTCAAGGGATCGAAGCGGTAGCAAAGCTTGGCGGCTTGCCGCCTAGCGACGCTTGTGTTTCGCAGCGCCTTGACGCCTGAGCACGCGGAGGGATGATGAACTGCGACAGGGCTTTTTGCATAGCTTTGGTGTCTGGTCGGTGGTTGTCAGTCGGTCTGTTGAGGGATCCGAGGGGAGCTCGCCATTGGGGTGTGTTTCGGCACCGAATCGGGACCCCAAAGGTCGTAGGCCATCATACTGATATGACGCCGAAAACTGGAACGAACGAGGGGTGCCGATCGGCACCCCACCGTCTAGGCCGATTCGTATCAGAATCAGCACGTTGTCGTCTTTCCCAATGGGGTCCTGGTTCGGTGCTGAAACACAAGGGACCGGCGGTTCCTGTTCCGATGGAACTGGTTTTGCTCTCTGAGGGGGAATTGCCGAATTGGACGGGGGAGTTTCGATAAGCGTAGCCCTTCTGAGGGGGACCGAGGGTTCGAATCTCGTTCCCTCCAGCGGGGAGTCTGTCTCACCGGTGTCTTCCATGGCTAGACGCGCAAAGGCCCGGCTTTCCCCGGGAGTGTGAGCCTGGACGAGACCAGAGAATGGGACGTACTGGCCACGAGCCGGCTCGTCTTGGCCTCCTTTCTCTGACCGGCATTGATGCAGTCCCCCCTCGGGAAATCAAAGCGCAGCAACGAGAGGAGCCCAGGCCTTGGCCTGGGCACCCTCTGTTGCGGGTCGCTCTTCAGCTCGCCAGCAGGCTGCGCTGATCGGTCCAGTCGAGCGGCAGATCGAGTTCGGTAAGGCGCGTCGCAGTGAGTGCGAGAGGTTGCCGGCCTTGCAGGATCGCCTCGACCAGCTCGGGGCTCAGAAAGGCGAGGTCGACGAGGCGCCGGACATAGCGACGCGTGATACCATCGCGTTCGGCCAATTCCCGGAGCGACCGGGCGCGTCCCGCGGCAAGCGCCTCGAACCAAGCGTGCCCGCGTGCGATCGCCTTGATCAGCGTGGGGTCACATCGCCAGCGGTCGTTCTGTTTCGTCACTTCCGGCAGCATCAGTCTCATTTCGACACCGCGGCGCCTAAGGGCGACAGCCGCTGTAAGTTCGATCGTGCTGTCGCTCGAGCTCTCCGATGAGGGTGGCGCGACCGCTCCGCCCGATAGTGCGCTGCGCCGGATCCGGATCGTGATTGCATTCTCCTCAATCGCGACCTTCTCGATGAGGTCGCGAACGACCTCGGCTCGTTGCGCGGGCGAGCGATTGAGGGCTGTCGCAAAGCGGGTTGCACGATTGAGCATTTTCCGCGTTTGGTCGCTGGGTATGCCGGCTGTACCGAAGCGCTCGAGCAGCATTGCCGGGCTGGTCAGCGCGTCGGTCAAGACCTTGATCACAGCATCTTCGATCTCCTGGGCTGCCAGTCGCCAACCTTGAGGGCGATCCGTTCTGGCCTCGGTGATCAGGGCAGTGGAGACGTAGTAGCGATAGCGTCGGCCTTTTTTGACGGCGTGCGATGGGGTGAGCCGCTCGCCCTGGGCATCGGTCAGCAGACCCGCCAGCAGGCTGGGCTCGATGGCGTGGGCCTTACGACGATGGTCGCGCGCATTGGCAGCAAGTTGGTCCCGCACGGCGGCCCAGGTATCTGCGTCGATCAACGCCGGATGCTGTCCGCGGTAGAGCTGGCCCTTGTGCGCGATCTCACCGATGTAAATCGGGTTCGACAGCAGGTTGTAGATATGTCCGCGCGAGAAGGGTTCGCCGCCGCGCTCGGTGCCGCCCGCCGTCGTGCTGCGCTTGGTCCTGAGCCCCAGGCGGTCGGCCTCCTCCTTGACCCGACGCACGCTGCCGAGCTCACGATAAAGGGTGAAGATGCAACGCACGGTCTCGGCCTCGGCCGAGTTGATGACGAGCGTGCGCTCGCTCGCGTCGTAGCCGAGCAGCACAATACCGCCCATCCACATGCCCTTCTTCTTCGAGGCAGCAATCTTGTCACGGATCCGTTCGCCGGTGACCTCGCGCTCGAACTGGGCAAAGGACAACAGCACATTGAGGGTCAGCCGCCCCATCGAGCTCGTGGTATTGAACTGCTGGGTCACCGAGACGAACGACACGCCCTGGGCATCGAAGATCTCGACCAGCCGGGCAAAATCGGCGAGCGAGCGGGTCAGCCGGTCGACCTTGTAGACGACGATGATGTCGATCCGGCTTTCCCGGATGTCGGCGAGCAGGCGTTGCAGAGCGGGCCGCTCCATGTTGCCACCCGAGAACCCGCCATCGTCGTAGCAGGTCCTGGCCAATACCCAGCCCTCGTGACGCTGGCTGGAGATGTAGGCCTCGCACGCTTCGCTTTGCGCCTGGAGCGAGTTGAACTCCTGTTCGAGCCCTTCCTCGGAGGATTTGCGGGTGTAGATCGCGCAGCGCTTCCGGCTCGGGTCACCCCGTGGCATCGCCGCCCTCCATCGTCCCGTAGACCGGAAGCGAAGCTGGCGAGGGCCGGCGGCCCGCCGATCGGGTTTGTTTCAGCCCGAAGAACAGCGGACCCGACCACGCCGTGCCGGTGATCTTTCTCGCGATCGCGGACAACGAGTTGCACCGGGTGCCCTGCCACGAGAAGCCGTCATCGAGGACTACGACCTCGTAAGTTCGCCCCTGCCACTCGCGCATCAGCCGGGTGCCAGGCTTCAGCTGCGGGCGGAAACGTTTCGCAGCCCCTCCGGTTTGCTTCAGCTCCGTTGCGATCTGGCGCAGTTGGCGCTGCGGCTCCAGGCGGAGACCGCCCAGAGCCACTTCCTGCATCCGGTATGCGACCGCTCGGATCAGCAGCTCGCGGCTGAGATGTGGAGAAGCATCGGCTTTGTAGAGACGGCGCCACTCCTCGCGAAGCTCGTGGA
>Ga0210402_10004783_pt1 | contig 12263 bp, 11 predicted proteins | sample IncBWC7MmetaG_FD_161055 | JGI IMG/M metagenome (GOLD analysis project Ga0210402, IMG submission 161055) | Forest soil microbial communities from Barre Woods Harvard Forest LTER site, Petersham, Massachusetts, United States - Inc-BW-C-7-M | ecosystem: Environmental > Terrestrial > Soil >...
GTGAATGATTCGGTAGAGATTGATCTGGTGGCGGCAGGAAATGTGGCGAAACGGTCTACCCTCAGTTCCGCTCAGTAGCCATCTTGCGGGACGATTCCTTTGCCTTCGGTGCATTCATAACAGCGGCCCGCCGGAAGATTCTTGTATTCTTCCGTGCGTCCGCTCGGCCAATCGATCACCGCGCGTTCGATACGGTCCCGTTTTTCCAATCCAAAAGTTACTGGAAGTTCGGACTGTGACAGATAGCTGGAGCCGCCTTTCACCAGTCGGGACTGGATCAGGCCGCCGGCGAAGACGCGCACCATTGCGCCAATTCCATCGCGATTTGACTTTGTTCCCACCAGACGAAAACGGATGCTGCGGTTTCCAGTGAGTTGATCGTTGCGATAGAGATACGCGGGCCCGTTGTTGGTGGTGAGCAGCAGATCGAGATCGCCGTCGCGATCCAAATCTCCGTAAGCCAGGCCGCGTCCGACTTTCGGCTGGTCGAAGTCCCCGCCAACCTCGGCCGCGACATCGCGAAAGACTCCCTTGCCCCCATTCAGAAAGAGCTGCGGCGGTTGCGCGTATCCCACATTGCCGCGAATGTTGCGGACGGTCTCGTCGATATGGCCGTTGGCCACAACAAAGTCCAGCCAGCCATCCAGGTTGACATCCAGAAACGCGCAGCCGAAGCCCAAGCTGTTTCTGGAGGCGATTCCGACCCCGGATTGCGGCGCAACGTCTTCAAAACTCTTGCCGTTCATACGGTAGAGTCCGATCATCTCGTTGTCGAAGTTTGTGATGGCGACCCCAGGGGTGCCTGAGTTGTCGAAATCGGCTACGTCGACGCCCATGCCCGCGCGGGCCTTGCCTTCGCTGCTGAAAGCGAGTCCGGCCTCCACCGCCGAATCTTTGAACTTGCCATTGTGCTGGTTGCGATAAAGCTTGTTGGGCTGGGTATCATTGGCTACGAGCAAATCGGGCCAGCCATCCTGGTTGCGGTCAAACAACGCGACTCCCAGGGATTTGGAACTGCTGTCGAAGATTCCGCTCGCCGCGGTGACATCTTCGAAGGTCCCGTCGCCTCGATTGTGAAACAGCCAGCAAGTGGCGCCCCGGTAGGCTTCGGGAGTGCAGTACGACTTGTGCTTCCCGTCGAGGCTGCAGAAGACATCGTGTTCCGGCGACCACTTCACGTAGTTGCAGACGAAGAGGTCAAGCCGGCCATCGCGGTCGTAGTCGAACCACAACGCCGACGTGCTGAATCCCTCGCGCTTTCCCAGTCCGCTGCGGCTGGTCACATCGACAAAGGTGCCTTTGCCGGTATTGCGGAACAGGCGGTTCTGGCCCACGCAAGTGATCAGAATGTCAGGGAAGCCATCATTGTTGTAATCGCCCACGGCGACGCCCATACCGTACATTTCGACATCGAGGCCCGCGCGCACCGTCACATCGGTAAAAGTGCCGTTGCCGTTGTTGTGATAGAGGCGAAGCGTGGAGCGGCGCTTCTTGTGACCTGGCCAGTCGGCGCCGTTGATCAGCAGAATGTCCTGCCATCCATCGCGATCGTAGTCCAGGAACGCGCAGCCGGAGCCGAGAGTTTCGGGCAGGAACTTGCCCCCGAATGCTCCGCTGTTGTGCTGAAACTGAAGTCCCGCCGGGGCAGTCACATCGGTGAATCGAAAACCTGGAGAAGGGGCGTCGGCCCGCGTCGTCAGGGCCCGTAAAAGAGGCCCATGCGACCACGCCGCCAATCCTGCCATGCCCCCAAGGAAGGACCTGCGATTCACGGAACGTTCACCAACCCGGCGCGAATCGCGTAGACCACCAGTTCCGCGGTCTTGTGAATTCCCAGGGAGTTCATGATATTCGCGCGGTGGACAGCGATCGTATTGGCGCTGAGCTCGAGCGCCGTGGCAATCTCCTTGTTCGACTTGCCGTCGACGATCATCTGCAATACTTCCAGTTCGCGCTGCGTGAGGGCGGCGCTGCGCTCGCCCTTCAACACCGTTCGCTGCTCGACTTGCGGATCGAAAACCGTCTCCCCGGCTGCCACCTTGCGGATGGCGGCGCTGAGTTCAAGGTCCATCGCGTTTTTGAGGACGTATCCCCTGGCTCCCGCTTCAATCGCCTGCCGCACCCACGTGCCCTCGGTATGCATGCTGAGCATAAGAACAGCAGTGTTCGGGGAATCGTGGATAATCTGCCGTGTGGCCTCGAGCCCGTTCATGCCCGGAAGCGCGCAGTCCATCACCACGACCTGGGGATGAAGCGCTTTCGCCAGCTTGATGGAATCTTCGCCATTGCCTGCTTCGCCGACGACTTCCATGTCGGATTCATCTTCCAACATGCGCCGGAAACCGCGGCGGACCAGGCTGTGATCATCCACCAGCAATACTGTGATCTTCTTTTCCATAGGATTCTGCTTTCCCCCTGGGAACGGCTAGGTGCACCCGGGTTCCACCCTCCGCCGGACGTGAAAAAATGATTTGCCCGCCCATCAACTCAGAACGTTCGCGCATCGCGACTAGACCAATTCCACGCCTGTTCGGGCGCTCCTGGAACCCCACCCCATGATCTTCCACTTCCAACTCAAGCGTGTCGGCCAGGAAACGCAACCGCACCCACGCCGCCTTGGCGCCAGAATGCCTCGCCACATTGTTCAGCGCTTCCTGCAGAACGCGGTAAATATGAACCCCGGCACCGCCGTCGACGGGGAATGCGGCACCCTCCTTCTCATAGGATATGGCAATTCCGGTTTGTCGTTCTACCGTTGGAATGTACCAGTCCATTGTGCTCTCGAGTCCCGCCTCGTCCAACATTACGGGATGCAGCGCCTGCGAAAGGCTGCGAACACTCTCCAACGTAGTCTGCACAGTCTGGAGCACTTCCTGCAAATCGGCTCTCAACGACGAACCCTCAGGCGCGTGCGTTCCCGCGCGGCGCAGCATCGACCCAACCGCGGTCAGGATCTGGCCGAATTCATCATGCAGTTCGCGCGAAATGTAACGCAGGGTGGATTCCTGCGTGGCGATCAACTTCTGCGCCAGTTCGCTGCGGCGCTCGGAAACCTCCGCCAGGCGCGCGAACAGGCGCCGGTTCCAACGGATCACCGAAAGACCGTTGAGCAGAATCGCCAGCAGGGTTGCGGCCAGAAACACGTAGACCTGCCTCTGCACCCGACCGTAGATTTGGACGATTCGTTGTCCGGCCTGCTCCTCATTCTCGCTGTTCTGCACCAGCAACCGGGCCACGGCGGTGCTCAGCGCAGCCTGCCGTTCCTGAAGGGACAACTGGATTTGCTCGCGTGCCTCTTTTTCCCGGCCAGCCTGCGCCAGCGCGAAAATTCGGTCGACCGCATCCCAGAACTGAGTAAACGATCCTGAGAGAAAGGCGCTCTGTTCCGGAGTTCGGTTGGCTGCGGCCAATCCCGCCTCCAGATCCATCGCATCATCGAGGTCGGTCCGAATCCGCTGGAACTGGGCGGACCAGGCGGTCAAAGGATAAGGTTCATCGCTGCTGACCATATCGCGCATGGCGACGGCGAGCAGGTTGAGGTCGTTCTGAATTCTCAGCAGTTGCAGGGAATCTTTGCGGTTGCGGTCCACCAGTTCGGTCTGCAACTTGCGCAGCCCGCTCACTTGCCAGGTGATATAAGCCGAATACGCCACTACGGCGGACAGCGTGATGAGCAGGCCCAGCAGCAGGCCCAGAGTCGGGGAACGGTCCGGCGGAGACGGGCGGGACACGCCCCCGAGCATACAACGTATGAACCCGCCCTGTCACAGTGCGAGTTGGTCCCAGCGCTCCTATCGCAGATGTGTGACAATGCATTAATAATGAAGCGAATCCGGGGAAAACGGAGTCCAACAATAGATTGAGCTCTGCAGCCACAGAAGCCGCGAAAACCCCAAAGATCCAGCGTCTGAAGGCCGTTTGGCCGGAAGTCTGGAAGTTGATGCGTCCCCGCCGGGGGTTGCTCGCGCTTGGCTTCTTACTGATGGTGATCAATAAGGTCGCCGGGTTCGTGCTCCCCTACTCCTCGAAATTTCTGATCGACAACGTGGTGGGCAAGAATCAGACAGGACTGCTGCGCCCGCTGGTGTTCTCCGTCCTGTTGGCGACGCTCGTTCAGGGCGTCACCTCCTTCTCCCTGACCCAGTTACTGTCGAAAGCGGCTCAGCGCCTGATCGCCGACCTTCGGCAGCAGGTGCAAAAACACATTTCCCGGCTGCCCGTAGCTTTTTACGATGCCAACAAAACCGGCGCCCTGGTCTCGCGGATTATGAGCGACGTAGAGGGCGTTCGCAATCTGCTGGGAACGGGCCTGGTGGATTTCGCCGGAGGATTGGTCGCAGCCAGCATTGCTCTGGCGATGCTGCTTCGCATCAGCGCCCCACTCACCCTGATTGCCATCGGCTCGCTGGGATGTTTTGCATTTGCCTTGAACCGGGCTTTTGCTACGATCCGCCCGATTTTCCGCGAGCGCGGCAAGATCAACGCCGAGGTTACAGGGCGCCTGACCGAATCGCTGGGCGGAGTACGGGTCATTAAGGGATATCACGCGGAACTCCGCGAGGAGAAGATTTTCGCCGGGGGAGTGCAGCGCCTGCTCGATAACGTCATGCGTACGTTGACGGCAACATCGCTGATGGGTCTTTCCGCCAGCCTATTGCTGGGGGTGGTGGGAGCGGCCACCATGTACATCGGCGGTCGTCAGATGGTGGCCCATAGCCTGACGGCGGGCAGCTATTTCTCCTACAACTTTCTGCTGGTATTTCTGATCGCCCCGGTTATGCAAGTGGTGTCCATCGGCACTCAATTGACCGAGGCGCTGGCCGGCTTGGAGCGAACCCAGGAGATCATGAAGGAGCGACCGGAGGATCAGGACCCGAAGCGGTCGGTGCAGCTCCGCGACATCGTGGGCACGGTTGAGTTCGACGACGTAACCTTCAGCTACGACGGAGCTCGCGATGTTCTGCGCAACATTTCCTTTCGCTCCGAACCGGGGACGGTGACTGCGCTCGTCGGTTCGTCAGGCTCCGGAAAGTCGACCACGATTGGCCTGATTTCCGCCTTCTATGTGCCTTCGAAGGGCACCGTCCGCGTGGACGGCGTAGACCTGAGCTCTGTGCGGCTAGACTCGTTCCGCACCCGGTTAGGCGTCGTGTTGCAGGAATCGTTCCTGTTCGACGGGACGATCCGCGAGAACGTCGCCTTCTCGCGGCCCCAAGCCAGCGAAGAAGAAATCATGCGGGCATGCCAGATCGCGCGCGTCGACGAGTTTGCCGAGTCGTTTGTCGACAAGTACGACACGGTGGTGGGCGAGCGGGGTGTGAAACTGTCGGGCGGCCAGCGGCAACGGATCTCAATTGCCCGTGCGATTCTGGCGGCGCCGCGCATCCTGATTCTCGACGAAGCCACCTCCAGCCTGGACTCGGAATCGGAACAGATGATCCAGCAGGGTCTCGCGTATCTGATGCAGGGCCGCACGACATTCGTGATCGCGCACCGGCTTTCGACGATTCGCCGCGCCGACCAGATTATGGTGATGGAACAGGGGCAGATCGTGGAGCGGGGCACGCACGCCCAGCTCTATGCCGCACGCGGCCGCTACTATGACCTTTACACGCGCCAACACGGAGTTGAGGAAAATCTATTCCTCGCTCCCGGAGAAGGAGACGCCGTCGGAGTGAATGGGAACGGCGCAGACCTCAAGGGTGGTGACGTGAAGGCAGGCGACGCCATGCGCGTGCTGCGAGGAGAAATGCGCTAGCGCCCATGACCACAGCCCCGCCAGTTTCTGCCGCGAATGGTACCATCGCGATCCGCAGCGAAAACCTTTGCCGCTATTACCGCATGGGCGAGACTCTCATCCGCGCCGTAGACGGCGTCTCGCTCGAGGTTCGCGCCGGGGAGTTCGTTGCGCTCCTGGGCAGTTCCGGCTCCGGCAAGTCTTCGGTGTTGAATCTGATTGCCGGCCTCGATCGCCCAACCTCCGGCAGCGTCATCGTGCAGGATCGTGATCTGGCAAAACTCTCGCGCGAAGATCTGGCCAAATATCGTCTGCATGTTGTGGGTATGGTCTTCCAATCGTTCAACCTGATCGCCAGCATGACTGTGGAGGAGAACGTGGAACTCCCGCTCCGCTTCGCCGAGGTCGATCGCGGTCAGCGTTCGGATCTGGCCCGCGAAGCCCTGGAACGCGTGGGATTGCGGGCGCGCATGAATCACCGGCCCGGCGAACTTTCCGGCGGTGAACAGCAGAGAGCGGCCCTGGCCCGCGCGCTGATCAACCGTCCGCAGCTTCTGCTGGCCGACGAACCGACGGGCAATCTCGACAGCCACACTGGAACCGAAATCATGAGCATGGTTCGCGAGTTCAACCAGGATTTGGGGATGACGATTGTGATGGTGACGCACGAGCGGGCCCTGGCCGAGCGATACGCGCAACGCATGATCTTCCTTGCGGATGGAAAACTGATCGACGATCGGCCGAATATACCCAACGTCGATGGAGGACGGTTGTGAAGATTCCAGACTTGGCGGAGCTTGCTCTGCGCAATCTTCGCGAGTCGTTGCTGAGAAACTCGCTGACGACGATTGGGATCTCCGTAGGCGTGGCCTCGCTGGTGGCAATGCTCTCTCTGGGCATTGGCCTGCAGCAACTAGCGTCGCGCCGGCTGGTAAAGTCGGGTCTGTTCGACACCGTCGTGGTCAGTTCCCGGCGCGATCTGCGGGGCATGGGCCGCGAGCAGCAACGAGAGGGACCCTCCCCCGGTGAGAGTCGCGTGCTTGACGAGCCGGCGCGACTGGAGATCGAACATCTGCCCAACGTGATCGAGGCCTATCCTGACATCCGATTCATCACCGAACTGCGGTACGATGACAAGCCGCATCTCACGATGATCTCAGCCCTGCCCTCGTCCGCGAAATCCAATGACGCCTTCGAAGGAATGCAGGGCAACTTCTTTTCCTCGGACACAGCGCCGGAAGTGATCCTGCAAAAAACATTTGCCGAGGAGTTGCTTGGCAAGACCCCAGCTCGAGGAGTCGATGAGACCAATGTGGCCGACCTGGCGAAACCTCTGCTGGGCAAAGAATTGGTGATGCGCTACGCGCAACGTGCGGCCAGCCCGACCCAGCCGCCGCTGGCCGCGGCGGAGCCTGCCGCGGACAGCCGTCTCGCGGAAGCTTCCTATTCCGTGGTTTCGCGCGAGCAAAAGCTCAAGATTGTCGGAGTTGCCGATCTTGATCCGGAGAGCATGCGCGGTCCAACCCGCGCCAAGGTATTTCTGCCGCTGACACTGGCCGAGCGTCTGCACGTGATGCAACCCACCGATCTCCGTGAAATCTCGCGAGCCGCGAGCGATCAGCCGGTGTACTCCTCGATCAGTGTGCGCGTGAAAAATCCGACTCAAGTGCAAGCGGTTGAAGACACCATCAAGAAAATGGGATTCACCACATTTTCTCTTCTTGATGCGAGCCAGAGCCTGCGTACGTTTTTTAGGGTGCTGGATTTGTTTCTGTTGATCTTCGGGAGTCTGGCTCTGGCAGTCGCTTCGATCGGAATCGTCAATACCCTGGTGATGGCCATTCTCGAGAGGCGCCGCGAGATCGGCATTATGAAGGCCATCGGCGCCAGCGACGGGGATGTGAAGAAACTCTTCTTTGCCGAGGCAGGCGCCATGGGGATCCTGGGCGGTGTGGTGGGAGTCGCGCTCGGCTGGGCCATCGGTCGAATCATCAACCTGGGAACAAACGTGTATCTGAGACGCGAATCCCTTACTCCGGATAACTTCTGGTCCGTGCCGTGGTGGCTGGTAGCGCTGGCGATCGGATTTTCATTCCTGGTCAGCCTGGTTTCCGGCCTATATCCGGCCGCGCGCGCCGCCAAGCTTGATCCGGTGCAGGCGCTGAGATACGAGTGACCGATTGCGCATGATCCGCGCCTTCAGGTTTATCGCCTTATTGCTTCTGATGGCTGGAGGCTCGGCGAGCGCTCAAAGCCGCATCGATTGTAGCGCGCTGAATAGCCGCCTTCTCAAGCAAGTTATCCGTTACTGTGTTTACCTGCCGGCGGGCTACGATGCGGGCGCCGCCGAGCATCCCGCACGTCGCTATCCGGTGCTTTATTTTCTACACGGCTTGGGCGACAACGAGCAAACGCTTTTCAATAGTGGTGGCTGGACCTTGGTCGACGAACTGCGCAATCAGCATAAAATGGGAGACTTTCTCATCGTTGCGCCGGAGGGACGGCGAACCTTCTATATCAACTCCGACGATGGCTCCGTGCGCTACAACGACTTCTTTCTGCAGGAATTCATGCCCCACATTGAGGGCAAATACCGGATTCATTCCGGCCGCGCGGGACGCGCCATCAGCGGAATTTCCATGGGCGGATACGGGGCACTGCGCTTCGCATTTGCGCATCCTGAGTTGTTCTCTGCCGTGAGCGCACAGAGTGCCGCGCTGATCACCGAATCTCCGCAAGCGCTCGACTCTGCATCGCAGACCGGGACGCCTCTTGCGGGCGTGCTCGGCGCCGTATTCGGCAAGCCGATTAACGTGGCTCACTGGAATGCCAACAGCCCGTTCGTACTTGCGAAGAGAAATGCTCCGGCCCTGCGCAAGACGGCGATCTACTTCAATTGCGGACAGGAGGACAACTATGGCTTCGAAAAGGGAGCAGCGGCCCTGCATGAGGAATTGCAAAAGGAAAGCGTGAAGCACGAATATCACGCCTACCCCGGTGACCACGGACTGACCTATTTTCTGTCCCACTTTGCCGAGGTGATGGAGTTTCACTCCAAAGCATTCGGCCTGCTGCTGCAGCACTGAGATTCGTCCAACCTGTTGTAAACTAGCCAAGCGTCCGCAACCCGTTTAGGTAGATTTGAGTTGCCCGGAGAGGTGGCCGAGTGGTTGATGGCTCCGGTCTTGAAAACCGGCGTACCCGAAAGGGTACCGGGGGTTCGAATCCCTCCCTCTCCGCCAGAACTTTAGTTATCTGGCACTTGCAAGCTGGTGACAACACTGCCGGGTCGTCGCTAAGGCGGACGGTGTCGCCGTGCGACACCGCGTCGATTTGTCCGATAGTGAGTCCCGAGCCGGCGATGGTCACTGTCATGAGGGCTACTCCTGTGTTTCGGAGTCGGACTGATCAGCTTAGCGTGGCCTCCCGCCTGGATCAAATGGATGCCACGGTGGCGGAGCTATAGTGCGCTCCCTCCCTGCGGCCCGTGTTTTGCTGATATTCTGCGGTAGAGGTCATCGCGGGTGCCGCTCCGCTTCAGTTTTAACGGCGGTCCATAGAAGTCGGGCAAGAAATCCCACACGCCTCATTGCGCCTCCTCGGTTTCTGCGCATTTCAATCGCGCAAAGTAAGTTCTCGCAGGGCATCGACAGTTTCACCTAGCATCGGCTTTTGTGGCTCGGCTGCGCAACGCACTATTCGTAGAAGTGGCCTTACTCGGCAACTCGGTTCAAGCCACTGCGCTCTAACTCCCCGATGGTCGGCAACGCTTACCCTCCCGAATTGTGGAAGGGTTGCCCGTGATCCAGACACGATCGGCAAAGGTCCCATCTCGACAGCCCTGCCACCGTCATGAATGCTCAGGACTTGTATACGTCGAGTTTCGAGGCCTGCGACCTCGCAGGCCTAGGCCGTGAGTTGCAAATGCCACCGCGACAATCGTAAACACGAGGAGGTTGGCTGCCACATCAGTCCACCGTACTCCGTGCGTGCCGAATGGCCTTCCAGTCTTGCGGGGCGATGTATACTGCTGAGGTTCGGGATGCGAATTTTAAAATCCTGGATGATTGGCCGAACTGTGGAGGAGGAATTATGCCACCACGCCTCTTACTTCCTCTTGGCCTGTGTTTCGCTGCGATCGCGCCTAGCTTAGCAATTGCCCAAATGAATCCGGGGGATCCCCACGTGCCCGGCGCCGTGGCATGCAACGACTCGCCCACGCCCGGAAAGCGACCTCCCAACACGGATTGCGCTGTCCTTTTACACAAAACCTTCGACATCTTGCCGCCCGGTCCCTTAGTCTGGCGGTTCGAAAATTTCTCCACGACTGATGCCGCACAACGTGCCGCCACTCCCGCGAGTGTCGTGATAGAAGCGGCAGGAAAAGTCTGGCTTCTCACGCTCGCGGCAAAAGGCGACCGATCCAAGGGCGCAACGTTTGTCGCGGAGACGGAGCTGCTCCCGCCGATTCCTCGCGGCCTGAGCTATGAGATCGTCGTCTCCCAAGCCAACCTCCGCCCAGATGACAATGTTATGCCGCACAAGCACTCCGGACCCGAAACTTGGTTTCTGCTCACCGGGTAGCAATGCCTCGAGTTGCCAGATCGGACGGTGCGCGCCCGCGCTGGCCACACCATGTCCGCGCCCGCCGAAACTCCCATGAAGCTCAATATCATCGGCCCAGCGAAGCGCGACGCGCTCTTCTTAGTCGTCCACGACTCCTCGAAATCCTGGAACACTTTCGTTGACTGGCAGCCCAAAGGCCTTTGCCAGAAATAACGAACTTCAAAAGTGGCACTCGCCCGCTGGGAACTTTTCCCGCGTTCGGCCTCTAGTTCGAAGGCGCTAAACGGCCACAAGCGAGGTTTTGGGCGAGTGGTCGGTAACTGGGAAGTAATTCTGCCAAGCTTGGCCAACCGGGGTGCGATTGACACAGTCGAAATGACCTTTGCCAGGTTGCGCTAACCATAGTCAATGGCAGGTGAGTGTGTCGGCACAAAAAGGGGACATTTCTAATCAGTCTTGACAATCGTGCAAAAACAGCTTGCAGCGCAACTCTAGCGGGTGCATACTGCGCACGACAGGGGGTGCTTCTATGCACAGAATGGCATTGCTTATGGCCGTTGCCCTGCTTAGCGTCAGCGTAGGTCATTCCACTACGCCCGCCGCCGACTGGGCGATTAACGCCACTGCGATTGAGGCGTGTAGCTGTCCACACTTCTGTATGTGCTATTTCAACGCACATCCAGCAGCTCACCACGAGAATGGTAAGACCGAACACTTTTGCAAGTTCAACAACGCCTACAAAGTCAATAAGGGGCACTATGGCAACGTCGATCTCACCGGCGCCAAGATCTGGCTGAGCGGCGATCTGGGCGGCGACTTCTCACAGGGCCAGATGGATTGGGTTGTTGCGACTTTCGACAAAGGCACGACTGCCGAGCAACGGCAAGCCCTTGGAGATATCCTGGGGCATGTATTTCCCGTGAAGTGGAAGTCATTCCAGACTGCCGAGGGGGATATCGACACCTGGACCTTCGATAAAGACCAGGCCCATGCGACGCTCAACGGCGGCAAGACCGCTGAGATCAAGCTAAAGCGTTTTCAAGGGATGACCGACGAACCAGCCGTGCTGAAGAACGTGAAGTACTGGGGCACACCGCGCAACGATGGTTTCGTCATGATGCCCAACGAATTGGAGACTTACAAGGAGGGCACCAAGGCCTACGAATTCAAGGGAACGAACGGCTTCATGCTCACCTTCGACATGACGTCAAAAGACATTCCCGCGCAAAAGGGCTCTTCGACGAGCTACTGACCAATGTTTCCTTTGCCTGATGCGTCAGAGTATTCTGACGCATTTTTTTCGACCCGAGCTGAGTGCCCGCCGTCGATTTACGAAACCAGTCAGCATGACCGGATTCCGGTCACAACGAAGCATGAAAAGAGGCTCTGCGCCAACCCCCTGGCCGCAGCAGGAGCAACCTTGCGGCTGTGCCGGCTCCCATTGAGAAACCGATCACATCAACGGCGTCGAGGCGCAGGTGGTCAATGAGAGCTACCACGTCTCGGGCCATCGCTGAGTTTTCGTACGCTGTTTTCTCTCGCGGTTTGTCGGAAGCTCCGAAACCGCGCATGTCCGGCAGGATGGTGCGTGCGCCCTCTGCCACTAGTGCGCGGACCAGGGCCTGGCCTTCCTTCGAGGGGAGGATTGGGAAGCGGAAGCGCCCCCGCAAACACCTCCCGGAACATCTCGTGCTGCTTTTTCAGTAGCGGAAGAATGCGTTCGAAATCTCCGAACTGGCCCAGCCCATCGACATAACCTCCATGCAGGAGAATAACGGCCTGGCCCTCACCCTCGTCATGATAGGCGATCCGGATTCCGTCAAAGGACGTGAAAGTGTTCATCCTGCGCCTCCGGAGAACGAAGCTGTAGCTGGTCACCTAGGGAATGTGAGCCAGCACTTTTTGAGGCATGTAACTCTAGCAGATTCGACCATGATCCGTGGTCCGCACTGTGGAGCAT
>Ga0210402_10004784_pt1 | contig 12261 bp, 12 predicted proteins | sample IncBWC7MmetaG_FD_161055 | JGI IMG/M metagenome (GOLD analysis project Ga0210402, IMG submission 161055) | Forest soil microbial communities from Barre Woods Harvard Forest LTER site, Petersham, Massachusetts, United States - Inc-BW-C-7-M | ecosystem: Environmental > Terrestrial > Soil >...
TCCGGCACCGCCCGCATCTGCCCCAGGTTGCTGACCTTGGACCAGTCGGTCGGCGGCTGATTGTAAATGCTCTCCGTGATGGCATCGAGCAATTCATCCTGCGTCCGCGGGGGCAAGGCCGCGACCGCTGCCGTGTCCGGTTGCGGCGCCGGCTGCATCCGATACTGCGTCGACTTCACTTCCGGACCGGTATGCCAGAGCATCAGAAGCTGCAGCTTGTTCTTCGGGCTCAGGCCGTCGAGCCGCAGCAGGTAGCGCCGAAGATTGGCACTAGTGTGCAGGTGCACGTCCATCGGATTGCCGGTGAGCGAGCGTAGGAACAGCCCGGCGGCGCCGATTGACAGGGCTTCGCCGGCACCCTCCAGGGACAGTCCTTCGGACAACGCCTTGGCGATCAATTCCGGAATTTCGGTATAGGCGTTGCACTGCCCGATGGCTTCACCCAACTGGCCGATCACCGTGGTTTCATCCTCACCGGTCCGCTGGCGCATGACGCGGCCCAGAAGCTCGTACTTCTCGATCAGCGCGTCCACCTCCGGAACAATGCGCTGGCTGGGGAAGCGCGCCGCATAGCGGACGGCCGGTCGCATCAGCACCGGGAGGTACTCGTGTCCGATCAACTCCAGGCCACGCCAGAGGTAGCCGGGAAACAGGAAGTAGTGATCATCCAGAACATTCTTCGGGATCGCCACGCTCATCAGAAGATCGAACGCCTCGATCGCGGGAACATTCTGCCACAGCCACTGGAAGTAATGATCCGCCTTGTGGCTCTCGCCGCGATTGACGGATTTGAGGAACGCTTCCTTGGTCGCTTCGACGCCCCGCGCGCGCGACACGTCCCCGGAGCCGTCCTGGGCGAGATCTTCCTCGGCGGTCATCGCGCCGCCTTCGGCATCCAGAGGCGCGAACTCCAGCAGTTGGTACGGCCCGGTCGCCGGGTCATTGATGTGCTTGTTCGCCAGGGCGACGTGCTGCAACACTGGGAGAAAACGGTCCTCGCCCTCCAGGCGCTCGACCAGCTTCGATATCGCATATAGGCCCGCCAGGGGATGCAGCGGGCCGCCGTGATGGCCCGGCGGCAAATCGGCGGAGCGGGTCACGGCCAGGGCCGAGGCGGTCAGCATGGTCTTCGTCGGCACGCCCGCGCGAAGCTTGGCCAGGGTGCGATCCAGAATCTCGCCCGGTGGCGTTTCCTCAATAAATTGGACTAACGGTTCTATGGCCTCGGAATACTGGACACGTTGCAGCATGCTGAACTCTCCCTAGCTGGTTAACTCTCCGTTGAGTGTGGTCATGTCTGAGCAATCGGCTCCCCGCCGTCGATGGGCGCAGCGCCGATCCAACGGCACGGCTGGCCCAGAGGAGAAGCGATCTGAGGGTCGGCAAAAGGCCCGCTCGTTGTCGCCGAAGCGCCAGCGCCCGAGGCGGCCGCGCGATCCGGGAAGGCAGCCCAGGAGGGGTTCAACGCGGCCAGAGCCTGCTGCTCTGCTGCTGTCGAAGCGGACGGACGGACCAGGGGTGTCAACGGGGTCTTCTTCACATTCCAGGAGATCGTCCGCTGCCATTCACCGCGTGTCAATGGCGGAGCGACCGTGCGCCAGATTTTCGGAATTAAACTGCGGTGGCAATGAACTCAAACAGAAACCCCCGGGGCGGCGCTCCCAGGGGTTGAGTAAACGATGTTGGCTCGGCTTTTGTCACTTGATTGTTAAGTGGCCGTAACCACGCTTGGCGAAGCCGTCGAGCTATCGCTGGGCGTCTTCTTCTCCGTGTTCTGAATGTGCCCGGTAAACCTGGATGCAGCCGGTTGTCGGGCAAGGGTTGGTTGGGTCCGGGGTAGTGGCAGCGGGAATCGCAATCGGCAAGAAGACGAAATGAGAGTTCTGGTCCGCAGCCACCGAATGCGCCGTGCGCGAGCTGACGGGTGAGGGATCGAGCTTGTTCGTCGTAGCATCAATGGAGCCAAGTACCGGAGCGAATTTGTTATTCGCTAGGTTGTTGTCTGCCCCGAGGAAATAGTGCCGCGTTCCCTTGTCGAACCAGACCTCGTCGTTGCCGCCGATCGGAACGCTGGCGACGACAGCGCCATCGAGGGCGAAGTCTGTGCTGGTGATGTCGATGATGACGGATTGGGTAGTTTGGACCAGCGTGGGGTCAGGGGGGGTTGTCTGCGGCGGGAATGCTGCGCCGCAACCTAGCAGCGCCTGGTGGCGCGGCCCGAGTGCCAGACCGTTGGGCCCGCAATTCTTCACCAGGAAGGTACCAGTGACCATGTTCGTCGTCGGATCAATCACGGAAACCCCGCCTACCGTAGGGTCGCTCCCGACCTGCGGAACAGAGGAGTAGAACAGGCCCGTCTGCGGCGACCATTGTGGTTGTTCGATCCCGTTCTGAGCGTCGACACCGGTATGTACGCACTGGTAGGTCGCCGGATTCGGTGCGGTGCACACGTCGGCGGGGTTGTTGCTGAATATGAGTTGGGCCACCACCGTCTTTCCGACTGTATCGAACACTGTAACGAAGGGCGGGGTATCGGCATTGTTGGCGGCGGCAAGGAGATGGTCGCGGGAATCATAGGCCATCTCGTCAACCCGGAGCTTCCCTCCCGTCGAGATCGTGGTGATAAACTGCTTTGTGGCAATATCGATAACCTTGATCTTACTGTCACCGTCTCCTGCCCAGATCTCCTTGTGATCCACAATTACATCGCCGTCGGGACCGGACTTTGCGTTGTTTGCCGACCCGTCGGGATTCAGCACAACGCCCTGGAAGCAGAAATCCGTGTTTGGCGCAGGAGCCGGGCATAGCGAGCCGACACGACCGATGAACTCGGCTTCTTCCGAATCGAAGAGATCGACCGAGGCGTTCGTTCGATCGGCCAGGATATAAAGTTCGATCTTCGGATCGACGAAGCTTATGTCGAACGCCGTCAGCGTAAGAGGCTTGCCCATACTGTCGGTCCCGACACCGATCGTCTTTTTCAGGACAAGTTGCTCGTCCTTCCGCATGTGGTCGCGATCATCGCCCCGGCCTGAGTCATCCGCCCAGGCCCCCCAGCAAGCGCCCGTAATTATCGCTAACGGAACGGCAAACGTCAGTAGGCGTCCTTGAGCGCGCATTTCCATCCCCTTCATTGCATTCGTTCTATGCAGACTCGGCCAACGCAGTGACCGAGACCCGATGGAAATCGAGAACAGCTTTGACAATTGTTCAAATCAACTCTTGGACACCCTGTGTGTCCGCCGCTTCCACCCTCGTTAACGATACATTTACGATTGGTCGTCCCACAGCCTTTCGTACGAAAGGATGTCGTAGCGGCGACCCTCGGGCCTGGCGTTGGTCCGCACTATAACGTGAACGGCAAAGCGGGTCTGTCGCGGCCCAAGTGCGTCGGCAGTCACCGATACCAGTCCCGTGCTGCCCTCTTCGGTCTCGACTCCGCGCTGCCCGACTGCCAGGAGTGCCCGCGCGACAATCTCATCTTGCGTGGCCGCGTTCGGGTCGCCGTCGGTGAATACCGTGAGGTGTGGCCGCAGGCGTGCCAGCAGTTCCGGGGTCATGCCGAGCACGCCGCCAAGTTCATCAGGGCGAGCGAATGGTGCGCCGGACGGCGCGTAGTCACGGCCGGCGGCGGCATAGCGAGCGACCGTCGCGTTCGGCCGAGCCCCGCTGCGGCTGGCGCTGGCGATCCGCCATTCGACAATGGACGCCGCCATCGAGGCCGCCGCACCTGGATCGGCACCGACCTGAAGCAGCAATGCCTCCAGCAGTTTCGGTGAGGCGGTGTTCGGATTGACCTTGTCCGATTCGTCTTCGACACGCACCGTGACAATGGCGCGCCCGATCTGAACGGTCTGCACACCGCCGTCGGCGCTCCAGTGCCGGTCGGAACCATCGAGCACGCCAAAGATCGCTTGTTGCACCGCACCGTTAGCCGCCGCCTCGAGGACCGTTCCATCGAGCATATTGCGGGCCAGCTGCGTATCCTGCCGACTGGTCACGACAAGTTGCGTTCCCAGCAACGCGAGCAGCGCCAGCGTCCACAGAACGACGAGCAATGCAAAACCACGCTGAGGTGTGTCGTTGCTCGTCATGGCCGATCGAGAACCGGCGCTGCCACAATGGCCGGCCAATGCCGTGGATCGCCTGCCGGGAAGTGCAATCGAATGCTCACCAGCGCGGGAAGATCGGGGGAGTGCCACGCGCTGACCCAGTCGCCGCCCGGCCGCCAAAACGCGAGCTCGATGCGCGACACGCCGCGCAGCAGTTCAGTCTCGATTGGCGGCGACGGCGCCCGCAGGCTCCTCGCGCGCATTGCAGGTTGCCAGCGCAGCACCAGCCGATGGGCAGGATCGACCAGAAGCGTGGCCCGGATGCGCCGGCCCGGAGTCGCACCGATGGCGTCCGGCAATTCCGACACGCAATCCAGCCTGTCGCCGCTCGCGGTGAACGCGGCGGGATCGAGGTCATCGCCCGGGTCAGCAACCTCGATCATATGGCGCAGCGTGCTGTCGAGCGTGTCGAAATCGTCGTTGCCACTGGTGAGGTGCAGTTCGGTCGCCCAGGCGAGCAAGCCGAAATGCACACCTTGCGCCAGCCCGGCAAACACCATGCCGAGCACTGTGAGCGCGACGAGAAGCTCGAGCAGGGTAAAGCCGTTCGGCCGCATGTCGTTCGCCATCGCTGTCATCGGGCTTCTTGGGCGATCTGTTCGGTATCAAGGCGCACCTCGCGCGACGTGCCGCCTTCGCGCCAGCCAATCCAGACGGTCAGCGCGCAAAGAGTCACCGGAAAGCTCGCCGACCCGCGCAGTGTCACCGCATTGACCGACCGCACAGCCGTGCTGGCAACCGGCGTCACGCGCAGGTGCCAGACGAAGCCGCCGCCATCGTCGCCCTGCCAGTCGCCGGCGACGAGCGGACTGGCGTGCATGGCAAGCGTCATATGCGAGCGCGCGCGGGCGACGGCCTGCTCATACCGCGATGCGGCGCGCGCCGCCCGGAGTGCAGTGATACCGGTGTCGAACAGTACGCCAAGTGCGAGAGCGGCGATGACGAAGGCGATCATCACCTCGAGTAGCGTGAAGCCACGCTGATTGCGGGTGGGGCTGAAAACGCGGGCCAGCTCCACCGGAGATGATTGCAACAGCACTGTTCACTCCAACCATGACATGCGGTTCGGCGCAGATCGACCCGCGCAACTTGCCGCACGGCAAGGGCGAACGTGTTCAATTCTTTGCGTTCATCGGCGAGCATCCGAACGCATTGGAGCACTTGTTCCTCAGCGGAGCCCCCGGCGGGCCGAATCAAGTGCGATCCGAAGCAAGCGTAGCGTGACGCCACTCTTGATCGTCATCCCCTCTTTATCGTCATCCGCTCTTGATCGTCATCCGCTCTTGATCGTCATCCCCGCGAAAGCGGGGACCCAGTTGCTGCCTGGGTCCCCGCTTTCGCGGGGATGACAAGAAAAGACGCGGGGATGACACGATTAGCGGTGACAACGCGATCCGCGGGGATGACGCTCGCCGGACCGCCCATCGCAACGGCACGCATGGTGCCGAGCATTTCGGCCACCTTGCGCGCGAGCTGTGCTCGCTGAAACGGCTTGCTGATGAGCTGCACGCCGTCGTCGCGGCGATCGTGATCCACAACCGCATTCTCGGTGTAGCCGGTCATGAACAAGGTTCGCAGCTCCGGGCATGCCTCGCGCAGCCTCTGCGCCACCTCGTGGCCCTTCATGCCGCCAGGCAGCACAACATCGGCGAGCAACAGATCCGCTTTGGCGCCGTTCTCCCCGAATATACGCAGGGCCTCGGCACCGTCGGCCGCCGTCAGAACCCGGTACCCCAGGTCGCGCAGCATTACCACAGCCACCTCGCGCACGTCGTCATCGTCCTCCACCACAAGGATCGTGGCCGAGCCGCGCGGCAATTCCACCGGTGCCGTGACGCGCTTGGTTCCCGGCAACTCGATCCCAATGGCGCGCGGGAGGTAAAGTCGCACTGTCGTGCCCTCGCCCGGCTCCGAGTGGATATTGACATGGCCGCCCGACTGCTTGGCGAAACCGAACACCATCGCGAGGCCAAGCCCGGTACCCTTGCCAGGCTCCTTCGTGGTGAAGAACGGCTCGAAGACCCGGGCCAGCACATCGCGCGACATGCCGGTGCCGGTATCCGAGATGGCCAGCATCACATAGTCGCCGGGCACCACCTCGGCGTGTCGGCGAGCGTGGTCAGGATCCAGTACCTTGTTGGCAACCTCGATCGTGAGGCGTCCGCCGCCGGGCATGGCATCGCGGGCATTCAGCGCGAGATTGAGCAGCGCGCTCTCCACCTGGGCGGGGTCAGCCATCGCGGTCCACAACTCCGCCGCATGCTTTACCTCGATGTCGATGTGTTCACCCAACGTCCGCTGCAGCATTTCCGTCATGTCAGGCAGCAGCGCCGAGAGGTTGATCGGCATGGGCGCGAGCGGCTGCTTGCGCGCAAAGGCCAGCAACTGCTGGGTCAGGGAGGCGCCGTGATGGGCGGCCCAGATCGCACGATCTAGCCGCGATACGACGGGGCTGTTCTCCTCCAGCATCGCGTTGGCCATCTCCAGATTTCCCAGGACGACCGTCAGTAGATTGTTGAAGTCGTGTGCGATGCCGCCGGTGAGCTGACCCATGGCCTGAAGACGCTGCGCATCCCGCGCGATCGCGTCGGCGCGAACGCGCTCGGTCGTGTCTGTAACGGTCAGAACGAACCCGCCGCCTGGCATTGCGCTACGGCGCAGCTCGAAGCTGCGGCCGTCGGTGGCGCGCGTGCGCTCATAGACCACTGGCTCGCCCGCCGCTGAACCGCTGCGATCCTGGCGGATCTCCCGTTCAGACTCCAAAAAGGCGATGCACCCAGCAGCGAGCTGTTCGGCGAGCGCCTCATAAGGCATACCCGGACGCATCAAGGTGCTTGGCAGCCCGAGCAGTACCGTGAAACGCTCGTTCCACCGCACGAGGCGACTATCGGCGTCGAATGCGCCGATACCCTGACTGACGCTATCGAACGCCGCGAGCATCTGCCCTGCCATGGCGCGCTGCTCCGCTTCGGATGCCGACAGCTGATCGCGCGACCGCGTCAGCAGTCGAGCGCCAATCGCAAGTAGCACGATCGCCAGACCGGAACCACCCAATGCCAAAAGGCGAGTGTTCGTCTCCGCCCGTTCGCCCTTGCGCCGCCGCGCGAAAAGCAGGCTTTGTTCCTCGCCGCGTATCGTGGCCAGGGCGGTGTCGATCTCGTCCATGAGACGTTGCCCGAGATCCGTGTCCACGAGGGCCATCGCTGCCGGCAGCCCCAGATCGTTGCGGGTCTGGATAGTCTGTGCCAGTTCCTTCAGCTTGCGTTGGAGGAGCGGGGCGAAATCGTGCAGGCGATTCTGCTGGATCGGGTTGTTGGCGGTCAGGCTGAGCAGTGCGTCCTGGAGCTGGCCGACGCGCCCGATGGCATCACGGTAGGGCGCAAGGTAGTCCGCCCGGCCGGTGAGCAGGTAGCCACGCTGACCGCCTTCCGCTGCACGAACCGCGATCCGGAGCTCATCGACGGTGGTGATGACCTCATAGGTGTGCCGGACCATCAGCTGCGCCTGGCGGGTGCTGGTGAATTGGAACCAGGTCAGCAGTCCGACGGCGCCCACCAGCAGTATGGTGGCGGCCATCACCAGAATATTCGCGTTCCGTCGCAGACTGATTGGCAATGGTCTCCCCCGGTGCGGCGACGTGCGATGACATGGGCAGGTCATGCCCTGCTAGTGCCTTCGAGAATCCCTCTGACGAGGGCTGCGGCCGATTGCTGCTCTACTCGCGTTGGTATCTATCCATTGCGCCCGCGAGACGCAATAGTTATCGAATCGCACCGAAACGTGTCGGGTCCACCCAGGACCGAAGAGCATCTCTGCCGGGATGGTGCCACCCGGCCCGTGCGCCGGCCATGGCGATGTACGTGCGGTCGTTGCTCCACTTGCACCACTTATTTCGCGGCAGAACCTAAGCTAGCGTGTGCACGATCACCGGCCCGGCCACCGCCGTTGCCGGGCCGGTCAGCAAGGGCGCCAGGTTCTCCTCGATCCAGACGAGCCCGCGTCTGTTGGACTCCTCGGCGCCCGCGTAATCGTCGAAGATGCTGATCGCCGTCACCGTGTCGTCCGGTGCATAGATCACGTAGTAGGCTCTGAAGCCTGGGACGTCGCTGATGATCGGGATCGCCCCCTCTTTGATCCTGCGTGCAAGTTCTTCCGCCATGCCAGCCTTTGCCCTGCCCTGACGAATAGCTGCGTACATGGTTGCCTCCTGGACATTTGGGCCGATCCCGACAGTCCAACTGCATTCTACGTCGTCGAACCGGCCACAGCCTGCCGCTACCGGATGTGTTCGAACAGGTCACGCCATTCGGAGGCTACAACCGCCAACAAACGGCGCGCGGCCGGCTCGGTGTAACACAGTCCCTCGCGCAGGAGCGCATCTGCGCCGGGCTCATCGAGAGCGATGCCTGGCCGCGCGCAGTTTCCCAGCGGATAGTATTTGCCGGCGCGGCGCTCGATCACTGTCCAGGATCGACCGTCCGTCACCAGGCAATAATGCTCCTGTTCGGCTTGGATAGTGATCATTGAACCGGTCCTCCCCCATAGGATGTGGGTTGTCCGCGTGGTCCGGTCGACCGATGCGAATGGGCTCCCGATCACACGAGGCTCACGAGCCTACTCCGCTCGCGCTTCGGTTGGGATTAATCTTTCGCGGTCGCACATTGCCGGTCCATCGCGGGTTTCGCCCCGCGAACGGTGGCCGGGTGGGGTCGCGCGAGCGGCGGACCATTGAGTTGCTCGCCCGACCCTGCCACTATTTCCAAAACCATTCGGAGGGCCCGTCATGACCGACGCATCGGCCGGTTCACCTGAGATCCAAGGTTACCACGCCCACGTTTACTACGATGCCGATACGCTTCCGATCGCCGAGAAGCTCCGCGATACGCTCGCCGCGACCTTCCCGGTCGAACTTGGCCGGTTCAGCGGCGCAGCCGTCGGGCCGCACCCTGTTCCCCAGTTCCAGGTCATATTCAAAAGGCCGGAATTCCAGACCGTCGTCCCGTGGTTAATGCTCAACCGAGAGGGCCTGGATATTCTTGTTCATCCGCTGACCGATGACATGGTCGATGACCACACCGTCTACGCGCTGTGGCTGGGCACGCCGATCGAACTGAAGCTCGACACGATGCAGCGCAGGGGCTACCGCGCCGAACTGCTGCCGACCGCCTGAAGGAGCAAGCATCCCGGAGGTCCGACAATGACCGACCCAACCGCCGACCCGGTCAAGATCGATGGCTATCACGCCCATGTCTATTACGACGCGGACACCCGGCCGCTCGCGGAGCAGTTGCGGGAGACGATCGCCGCCGCGCACGGTGTCGAGGTCAGGGCGCTCAGCGACGATCCGATCGGCCCCCACCCGGTCCCGCAATTCCGGTTCACCTTCACTATGGCGCAATTCGACAGGATCGTGCCCTGGCTGATGTTCAACCGTCGGGGTCTGGACGTCCTTGTGCACCCGCTCACCGACAACTCCTACAACGACCACAGCCGCTACGCGGTCTGGCTCGGTGCGCCGGTGGCGCTGAAGCTCGGCACCCTGCGTCGCACCTACAGCGCCGAGCAGTATCCGACGCGCTGACACGGCGGTCTCTGCACTCAGTCGCGGAGGAACGACCGGCCCGGGACACCTCGTCTCGACCATGTCCGCCGCGACAATGGCGCCAGCGATAAAATCACTTGATTGTCGGCCCGATCGGTTCTAATCCAGAACATTCCTACATGCGAAAGGCTCTCATGTTCGCCTCCGGCCGCGACCAGCACAATCCGTCCCCAGCGACCCCGGACCGCCCGGATCCTGGACTGCTGCGCCAGGTACCGATGTTCGAGCAGCTTGACGATCAGGTGCTCTCCCGGCTTGGCACGGTTACTGAACATGCCTGCGTGGGCGCGGGAACCGAGCTTTGCCGCGAGGGCGACACAGCCAGGTCGCTCCATGTCCTACTGGACGGGCTGGTCACCCTGAGCACCGAGGCTCCGAACGGTCGCAAGGCCGTAGTCGAGGTGATCCGGCCGACCCGCCACGTCGTACTGGCCACCGTGCTGGCGAAACTGCCCTATGCGGTGACCGCGGAGGCCATCGCCGCATCTCGCCTGCTGGTGATCGATGCGACTGGACTCCACACGCTGCTGCGCGAGAATGCCGCTCTCGCGGACGGACTGATGCGTGGGCAGGCGCTGGATTTTCGCGCGATGGTGCGTCAGGTCTGCGATCTCAAGCTGCAAACCGCCGCACAGAGGCTGGGTTGCTATCTGCTTGAATTGGCACAGCAACAGCACGCCCGCGGCGCCCAGCTGCGCCTTCCCATCGGCAAGCAGCTGCTCGCCGCCCAGCTCGGCTGCCGACCGGAGAACATCTCCCGCGCGTTCACCAGCCTAAGGAAGCTTGGCGTGGAAACACACGGCAAGATGGTGATTTTGCACAATATTCCACGGCTTCAAGAATTCGCTTTCGCCGCCGGGCCGATACCGGCGTAGGTAACGGTGAGTCCCGTGAGCAAACCGCAACCGCCCATGCCGAGCAATCCCAAGGTTCCGACCGGGGAGTGGCTTACGCGATTGAGTCCACTGATTTTCCTCGCCTGTGGCTTGGCGTTCCTGGACGATCTGACGCACCTCGACACGTTGGCGTTCGGGGTGGTCTACATTCCGATGGTCTGCACCGCGCTGCTGCATCGTAACCGTCGCAGCGTCTGGTGGTTGGCGGGGCTCGCCATCCTGATGGTGGCGGTGGGTACGTTCGTCCCCGACGTCCATCCGAGCCTCTACGACCTGATCGGCAATCGCATGCTGTCGATTGTCGCCATCCTGATCACGGGCGGCCTCGTCAGCCACGCGTGGCAGGTGCGGGAGAGCCTTGCCGCGCAAACCAGACGGGCGGAAGAAGCGGAGCGACTAAAGACGGAGATCTTCACCAATCTCGGCTATGATCTGCGCGCGCCGCTGCACGCCATCATCGGTTTGACCCAGCTCATGAGTGCGGATTGCCGGCCGAATCAGCGGGAACCGCTCGGCGTCGTGCAGACCGCCAGCCGGCGGCTGTTGGCGACGATCAACAACCTGGTCGATCTGACGAAGTTCGAGGAGCATATTCCGCGTTCGGAGCCGGTCGAACTTGGCGCTGTAGTGCGACGGGCAGTCGAGGACGTCCGCGACCAGGCCGAGGAAGGGCAGGTCATGCTCATGTCGGATATCGCGAAAGGGTTGCCGCCGCTGACCGGGGATGCCTGGGCGGCGCGACGCATCGTGGAGAATCTTCTGGACAATGCGGTGAAATTCACCCCGCCGGGTGGTTCAGTGAAAATCTCGGTGATCCCGTCAGACGATGGGGTTGCGGTCACCGTGACCGACGCGGGTGATGGAATGCCGACGGATGTGCTGGCCCTCATCGGCCGGCCGTTTTATCAGGCGGACAGCAGTGCTCCCGGCAATTTCGAAGGCATGGGTGCCGGACTGGCGCTCAGCCGCCGGCTGGCCGACGCAATCGGGGCAGAGCTGCGCTTCGACAGCGTTTCTGGCATGGGGACGAGTGCGACGGTACGGTTCCGTACGACAAGCGTCGGTCGCAATGGCCAGCCAGACAGGCGGAGAACGCCGCAGCTGCGGCTGACACCGATCAGTTCATCGACGCTGCCTGACAACAGTCAAGCGTCGCCGTTCGGCGCATCCGTGCCGCAATCGCCTGGCGCCATGGGGAAGGCCACCTTCGGTAGCCCTGCCCGCCGGAGTGCGACTTCCGCGTCGACAATAGTTGTTTACTAATCCGGGGCTGCCGCAAATACGCGCACGCTGAGCGGCGTCTCGAACCGTCCGGCGTCGCCCTGCGCCTTTGGCGAGATGGTCGTCGGCGTGGACTGCCCGCCGCGGCCGCTCTGAGACCCTCTTAAGGCCATGCTGCGGGCTTCCCATTCGGCGCGGGAGGCGACGATATCAGCACGCGTCCGGGTTATTTCGAGCAGAGCCATCGGGTGAATTCCTTGTAATAATTCCGGGCTTGACCTCCTTCTATCGTGTCTGTAATGAAAGTCGAGTACGTATTTGCGCGTACACGAATACTTGCGCGTACGGTCGAAACGCGGCGGTGAACTGATCGGAGACGAGCCGGTTCCGTCGAGCGGGTATCGTCGGCTCCGGGTGGGGGTAGCTGCGA
>Ga0210402_10004785_pt1 | contig 12257 bp, 8 predicted proteins | sample IncBWC7MmetaG_FD_161055 | JGI IMG/M metagenome (GOLD analysis project Ga0210402, IMG submission 161055) | Forest soil microbial communities from Barre Woods Harvard Forest LTER site, Petersham, Massachusetts, United States - Inc-BW-C-7-M | ecosystem: Environmental > Terrestrial > Soil >...
AAGCCGGCCGAGAAGACACCGCTCACCGCGCTGCTTCTGGCCGATATCCTGTACGAAGCGGGGCTGCCGCCGGAAATGTTCTCCGTGATCACCGGCGACCCGAAGGAAATCGCCGATGAAATGCTGACCCATCCCGACGTCGACCTGGTGACCTTCACGGGCAGCGTCGCGGTCGGCAAGTACATCGCCGGCAAGGCGGTGTACAAGCGCCAGATACTCGAGCTTGGTGGAAACGATCCGCTGATCGTGATGGAAGACGCCGATCTGGAGGAGGCGGCGACGCTGGCGGTCGCGGGATCGTACAGAAACTCGGGGCAGCGCTGCACGGCGGTCAAACGCATCATCGTTCAGGAGTCGATCGCCAACCGCTTTGTCCTGCTGCTGGTGGAGAAAACGAAGGCGATCAAATACGGCGACCCGATGGACCCGGCAGTCGACATGGGCACGGTCATCGATGAAGCGGCCGCGAAATCGTTCGAAGCCAAGGTCGCCGATGCGGTCGCGCGCGGCGCGAAGCTCCTCCATGGCAACGTGCGCGAGGGCGCGCTGTACTCGCCGACGGTGCTCGATCACGTGCAGCCAGACATGGCGCTCGTAAAATACGAAACCTTCGGCCCCGTGTCGCCGGTGATTCGCTTCGCGGGCATCGACGACGCGATACGCATCGCCAACTCGACCGACTACGGACTGTCATCCGCAGTGTGCACCAATCGCCTCGACTGGATCACCCGCTTCGTCGCCGAGCTCCAGGTCGGCAGCGTTAACGTGCGCGAGGTTCCGGGATACCGCTTGGAGCTCACCCCCTTCGGCGGCATCAAGGATTCGGGCCTCGGTTACAAGGAAGGCGTGCAGGAAGCGATGAAAAGCTTTACCAACCTCAAGACTTATTCGCTGCCATGGTGAGCAAGCGTTCGAACACGCCGCTCGAGGCGGCATTTGACCGTCGTTTGACGCTCATTTTCCTTGTGGCGGCGATGGTGACGCTTCGATGGCGCTGACGATCCCCGACATCTGCGCTCTGTACCAGAGCCACGGCGGCAGGATGTACAGCGGCGAGCCGGTGACGCAGCTCGAACATGCGCTGCAGAGCGCTGCGCTGGCCGAGTCTGCCGGCGCCGACGCCGAGCTGATCACCGCGGCCTTGTTGCACGACCTTGGCCATTTGCTCAACGACCAGGGCGAGACGCCGACCGCGCGCGGGATCGACGACGAGCACCAGTACTTCGCACTGCCATTCCTGCGCGGACTCTTCGATGACCGCGTGCTCGAGCCGATCCGTCTGCACGTCGACGCCAAACGTTATCTGTGCGCGACGAGACCGGGATACCACGATGCGCTTTCCGCCGACTCCAAGCGCAGCCTCGTCCTGCAGGGCGGCACCTTTTCAGCGGCGGACGCGGCTGAGTTCATTGCCAGGCCGGGCGCGGAGCGCGCCGTCCTACTCCGGCTCTGGGATGACACGGCGAAGCTCGCCGGGCAGCGTACGCCAGCGCTCGCGCATTTCTCGGCGATCATGGCCGCTGCCGCGCGGGGAAGCCGGGCTTGAAGATCCTGCTCAACCTGCTGGCCGGCGTCGCCCTGCTGGTCTGGGGCACGCATATCGTGCGCACCGGCATCCTGCGCATCTGGGGCGGCGATCTGCGCCGGTTATTGCGCGAGAGCGTGTCCAATCGTTACGCCGCTTTTGTCGCCGGGCTCGGCATCACGGCATTGATCCAGAGCAGCACGGCCACCGCCATGATGGTGGCGTCGTTTGTCGGTCAGGGCTTGATCGCCACCGCTCCGGCGCTGGCGGTGATGCTGGGGGCAGACGTCGGCACGGCGCTGATGACGCTGGTGTTCTCTTTCGATCTTTCGTGGCTTTCGCCGCTTTTCATTTTCCTGGGCGTCACGCTCTTCATGCGCCGCGAGTCGAGTCAGATCGGCCGTTTCGGCCGCATCTTGATCGGGCTCGGCTTGATCATCCTGGCGCTGCAATTGATCGTGCTTGCGGCGCAGCCGCTGACCAGAGGTGCTGGGGTCAGTGCCATCTTCGGTTCGCTGACCGGCGACGTGCTGCTCGATATGCTCGTCGCCGCGGTATTCACCATGCTTTCCTATTCCAGCCTGGCCGTGGTACTGCTCACCGCCACGCTGGCGGCGTCGAAGGTGATTTCCTTGCACGTCGCACTTGGCCTGGTGCTGGGCGCCAATCTCGGCAGCGGCCTGCTCGCGATGCTCACCACCGTGACTTCGTCGCCCGAAGCGCGGCGCGTGACGCTGGGCAATCTTTTGTTCCGGCTGATCGGCTGCGCCATCATCGTGCCGCTGTTGCCCTACATCGAAGAGCTGTTCGCGTCGGTACCCCTCGGCGACGCCCAAATCACCGTCTATTTCCACCTCTTGTTCAACGTCGTCATCGCGGTCGGGTTCCTGTTCTTTACCGAGAAGATCGCGCGCGTGGCCGAGCGCCTGCTGCCCGCCAGGCACGACGCGGACGATCCCGCCAAGGCGCGCTATCTCGACGCGTCAGCGCTCGACACGCCCAAGCTCGCAATCGGCAACGCCGCGCGCGAGGCCATGCGGCTGGCCGACTTCATAGAGCAGATGTTGAACGGCATGCTCGCGGTGCTGAAGACCAATGACCGGGCATTGGCCGAAAAAATACGCAAGATGGACGACATCGTCGACGACCTTTACACGGCGATCAAGCTCTACCTGACGCAGGTCAGCCGCGAAGCGCTCGACGAAAAGGAAGGACGCCGCTGGGCCGACATCGTGTCGTTCACGATCAATATGGAACAGGTGGGAGACATCGTCGAGCGCATCGTGACCGACCTCGAGGAAAAAAAGATCGAAAAGGGCCGCGATTTTTCCGCAGCAGGCATGGAGGAGATCTGCGACCTGCACGGACGCCTGATCGGCAACCTGCGCCTTGGGATGAGCGTGTTTCTCCACGGAGACCTCGGCAGCGCGCAGCAGCTCCTGGCGGAAAAGGTGCTCTTTCGCGATCTCGAGCGCGCGTACGCCGATTCGCACATCGAGCGTCTCTCCGTCAACACCTTGCAGAGCATCGAGACCTCCTCGCTGCACCTCGATCTGATCAGCGATTTGAAGCGCATCAATTCGCACATCTGTTCCATCGCCTATCCGATCCTCGAGCAGGCTGGAGTGCTCGCCAAGACCCGGTTGAAGGAAGCACCGGCGCCGCCCGCGCCGCCATCGAAGCCGCCCGCGACTCCCGCGGCTCCGGAGACTCGCGGGTCCAAGGATTCCTGGCAAAAGCGCAAGCCGCGAACGGCTTAGTTGCCTGATGGAGCTTTCCGTCGGAGTCACGCTGGCGGTACTCGGCGCCGGCTTTCTTCATGCAGGCTGGAACGCGCTGCTCAAGTCGTCGGCCGGTGGCGACGCGCTGCTGGATACGACCGCGGTGGTAGCGGGCTCATCGCTGTGGGGGCTGGTATGCGTCGGCCTGGTTCCGTTCCCGCCCTTAAGCGCGTGGCCTTACATCGCCGCATCATCGGTGATCCATTTCGGCTACTACGTCACCTTGTCGCAGGCCTACCGCACCGGCGACCTGTCCTTTGCCTACCCACTGATGCGCGGAACAGCGCCGCTGCTGGTCACCATCCTGGGCACGCTCGTGCTGCGCGAGCTGCCCAGCGCGCAGATGGCGCTCGGGATTGCACTGATCTCGCTGGGGATCGTCAGCATCGCTTTCGTTCAGCGACGCGCCCATTCGCGTGCGGCGGCTTACTGGGCGTTTGCCAACGCATGCATCATCGCCGCGTACACGCTGGTCGACGGCGCCGGGGCGCGCGCCTCCGGCAACGCCATAAGCTATGTCACGTGGCTGATCTTCCTGGAGGGCATTCCGTTTGTCGTGTGGGTGATCGTCCGGCGCGGCCGGCCCGCGCTGAGTTACTTGCGCCAGAGCGTGCGGATCGGACTGGTCGGCGGCGGCTGCAGTCTGGCCGCGTACGCGATCGTGCTTTGGGCGATGACCCGTGCGCCGATCGCCGCCGTTGCCGCGCTGCGCGAGACGTCGGTGCTGTTCGCCGCGTTGCTCGGTTCGATCTGGCTCAAAGAAGGTTTCGGCTGGCGCAGGCTGGCCGGCGCTGCGAGCGTCGTCGCCGGCATCGCCGCGCTGAAACTCGGCTAGTTTCTCGACTAAATTGCGAAACATCGATATTCGTTCGCCATGTTGTTGGGCTAGCCCCCGGGGACCGACCACGTCTTCGGGCCACCATCCGACGATGACGAATCCAGCATGACCGGAAACACGGTCTGTCCCCGACATGCGCAGGTCGTCGTGGTGGGCGGCGGCATCGCCGGTGCGAGCACTGCGTATCACCTCACCAAGCTCGGGTGCACCGACGTCGTGCTGCTCGAACAAGGCAAGCTCACCTGCGGAACGACGTGGCATGCGGCCGGGCTGGTCGGGCAGTTGCGTGCGACCCGCAACGCAACGCGAATGAGCCGTTACGGCATCGAGTTGTATTCATCGCTCGAAGCCGAGACCGGCCTCGCGACCGGATGGAAGCAATGCGGCAGCCTGAATGTCGCGAAGACGCCGGAGCGCCTCAAGCTGCTCAAGCGGCAGATGGCACGGGCCAGGAGCTTCGGCATCGCGTTCGAGTTCATCACTCCCACCGAAGCGGGCGATATTTATCCGTTGCTGCGCACCGACGATCTTTCCGGTGCGGTATGGATACCCGGCGATGGCAAGGCCAATCCGACCGACCTGACGCAATCGCTGGCCAAGGGCGCGCGTCTCCGCGGCGCGCGCATCGTCGAGGACGCACAGGTCACGGATGTCATGGTCGAGAAGGGAGCGGTTGCCGGCGTGCGCTACCGGCATGGGGGCGACGAATACGAGTTGCGGTGCGAAAGCCTGGTGAACTGCGCCGGACTATGGGCGCGCGAATTCGGCAAGCTCGCGGGTGTCAACGTGCCGCTGTTTCCAGCGGAGCATTTCTACGTCGTTACGCGGCCGATTCCCGGCGTCCATCCCGATCTGCCGGTGATGCGCGATCCGGACGGCTACATCTACTACAAGGAAGAAGTTGGGGGACTGGTGATGGGCGGTTTCGAGCCGGTCGCCAAACCGTGGAACCTGTCTCGGATCCCCGAGCACTTCGAATTTCAGCTGCTGCCGGAGGATTGGGATCAGTTCGAGCCGTTGATGACCAACGCCATTCATCGTACGCCGTGCCTCGAAACAGCCGAGATCAAGCTGTTGCTGAACGGTCCGGAAAGCTTCACCCTCGACGGCAATTTCATCCTCGGCGAGGCGCCGGAATTGCGCCGCTACTTTGTCTGCGCGGGATTCAATTCCGCGGGCATAGCGAACGCTGGCGGCGCCGGGCGGCTGATCGCGGAATGGATCGTCGGCGGCGAAGCGCCGGTCGATCTGTGGGACGTCGATATCCGGCGATTCGCGCCCTTGCAGGCCAATCGCGCACACTTGCACGATCGCGTCGCCGAAACCTTGGGACTGCATTACGCGATGCGCTGGCCACGCGAGGAGCTCTCCACGGTGCGACCGTTGCGGCGCTCGCCGCTCTACGACCGCCTTGAGCTCAGAGGAGCGGTTTTCGGCACCAAGTTGAACTGGGAACGCGCCAATTATTTTCTGCCCCCGGGCGTCGCGGAGCCGCCGCCGTCGCTCGATACGCCCGGCTGGCTGCCCTTCGTCCTCGACGAACAGCGCGCCGCAAGAGAAGACGTCGTCCTATTCGACCAGACCTCGTTTTCGAAGCTCCTGCTCAAGGGACGCGACGCCCTTTCTATATTGCAGCGCCTTTGCGCCCGCGATCTGGATGTGGCGCCCGGTCGAATGGTGTACACGGCGATGCTGAACGAACGCGGCGGCTTCGAAAGCGACCTTACGATTACCCGCACCGCGTGGGACACGTTTTTCATCCTCACCGGCTCCGCGCAAGCAACGCGCGACGCCGACTGGATCGGCAGGCACATCGCCGCGGATGAATGTGCCGCGCTGGTCGACGTCACCAGCGCGTTCTCGGTCATTGCCGTCATGGGACCGAAGTCGCGCGAGCTCCTCGAGCGCGTTTCTGCCGACGACCTTTCCCCCCAAAGTCTTCCCTTCTCCGCCACGCGCGAAATCGACGTCGGCTACGCGCGGACGAGAGCGGCGCGGATGAGCTACATCGGCGGTGCCGGATACGAGCTTTGCGTTCCGACCGACCAATGCGTGACAATGTACGACGCGCTCCATGCCGCGGGTGCCGACCTCGGCTTGCGCGACGCCGGGTATTACACCATCGACGCGCTGCGCATCGAAGCCGGCAGGCGAGCATGGGGCGCGGAGCTCGGGCCCGACGAAACACCTTGGGAGGCAGGACTCGGCTACGCGGTCACTCTGGACAAGCGCACGGAGTTCATCGGCAGGAGCGCGCTCGTCAAGCAGCGAGCAGAGGGCTTGCGAAAGCGGCTGCTGATCTTCACTCTGGACGATCCCGCGGCGTTTCCATGGGGTGGCGAGCCGATCGTAATGAACGGCAGCACCGTGGGCGAGCTCACTTCGGCAGGCTATAGCCGCGTATACGAGCGTGCGGTGGCCATGGGCTATGCACGCAGCGACCGCGTGCTTGCCGACGACACCCTACTCGCCGCCCAGTATCAAATCGACATTGCCGGCGAACTGTTTGCCGCGACGCCCCACGTCAAGCTAAGCTGACCATTGGTCGCGCCAGCCTGGATCGCGGCAATGCGTTATGCTGATACCTGACACCTGACTTCTGATTCCTGACTCCTGCATGCCGCACCGTTACACGACGCCGCCCAATCGCGGTCGAACAGCGACCAGAGCCGCGGGCACGACAGGGCAGGTCCAGAGCCTGACCCGCGGCCTCTCCGTCCTCGAAGCGCTCTCCAACGCGGAGGCGGGCCTGACGCTGACCGATCTCGCTCACCGCGTACTGCTGCCGGCGTCGACGACCCATCGACTGCTCTCGACTCTCGAGAAAATGGGCTACGTCTACCAGGCCGGCGATCTCGGGCTGTGGTACATCGGCTTGCAGGCGTTCGTGGTTGGCAGCACTTTTCTCGCCAACCGCGATTTTGTCGCGCAGAGCCACAGTTACATGCGGCGGTTGATGGAACAATCCGGCGAAACGGCCAACCTGGCGATCCTCGACGGCACCGAAGCAGTTTTCATCTCGCAGGTGCAATGTCACGAGATGATGCGAACGCTGGTCAAGCTCGGCAGCCGCGTTCCGCTGCACGCGTCGGGCGTCGGCAAGGCGATATTCGCATCGCTGCCCGATGAGCAGATCGATGCGATTCTCAAGGTCATAGGATTGCCGCGCATCACCGAAAATACGATTGTCGTGCCGGAAACGATGTGGGCCGCGCTGCGCGTCATCCGCCAGCGCGGGTATTCGTTCGACGATGAAGAGCACGCGCGTGCGACGCGCTGCGTCGCCGCAACGGTCTATGACGAGCACGCCGAGCCGCTCGGCGCGATTTCGCTCGCGGGCCCCTCGTCGCGCCTCTCGGATGAACGAATCCGCCAGCTGGGACCGATCGTCGCGCATACGGCAGAAGAGCTGACGCAGAAATTGGGCGGCAGGTGGCCGCATCCGTATTGATTTTGTCGCATGGCACAAGGCAGGGAACCCAGACCGCCCGCGTTCGAAACCGCAATCGCCACGGCGCTGCCCTGCGCGCTCGCCATCGGCGCCTGAACGATCGGCAGTTCGCCTCCAGGCGGGCCCAGGAGCGCGCCTTGCTTCACAGGCGCACAAAAGGCTGGCATCACGAATTGCGGGATATATCTGTCGAACGAAGTAATTAGATAAGACCGCCAAACCGCTGAAAAAACCAAGGCGACAGTTCGGGCAAGGCACCGCCCGATGCGCCTACGGTTTGGGCAAGGAACGTTTCCGCCTCGCGGTATATCAGCTGGTAAATGCGGTGGCACAACTCATACGCGTAGTGTCCCGGCCAATCTTCGGGCAGGAGCTCAGCAGGGATTTGAGGGTCATGAAGGGTCACACGTCGGAACCAATGGATAAGTAGCGTACGGACGATGAAACAATCGGCCGTCGACAGCGATGGCGCGTTCGCCAAATCGTCGAAAGCGGCAAAGCGGTCGCCGAACGCTCGATATCCTTTTTCAAGACTGGCCAGGTCCCACGATTGATCCACGAGCCTGCGAAGAGGAAGCGTTGCAAATACGTCGAGAGAGCGGGCAGATAAGACGTGCACGCGGTTGGAGAGATTTAGTCCTTCAAGAACCTCTCGCAGGGACATTAGACCTGGAGATGGATGGCCGAACACATTGGAAGCGATTTTGCCGAATCCTTCCCACGCGAGCTCGCGTTCCAGATGCTCTCGACTAGTCTTGAAGTCAGGATCAGTCGGCAAACATACCAGCGTCCAGGATCCGTCCCATTGGCGCTGCTGCTCAGAATAGACGCGCTTATATGCACGTTGGAATCTTCGCATCCCGTTTGGCGTGAGCGAATACACGCTGCGTCGTCCGACTCGCTTTGATACGAGCCAGCCGGCTTCGGAAAGGCGAAAGACGCAGGTTCGAACCAGACGTTCGTTTACTCCAAAGCGGTCGAGTACTTCAACCAAATCGCCCAATCGCATCGCACCTCCATGAGGAGCGATGGAGTCCCCGTACAACGTAATGATGAGCGAGTTCGTCTTCGGCTTCGACGCGGCCCAGACGCTTCTTACCCATGGCGATGTCGGCGGTTGCAGTGGTTTTTGTCTCATGGCCAAGAATCCTCACGCCCGGTCGTCCCGGAGGAGCCCCTCACTAGCGATACAGATTAATGCGATACATGTGTTGCGTTCATGTGTATGAAATTGAGTCATCGCGCGGCCGTTGGACAAGCGCCCTTCGCGGGGTAAGCGTTGTATTGTCGCGCACAGATTTACTATGAAAAGTGAAGGAATGTGATACGCCGGCTCGACAGGAAATGCGGCAAGTCTATGATACATATTTTTGGCTGGAGGCGCGAATTTGTATTGTATTGACGTGGTGCGACTGTTATCTTTCATGGACGCATAGCCGTGATAACTGCCGCATGTAACTCGGTGGATTCGCGTCGAGGCGTCCAAGTCCACACGTCTACACTGGAGGAGTAATGAGCACGAACCACTACGGCGTCCGCCGCGGGGCGCGATCGCACAATGTATTGAGCATGGCCGTGGCGCTGGCGGCCGGATTCGTTGCGGCTAACTCGAGCGCGGGTCCTGGAGATCTGGCGAGCTGCACAAACCTGGCCTCACTTCAGATTCCAAACACGACGATTACGTTGGCGACTTTCGTGGCTCCGACTGCGACGTTGCCAGGGTACTGCCGAGTGTTAGCGACGGTCGCACCCCAGACCGACGTCGAAGTGCGCCTTCCAGACAACTATGCCAATCGCTACTTGCATTTCGGGGGGGGCGGTTTTGACGGAAGGATTCCCAACCTGGACAGCCCGGCCATGTCCGGAGGTGTCAATCCTCTAACGTTAGGGATGGTGGCGGTCGGATCGAACGGCGGTCACCGCAGTAGTCCCGTCAGTTTCTTCACCGACCAGGCGCTGGTGCTCAATTACGCGAGTCAGGCGCTGCAAGAGGCGGATCTTGTCGGCAAGGCCGCGGTGCAAACGTACTATGGACAGCCGGCAAAGCATAGATATTTCGACGGGTGTTCCAACGGAGGCAAGAATGCGTCGGTAATAATGGCCTCGCTTGGCGATGATTACGACGGCGTGGTTTCCGGTGATGGCGTCTACGGTCACTCCCAGGAAAATACGGGCGGCAGCGACATGTCGGGTTTGACCGCTTCCTGGGCCGTCATACAGCAGCTTCCTAGAGTAAGCGCTGCGAACGGTGCACTAGTCTATAGCGCTCAACTCGCGGCCTGCGACGCAGCCGATGGACTCGTGGACGGAATAATCGCCAATCCGCAAGGATGTCACTTTGATCCTGCGGTTCTCGCGTGCTCCGCCAGCTCGACTACGGGTTGCCTCTCGCCGACAGACATCCAGAGCATCAACGCCATGCGGAGCGATCTGTTGGATACGAATGGACGCGTAATCGGGCCTCCGTACGGTCTCGCCAATCCTTCGACAGTGCCGGGTAGCACGACCGGGCTGGCATCGGGATTTCTAGCGATGGCATTTCGCCAGCCAACGTTCGATCCGACGACCTTTACCGTCGCGAAACACTTTACGACCACGATGCAGGTGCTTGACGGAATTTACGGTATGAGTGGAAGCATCGAAGGCATCAGCCACTATCTGAATCAGGGCAAGAAGCTGATCGTCTATCACGGATGGGATGACCCGCTTGTGCAACCTTTTGTGAGTGTTCGACTCTACAATTCGCTGCAGCAGACTGCGGGTGCGGGCGCGGCGAACGCTCGTGTCTACATGATTCCAGCCATGCAACACTGCGGAGGCGGCCAGGGTGCCACCAATATTAACTTGCTTGGAGGGATCATAAATTGGGTCGAAGACGGTGTAGCGCCCAATGACTCGCTTGTGGCCCAAGGATCGACCTTCACCCGGCCAGTTTGCGCATACCCCAAGTACTACAAATATACGGGTGGTAACCCGAACAACGCTTCGAGCTTTACATGCACCTTTCCAGACGGCGCCGCGTCATGCCCTGGCAATTCGCAAGGCCATGGCAATGGTGGTGGCGATAATGGATGTCCCGGTAATAGCGGCGGCCACTAAGCTTGCCTTAAAATCGCTCTGGCGAGAATCGATCGTCCAAGATGCGTCCGGAGGTGCGGTGGAGCTTGGGTCGATCCAAGCTAAGCTTGCCTTGACCCGCGCAATGGCTCACGGTTGTTCTTAGGTGTGCGATTGCGCGGGTTCATCGCTACAACCTCGTCCTCGGAGAACCAATGAAGCACGGCGCACTGCTTGGCATTCTCGCCAGCCACTTAATTGCAGGTTTAGCACTGGCAGATGTAAATGTCGGCGTCACTCTCTCGGCCACCGGACCGGCGGCGTCGCTCGGCATCCCGGAGAAGAACACGTTCGAAATGCTGCCGAAGACGATCGCGGGCGAGAAGGTGAACTGGATCGTGCTCGACGACGCTTCCGACACCACGAAGGCCGTCACCAACACGCGCAAGCTGATCGCCGAGGACAAGGTCGACGTGATCGTGGGCTCGACGATCACGCCGAACTCGCTGGCGATGATCGACGTCGCTGCGGACGCCGAGACGCCGATGATCTCGATGGCGGCGTCGGCGCGCATCGTCGACCCCACCAACCCGAAGACGCGCTGGGTGTTCAAGACGCCGCAGAACGACGCGCTGATGGCGGACGCGATCGCGGTGCACATGAAGGCCAACGGCGTGAAGACGATGGGCTACATCGGCTTCTCCGACGCGTACGGCGACGGCTGGCTGCAGGAGATCAAGCGCTCGGCCCAGACGGCGGGCATCAAGGTCGTCGCAGAAGAGAAGTACAACCGCAGCGACACGTCGGTGACCGGCCAGGTGCTGAAGCTCGTCTCGGCGAATCCGGACGCGATCCTGATCGGCGCGGCCGGAACGCCCGGCGCGACGCCGCAGAAAGAGCTCGTCGCGCGCGGCTACAAGGGCAAGATCTACCAGACGCACGGCGTCGCGAACCCGGACTTCCTGCGCGTCGTCGGCAAGGACGGCAACGGCACGCTGCTGCCGATCGGCCCCATGCTCGTGTTCGAGCAGCTTCCCGATTCGAACCCCATCAAGAAGGTCGCAGCCGACTACATCACGCAGTACGAAGCGAAGTACGGCAAGGATTCGCGCACGACGTTCGGCGGCCACGCCTACGATACCTACCTGCTGCTCGCGAAGGCGGTCCCCGAAGCGCTCAAGAAGGGCAAGCCGGGTACGAAGGAATTTCGCGCGGGGCTGCGCGACGCGCTCGAGACGAGCAACGTCGTCGGCACGCACGGTGTGTTCGTCATGGGACCGCAGGAACACAACGGCCTCGACAATCGCGCGCGGGTGATGATCCGGATCGACAATGGCCAGTGGATGCTCACGAAGTAGCCTGACGATCCGCCGTCCGGACCGGCCGCGGCTTTGCGTGCCGGCCGGTTTGCGTCCGGTTCGCTGGGTTCGCTGCGCGCCGTGATGTGGCCGCGACGTATGCATCCACGAGGGTCTCCCCGGTGCCTACAGGGGGGCGCTGCGAGCGCTCGCCTGGTTTAGTCTGCTCTGGGTCGCACGGACGCCGCAAGTACGAGCGGCGGAGCACGCGGTCGATATGAAAACACCCGAACCCACCGTCGCGGCG
>Ga0210402_10004787_pt1 | contig 12256 bp, 12 predicted proteins | sample IncBWC7MmetaG_FD_161055 | JGI IMG/M metagenome (GOLD analysis project Ga0210402, IMG submission 161055) | Forest soil microbial communities from Barre Woods Harvard Forest LTER site, Petersham, Massachusetts, United States - Inc-BW-C-7-M | ecosystem: Environmental > Terrestrial > Soil >...
TTTCCATCCGAGTCATGACCGGCGGCCAGCTTAATTCCATACAGGAGAACCGATGACCGAGAACAGGCGTGTCGCCTTAATCACGGGTGCTGCCACCGGAATCGGGCGGGCTACGGCGGTGGCTCTGGCGGTCGGTGGTTTCGATGTGGCCGTGAACTACTCCCGCAGTGAGCAGGCAGCCCGCGAGACCGCGCGGCTGGCACAAAAAGCTGGGGCCAAAACATCTCTTTTCCAGTGCGACGTCAGCGATGATTCGGCAGTCCGCAAGATGCTGGGGGCTGTGGAGCAGGAGTTCGGCCGCCTGGATGCACTCGTCAATAACGCGGGTACCACAACGGAAGTCAAGCCCCAGGATTTCGACGCCTTGACGGCGGAGGAGTGGGACCGGGTGTTTGCGGTGAATGTCCGGGGGGTTTTTCAGGTTACGCGCGCGGCGGCACCTCTTCTCAGGAAGTCAGGCGGCAGCATCGTAAACACCGCCAGCATCGTCGGTTTGCGTCCTGGTCCGCAACCCTTGCCATACGCCGCGAGCAAGGCCGCGGTCGTGAGTCTTACCAAACTGCTGGCGCTCAATCTTGGACCGGAAATCCGTGTTAATGCGGTCGCACCCGGGTGGATGGAGGGCGATTGGATGATGCGCATGCTCAAGGACAGGTACGACGATCTGATGGCCCGGCGCGCCAGGAGCACGCCGCTGCACCGGTGTGTGACGGCGGAGGATGTGGCCGAAGTGATTGTGAACCTGATCATCAGCAATCGTTTAGTGAATGGCGAGATCGTCATTGTTGACGGCGGTTACGCAGCTACAACTTAGGAAGAGGTAGAGCTGAATGTTGCCTGGGGTTGTTCCGTTTCCTCCCGAGTTTGCCCAACGATATCGGGACCGCGGCTATTGGTCGGACAAATCTCTGGCGGATGAATTCCGTGTCGTCTTCAAGCGCTATGCGGATCGGGTTGCGCTAATCGGCGGCGATCGAGCGATCACGTACGCCGAACTCGATCGCCTGTCCGACAACCTGGCATTGAATCTTCTGGACCTCGGCCTTAAGGATCTAGACCGGGTTGTGGTCCAACTGCCGAATGTGGTGGAGTTCGTGATCCTTTACTTTGGCCTGCAGAAAATCGGATGCATCCCGATCGCAGCTTTACCGAGCCAGCGGTATGCCGAGATCAGCCAGTTTGTGAAATTGTCGGGTGCCACGACGTGTGTGATTCCAGACCGCTGCCAGGACTTCGATTATGGGCAGATGGTCCAGCGCATCCGTGCCGAGAGCCCGACTCTAACCCACGCCATCATTTTTGGATCCGCTCGCCGCGGGTTCTCGTCGCTCGCCGAGCTGATTTCGAAGCCGGCGGAGCTTCCGCTTTCACGGCTTGCTGAAATACAAATCGATCCCAGCGATCCGGCGGTGTTTCAGCTCTCTGGTGGAACCACCGGCATCCCAAAGCTCATTCCTCGCACCCACAATGACTATGCCTATAACTCCAAGCTTGCGGCCAGCGTTTGCGCAGTCAAAGACGACTCGGTGGCGCTGGTAGTGCTGCCCATCGCACATAACCTTCCTCTGGCTTGTCCTGGCATTCAGGGTTTTCTGTTCAACGGCGCGAAAGCAGTGATCGGACCGAGCACCAAGCCGGAGCACGTGGGAGAGTTGATTCAAAAGTATCGGGTCACTCATCTGAAGGTAGTTCCGGCGCTCTTGATCCGCCTTTTGAACAGCGGGGTTCTAATGCACTACGACCTGTCGTCGCTGAGGATCATTCAGAGTGGTGGCCAGAGCCTGCTACCCCAGACGCGGGTGCTGGTGAAGAGACTTATTCCCCATGCCTTTGTTCAGGAAAACTTTGGCATGTCCGAAGGACTCTTGATGTTCGTGCGCCTCGACGATGCCCCCGATGTATGCCTGGAAACGGTGGGGCGTCCGATTTCTCCGGATGACGAAGTGCGCCTTCTGGATGACGATGGCAATGACGTCCCGCGCGGGGAAGTGGGCGAGTTGTGCTGTCGTGGGCCTTACACACTGCGGGGGTACTTTGGAGTTCCTGAGTACAATCGAGGGGTTTTTACATGCGATGGTTTTTACCGCTCCGGAGATCTGATGCGGGAGCATCCGTCGGGCAACTATATTGTCGAGGGTCGAAAGAAGGACTTGATCAACCGGGGTGGAGAAAAGATCAGCGCGGAAGAAGTCGAGAACCTCATTCTCTCCCATCCTTCCGTGAAGAACGTGGCCTGCATCCCGGTGCCGGATCACGACCTTGGTGAGCGCATGTGTGCCTGTGTTCTGCTGCGGGAGGGAGCGCAGTTGAGTTTTGAAGAATTGAAGAAGTTTCTGCTGGGCAAGGAGATCGCCAAGTATAAACTCCCGGAGAGTCTGGAAATCCTGCCAGAGTTTCCGTTGTCTACTTTTGGGAAAGTATCCAAGAAGAAGCTGGTAGAAATGATTTCCAAGAAGACCGCCGCCGAGAATAAGCCTGCGGCAACGCTTGCCAGCCAGTCGTAATTACCGCCGTTGGCATTGACCAACTCATGAGAATCATCGACGTTCATTGTTATCCCAATACCAAGGAGTGGATCGAATGCCAGCGTCCGTACGTGGATGCCCTGGCCAAGTATTGGAATCGTTCCTGGTCAGCGAAAAGCGAGGCCGACGTCGTCCAAGATTTCATCGATGCGGGTGTCGAAGCAATTTTAGTGGCGTTAGATCTCGAAACCACCGTAGCCACGCCCCCCTGCTCCAACGACTTTGTGGCAGGGATGCGAAAGCGGCATCCGGATCGAATCATTCAGTCGTGGGCTGCGGTGGATCCTTTCAAAGGCGAGCATGCGCTGGCTGAGGCCAGGCACGCCATCCAGGATCTGAAGATGTTGGGGTTTCACTTTCATCCGATCATCGGGCATTTCGCGGTGAATGACCGGCGACTCTACCCGTTGTTCGAACTGATCAACGATTTGCGGGTGCCGGTGATGATTGATGTCGGTACGACAGGTATGGGAGCGGGCATGCCCGGCGGGATGGGCAGCCGGCTTCGACATGCTCATCCATCAGCCATCGACGAGCTTGCGGCCGATTTTCCGAGTCTGACGATCATTGCAGCGCATCCCGGTTGGCCGTGGGTCGACGAGATGACTGCGGTCGCTCTGCACAAAGGCAACGTGTTCTGGGAACTTTCGGGGTGGGCTCCGAAACATTTTCCGGCTCCGTTGAAAGTTGATATTCGTGGACGCCTGCGAGACAAGATTATTTTCGGCAGCGACTATCCCAGTCTCCCCTATGCTCGCTTGATGCGCGAATGGGGCGAACTCGGTTATGCGGCGGACGTCATGGAGCAAGTGTTCCATGGCAATGCGGAACGGGTGCTCGGTCTTTAGGCTGGGAGCATCGCCAAGCGGGTTCACAAGTCGAGCGAATTAAGGAAGGGTATTCGTGGGCACCGCTTTCATTTGCGAGGGAGTTCGCACTCCCATCGGCCGCTATGGGGGCGCGCTGTCGGCTGTCCGCACCGATGATTTGGCGGCGCATCCCCTGGTTGCATTGCGCCGCCGATTTGAGGCCAGCGATTGGGAAACGGTCGATGAGGTTGTGTTCGGTTGCGTCAATCAGGCTGGGGAAGACAACCGCAACGTCGCCCGCATGGCATCTCTGCTCGCCGGCATTCCCTGCCAGGTCCCAGCAGCAACTGTGAACCGGTTGTGCGCATCCGGGATGGAGGCGGTGGCGGTCGTGGCCCGAGCGATTACCGCAGGCGAAATTTCTCTGGCTGTCGCGGGGGGAGTTGAAAGCATGAGCCGCGCACCACTGGTGATGCCGAAGGCGACGTCCGCTTTCTCGCGGAATGCGGAAATTTACGACTCGACAATGGGGTGGCGCTTCGTGAATCCGCTGATGGAGAAGACCTACGGCACCGCGTCGATGCCCGAAACCGCAGAGAATGTGGCCGAGGTTTATAGGATTGATCGCGCCTCGCAAGATGCTTTTGCCCTTCGCTCCCAGCACCGGGCGGCAGCGGCGCAAGGCGCGGGAATCTTCGCGGAAGAAATCGCCGCCGTGAATGTGCCAAATCCGAAGGGAGCAGCCAAGGTCGTTAGCGAAGACGAGCATCTGCGCCCGGACACGACCCTGGAGGCCCTCGCCAAGTTACCCACGCCTTTCCGAGAGAATGGGACCGTCACAGCGGGGAATGCTTCCGGGATCAACGATGGGGCTTGCGCCATGTTTGTGTCTTCGGAAAAATCGGCCTCTCAATTCGGCTTGACTCCCATCGCACGCGTAGTGGGTTCGGCGACCGCCGGTGTGGAGCCTCGACTCATGGGCATCGGCCCGATTCCTGCGATTCGAAGACTCCTGGAGCGATTGAACCTATCGATAGCCGACGTTGATCTGCTGGAATTGAATGAGGCATTTGCCGCGCAGGATTTGGCGGTCATGCGCGCATTCAGCGTGCCGGACGACAGCGAGAAGGTCAACCCGAACGGCGGAGCGATCGCCCTGGGGCATCCACTCGGAATGAGCGGTGCGCGCCTGGTTCTCACAGCAAGCCGGCAACTTCAGCGCGTCAAGGGCCGCTACGCGCTGGTTTCCATGTGTATTGGAGTGGGACAGGGCATGGCGATGCTGCTTGAGCGTGTGTGAACCCGCGTGATCCCCAGAATTGGCTCACAGCTTGAGGAGCCGGGCCGCATTGCCGCCCAGAATCATCTTGCGCTCCGGGCTGGTCAAGTCAACTTGATCGAGAAACTTCACCGCTTGTGCATACCCCATGGCGAAGCAGTAGTCACTGCCGAGCATGATGCGCTCTACCCCCACCTCTTTGATCACGAACTCCATAATCGCCTTCGAGTGGGTGATTGTGTCATAGGTGAAGCGGTGAAGGTAAGTACTGGGCGCCTGCGGCAAGGATTTTAGCTCCGGCCGCGTTCGCCAGCCCTGGTCGATCCGGCCGATCAAAACCGGGAGTACTCCGCCTGCATGGGGCAGCCCAATCTGTAGCTTGGGATGGCGATCGAGAACGCCTCCGAAAATCAAGTGGCTGGCAGCGACAGCGGTGTCGACTGGATTACCCACCAGGTTCGAGAGAAAGAAGGGTTTGAGACGGTCTAAGCCGATATCCACCGGATGCAGGAAGATGGGTAGGTCGAGGGCCACGATGCGTGCCAGGATCGGCTCAAACCGATTCCGAAACAGCCCGTGCTCAGCAAATTCAACCACGTACTCAGTCCTCACAACGGGGCCATCAAGTTGCCCTCGAGGTTGCCAAGAAATTTGACTACGAAACCGGACTGGTGATCGTCATCGGCAAGACGGCCAAAAACATCAGCGAGGCAGACGCGCTTTCCTACGTCGGTGGCTATGGCACAGCCAACGATTTCAGTGCGCGGGATCTGCAGCTTGAAGCCGGCGGCCAATCACTGGTTGGCAAAACCTTGGACCTGTTTGCCCCTTAGGCCCGTACCTGGTCACTGCCGACCAGTTTAATCCAGACAGCTCCAGATCGAGTGCCGGGGCAACGGCGAAACTCGTCAATCGTCCGGCACCGATGATTTCGTCTTCAGTACTGGGCAAATCGTGAGCTACACTTTCCGGCTCATGACGCTGAAGCCGGATGACATTATTTTCACCGGGACTCCTGAAGGAGTGATCCTTGGCTACCCCAAAGACCGGCAAGTCTGGCTCAAGGCCGGCGACAAGATCGCATGCCGCGTGGAAAAGCTGGGCGAACTGCGATTCGAATTGGTTTGACCTGCTGATCGACGCCCTTGTTCTGGACTGATACCCGGAGACGGATGTATAGTGACCTAACTGTTTTATGAACTTGTTCGGTTTTTACCGGACGGATACCGAAACGGGGGTTGGCCATGGATACGAGGTTCATCGGCAAACCGCATGAGTGGGATCCACGCCGGGTCTACAGCCAGACGGGTGCGGATTGGCAATTTCGTGTGGACTTTGACCGTTTGCGCAAAGACCGTCTGCAGCGCCTAAAGGATCAGATGACGGCTCGTGACCTCGGCGCTCTCGTTTTGTTTGCGGGCGCAAACATCCGCTATGTCACGGCTTCCTATCAGGGCAATTGGAAATACAACATCAATATCCGCTACGCCGTGGTGCCGAACGGCGGCGAGCCGGTGCTTTTCGAGACCGCAGGATCAGACCTATACTGCGCGGAGATTGATCTGCCGTAGATGGAAGACCGCATTCAGCCGGCGATCACATGGCAAGGGGCGGAGGGTGCGGTTCCTGTCATGGCCGGCAGAATGGCACAAAGTATCGTCGATGTTCTGGAGACCCACGGCCTGCGCAAGGAAAAAAATCGGCATCGACAACTTCGATTGGCCAGCGCTGAAGGCGTTTCAGGAATGCGGCCTCAACATCACGGATGCATGGCCGGCTGTGTCCGCGGCACACGTCATTAAGACTCGCGACGAGATCGAATTGTTAAAACAGGCATCCAGCATCGGGGACGCCGCTCTGTGGCGGATCAAGCACGAGTGGCTTAAGCCGGGCGTGCGCGAACGTGAGATCGAGGCCAAGGTGCACGAGTTTATGCTCGAGCGCGGGTGCGAAATCATTTACGACATCATCGTGGCGTCCGGGGGAAATACCAGTCCGCACCGGCGACCACGAGGCTGGAGGAAAATGTTCTGGTGTTCGGCCAAGGTCCGGTGGTGTTCACGCTAATGGAGCACATGGAAGAAGCAATGAGATCTTAGCTATGGGGCAATTGCTGGTCATTGTCGCGGACTCCGTGTTTCCAAATCTCGACCCGACTCGATTGCTGGTGTCGAAGATTGGTGCCGACCTGAGTCTTGCAGCAGAGCCCACGCCTGAGGCTATTGTGCAAGTAGCCCACCGGGCCGACGCAGTGCTGGTCACCTACGCTAAGATCACGGCGGAGATGATCCGGCAAATGACACGCTGCCGCATCATCGCGCGCTTGGGAATTGGGGTGGACAACGTGGATATTGCGGCCGCCACCGAGGCAGGGATTGTGGTCACCAGAGTTCCTGACTATTGCGTGGACGAGGTTTCTGATCACACCATGGCCTTGCTCCTGGCGGTGGTCCGCAAGATTCCGTTTGCGAATTCGCTGGTGCACGCAGGGCGGTGGGGAATGCCGGCAGTGATGCCCATTCATCGCTTGCGGGGAACGGTGCTGGGCCTGGTTGGTTTTGGGAGAATTCCTCAGTTGGTTGCGCCCAAGGCAAAGGCGTTCGGCATCAAAGTGGTGGCCTACGATCCATATGTTTCAGAGTCCATCACGAGCGCCGCGGGTGTGGAACGGGTAGATTTCGCTACGCTGCTCAAGATTTCGGATTACGTCTCCATTCATACTCCGCTTGCGCCTGAGACCCATCATTTGTTCGACGCCAAGGTTTTTGCGCAAATGAAGTCGAGCGCTTTCCTGATCAATACGGCCCGCGGCCCCATCGTGGACGAAGCGGCCCTGGCACACGCGCTCGACACGGCACTGATTGCGGGCGCGGCGCTAGATGTGTTGTCGTCAGAGCCGCCCCAGGCCTCGCGCTTCTTCGGGAGGGACAACGTAATCCTCACGCCTCATATAAGTTTCTATTCGGAAGAGTCGCTGATCGAACTTCAGACAAGGGCGGCGGAGGAAGTCGTTCGTGTGCTCACCGGGCAAGTGCCTCGCGATCCGGTAAATCCTGAGGTGCTGAAGTCCGGGCAAATGCGGAGTGCGGATGCATGAGGAAAACGCTGTGATGTAAACTCGGCGAAAGCGCCATTGTTGAGAGGATTCGCCAAGGGTGCAAGACAGCCATTTCTGGCAAGATTTTTCGATGGGTGAGGTTCCCCAATGGCCACAACCCGGCAACTACACATCAATGGATTGGTCTATGCGACCGATGCCGATCCCGAGGCGAGCCTGCTGTTTGTTTTGCGCGACCATCTCGACCTGACCGGAACTAAGTATGGCTGCGGGGAAGGTCAATGCGGCGCATGCACCGTATTGATCGATGGCAAGGCCCGCCGCTCCTGTATCACCCGGCTAGGCGATGTCGCTCAGAAGCAGATTACAACCATTGAGGGCCTCGCTAAAGGCGACCAACTACATCCGGTGCAACAGGCTTTCCTGGACGAGGGGGCGATGCAATGCGCTTACTGCACTTCGGGCATGATCATGACTGCGGTGTCGCTGGTGAACGCCAAGGCGGATCTAACCGCTGCTGAGATCTCGCGATCGATGGAAGGCAACGTCTGCCGCTGTGGAACCTACACCCGCATCGTGGCGGCAATACAAAAGGCGGCAAGAGTCATGCAGGAGTCCAGATGAGCACCGAACGGGATTTTCCGGCCGGACTGGAACCCGAACGGTACGAACTCACCGCTCCGCCCAGGTATCGCTTCGAGGTCGATCGGCGAGAATTCTTCAAGTTCCTGGGAGCAGGGATTCTAATTGTCTCGGTGTGGAAAGGAGCGCACGGCCAGGAATCGGGCTCCGATAAAGCCGCCAGGGGTGAATCGTTGCCCAAGGAAATCGGAGCATGGCTGCACATTGGCGAAGACGGTACCGTGACTGCTTACACCGGTAAAGCGGAGCTTGGGCAAAACATCCGTACCTCCCTGAGCCAGGCCGTATCGGAAGAACTGCACGTCCACATCGATAGAGTTCGGATGGTCATGGGAGACACAAAGCTCACTCCGTACGACAGGGGAACCTTCGGGAGCCGCACCACTCCTGAAATGAACCTGCGGTTGCGGCAAGTGGCATCGGCGGCTCGCGACATTCTGGTGGGCATGGCGGCGACGCAATGGCAAGTGGACCGTAATCGCCTGGCGGCCGCCGATGGAAAGATTACTGATTCCGGGAGCAAGCGTTCGGTGGAATATGCCGCCCTCGTCAAAGGCAAGGAACTGACGGAGACGTTGCCCGCCGAGGATCCATTGACTCCCGCGACCCAGTGGAGCGTGGCAGGGCGGTCCGTGCCCAAAGTCGACGGCCGTGATTTTGTTACCGGTAAGCATCGTTACCCATCCGACCAGAAACTGGACGGCATGCTTCACGGCAAGGTGCTGCGTCCACCGTCGTTTGGTGCGACGCTTTCCACCCTCGCCACCAGCGAGGCGGAAAAACTCCCTGGCGTGATCGTGGTGCACGACGGCGATTTTGTCGGCGTCGCGGCGCCGAGCACGGAGATCGCTTCTCGCGCTCTGGCCACGATCCGGGCAGAATGGAAATCCCAGCCGCAGATTTCGAACAAGGAATTATTCGAGTATCTGAAGAAGAATCCGGTCGCAGGCGCTGGCCCGCTGGAGTCTGCCTTCAACTATGAGGCAGGTTCGATCGAAAAAGCCGTGGCCTCGGCCGATCATCACCTGCAACAGACCTATACGGTCAACTACATCGCCCATGCTCCGCTCGAGCCGCGAGCGGCGATGGCGGAATGGTCCGGCGACAATTTAACGGTCTGGACCGGCACGCAGCGGCCCTTTGGCGTGCGAACTGAGCTGGCCGAGGCGTTCCGCATGCCTGAGGATCGCGTGCGCGTGCTCATGCCCGACACGGGATCAGGATATGGCGGCAAACACACTGGCGAAACCGCCATCGAAGCCGCGCGCTTGGCGCGCACAGCCAAGCGGCCGGTGAAGGTTTTCTGGACGCGCGAGGAGGAATTCTCCTGGGCTTACTTCCGTCCCGCAGGCGTCATTGACATCAGCAGTGCGATGCGCAAGGACGGCACCATCGTGGGTTGGGAGTTCCACAACTACAATTCGGGGGCAGCTGGAATCCGTACTTTTTACGAGATCGAGAACCAGCGCATTCAGTACCATCCCTCGCGCACAGTTTTGCGCCAGGGTTCTTACCGGGCGCTGGCGGCGACGGCGAACCATTTTGTCCGCGAGTCTTTTATGGACGAACTGGCACATCTGGCGAAAATGGATCCGCTCGAATTTCGCTTGAAGAATCTGAAAAACGATCGCCTGCGCACTGCGTTTGAGGCTGGCGCGAAAAAATTCGGATGGGGACGGGCGAAAACTTCCGAGAGCCAGGGCTTCGGTATGGGAGGCGGCTTCGAGAAGGGGGATAACCTTGCCACCTTCGCGGAAGTCGCCGTCGACCGAAAATCGGGAGATGTCAGGGTGGTTCGCCTGTTAACGGCTTTCGAGTGCGGAGCCATTGTGAACCCTGATCACTTGCGGAATCAGGTCGAGGGCGGCAACGTCATGGCCATGGGCGGGGCGCTTTTTGAGGCCATTGAATTTCAAAACGGCCAGATCATGAACGGACGGTTCTCAGACTATCGCTTGCCGCGATTCAGCGATGTTCCAGTTCTCGAGACAGTGTTGCTCGACCGCCCCGACCTTCCCTCGGCGGGTGCAGGCGAAGGTTCGTTAGTGGGCGTCGCTCCTGCTATCGCAAACGCCCTGTTCGATGCGACTGGTGTGCGGCTGCGCTCGCTGCCGCTGGTTCCCAATGGCTTGAAGGTTTCATGAGACCCGACGGTGGCGAAGCAGCTTTGCCGGGTTCTAGAGCAAGCACAAGATTGGTAAAGTTTTTAAAGGAAAAGTTTTTAAAAGAGAGGAATGATCATGCGTCGTTCAATCCCGGTTGTAATCGCGACGGGGTTGTTAGATTAGCCTGAATTCGTTGATCATCAGAACTTTCAGATCCCATGGGAAAGAGGTAGAAATGCGCAGGTTTCTTCTCCCGCTCATCTTGTTTTTCGCCGCCGCTATGTTCGCGATGGCGGGCAGTTCCGACGAGAAGGCCGAGCAGAAGAATATGCTTCTGCTCGGTCATAACGGCCTCAATGGGCACGGAGATGGAGGCGAAGGGTTGGCGATTCTGAAGCGTTCCGACGGCCGCCGCATCCTGTTTCTCGCGCATGAGGGAGAAACAACCTGCCTGAGCATCGTTGATGTGACGCAACCTGAGGCTCCTGTGCTTCTGAACCAGTTGCCATCCCCAGCTCCTGAGGTTACGCGCTGCAACTCTCTGGGTCTCTCGGGAAACGTGCTGGTGGTGGCGAATCAAACGATGAAAACGGGGCAGTCCCCGGCAGGGATGTGGGTCTTGGACGTGTCCGATCTGGCGCGAATGCGGAAGGCTCGCAACATGCAGGATCTCGCGCTCTCTTTCTATGATACGTCGGGACCAAACTCACGCGGTGTCCACTGGTTATGGTTCGTGGATGGAGAATTCGCCCATCTGTCGAGCGGCACGGCCGACTCCAGCCCAGCGAATCCGAAAGACGACCAGTTCTACCTGATTGTGGACCTTCGTGATCCCGGCCATCCCCGCGAAGCGGGCCGCTGGTGGCTACCCGGGACGCAGAAGGCAGATGATTGCCTGCCGGGCTGCCTTCCCGTAAGGCATCGGATTGATGACGGATATCGTGCCCACACGATCGAGGTATTCCCGGACTCGCCCGACCGGGCTTACGTCGGCTACATGGATGGAGGCCAGATGATTCTGGATATCTCCGGACTGGCGGGCCTCCGGGCGGGTCACGGCCAGAGGTTCTCGCCAAAGCTTGTGAGCCGGCTTAAGTTCTCTCCTCCTTATCCGGCCTGGACTCATACCGTGCAGCCAATCTTCACCCGCGGCTTGGCGACGGTCTCCGACGAAGCAGTCATGGAAAAATGCCGTGACGCTCCGAAACTGGTCTGGCTGGTCGATATCCGCGACGAGATAAACCCGCTCATCATTGGGACGGCTCCACTTCCGGAGAATGCCGGCGACTTGTGCTCCCGAGGCGGGCGATTTGGAGCGCACAATCTCCATCCCAACCTTCCCAGCGCCACATCGGCGCAGCTGAAGAACACGTTCGTAGCTACCTTTTTCAATGGTGGCGTTCGCATTTACCGGTTGGTGGATGTGCCCGTTCCGAATGCTCCTCCACAAATTAAGGAGGTCGGCTTTTTTGTCCCAGCCGCCCCGCCCGAAAATCCAACCCACACCATTCAGATGAACCATGTGATCGTCGACGAAAAAGGGCTGATTTACGCCACCGACCGAGCGAGCGGGGGTCTCTACATCTTGAAATACACCGGGCCGGAACCGCTCGATTGACGCGCTGGCAGGATGCATCCATCAAAGCTTTGCGGCCGTTGGTATTCACGGTAATACCCAGTGCCCACTATGAGGGCGCATAGGAGGAGCAAACAATGATTGGGCAAGCAGGGGCGGCCCCTCCCGGAATGTTGGTAGACGTCGCTGAGCTGATTGATCAGCAAAAGATCGGGCGCTTCCAAATCCGGGTGCTGCTGCTCTGTGCCGCTGCCCTGTTCGT
>Ga0210402_10004789_pt1 | contig 12251 bp, 8 predicted proteins | sample IncBWC7MmetaG_FD_161055 | JGI IMG/M metagenome (GOLD analysis project Ga0210402, IMG submission 161055) | Forest soil microbial communities from Barre Woods Harvard Forest LTER site, Petersham, Massachusetts, United States - Inc-BW-C-7-M | ecosystem: Environmental > Terrestrial > Soil >...
ATGAAGGGCTGGTGGAATTGCTGGGCGGGCCGCCGACAAAGGGAATTGGATTCGCGATTGGCGAGGACCGGCTGATTTTGTCGCTGCAGGAAGCTGGCAGAGGCGGCGCGGCGCAGGGGCGTGATGTTTTTGTGGCGTGGATGGGAGAGAGAGCGCAGGCTACGGCGATTACGGCGGCGCAGAAATTGCGAGCGGCGGGGTTTCGCGTGGAGTTACCGCCGGTAGAGCAGAAGTTCGGGAAGGCGCTGGGGCAGGCGGACAAGCTGGGCGCGCGGTACGCGTTGATTTTGGGTGACGACGAGATCGCGACAGGTCAGTGGACGGTGAAAACGCTGGCGAGCGGCGAGCAGGCGAAGATGAGTGAGCCGGAGTTTTTAGAACTTTTGCGGAGAAGTAAACCGTTGTCATCCTGAGCACACCCGATGAGGGTGCGCGAAGGACCTCAATTGCGGGAGCGCCTCGATTGACATTACGTTGAGGTCCTTCGCCCGCAAAAGGCGCGGGCTCAGGATGACAAATTACTTGAATCGCGTAGAGAACGAATCAGGGAGAGGCCAATCGTGCTGGACTTTTTGGGGAATTTGAAGCGGACACATTATTGCGGCGCGCTGCGGGCGTCGGATGCGGGGCGCGATGCGACGGTAATGGGCTGGGTGGCGAAGCGGCGCGACCTGGGGAATTTGCTCTTTCTCGATGTGCGCGACCGCTCGGGGATCGTGCAGGTGGTGTTCAACAAGGAGACGCAGCCGCAAGCGCACGCGAAGGCGGAGCAGGCGCGGAGCGAGTTCGTGGTGGCGGTGGAAGGAAAAGTAACGCAGCGCGGAAAGGCAAATCCAGAGCTGCCCACGGGCGAGGTGGAGATTGTGGCGGCACGGCTGCACATTCTGAACAACGCGAAGACGCCGCCGTTTCCGATTGAAGACGAGATCAACGCGGCGGAAGAGACGCGGCTGAGATTTCGCTACCTGGATTTGCGGCGGCCGAAGCCGCACCGGAATTTGGCGTTGCGGCACAAGATTTTGCTGGAAATCCGCAAGACGATGGACGAGATGGGCTTCATCGAGGTGGAAACGCCGATGCTGACGCGCTCGACGCCGGAGGGTGCGCGCGACTACCTGGTGCCGAGCCGCGTGCATCACGGGCAGTTTTACGCGTTGCCGCAGTCGCCGCAGATCTTCAAGCAGATCCTGATGATTGGCGGGCTGGACCGCTATTTCCAGATCGTGAAGTGTTTCCGCGACGAGGATTTGCGCGCGGACCGGCAGCCGGAGTTCACGCAATTGGACCTGGAGATGTCGTTTCCCCGGCAGGAAGACATTTTCAATGTGATTGAAAACGTGATGGTGCGGGCCTGCGCGGTGGCGGGAGTGGAGGCGAATGCGCCGTTTCCGCACATGCTTTATAAGGATGCGATCCGGAAGTATGGCAGCGACAAGCCGGACATGCGGTTTGGTATGGAATTGCACGAGGTGACATCGTGTTTTCCAGCGGAAGCGAAAGAGAAGCTGCAGATTGGCGGGAACGTGTTTGCATTTGCCGCGCCGGGGGCGGCGGGGTACTCGCGGAAGCAGCTGGATGAGCTGACCGAGAAAGCGAAGTCGCACGGGGCGCGTGGAGCGTATTTCGTTAAGCTGGCGGCGGAGGGAACCACGTCGACGGTGGAGAAATTGATCGGCGCGGAGAATGTGAAGAAACTGGCCGAGGCTTGCGGTGCGAAAACCGGCGACTTGGTGGTGGCGGTTTCGGCGAAAGAAGAGATCAAGGGCACGGAAGCGGCGGCGCTGGTTGCGGGACAGTTGCGGCTCCAGTTGGGCGAAGCGCTGGGCGTGATCGACAAGACGCAGTGGAAATTCTTGTGGCTGACAGGCTTTCCGTTGTTTGAATGGAGCGAATCCGACAAGACCTGGGTGAGCGCGCAACATCCGTTCACCGGAATTGTGGATGAGGATTTGGAGAAGCTCGAGACGGCGCCGTGGGAAGTGCGCTCGAAGGGCTACGATTTGGTGCTGAATGGCGTCGAGCTGGGGTCGGGGAGCATTCGAATTCACCGGCAGGATATTCAGGAACGGCTGTTCAAGGCGCTGGGCTTGAGCGAAGAACAGTTGCGGCGGCGATTTGGATTTTTCCTGGATGCATTGACGTATGGAACACCCCCGCATGGCGGAATTGCGCTGGGGTTGGACCGCGTGACCATGTTGCTCGCGGGAGAGAAGTCGATTCGCGAAGTGATCGCGTTTGCGAAGACGACAGCCGCCGTGGATTTGATGGCGGAATCGCCGAGCGACGTGGATCAGGCTCAGTTGGAGCAGTTGGGAATACAAATTAAAGGCGCGGGGCAAAAAGCCTCTAGCAAATAGTTTTTGGGGGTCGGAGCTTTAGCTCCGACATCAGGGTGTAGACTCAAAGGGCTTTAGCCCCTGAGGAATTGCTTTATGGGCCGATTGGCAAACAGGACGTCTGCGGGCTGGACGTATTTTGTGACGACAAAAGCGTTTCAATCTGCGAATGCTTTGCAAGTACATGAGGTCGCTACAATTGTTGTCGGAAAACTGCTGGAGTATCGCGACAAAGGAAACTATCTGTTACACGAATTTGTGGTGATGCCGAATCATTTGCATGTCTTGATTACCCCGTCCGATACCGCAACGCTGGAAAGGTGCATGCAATTGATAAAGGGCGGGAGCTCCCATGAAATCCATCGAGTTCGGGGAGGCGGGATGCCGGTATGGCAGTCCGGCTTCCATGATGCGAAGGTTAAAGACTGGAGGGATTACGGAATAAAGTTGGACTACATTCGTTTTAATCCTGTAACTGCAAAGCTTGTTGCGCGCCCTGAAGAATGGCCATTTGGCTCAACGGGTGGGCAATACAAGCTCGACCCAATTCCTCAGGGGCTAAAGCCCATTGTGCCGCCGGTTAATGTCGGACCTAAAGGTCCGACCCCCAACACCCCTGGCATAGCGCCGGGGCTAAAGCCTCGGCCTCCCAAGGAGTTCGCAAAAAGAGGCGGCGTTTAGATGTCGAGAATACGCATATTGGCGGAGGCGGTGGCGAACAGGATTGCGGCCGGGGAGGTGGTGGAGCGGCCTGCTTCGGTGGTGAAGGAGTTACTTGAGAATGCGCTGGATGCAGGCGCGAATTTTGTGCGAATCGAGACGCAGATGGGTGGAAAGCGTATGATCCGCGTGATTGACGACGGCCACGGGATGATGCACGACGATGCGCTGCTGGCGTTCGAAAGGCATGCCACCAGCAAGCTGCGGTCGGCAGATGATTTGATTACGATTTCGACGCTGGGATTTCGCGGAGAGGCGCTGCCATCGATTGCATCGGTTTCGCGACTGCTGCTGGAAACGCGGGACGCGAGCGAGGCGGAAGGGACGCGCGTGGAGTTTGCGGGCGGGAAACTGGTGGGCGTGAAGCCGGCGGGATTGCCCGCGGGAACGACCGTCAGCGTGGCCGATCTGTTTTATTGCGTCCCGGCTCGGCGAAAATTTTTGAAGTCGGACACGACGGAGCTGGGGCACATCGCATCGCTTGTCACGCACTACGCGCTGGCGAATCCGACGAAGCAGTTCACGCTGACGACGCCGACGCAAGAAATCGTAAATTGCCCGCCGACGGAGAAGCTGGCGGACCGCGTGTACCAATTGTTCGGGCGGCAGGCGCTGGACGAATTGGTGGAAATCCCCAGTGTTTCCGCGGCGTTTCGCGCGGCGATCACCGAGCCGGAGATGGAAGCGGGGGAAGAGGCGGCGACGCTGACGGTGACGGGCTACACTTCGCGGCCGGACATCCAGCGGCCGAACCGCAATGGAATTTATGTGTTTGTGAATCGGAGGCTGGTGCGCGACCGGCTGATCCTCCACGCGATTCATGAAGCGTACCGGAACATTCTGCCGCCGGCGGTGTTTCCGGCGACGCTGCTGTTTCTGGAAATGCCATACGACGAAGTGGACGTGAATGTGCACCCCGCGAAGATTGAGGTGAGGTTCCGGCGATCGCAGTTTGTGCACGATTTCACGCGGGACGCGATTCGGCAGGCACTGATGGGCGCGCGGCCGATTGCGAGTTTCGCGACGGCAGCTGGGGGGGCGATAGCGCCAAATCCGGCAGCGCCTCCGGCGTCATTTGCAGGTGGATTGGCGGAGACGAATCCCGATTCGGGTGTGCCGCGAGCGATCATTCCCCTGATGGAAGAGCTGGGAGTCGGGTCGGGCGTGGGATCGGATTATTCGGCGGGGAATGGATTTGATCTGGCAGCGGCGCCGGCGCAGCCCGTGCCGCGGAGATTTCCGTTTGAGCCGGGGGATTCGCTTGCAGGTGGATATTCTCGGGGAGCGATGCCGGCGGGGCAGGGTCACGCGCCGAATTGGGCGGAGAATTTCTCGAGAGCGGGCGCGAATGCCCCAGCGACGCTGCCAAGGCCGGAGCAGATTGCGGACTTGAAGCCGCTGGGGCAGGTGAGCGCGAGCTTCATTGTGGCGGTAAACGGCGAAGGCCTCTGGATTGTGGACCAGCATGTGGCGCACGAGCGGGTGCTTTTCGAACAGCACCTGGAGGCACGGCGCGCGGGAAAAGTGGAAGCGCAGCGGATGCTGATGCCGCTGGTGTTCGAACTTTCGCCGCGGCAAATTGTGACTTACGAAAAGATTGCGGAAGAATTGGCCGCGAACGGATTTGAAGTGGAGCCCATGGGGCCGAAGAGCGTGGCGATTCAGGCGGTGCCCGCGGGGGTAGCGGCAAATGATGCCGAGCATTTGTTGACGGAGATTATTGACGGAATTGAACGGGAGAACGCGGCAATTTCGATTGATACACTGCAAGCAAAGATCGCAGCATCAACGGCGTGCCACGCAGCGATCAAGGTGAACATGCCGTTGGACCAGACGAAGATGGAATGGCTGCTGGGGGCGCTCGCGAAAACGGATTGCCCGATGAGTTGTCCACACGGAAGGCCGGTGGTGTTGCGGTATTCGGTGCGAGAGATTGAGCGGGCGTTTCATAGGATTTAGCGAGTGACTGGCGATTGGCGACTGGTGGGAAGAAAAAGCGAGAGAAGCGAGGGAAACGTGAGCGAGGGGCAGAAGACGGCGGTGATCTTTGGGCTGGCGAACAAGCGAAGCATTGCGTGGGCGATTGCGCAAAAGCTGAGCGAGGCGGGCTGGCGGCTGGCGATTACGTATCAGAACGAGCGGCTGGAGCAAGAGGCGAAGGATTTGATCACGGATTTACCGGGCGCGGATGGCTTCATGTGCGACGTGACTTCGGACGAGCAGATCGCGAAATTGTTTGAGAAGTTGAAGGCGCAATATGGCGTACTGGAGGGACTGGTGCACAGCGTGGCGTTTGCGCCGGCGGAGGAGTTGAAGGGAGAGTTCGTCAATACGACGCGCGAGGGATTCCGGATTGCGCACGACGTGAGTGTATATTCGCTGATTGCGGTGGCGCGGGCGGCGGCGCCGTTGATGACGAACGGAGGCGGGATCGTGACGATGACGTACTACGGTGCGGAAAAAGTAGTGCCCAAGTACAACGTGATGGGTGTGGCGAAAGCGGCGCTGGAGGCTACGGTGCGGTACCTGGCGAATGATTTGGGCCCGAAGGGAATTCGCGTGAATGCGATTTCCGCGGGGCCGATCAAGACGTTAGCGGCACGAGGAATTTCGCAACTGGGCGAGATGCTGAAGGCGCACGCGGAGCGGGCTCCTCTGAAGCGAAACGTGGATCCAGCGGAAGTGGGAGGAACGGCCGCGTTTTTGTTATCCCCCGCGGGTTCGGGGATTACGGGAGAGACGCTGTACGTCGATTGCGGATATAACATTATGGGATATTAGTGGGGACTGTCCGACTGGGTTTCGGGAGTCAGCAAAAAGGGTAGCAACGATCAGATAAGAGCGATCAGGAAGCAAGAAAAGGCAAGTTCCGCGCAGGGCGCGAAAAGACTAGCGCGGCGAACACTCACCTTGGGATGGCATTGCGACTGACGATTGCGATTGACGGGCCGGCGGGGTCGGGCAAGAGCACGGTGGCGCGCCGCGTTGCGGCGATGCTCGGATATGTTTATCTGGACAGCGGGGCGATGTACCGAGCAGTGGCGCTGAAGGCGCTGGAACGAAAGATTCCCCTCGAGGACGAAAGCCAACTGGAAAATCTTGCGCGCGAAACGCATATAGAACTGAAGCCCCCGACTCCGGATCAGGAGGCGGCAGGCCTGAAGAACCGCGTGTTTCTGGACGGCCGCGAGGTGACCAAGGAAATTCGCACGGGGGAAGTGGCGCAAGCCGCGTCACAGCTGGCCACGATTGCCGGGGTGCGTCACGTCTTGGTCGCTGAGCAGCAGAAGGCAGGCGCGGGCGGCGGCGTGGTGATGGAAGGGCGGGACATCGGCACGGTGGTTTTTCCGCAGGCGGAGCTGAAGATTTTCCTGGAGGCATCGGCGGTAACACGGGCTCAACGGCGATGGATGGAGCACCAGGAAAAGGGTGAGAAAGTGTCCGTGGCGAAGGTGATGGAGGAAGTGCGCGAGCGGGACAAACGGGACCGCGAGCGAAAGGTTTCGCCGCTGGTGCGCGCAAAAGATGCCGTGCTGGTGGACAACACGGCGATGGGCATTGAAGAGACCGCGCGGCTGATCGTCCTGCTGGCGAGGGAGCGAGAGAAGGCTACCGCCTGAAATTTCCGGAGGACAGGATGCAGCGAATGATTGCATTGGCGATTCTTGCGATTGCGCCGGTGGCTGTGCTGTTACCACTGGCCACGCTGGCGCAGGACAGGCGGACCAAAGAGGGCATGCAAAGCGAGGCGACGAGGAAATTTCGCACGTTTCTTGGGCAGGACTGGAAGCATTGGATGGAGGATTACCCGGAAATGGCCACGGGCGTGGGCTATCCGGGACAGAACCGGAGGTGGACGGATAATTCGCCGACGGGGATTGCGGCGCGGGAAAAACATCTGCGGGAAAGCCTGGACGCGCTGAAGAAAATAGATCGCGCGGCGCTGCCCGCGAGCGAGCAGTTGAATTACGACTTGTACGACGAGTTGCTGGAGACGACCACCGAAGGGCTGAAGTACGGGGATGATCCGATGCCGTTTCGCGGGGTGATCCCGGGGAACCGCTGGATGCCGATCAACCAGATGGGCGGGGTTCAGGATGCGGCGGATTTGTTCGTGATAATGCCGCACGAAAAGGTTGCGGACTACGAGGACATTCTGGCGCGGCTGGAAAGTTTGCCGACCGCTGTTGAGCAGACAATTACGGCAATGCAGGAAGGGTTGAAGAGGGGCTACACGCCGCCGAAGATCACGATGCGCGACTTGCCGAAACAGCTTGCCGACCTGATTCCGACCGACGCGATGAAGAGCCCGCTGCTGGCTCCCTTTCAGCACTTTCCGCCGGCGATTGGAGACTCGGACCGCGCGAAGCTGACGGAACGCGCGAAACAGATTTATGCAAACCGGGTGGCGCCGGCGTTTGGGAAACTACGCGACTATCTCGTGACGACCTATCTCCCCGCTTGCCGGGACAATATTGCGGCAACAGCGCTTCCGGACGGTGCAGCCGCGTATGCATTCCATGTGCGTTGGCAGACGACCACGAAACTGACGCCGCAGGAGATTCATGAGATCGGGCTGGCGGAGGTGAAACGGATTCGCGCGGAGATGGACAAAGTAATCCAGTCAACCGGATTCAAGGGGAATTTCCACGAGTTCACGGAATTTTTGCGGACGGACCCGCAATTCTATTTTGAGAAACCCGACGACCTGGTGAATGCGTACCGGGTGATTGCGAAGAAGATCGATCCGGAGCTGGCGCATGAATTTGGGAAACTGCCGCGTTTGCCATACGGCGTGACGCCGATCCCCGATTTCAAGGCGCCTTCGCAGACGACGGCGTATTACCAGCCGGGTTCGCCGGAGGCGGGGCGGCCGGGCTACTACTTCGTGAATACGTACAATCTGCACGCGCGGCCGAAGTGGGAGATGGAGGCGCTGTCGCTGCACGAGTCCGTGCCGGGTCATCACTTGCAGATTTCCCTCGCGCAAGAGCAGGAAGACGTGCCGGAGTTTCGGAAGCACATCGGTTATTCCGCATTTGTGGAGGGATGGGCGCTGTACTGCGAGGGATTGGGCGAGGATCTCGGTTTGTACAAGGATCCGTACTCGAAATTCGGGCAATTGACCTATGAGATGTGGCGCGCGGTGCGGCTGGTGGTGGACACGGGGATGCATTCGATGGCCTGGACGCGGCAGCAGTCGATTGATTATTTCCGCGAGAACACAGGGAAGACGGATCAGGACATTACCGTGGAAGTGGACCGCTACATCGTCTGGCCGGGACAGGCGCTGGCGTACAAGCTGGGGCAGTTGAAGATCCGCGAGTTGCGAGGGCGCGCGGAGAACGAATTAGGGAACCGGTTCGATGTTCGCGCGTTTCACGATGCGGTGCTGGAGCAGGGAGCGGTGCCGCTGAGTTTTCTGGAAACGCACATGGATGGGTGGGTTGCCGCGCAAAAAGCGAAGGCCAACTGAATTGCCCGAGCCAAACAACACTAGATACTTGAAACGTAACCAGTTATTTTAAAAATGTTACTTATCACTATGTCTACTAGAGACAACTTTTGTCCGCGCGGTAGGATAGGCCAGGTCCTGCACATCGTAATGTGGTTTGCGTTGCTGACAGGTGTTGCATACGGCCAAGCTGAGCAAGATCAACCTCAAAAGCTAGCTTACGGGGCTGATATGGCCAACGTCCCTAATGCCATTACAAAGGTAAAATCTGGCGAATTCAGTGGGGTACACGTTGATCTGATTGCCAGGGCGGGCGCGCTCGAGGCCATTCCCGTCCTAAAGGAACAGTTTGCGCGCGTACAGGACCCTCTCTTAAAGGCAAAAATTGCAGCTGCCCTGGTCAGACTCGGGGACAAGGACGACACCTATTGGGATTTCCTGGTGAAATTGGCGACCCCGGGACTGGAAAGCGATGCCCCTGATTTTATGAGACGCGACTCTCAAGGGAAGTCCTTGCCTGGACCTTCACCGGAGTTTGAGGCATGGGTGAAGGCCCATAACTTGGACCCCGCTGGATTGGGGGAAGATTCATTCTATGTGCTTCCGGGTAAGGTGGCGTTTCTGGGTTGGAGCAGAGACCCTAGAGCGATCCCTTTGCTTCGGCAAGCCCTCTTGTCTCCAAATTACCAGATCGAGATTGCGGCGGCTCTGGGACTAGCAGAGATTGGTGACAAAGATTCGATACCGTTCATTGTAGAGGCGTGCAAGAGGGCCCCAGCAGAGGCAGCAGCCGCAATCGCACAAGCTTTGGTCTACATTGTAGCGCAAAGCGCCGTCGACCAGTATATTCCGAGGACAGAGCAAAAATATATCGCGATGAAAAGGCTCACGGAAAGAAGACGCCCTGGACTATCTATTGAGCATCTGAGATTGCCGGTCTTCTCAGGTTAGCTACAACCGTGTGCGGGACGCGCAAGCGAGCCATCAATCCGGGAAGTCGCAGCGAAGAACGATCAACAAAGGATTGAAGTACGAGCAATTCCTCCTGAATTACGACGCAACTGTTTCCGCAACTAATCGAAACGCAGGCTGTGCCTTCTAGGTGCTGACGGCGGAGGCTTTTTGGAGGGCGGACTGATAGGAGTCGGGGACGTTGTCTTCGGGACAGCCGAGGCGTTCGGTGAAGGTGGCGAGCCGGGGCCATTCGGCGCGCTCCAGTGCCAGGAGAACTTCGTAAAGGTCGCGATAGCGATTTTCGCCGCCGCAGAGCGCGGACTTCACTTCGGGGTCGATGGGCAGTGAGCTCAGAACATCCTTGATCGGCCTGTCGAGCAGGGCGTCGGAGACGGAGAGGAGCCCCATTAGAAACATCGTGGAGCTTTTTTCGCGGAAACCGGCGGGGGTGGAAAATTCCTCGCAAAAATAGGCGCGGGTGAGTGCGGTATGAATCAATTCCGGGGGCTTGCCGGAACTCATGGCGATGACCGCAAAAATGGAGACCCAGCGGCGGAATTCGGTTTCTCCGAGAAGAGTGATGGCGTGGCGGATGCTGTGAACTTCGGCGCGCAGCCCGAGCGCGGGCGAGTTCAGGTATCGAAGCAGGCGGTAAAGCAGGGAAGGCTCCTGCTTGAGAAGCGTTTCGATGGCGTCGTAGTTGAGTTCCTGGGCGGCGACGGCGCTGATGAGCTGAAGTTGAATGAGCTTGTTCCCGGGAATGTCGCGGGTTTCGAGCATGGAAGGCTTGCAGAAGAAATAGCCCTGGAAGTAGCAGTAGCCGAGGTTGCGCGCTTCATCGAGATCGTTCTGCGTTTCCACTTTTTCTGCGAGTAGAGAAAGGCCATTGCCAAGATATTTTTCGGCGACGCGCTTGCGGCCGTCGGCGTCCAGCAGCGTGAAATCCACTTTCAGGTAGTGAGCGAGATCGACAAGGGGCTGCAGACCCGGATCGCCGAGAAAATCGTCGAGAGCCAGGGAGTAGCCGTCCTGCCGGAGCTCCCTGCAGATGCCGACGATTTCGTCGGTGGCCTTCACGCTTTCGAGGATTTCGACAACGATGCGGTCGGGCGGAAGAAGCCGGGGAGCGCCGAGGCGGAGAGCAAGTTCATCCACATTGATGAAAGCGCGGGCGTGGCCGGTGAGGGTTTGCAGGTCGAATAGGGTGAGCGAATCGGCGATAACGCTGGAAGAAGCGTGATTGCGCGCCTGAAAAAAATTCTGCGGGCCGCCGCGGAAAAGAAGCTCATAGGCATACACCCGCAGCCGCTTGTCAAAAATGGGCTGGCGGGCAATGAATTTTTCATGCATACAGGCACCGTGGCTCGCCGTAGCGAGCCGTTTCAATTGAAACCACGGTGACGATGACCCGGAAGGGCCAGCGGGTGGGGTGCCGTGGGGGGACTGCCGTTCCTCAGGCCGGGGCGGACATCGAGTTGAGGAATTCCGCGTTGGCCTTGGTCTTCGAGAGGCGGCTGAGCAGCAGCTCCATGGCCTCAACGGTCGACAGCGGACTCAAAACCTTGCGCAGCACCCAGACGCGGCTCAGCTCGTCGGGCGGCAAAAGCAGCTCGTCCTTACGCGTGCCGGAGCGCTGAATATCGATGGCCGGGAAAACGCGCTTATCGGCGAGCCGGCGATCGAGATAAATTTCCATGTTGCCGGTGCCCTTGAACTCTTCGAAGATGACGTCGTCCATGCGGCTGCCGGTGTCAATCAACGCGGTGGCGATGATGGTGAGCGAGCCGCCTTCTTCCACGTTGCGAGCCGCGGCGAAAAAGCGGCGCGGGCGCTGCAAGGCGTTGGCATCAATACCGCCGGAGAGGACTTTGCCGGACGGCGGGGTCACGGCGTTATAGGCGCGCGCGAGACGCGTGATGGAGTCCAGCAGCACGACGACGTCGCGCTTGTGCTCCACAAGGCGCTTGGCCTTTTCGAGCACCATTTCGGCCACCTGAATGTGGCGCTGCGGCGGTTCATCGAAAGTGGAACTGATAACTTCGCCCTTCACGGTGCGCTGCATGTCGGTGACTTCTTCCGGGCGTTCGTCAATTAGCAACACGATCAGTGCGACTTCCGGATGATTGACGGTGATGGAATTGGCGACGGACTGCAGCATCATGGTCTTGCCGGTGCGGGGGGGAGCGTTGATCAAGCCGCGCTGGCCTTTGCCGATTGGGCAGAGGAGGTCGAGAACGCGGCCGGTAAGATTGTCCTTGTTGGTTTCCATCTTCAGGCGGCCCTGGGGATAGAGCGGCGTGAGATTGTCGAAGAAAATTTTGTTGCGGGCGACTTCGGGATCCTCGAAGTTCACGGCTTCGACTTTGATCAAAGCGAAGTAACGCTCGCCGTCCTTCGGAGGACGCACCTGGCCGGAGACGGTGTCGCCCGTGCGCAGATCGAACTTGCGAATCTGCGAAGGGGAGACGTAAATGTCGTCGGGGCCGGGGAGATAGTTGTATTCCGGAGCGCGGAGGAATCCGAAACCGTCGGGCAGGCATTCAAGGACGCCTTCCGAAAAGATCAGACCGCTTTTCTCCGTTTGCGCGCGGAGGATCTGGAAGATCAGCTCCTGCTTGCGCATCCCGCTGGCGCCGGGAATGTTCAATTCCTTGGCGATTTTAGCCAGGTCGGTGATGTTCTTTTCTTTCAGCTCAGCAAGGCTGATGCTGATTTGATTGTTTCCTTCTGTACTCGTTTCTTTTGCCATATATCCTAACTTTAAGTTTTGGTTGATTGTTCCTTGA
>Ga0210402_10004791_pt1 | contig 12249 bp, 10 predicted proteins | sample IncBWC7MmetaG_FD_161055 | JGI IMG/M metagenome (GOLD analysis project Ga0210402, IMG submission 161055) | Forest soil microbial communities from Barre Woods Harvard Forest LTER site, Petersham, Massachusetts, United States - Inc-BW-C-7-M | ecosystem: Environmental > Terrestrial > Soil >...
GCCCAAACCGGTCGCGACCGGAATCATGCCCGCCACCATCGCCACCGTCGTCATGACAATAGGTCGCGCGCGCTTGTGCCCTGCTTCAACGATGGCCTGTAGACGGGTCTTGCCGGCGCGCATCTCCTCGATGGCCATATCCACCAGCAAGATGGAGTTCTTCGCGACGATGCCCATCAGCATCAGCACACCGATCATGACGGGCAGCGAGATCGGCGTATTGGTCAGAAACAACGCCAGGAATGCACCGCCCAAGGACAGCGGCAGAGCTGACAGAATGGTAATGGGCTGAAACACGCGGGCAAAGAGCAGGACCAGCACCGCCAGCACCATCAGAACGCCGGCGATAATCGCGATGAGGAAGTTGGCCACGAGCTCTTTCTGGAATTCGGTATCGCCGGTTTCGACCAGGCGCACCCCGGTGGGCAAATTCTTCAAAGTCGGCAGCGCATAGATCTTTTTGGTCGCCTCACCCAGTTGCACGCCGGGCGAAAGGTCCGCATCGAGGTAGAGGCGCCGGCTCTGGTTATAGCGCCGCACCGACGAGGGCCCTTGGCCAAAGCTCAAATCCGCCACCGACTTCAAGGGCACGCTGGCGCCGGAACTCGTGGGCACCGGTAAATTCTCGAGCGTGGTCAGATCGCCGCGCGACCGCTCCGGCAAGCTGACGCGGATCGGTATGGTGCGATCGGTCAAGGCAAATTTGGCGCCGTTCTGCGGCAGGTCGCCCATGGTTGCGATGCGAATGGTCTCGCTGATGTTTTGCACGCTGACGCCCAGTTGTGCGGCAATATCGAACCTGGGGTGCACGACAATTTCGGGCCGCGGCAAATCGCCGTTGATGCGCGGCGTGCGAATCTCCTGAAGTCCCCGCATTTCATCGAGCAGCTTACGCCCAGTGCGCTCGGTCAGCACCGGATCATCGCCCACGATGAATAGCGTGACGTCCCGGCCGCCACCGAAGCCGAAATTCTGAAAACTGACGCGTCCGTCCGGAACCTGGTTGAGCAGCGGCATCACGCGCTGTTCAATTTCCTTGGCGCTCGCCTTGCGCTGACTGCGCGGCACCATGCTGACGAACACTTCGCCCTGCCGCACATCGGCGGAATCCGTGCCGACGAACTCGACCACGTCCGTGACTTCGGGCTGCTTGCGCATGATGGCAGTGACCGCGGCCGACAGGCGCGCGGTGTCCTCGAGTTTGCCGCCCGGCGGCAGTTCGATATTGACAATCGAGGTCGAGAAATCTTCAGACGGCACGAATGCCTGGGGCAGCATCATTCCACCGCCGATCGACAGCGCGAAGAACAACGTGCCGAATCCGATGGTCTTCCATCGATTGGCCACGCACCATTTCAGCACTCTGATATAGGCGGACATGATCGGGCCATCGTCGCGATGCGGGATTGAATCGCTATTGAGGCCATAGGCAGCGAGCACCGGCGTGATCATGCGGGCAACGAGCAACGAGATGAAGACGGCGGCGGCGACCGTCAAGCCGAATTGTTTGAAGAACTGGCCGCTGATGCCGCCCATGAAGCTCACCGGCAGGAATACGGCGATGATGGTGAACGAGGTGGCGACCACGGCGAGACCGATCTCATCCGCCGCCTCCATCGCTGCCTTGTATCCGCTCTTGCCCATGCGCATATGACGCACGATATTTTCGATCTCGACGATGGCATCGTCGACCAGCACGCCGGCGACGAGAGACAAGGACAGCAGCGTGATTTCGTTGAGCGTAAAGCCCATCAGTTGCATGAAGGCAAAGGTGGGAATCGCAGAAAGGGGAATGGCCAGTGCCGAAATCAGGGTCGCACGCCAATTGCGCAAGAAAAACCACACCACGATGACGGCCAGGATCGATCCCTCGATCAACGCCTCCAGGGCCGAATGGTAGGTCTTGATGGTGTGATCGACGGTCGTAAAAATCTGCTGAATCTGCAGCGTCGGATTGTCTTTTTCGATCTTTACCAATTCCTTGGCGACGCCCTCGGCCGTGGCAACGTCCGAGACGCCCTTGGCCTTGTACAAGGAGAAGGCGGTCGCGGGTCGGCCGTTCAGCCGTGCCAAACTGCGTGTTTCCGCGACGCCATCGTGGACATCGGCAATCTCGCGCAGGCGCACCGATTTGTTTCCCGGAGCGATAATGAGCGTGTCGCCGAGCGCTTCGGCGGATTTGGCGCCCCCCAGCACACGAATGGCCTGCTCGCCGCCGCCCACCTGGGCGCGTCCGCCCGGCGCATCCAGGTTCAATTGCCGTAGCTGCTCGTTCACCTCCACCGCGGTCAGGCCCAGGGCTTGAAGCCGCGCAGGATCCAGTTCGACGCGAATCTCCCGGTCGAAGCCGCCGATGCGCTGCACTTGCGAGATGCCCTTCACACCCACGAGCCGTTTCGTAATGGTGTTGTCGATGGTCCAGCTCAATTGTTCCGGCGTCATGCCGGTGGTGGTGACCGCATAGATCGCGAATGTTCCGCCGTCATTGTCCTGACGGCGCACTTGCGGCTCGAGAATGCCCTGCGGCAAATCGGCGCGAACTCTCGCTATGGCGTCGCGAATATCGGTGACCGCCCGATCGACCGGCGTACCGATGTTGAATTCGACGATGATCAGTACATTTCCTTCGGAAATGTAGGTTTGCTGATGGTGAATATTACCGATGCTGGCAATGGAGCCTTCCACCTTTTGGGCGATCTGCGTCTCCATCTCGGTCGGCGCGGCGCCGGGCTGCGAAATGTTGACGTAGACCTCGGGGAAGGCCACATCCGGATTCAGGTTGATCGGCAACCGTATGAAAGCGACAGTGCCCATGAAAAACAGCACCACGAACAGCACAATCGGGGTTACCGGGTGCTTGATGGCCCAGGCAGAAATATTTCTCATGACTTGTCGGCGGCGATCAGGACCGGCTTGACCGTCTCGCCCTCTTGAAGAAACGCGCCGGCGGTGGTCACGATCTGGTCCTTGGGACCGAGGCCTTCGGCAACGGTCACACCGCCGGCCACCATGCCGGAAACGCGAATCGCGCGACGTTCAACTTTTCCCTGCGCATTGACGACGAGCACGTAACTGCCCTTCTCATCATTGAGCACCGCGGTTTGCGGCACCACCGAGCGCTCGGCATTGCTGACGGTCACCTCGGCTCGTGCGAAGGCGCCCGGCCGCAGGTTCGTGTCGGGAGTCAGCGCTACCTTGACGGTGCCCAAGCGGGTCGCCGGATCGATCACCGCGCCCAACAGCCGGATCTTGCCTTGATAGGTCTTCGAGGTTCCCGTGAGCTTCACGTCGACCAATTGCCCAACCTTGAGCAGCGGCAGGTCCTGCTCGGCCACCTGACCGCGCAACTCCGTCTCACCGTCCTTGGAGAGACGAAACAAGGCTTCGCCGCCCGGCATCGACGTCTGGCCCACTTCCACCGAACGGGTCAAAATGATGCCGTCGGCGGGTGCGCGCACATCGGCTCGTGCGAGGCGGGCTTTGGCTTCTTCCAACTGTGCCGCGGCCACTTTGACGTGCGCGGCCGCGGTCACGGCGCTTGATTTACGCTTTTGGGTCTCTTCCGCGGACAGCGCGCCGGATGCACCGACCGCGCGGGCTCGCTGAAACTCCGCCTCAGCCAGTTCGGCCTCGGCGCGCGCCTGGTCAAGCGCTGCTTCGAGATTGGTAACCTGAGGCTCGAGCACGGAATTGTTCAGGTGCACCAACACCTGGCCGCGCTTCACGTGATCGCCGGCCTCGACGTAAACCGCGGTCACGCGTCCGCCGTCGCCCTCGACGCCTATGGGCATGTCGTAGCGCGCCGCAATGGTGCCGATGATGCTGATGGTGGTCGGTACGGCGCTGACACGAACCTCAGCGACCGATACCGTCGGGATGGCCGACGGGTTGGCGGGCCTTGCCGTGAGCGCATGCGTAATGCGCCACGCCACGAGTCCTGCCACGACGAGGATTAAAGCGCCCGCTACCAGCCAAACCAGCAGGCGCTTGTTCAGCACCTTCGATGGCGCGATGGTTTCGGGTTGTTGATCAAACAAAATAGTACTCATGACACCACATCCCAGGGATAACTTCCTTTGTCTAAGATGAACCCAGCCAGCTTGTTCATCTCTTCGTCCTCATTGCGCTGCGCGCGCCGTATGTTATTGGCCATGCGCCGTTTCGCCTGCTGGGCAAACACCCTAGCGATGACGACTGCTTGAGAACCGTTCTCACCCGGCGTACCGGCCAGCGCTGCGGCGCGCGACAATACACACAGTCCTACGAACAGATCAATGGCAATGTCGGCAACCCTCTTGAGCGCGTGCTGCTGATCTGCAATCGATTTGCCATACTTGCGCAACAAAAAATCGCATGTCCTGGCCAGCTCCACGGTATACCTTTCATAAATACCCGCGGGCTCGCGCAAAAGTTGCGGCAGGGACGATAATATTTTGTCGCGACCCACCCCGGTGGCCTGGGTCAGGCGTCTCTCCGCGTAGTCGGTCAACACCCCGAATCCTTTAATGGGGCTATTAAAGATGTCATCAACCGCCGCCTTCAGCTCGCCCAATGACTTGCCCAGGTCTTTGAGACCGGACAGGGCTATATACAGCCTCAAGACCTCATTGGTTCCCTCGAAAATCGTCAAAATGCGGCAATCGCGGGTGATCTGTTCGAAGGGGTATTCACGCATGAAGCCGCTGCCGGCCGCAATCTGCAAGGCTTCATAGGCGCTGCGCTGCAACGCCTCGCTGGCGAACACCTTGCTGATGGCCGCTTCGACCGAATAGTCCTCGACACCCGAATCGATGTAATGGGCGACCATCCAAACCACGCTCTCGGCCGCGAAGCAGTCGAGCGTCATTTGCGAAATCTTCTCGCGGATCAGGCCGAACTGGGCGATGGGCTGGTTGAACTGCCTGCGGTTCAGCGCTTGGCTGCTCGACAGTGCGACCAGCGCCTTCATACCGCCGACCGCGCCGCCGCCCAAACCGGTGCGTCCATTGTTCAAAATTGCCATCGCCACTTTGAATCCCTTGCCCTCGACGTCCAGCACGTTCTCGGCCGGTACCTGAACATCCGCAAAATTGACCGTGGTGGTCGAGGAGGCGCGGATCCCCATCTTGTCCTCATGATGCCCATGACTGACTCCGGGCCACGCCGCCTCCACCAGGAATGCGGTTATTTTGCCGGCGGCAGATGACGTGCGCGCGAACACGGTATACAGATCGGCGATGCCGCCGTTGGTGATCCAGATTTTCTCGCCATTGAGGGTCCAGGACCCATTCGGGTTCTTGACCGCTTGGGTGCGGATCGACGCGGCATCCGAGCCCGCGCCCGACTCGGTGAGGCAGAATGCCGCGATCATCTCGCCGCTGGCCAATTTCGGCAGATAGCGGGCCCGCTGTTCCGCGGTCCCAAACAACAAGATCCCTTTCATGCCGATGGAGCTGTGAGCACCGATGGTGAGTGACACGGAACTGTCATGCGAGCTGCTCTGGCTCAATACCCGCGCATACCCGGCATTGGAGAGCCCGAGCCCGCCATGCTCTTCGGGAATGATGAGACCGAAGAGCCCCAAATCGCGCAGCCCTTGAATGAATTCGGCGGGCTGCTCGGCTTCACGATCCCAGCGCTTGAAATCCTGGTGCTTGGGTCCCAAAAAATTATCGATGGCATCGACCATCATCCTCAAGACCTCTTGGTCCTTATCGCGCAGCTGCGGATAAGGGAACACCTGATCCTCCAGGATGTGTCCGGCGATGAGATTTTTGGCGACGCTCATGGCGGCCTTTATTCAGCGACCCGATCAATCACCAGGTCGAGCGCGCCGTCATGACCCACGTCGTAGGAAAGTTCGCCATACAGATCGCCCGCAGCGGGTATCGGCCGTCCGCTGAAAGACACGCGCGCGGTGATCGAGACGCGCTTGCCCGCCAACAGCACGCGGCCCGGCACCATGGAATCAGCGGCGGATAATTGCACCTGGGTACCGATGGCTTCGCTCGTCAGCCGTTTTGCTGCCAGAGGCGGCCCACGACTGTCGGGCTCACGAGCGAATACGAACAAAGGCGTCTCCGGTTTCAAGCGCGATTTCAATGCAGGCGCTATGTGTATATTGACAGTGACTTGCGCCGGTGCCGACCCCTGAGGACTCGCGCTCGTCCCCGTGGGCGACGCGTTCGTCCCCGATTCCTCTGGGACACCGAGTGCCGCGATACGCGCGTCCAGCATTTGCTCGATTTGCGGCGGTGGATGCAAATCCTTCAGCGCCTGCCAGCGGCTGCGCGCCAGCGCGCGATCGTCCCGGCTCGCCGCGGCAAAGCCGCCATACAACAGTGCCTTCGGATTGTTCGGCTCCAATTTCAGCGCCTCTTCGAACAGCTCCGCGGCCTCGGGCGAAATCTGTCCGCCGGCGCGCAGACTGATGGCCTCGCCGAGACCGAGGGCAGCTTCGGTGTTGTTGCCGGCGAGTTTGTGCGCGCGATCATAGGCATTCACCGCGTCCTCCATGCGCTGCAAGGCGAGGTATGAACGGCCCAGCATCAGCCAGCCCGCCAGGTCATTGGGATCATCGCGCAGATGCTGCTCGAGCTTGGCGACCATCGCGAGCACATCGGGTGACGGCACGGACTGCTCCTGCACCGGCGCAGGCGCATGCCAATCCCAATTCGACCAAAGCGGATAGAGACCCGCCGCCGCGCCCGCCACCAAGAACGCCGCAAGCCCGCCGATGAGGCGGCTTTTCTTGTCGCGCACCAGCGGTACTGCCACGATGGTCGCGGCAATCGCAGCCATGATAGCTGCGACGATGAGAAAGGCGCTCATTCGTCCAGCGGCATGCGCGAGCGCTGGCGCACGACGCGGTAAACGATGGCGCCGCCGAGCAGCAGCATGAAGAAAGGCGCACCCCAGATGAGCGCGGTCTTGGGACTCAAAGGAGGTGCGAAGCGCACGAACTCGCCGTAGCGATCGGTCATGAATTTGAAAATGGCGTCATCGCTTTTTCCGGCAACGAGCATTTCGCGTACCTGACGCCGAAGATCCCGCGCCAGGTCGGCGTTGGAATCGGCAATCGACTCGTTTTGACACTGCAGACAGCGCAGCTCCTTGGCGATCCGCTCGAAACGCGCCTGCAGCGCCGGATCTTGCATCTGACCATGGGCGTCCAAGCCGGCATCCGCAGGTTCGGCGACAGCGTGGCCAAAACCCGCGAGTGCCACTGCCAGTGCCGCTGCCAATAACCTGCCGCGAGATCCGCGGCTCATGTGCCGCCCTTCCCCGCGGCGGCGATGCGCGGCAGGAATTCCTTTTCCCACACTTCCGGAGTCATGCCTGAGATGTGCTTGAAAATCACATTGCCTTGACGGTCGACCAGGAAGGTCTCCGGCGCGGCGTAAACGCCGAAATCGATGGCCGTACGGCCCTCCTGGTCAAAGGCGACTTGGCTGTAGGGATTACCGAGTCTTTCCAGCCATTTTTTCGCCTTTTCGCGTTCACCCGGACCATGGTCAACCGACCAGTCGATTCCAATGATCGGCACGACATGCTGCCGGGAGATCGCGAGCAATTCCTCGTGCTCCACGCGGCACTCGGCGCACCAGGTCCCCCACACATTCACTACGTAAACTTGCCCTTTGAGCGCAGTGTTGCTGACGATGGTCGACGGATCGATCACAGCGCTCAGCGCAAACTCCGGCGCGGCCTTGCCGATCAGCGGCGAGGGCAGCGCGTGGATGTCGCGGTTGGGATTGAGGCCAAACGCGAACAACACAACCAGCGCGACAAACGCCGCAAATGGCAGCAGGAACTTCCACATCAGGCGCGCCCTAATTCCGCACGCGGATCCGGTGGAGAAACGATCCCGGCTGCGGCGACCGGAACCTTGATTCGATAGCGGCGATCGGTCGCGGCGATCAATCCGCCGAGCGCCATGACAATCGCGCCCAGCCAGATGTACCGCACCAGAGGTTTGTATTGAATGCGCATGCTCCAGGCATTGGCGCCGAGAGGGTCGCCCATGGCGACGAACAAGTCGCGCGCCCAGCTCACGGAAATCGCGGCTTTGCTGTTGAAGGTTTGCTGCACCCAGAAATGGCGCTTTTGCGGCAGCAGAACGGTCACGGGCTTGCCGCCGCGCGTCACTTCGACCGTGCCCTGCACGGCATCGTAGTTGGGCCCGCGTACATCGCCGGCACTCACGAATTTAAAATCATAGCCGGCGATCGAGTAGCTGCCGCCCGGCTTCATGGCGACGTCCTTTTCGATCTTGTAACTCTCGACGCCGGCCGCGCCGATCGCGAACATGCCGACGCCGAAGTGGGCGATCGACATTCCCAGCAGCGCCGCGGTGAGCGTTTGTTTCTGGCGCAGCCGCCGCAAGGGTTCGAGCACCGCGGAGAACATGATCCAGAAACCGAAGCTGAAGCCGATGAGGCCCACCGGATGGAACTCTTTGAACACCAATCCTTGAATCGCCACGGATAACAACACCGCGGCGGCGGCCAGCCACCAGATCGGTTTGGCCGTGACCGTGAGCTTGCCGCGGCGCCATGCGGAGTGCATGCCGATCGCCAGAAACACCATGAGGGGCAACACCGGCACCAAGAACATCAGGGCGAATACCGGCGGCCCGACGGATATCTTGCCGATACCTAAGACTTCGTAGAGCAGCGGCGACAACGTGCCCCACAGGACCAGGGCCGCGACGCTCACCAGAATGACATTGTTCACCAGGAGGAAAAACTCGCGCGAGTACAGTTCAAAGCCGCCCGGTGCGTACAGCTTCGGCGCCCGCCACGCGTACAGCGTCAATGAGCCGCCGATGGTCAGCACCAGAAATGCCAGTATGTACAGACCGCGTGTCGGATCCGTGGCGAAGGAATGCACCGACACCAGCACGCCCGAACGCACCAGGAAGGTACCGACCAGGCTCAAGGAAAACGCAAAAATGGCGAGCAGCAGCGTCCAGCTCTTGAAGATGCCGCGCTTCTCCGTGACGCTCAAGGAATGGATCAGCGCCGTGCCGACGAGCCAGGGCATGAAAGAGGCGTTCTCGACCGGATCCCAAAACCACCAGCCGCCCCATCCTAATTCGTAATAGGCCCACCAACTGCCCAAGGCAATGCCGATGGTTTGAAACAGCCATGCGAAGATGGTCCACGGCCGGGTCCATTTCGCCCAGGTCTGATCGAGCCTTCCTTCCAGCATGGCCGCGCAGGCAAAGGCGAAGGCCACCGAAAATCCGACGTAGCCGGTGTAGAGCATCGGTGGATGAATCGACAACGCGAAGTCCTGCAGCACCGGATTCAAGTCCGCGCCATCCTGGGCCGCGGGAATCAAGCGCAGGAAGGGGTTCGAGGTCCATAAGGTGAAGAGCATGAAGCCTGAACTGATGAGACCCATGACGCCGAGCACGCGGCTGGAAAAGCTCAAGGGCAGCCCGCGGCTGAAAGCGGCCACCGCGACACTCCAGATCGACAGGATCAGAATCCACAGCAGCAAGGAGCCTTCGTGCGCGCCCCACAACGCCGCGACCCGGTAGAACAGGGGCAGATGCGAATTGGAATTGCGCGCCACATACAGCACCGAAAAATCATCGTTCACGAAGCAGTACACCAGGCAGGCAAAGGCCAGGGCGACGAATACAAACTGCCCCGTCACGGCCGGCCGCGCCACCGCCATCCACACGGGCTTGGCCTTCCAGGCACCCGTGAGGCCGAAGAACGCCTGCGACAGGCTCAAGAGGAAGGCGAGAATGAGCGCGAAAATTCCAAGTTCAGGTGCCATAAAGTCTCCGCAAAGTTCCTCCGCAGCGCTTAACTGCCGGGCCCGCCGGGAGGCGCAGCGGCCGCTTGCTTGTTCTTGAGCGAGGCAGCGACTTCGGGAGGCATGTACTTCTCGTCGTGCTTCGCCAGCACTTCATCCGCGACGAAAGCTCCCTTGGTATTCATCGTGCCATGCGCGATGATGCCTTGGCCCTCGCGAAACAGATCCGGCAACACGCCGGTGTATTCAACGGGAACTTCATGCGCAAAATCACTCAGCACGAAGCGCACCTGCAAATCACCCGGCTTGCGCTCGACGCTGCCCTTCACCACCATGCCGCCGATGCGAAAGCGCTTGGCGAGCGGCGCCTTGCCTTCCACGACCTGGGTGGGATCGAAATAAAACATGATGTTCTCGCGCGATGCCATCACGGCCAGCGACACCGATGCGGCGACGCCGCCCAAAATGCCGAGCACCACGAACAGGCGTTTACGACGCGGCGTCATTGCGCCTCACTCGCAACCATGGCCAGCGCGCGCGCGGCCCGGATCTTGGCAGCGGCGAGATACCGCCGGGCCGACCACAGATTCCAGACCAGCACCAGGCAGGCGAAGCCGATGCAGGGCCAGACATAGCGCGCGTACCCGCCCATGTACCAAAAACCTCCGCTGCTGTTCATGATTTGATCGCCTCCCGCACCCACGCCGATTGCCGCTCGCGATTGAGCACCTCTCCTTGCAGCCGCAGGCACAACACCGCGCCGTAAAACAGCATGAAGCCAACGAACATGGACAACAACGGCCAGAGCATGCTGCCGGCGATGGAGGGTTTGCCTAGTTTAGCAACCGTCGCCGCTTGATGCAGCGAGTTCCACCAGACCACCGAGTAATGAATGATGGGAACATTAACCGCGCCGACGATCGCCAGCAGCGCCGCTGCACGATCGCCGCGCGCAGGATCCTCGAATGCGGAGCGCAATGACATCACACCTACATAGAGAAACAGCAATATGAGCTCGGATGTCAGGCGCGGGTCCCACGCCCAGTACGTGCCCCACATGGGCTTGCCCCACATGGAACCGGTCACCAGCGCGGCCAGGGTGAAGGAGGCGCCGATGGGTGCGGAGGCCGCGGCCACGGCATGGCCCACCTTGATGCGCCAAATGAGCGCAATGGCACCCGCCACGGCCATGGTCGTGTAGACAAACTCGGACATCCACGCGCTCGGCACGTGCACGTAAATGATTCGAAACGCATCGCCCTGCTGATAATCGGGTGGTGCAAACACCAGCCCGCCGATGAGGCCGTAACCGATGGTGAGGATCGCCACCCCTAAGAACCAGGGCATGAGCGCTGCCGCAACACCGTAGACATAGGGTGGCGAGGCGAGCTTGTAAAACCAGGTCCACATGATTCTTCAGCCGTTATTCCAATGTGATGCGCAGCGCCGCCGCCGCCGCGAACGGCGCCAAGGTGCAGGTAAACACGCACAGCGCCGCCAGCAAATACAGCGCGCCCATCGCGCTTGTGCCCGAAATCGCCCGATCGGTTGCCCCCGCGCCAAAAATCAGCAAGGGCATCGCCAGAGGCAGAACGATCAACGAGAGCAGCACATTGCCCCGGCGCAGACCGATCGTTAGGCCCGCACCGATGGCCCCCAGCCAGCTCAAAGTGAGCGTGCCCAGGGCCAAACTCAGCAGCATTGTCGCAAATGCGTCAGTCGGAATGCCAAGCGCAGTTCCCACAATCGGCGAAACCAGCACCAAGGCCAAGCCCGTGACCAGCCAATGCGCGACGGTTTTTGCCACGACGATGACCGTTAGACCCTGCCCGCTCAAGGCAAGTTGCTCCAAAGTGCCGTCATCCGCGTCGCTTTTGAACAAGGAATCGAGCGACAACAGCGACGATAGCAGTGCCGCTACCCAAAGCACACCGGGCGAGATGTCCCGAAGCAGCGACAGTTGCAGGCTCAATCCCAGCGGGAACAGGGTCGTGACGATGAGAAAGAACACCAAGGGCTGCAATAGTTGCTCCGGACGCCGGAAACTGAGACGCATCTCACGGTGCACAATGAGCCAAAACGCCTCCCAGACGCCTACCGTCACGAATTGAGCTCCAGCCGACGCACGCTGCAGGCAAGGGTCAATTCGCGGTGCGCGACCACAAGGGCGAGCCCTCCGGCTGCCACGTGGTCCTGCAGCAGCCCCGACACCAATTCCGAGCCCGCCGCATCCAGATTCGCGTAGGGTTCATCCAACAACCAGACAGGGGCCTGCATCGCGACCACCCGCGCCAGGGACACCCGGCGGCGCTGGCCCGCGGAAAGCACCCTCGCCGGCAGGTCCGCACACGCGGACACGCCGGTCCGCTCCAATGCACGGCGCAGCTCGACCGCGCTCGACCGACGCTTGAGGCCCACGGAGAAGCGCAGATTCTCCAGCGCGGTAAGATCGCCCTTCAGCGCCGGCTCGTGGGCAGCGTAGGCTAATGCTGCTTGGTA
>Ga0210402_10004792_pt1 | contig 12249 bp, 12 predicted proteins | sample IncBWC7MmetaG_FD_161055 | JGI IMG/M metagenome (GOLD analysis project Ga0210402, IMG submission 161055) | Forest soil microbial communities from Barre Woods Harvard Forest LTER site, Petersham, Massachusetts, United States - Inc-BW-C-7-M | ecosystem: Environmental > Terrestrial > Soil >...
TGCGATGCAAAGTGCCCATTTGCCGGGTTAGCTCAGCGGTAGAGCAGCGGTTTTGTAAACCGTTGGTCGGGAGTTCAATCCTCTCACCCGGCACCACGCTCCGGATCAGATCTCCCATCCGAGCTTGCGGTCGACCGAATAGGGTCCGCCGCCGCGCAGCAGGATGAACACAAAGACGCTCAGCCAGATGAATGGAAACTCGGCGCCCTGCGCTCCGGCCATCCATCCGGCGGCCGAGTGCACCTTTAGTCTCGAAGCCATGATGACATGAGCGCAGCCACTTAGAAAGACCCGATAATGGAAGAGGATGACGGCGCCGGCTTCTGCGCCCAGAACTCGTACATGTTGACGAACATCTTGGGGTGCTCCTGCTCGAGCAGGTGCCACTGATCGAGATCGTGCATGGCGCCGCCGGGAAATCGCGTCTGATAGTTCAGCCACGGCGGGCCGGCGAATCCGATGAACGTCAATCCGTTCTCGGCCAGCAATGATTTGATCTGCGGAATGGCGAGCTGATGCTCCTGAACATGGAAAAGAAGGTCGCGGCATTCGCTCATGGCGTAGAAGTCTGAATAGCCCGAAACGGATTTGGCCGGATGATTGTCCGGCAAAGAGAGAATCTCCTGCCGGCAGTCCCGGATGTCCTCAGGGATGGGGCGCCAGCCGCGCTCCACGATCAACGCGCGCCCGGCGCGCACGTCGGCCCGCGCGGCTGCGCTGTAAAGCGCAAGGTGCATGTAACCGCCCGGACGCAGCAGTGCGTTGAGCACGCGCAAACCCTGCCCCGGATCCCGCAGGTGATGCAGTACCCCGCTCGCCTCGATCAGATCGAAGCTGCGCCCGATGCCTCCGAGCTCGAGAATATCGGCCTGTGCGAACTCTATGTTGCCGATCCCGAGCTCGCTCGCCTTGCGCGCGGCGTAGCCGAGGCTGGCCAGGCTGAGATCGATCGCAAGCACGTTGGCGCCGGCAAATCTCTGCGCTGTTTCGAGCGTATGCTGGCCGGTGCCACAGCCGGCGATCAGGACATCGACCGTTGAACGCTCGTGGCTTCCAGACATCGGCGCCTGCGGAAACTGATTGCGCAAATACCACACCACGCTGGTGGGCTGGCCGACCGGCGCCGGCTTGAGCCAGCGCGGATACGGCGCCTCCTCGTACTGCTGGCGAACCACAATGGAAACTTCGTCGCTGATCGGGGTCAGCGCCGGCAGCAGCGTGCGCACGCGCCTCTCCTCTCCCGGCTCGTTCACCTGCTCGCGAATGACGCGGGCCACCGGGTCCGGCCAGCTCCGTTCGGTCAGAGCAGCCGCGTTCGCAAGCGTATGCAGCGGAGCATAGGCAGCAACCACGATGAGCCAGATGGCAGGAATTGCCGTTGCCGATGCGAGGGCGGCCTCGATCTTTTGCTGCAGGTTGGCGAGCTGCTGCAACTCTTCCACTGAGACCGCAAAAACATATTCGTTGAGGAAGCACTGCTGCGCCAGCGCGCACAGGAAATCGAGCGCGGCCTGCGCATCGGCGCCTTCTGCCCCGGCTGCAAGTGCGGTTGCCAGCAGCACCGCCCGCGCATTTGTGAGAAAGCGCTCGATCGCGCTGTCTTGCACGGGTGCTGCTTGCAGCAGAGCGCGGAGCAATGGGCTGCCCAATATCGCCGCAAGCTCATCCGCAGAACCCAACTCAGTCTGGCCCAAACGCCGGGGCCAGGCCGCCGCAGCGCGCGCAATGCACGCATCCGCCGGACCTGACCTGATCAGCATCGCCGCAAGCCCCGCAATCTCACTCGGACGCGTCCACCCTTCCGCGAGGGCGCGCGTGACGAGACGGGCAAGGTCGTCGCGGAGCGCGACATCCTCGGGCACTGACGGCAGGCGGGTAGCGCATTGCAAGAAGAAGGCTTTGCCCTCCTGCGTTTCAGCGACCGCCAAGCCGCGGTGGGACAGCGCGAAGGCCCTCGCAAGATCGCCTTGCGCCAGCAGCAGGCGGCCAAGATTGCGATAGACCTCGACCAGCTGCGGCTTGAGGGCAAGCGCGCGCCAATAATGCGCCGCCGCTTCATCGCCTCGGCCGAGGGCAGCGAGCGCAACGCCGAGATTGCTGTGACCTTCGGCGTATTCCGGCCGTGCCGCCACCCCGCGCCGATAGCGCGCCGCGGCTTCCTCAAATCGGCCTTCGCGCAGCAGCACGTTGCCCAACCCATAATGTGCCTCGACCAGAGCGGGATCGATTACGAGCGCACGCTCGAAACTGGCCCGCGCCTCGCCGTTCCTGCCTTGATCCGCGAGCACATCACCGAGGCTGGAATGGGCCTTGGCATAGTCGCTGCGCAGCGTGATTGCCTGGCGCAAATGGGCGTCGGCATCATCGAGACGCCCGCATGCACGCAGTGCCTGCGCGAGATTGAAGTGACATTCCGATGAGCGCGCATCGGCGGCAAGCGCGCGGCGAAGCAACTCGATCGCCTGGCTGTGACGGCCGGTCCGCAGCGCCATGATGCCGAGCAGGTGCAGGCTGTCGAAATGCCCGGGATCGAAGGTCAGCACGTCACGGCAGAGGCGCTCGGCTTCCAGCGTCTGCCCGGCGCGAAACTGCCCGAAGGCCGCGGCGAACATCTGGGTGCCGGGTGAGGCGCCAAGTGCGCCCAGCACGGACGCACCGGAGCTGCGCCCCTGCTTTTTGGCCGCGCGCCGTTCCTTGCGATTCATGAGGGCCAATGCATTTTTTGCTAGAGAGGATTCCACTGAATTTGATGCACAAACCGTGCAACAAACGCCGCACGGCTCCCTCTCCCCGCTCTTGGGGCAACCGAACTCGGGTATATCCGAGTTCGGTCATCATGGTTGGCCGAAGTCGGATATATCCGACTTCGGCTGAGAGGGTTGGGGTGACGGGCACAAACTTCTGGCGTTGAACTCCGCCCCTCACCCCACCCCTCTCCCCGTAAGAACGGGGAGAGGGCGCAGACCGAGTTTGCCGCTCTGCTGAGACCAGAACGCGCTTGATAGTGCCGGCGCGCTCGATCGCCCGTCATTTCCTTACACCCTCTCCTCGATCACGCTCGCGCGCACGTCGTCCTCAATGAGCCGCCAGATGTGATCGACGTAGCGTACGAACTGCGGGGTGCGCTTGATCGCGAGCTGGCGCGGACGCGGCAGCTCGATCGCGACATTCTCGCGTACCCGTCCCGGCCTGCGCGCGAATACGAGCACGCGGTCGGCGAGAAACACGGCTTCGTCGATCTGATGGGTGACAAACAGCACGGTCTTGCGTCCCTCGTCCCAGATGCGCATCAGCTCGGTCTGCATGATCTCGCGGGTTTGCGCATCGAGCGACGAGAACGGCTCGTCCATCAGCAGGACTTGGGGATCGATCGCCAACGCGCGTGCGAGATTGACGCGCTGGCGCATGCCGCCGGAAAGCTGGCGCGGATGGTACTGCTCGAATCCTTCGAGCCCGACGAGCTTGAGGAGCTCCATGGTCCGCCGGCGTTCTGCCGGGCCGACTTGTCCCGCGATCTCGCGTCCGATGATGGCATTCGCGAATACGGAGCGCCACGGCAGGAGATTATCGCTCTGGAATACGAAGCCGCGATCACCCCCAGGCTCACGCACCACGCGGCCATCGAGCAGCACTTCGCCCGAGCTTGCCGGCTCCAGCCCCGCCACGATCCGCAGGAATGTGGTCTTCCCGCATCCGGAGGGTCCGACCAGGCAAATGAATTCCCCCCGCTCGACCGAGACATCGATGCGGCGCAGCACGTCGAGATCGCCGAACGATTTTCCCAGGCCCGAGATCACAAGCTTCGGCGCCATGCTGCGGTCTCAATCCCTGGTCCACGGCACGAGCTTGGCCTCGAACCAGGTAAATCCTGCCGTCATCACGATGCCGGCAACGGCGAGGACGATCACTCCGGCGAACAGCTCCGGCATATTGAACGCATCAGCCGATTGACTGATCAGGCGCCCGAGTCCTGCCCGCGAACCGAACAGCTCCGCGACAACCACGCCGATAAGCCCCCGCCCTATGCCGAGCTTGAGCCCGGCGAGGATGAAAGGCATGGCGGAAGGCAGCGACACCTTGAAGAAGATCTGCCGCGGCGAGGCGCCAAATGAACGCAGCATCTCGATCAGGCGCTCGCTGGTCGTGCGCAGTCCCGCCTCGGTGTTGATGGTCACAGGAAACAGCACGAGGAAGATCACCACCAGCACCTTCGACCAGATCCCGATCCCGAGCCAAAGAATGAACAAGGGGGCTAGCGCAATGGTCGGGGTCGCATAGAGACCGGAAATCCACGGCTGCAACGCGCGCTTGGCCGTAGCGCTGTTCGCCATGGCAAAGCCGAGGAGGATGCCGATCGCGCTGGCAATGACATAGCCCAAGGCAAATTCGATGGCGCTGATGGCGAGATGCCGCTGCAGCTCGCCGCTGATCGTCAGCGCATAGATCGCCTGCAGGATCTGAGACGGCGCCGCAAGGAAAAGCGGATTGGCGACGAGGAGCCGGCTCACCAGCTCCCACAGGAGGAGACCGCCCAGCACCGAGAGCACCCCGGCGAATTGCCGCAGCCGGCCCCCCCGCAAGATGCGCGTGAGCGCCTGCGCCTCGGTGGCTTCGGGCGGCGGTACCGTGTGTTGCGTGGAGGAAACCGCGCACGCGGTGTGCCCCCCTCCCCCTTGTGGGGAGGGGTCGGGGGTGGGGGTCGCTAGATTGCCGCGCGCGTCGCGCAACGACCTCTACCCCCCTCCCCAACCCTCCCCCACAAGGGGGGAGGGAGCAGACCGAGCGTTCCGCTTGCGCCAGCTCCATTCCACGCGAGGCACCCTAATCGCCGAGCTCGCTCACGCCAGGGAGCACGAGACGAGTCACATCGATGCTCTCGGAAAGGTCTCCGAGGCTCACCATCGCCTTGGCCAGGCTCGTGAGCTTGGATTTCGACACCTTTCCGGTCGGCTCGAAAAAATGGCCCTTGCGCATGAAATCGTAAGCCTTGTCCACGTCTTCCTGCTTGAGCTTGCTGGCCGCGGCAAGAATCGCAACAGCCTCGCTGCGATTGCGATCATCCTCGAACCAGGCAATACTCTTGATATGCGCGGCCAATATTCGCTGCAGCAACGCCTTGTGCTCGTTCGCCCAACGAACGTTGACCACGATACCTGAGAATGGGAGATCATTGACATAGTCGGTGGTCAATCCGAGGTTGTTGAATCCAGCCGCCTCGGTTTGGAAGTTGAACGGAGGCAACAGGATCGCCGCATCGACTGCACCCGCCAGAAGCGCGGATGCACGCGCAACGGTGGCGCCGGCAAATATCATGTCGAACTCGCCCGGCTTCACTCCATTCGGCTCGAGCATGCGCTCCACATAGATGCGCGTGATGTCCTTTGGTCCGCCAAGGGAAATGACCTTGCCCTTGAGGCCCGCGAGAGTCTTGATGCTCGGCTTCGCCAGCAAGGCATAGGGCGGCGCCTGAATCTCAACCCGCACAATTGCGATGGGCGCTCCCATCCCGATGGCGCGCATGGGATCCACCAGCCCCGTCGATATGGAAACATCGAGCGAACCGGAGGTGATTTGCTGAACCATCTGCGCGCTCGATTGCGCATAGAGAACTTCGAGATTGAGGTCCTCGGCAGCGAAGAATCCCTTGCTGATCCCGATCAGGACCGGCCAGAAATTGGCGGAAGGCTGTCCCACGGTCCCAACCGTTATCGCGTCCGCCGCCTTGGCGGGCGGCGAGACCGGCATTGCCGTGCCGATCAGCAGCAGTCCAAGCATCGCGCACCGAGAAGCATGCATGATCTGCTCCTATGACTTTACCTGCGCGCGGTAGTGCCGGGCGATTTCGCTTCCCGTGGCGCGCCAGACCCGAGGGTGGCGGCAGATGTAGGCGAGCGCCGCGTCGAAAGCGTCGATGCGATATGGCACGCCGGTGAGATACGGGTGCAGCGCGATCGCCATGACGCGCCCGGATTCCGCGCCCTCGCGATAAAGCACGTCGAACTGCCGGCAGATCATCTCACGGAATTCATCGGCGGTGCGGTGAGCGCGCTCGAACACCGGCTTGTCGTTGATCTCATGGCTGTAGGGAACATTGAGAATTTCGCGGCCGCCGTCGAGGCGCATCACATAGGGCTGGTCGTCGTTGGTCCAATCGCACACATATTCGCAGCCCTCCGCGGCAAGAATGTCGAGCGTGTCCCAGGTCTCCTGCAGGCCCGAGCCCAGCCAGCCGAGTGGTCGCGCACCGCTCGCCTTTTCGATTGCTGCGAGCGTCCGGTGGATGATGCCTTTTTCCTCCCCGGGCGGCGCCTCATTGAGCCGGCGCGTGTTGCTCTCGCAATGACCCATCCACTCCCAGCCGCGCTTATTGCCCTGCTCGATGATCTGCGGGTGATGTGCGCAGACATCGCTGTTCAGGGCGACCGTGGCGCGAACGCCATAGCGGTCGAGCACCTGCATGAGCCGAAACACGCCGATGCGGTTGCCGTAGTCGCGCACCGACCACGATGGAACATCGGGCACCGGGGTGCCGGGCCCGCCGGAGCCTGCCGGCACTTTCTCCATCAGGGAGAAGAACTCGATATTGGGAATGACCCAGAGCGCGACATGGGCGCCACCCGGCCAGCTCAGGCGTGGGCGCTCGACGATGGACGAATAGGGAAAGGGGCCGTAAGGCGCAGGCTTCATGTGTTCCCTCAGCTCGCCTTCTTGACCGTTATCCTCCCGAGATGTGCGAGCACGTCCGACACGTGCATGACGTCGCAGTATTTGTGGTGCATGTCGAAGAGGTTCACCTTGTGGGAGAGCAGGCTGCGATCGAAGCAGCACTCCTCGACCAGCACGACGTGATAGCCGTGGGAGTAGGCGTCGACCGCCGTCGCGCGCACGCAGCCGGAAGTGCTCTCGCCACAGATGATGAGCGTCTGCACGCCAAGCTGGGTGAGATGCGCGACGAGCGGCGTGCCGAAGAACACGCTCGCACGCTGCTTGGTGATTGTGACGTCGTGGGGCTGCGGCTTGAATTCCGCCCGGATAGCGAAGTCCGCCGGATCGAGCGGCGGCTTGTTGCGCTTGGTCGCGGTGACCAGGTTGGGGCGGCTCTCCCCGCGCACGTCGCTGGTTGAGTAGAAGATCGGAAGACCGGCAGCGCGCGCTGCGGCGAACAGCTGCCTGGTGGGCTCGATCGCGGCATAAGCATATTCCCCGCAGCTGCTGGGATAAGTGTTTGCGAGCTCGGACGGCGGACGAGCGCCACCGCGATAGACGAGCTCGTAGAGGTCGACCGCGAGCAGCGCGGGGCTCGCGCCCACGAAGATCTTGCGCTTATAGGCGGAGTAGATCTGCAACACCTCGGGGGTGACGATATCTTTCCAGCAATGATCCTCGAACTCGTCGATCATGAAAGCCGCTCCTGCTCGGGACGTGGGCCAGCCCCGCGAATCTAACCGGATGCGCAGCCGGTGTACATCGATGCGGGCGATCGAGGGGCCTCAACGCCGGACATCTTGGTAGGGGCGACGCACTGCGTCGCCCGCAACCAGACGATGCCGAGCAGGGCGAGTTGGGGTCCCCAAAAAACGCGCGGCGTTTTTTTGGGGGTGCCCCGCATGCCTCACCCCTACGAAGTTGAGGGCTGTGGCGCGGGAGTTACAGAACGAGAGCCGGAGGCTTGGCATAGTGGACCGGCTTGCGGGCCTTTACGGCACCGCAAGCCGGCTGCCGTGACCCATGCCGGCTACGCATACTGCCAGCTACGCGATACAGAACTGTCAGTACAATTCCGGCATGGGCACGGACCTCGAGCGACGAGGCCATATGGTCAGGCGCACCGCCATCGTGGCGGACGCATGAGCTGCTGACCGGGAGATCCCCTTCGCCCTATCGTCCCGCCCCGTACTTTAGGGGCAGATGCTTAACCCATCCTGAACCGTAGTCCCGTGGCAGGTCGGGTTAGGGTACTGCGTCACATATCTCTGCCGTAGCTCGGTCCGGGGCCGTCATCCTGAGGTGCCCGCGCGCAAGTATCACAATCACAAGCCCAGCCACAGACTGCGCGCGGGCCTCGAAGGATGCGGCCCGGATCGGGGCTGTCACCCCTTCGAGGCTCGGTGCGCAAAGATGCGCACCGAGCGCCTCAGGGTAACGGTTTGAGTTTGTCGGTTCATGACGCAGTACCATTAGCCTGACCCGAGCTACGATATCCCTGGCTCGGTTTCGGCCATGAGCCAATCGAGGTAAGGCTTGTCGACGCTCTCGAGCGGGAGCACCAGAATCGCGGGCGTGCTGTAGGAATGCATCTCTTTGACCGCAGCGCTGACGCGCTCGGCAAGTGAGGCGCGCGTCTTGATGATCATCACCGCTTCCTCGCCCCGCTCGATCGCACCTTGCCACCAATAGTGCGAGATCATGCCCGGCAGGATGTTGACACAGGCGCAGAGCCGTCGCTCCACCAGCGCCCGCCCGGCCCGCTCCGCCTCGACAACGGAAGGATAGGTCGTATAGACGAAGATCGCGCGCTCCATTTTCAACCTCCGCCGGCCATTGTCATCGCCTCGCCGGCTGCCCGAAGGCCAAGCCGCATGAACTCCGGCCGTCGCAGTCCCGCGAGCGCCGCATCGGCAAATCCGAGCTACGACCGCATCGCCTTTGTCGCAAGCCCGATCTGCGAAGCGCAAGATGCATTGCAAAAGCTAGGCGCCGCGTATGGGAATGCCGCTCCGGAGTCCGCCGATGTCATCGTAGCGTTGGGCGGCGATGGGTTGATGCTGCAGACGCTGCACAGGTTCATGTCATGGGGGAAGCCAATCTACGGCATGCTCCGCGGCACCGTCGGATTTCTCATGAACGAATTCCACGAAGGCGGCCTGCGGGACCGGCTGGCGGCCGCCCGTGTCACCGTTATTCACCCGCTGCTGATGTGCGCACACGACCAAACGGGTGAAGCCAAAGAGTATCACGCCTTCAATGAAGTCTCGCTGTTTCGGCAGACCTACCAGGCCGCGCGATTGCGCATCCTCATCGACGGCGAAATCCGGCTCCCCGAGCTGGTCGCCGACGGTGTTCTGGTCGCCACCCCTGCCGGTTCAACGGCCTACAACCTGTCCGCCCAAGGCCCGATCATTCCCATCATGGCGTCCCTGATGGCGCTTACCCCGATCAGTCCATTCCGGCCGCGGCGCTGGCACGGCGCCCTGCTGCCGGATCGCGCCCAGGTCCGGGTTGAGGTGCTCGAGCCGGAAAAGCGGCCCGTGGCCGCCGTCGCCGATCACGACGAAGTGCGCGCTGTCACCGCGGTCGATATCAGAATGGACCAGGCAATAGGTATGAGGTTGCTGTTCGACCCCGGTCATGGTCTGGACGAACGGATCGTGCGCGAGCAATTCGGGTATTGAAGCCAACTACTGCGGCTCCGAGGTTGGTCGACTGAATCTCCGTCAGGCTGCCCTCCTCCGCGACCGCGATGAAATAGCGAAGGTGCCGTAGCTCCATAGCGCCTTCCATATCTGCAAGGCATGCACCTCAACTTACAAAGTCTTTTTCGCGCACGCTAGGGGACCTTACATGGCTTCCAACGAAAGCGCGCCTGCGACTGCTCTGGATCTCTGAGCCGCGGCCAGAGGATCCGCTTTCATGCTCTGCCGGTAGGGCAGCAAATTGCGAGGATTACAAATGAGCAACCCAGTAGTCTTGATCACCGGCGCCTTGAGCGGCATCGGTCGCGCCGCCGCCGTCGCCTTCGCCAAGAAGGGGCGCGAAGGTGGTCGTTGCCGGCCGGCGTGATGAGGCCGGCAAGGCGCTCGTTAAGGAGCTGCGCTCTTTCGGCTCGGAGGCCGAGTTCATCAATGCCGACGTCCGCAAGGAGGATGATGTCCGCGCTCTGGTCGACAAGACCGTCGCACGGTTTGGCCGTCTCGATGTCGCGGTGAACAATGCCGGCACCGAAGGCCAGGTTGGCCCGATCACGGACCAGACCGCGGAAAGCTATGCCGCGACGTTCGATACGAATGTTCTCGGCGTGATCCTGAGCATGAAACACGAAGTGCGCGTCATGCAAGGACAGCGCAGCGGTAGCATAATCAACATCTCCTCGACCTACGGGCACGAGGGTGCGCCGGGAGCCTCTGTCTATGTCGGCAGCAAGCACGCCGTCGAAGGCATCACCAAGTCGGTGGCGATCGAGATCGCCAAGTCGGGAATCCGTGTGAACGGCGTGGCGCCTGGTCCTACGGACACTGGCATGTTGACCCGTTTTACGGGCACGCCGGAGAACAAGGCGGCCCTGGTGACGGGGGTTCCGATGGGTCGCCTCGGCCTCTCGGAGGAGCTTGCCAATGCGATCGTCTTCGTCGCGTCCGACGAAGCTTCATTCATCACCGGCCATATCCTCAACGTCGACGGCGGTCACACCGCTAATTCCGGGTAAAGACGATCGACCTGAACAGCACCGGAGTCGGAAGCCTTGATGACAATCTCTGCAAAGCCCTATCGGGAAAAGACATTCGCCAGCGTCAAAGGCAATACGATGGCCTATGTCGAGCACGGCAGCGGCGATGCAATCGTTTTCCAACACGGTAACCCAACCTCCTCGTATCTATGGCGCAATATCATGCCCTACTGCGAAGGGTTGGGTCGGCTGATTGCTTGCGATTTGATCGGCATGGGCGATTCCGACAAGCTCGAGAGTTCCGGTCCCGAGCGTTACACATATGCCGAACAACGCGACTATCTGTTTGCGCTGTGGGACCAGATCGGCTTGGGCGACAAGGTCATGATGGTGCTCCATGACTGGGGCTCGGCGATGGGCTTCGATTGGTCCAACCGGAATCGCGGCCGCGTGCAGGGTATCGTGTACATGGAAGCGATCGTCACGCCCCTCACTTGGGCCGACTGGCCGGAGAATGCGCAACGTGTGTTTCAAGGTTTCCGATCCGAAAGCGGCGAAGAGATGATTCTGGAAAAGAACATGTTCGTTGAACGGGTGCTGCCGAGCTCGATCATACGCACGCTCAGTGACGCGGAAATGGCGACTTACCGCAAGCCCTTCGCCAGACCAGGTGAAGGCCGCAGGCCCACGCTTACGTGGCCGCGAATGATTCCGATCGAGGGCCAACCCGCAGATGTGACGAAGGTGGTCGAAGATTATGCCACGTGGCTCGCCGAAGCCGACATGCCAAAGCTCTTCATCAATGCAGATCCAGGTTCGATACTGGTTGGCCGGCAGCGAGAGCTTTGCCGTGCCTGGCCGAACCAAACCGAAGTAACGGTGAGAGGACGCCATTTCCTCCAAGAGGATAGCCCCGATGAGATCGGCCACGCACTTGCCGAATTCGTGCGCCGGGTCCGTTCGCAGTGATGCACATATGCCGGCTCCGTTTGGCTACTAACGATGCCAGAGGGAGCAGGCCGCGCTGCAACAGTCTGCACTCCCGTCAACGCGACGCAGCGGCCGATCCCGGGCCGCTCATCGGGCGAGCCTTGCCGGATATCCGGGCGGTCAAGTCATCAATTTTGGACAGAAACGTTTTCAGTATCGGCGATGTGTTCGCCTTGTGATAGCCGACAACCAAGTCGACGGTTGGGGCATCTCCTCGGATCGGACGGGTGGTCACGGACCAAGGAAGAAGATTATTTGGGTAGACGGGCAGCAGCGCTACGGCGCCGGTCGACGCGATCATGGACACCGCATGGGTAATGTTGTCCACTTCGTGATCCGGAATGATATCCAGGCCGGACCGCTTCAGGTAGTCCTCGATCACAATGCGCGAGGTCGGGGCCGTCTTCGACGGTATGATGAATGTTTCGCCCACGATCTCTCGCAGCTCGACGGCGTCATGCGCGGCAAGGCGGTGGTCGCTGGGGAACATGACGACGAACGGCTCCGTAAGCACACGCTTGTAAACCAGCTCGTCCACCCGCTTTTCCGGCCGCATGAACGCGGCGTCGAGCCTGCCCCGCGTCAAGTCGTCAGCGAGGTCCGGGGAATTCTGGCTCGAGACCGTGACCTCTATATTGGGCAGCTCGTCGTGAAGGACGCGCATCGCCTCAGGCAACCAATCTATTTCTCTCCCTGTGAGAAACCCTAGAGCGAAGGTCAGCCTGGCGGGTTGAGCCGCCCGCCGCGCTGCTTCCTTGGCTGCCTCTGCCTGAGTAAGCGCCAACCGTGCATGGTCGAGAAAGGCGCGGCCCGCGGCGGTCAATTCAATACCGTGCACGCTGCGGCTTATCAGCTGAACACCGACCTCATATTCG
>Ga0210402_10004793_pt1 | contig 12248 bp, 14 predicted proteins | sample IncBWC7MmetaG_FD_161055 | JGI IMG/M metagenome (GOLD analysis project Ga0210402, IMG submission 161055) | Forest soil microbial communities from Barre Woods Harvard Forest LTER site, Petersham, Massachusetts, United States - Inc-BW-C-7-M | ecosystem: Environmental > Terrestrial > Soil >...
GCGGCTGGTGGCGGCGGGAACGGCGGGGGCAGCGCGGCGGGTGGTGGCAGTAACGGGGGTGGCAGCGCGGCGGGTGGTGGCGCAAGCGCCGGCGGTGCTGCCGGGGCCGCTGGTGGATCGGCAGGCACCGGGGCAAGCGGCGCCGGCGCCTCCGGTTCAGGCATCGCGGGCAGTGAAGGCGGAGGCACCAGCACGTTTGAAGGGCGTCTCGGTCCCAGCCAATCGCGCGGCATCGCGACGTCGGTGTCTGGTCGGACGCTGTCGCGGTCTCAGGAACGTGACATCATCGCCCGTGGCTGGGCGCGGTGACTCCGGATCGGGTTCAGCAGGTCATCTGTGGTCAGTCCCGGCCAGACGTGCGCAATCGGTCCAAGCTCCAGGCGCCGCCACCAGCGACGAAGAAATAAAGGAAAATGAAGCAATAAAGGATTGCCGCTTCGCCGCCGTTCGCCAGCGGATAAAAGCCCCTGGGGTTATGCGCATAGAAATAGGCGATTGCCATTTCGCCGGACATGATGAACGCCACCGGGCGGACGAACAGCCCCAGCGCAAGCAGCAGGCCCCCGACTACTTCGATGACGGCGGCAAACCACAAAAGCTGGAACATCGCGGGCTGGCCACTGGGAAACGGGATCGGGAAGCTGAACAGCTTGGAAAGTCCATGCTCCATGAACAGCAGACCAGCGAAAATCCGCAGAATGCTGAGGACACGTGGTCGCCAGTCATCCAATTGTCTTGCGAGTGCCGGCATAGGTTGAATCTCCCTCCCTTTGGTGCTGCGAATCGGTAATCGCGCAACCGTGAGTTTATCGCAACTCTCCCGGCTGACGCCAGACGAGTGGCAATAGTCCTCTACCGCTTGCTCGGCGGGTCCAGATACAGTGGGCTGGCAAGGTAGCGGCGCAGCCAGAAGCGGCACAGCACCCCGATCGTTGCCGCAATCGGCACGGCCAGCATGACGCCGAGGAAGCCGAACGCCGCGCCGCCGGCAAACAGGGCGAAGATGACCCAAACCGCCGGCAGTTCGACCCGATCGCCCAGAAACCGCGGATAGATGACGTAGCCTTCCAGGATCTGGCCCACTACCAGCACGGCGCCCACGACGATCACGCCGCGCCAGTGTGGGAACTGCGCCAACGCCAGCCCGACCGCCGTCACGCCGCCGGTGATCGAACCGACATAGGGGATGAACGACAACAGCCCCGCCGCCATCCCCACGATCAGGCCAAGGTCAAGGCCGGCAGTCGTTAGCGCCGAGGCGTAGTAGAGCGCGAGAATCACGCAGCACAGGGCTTGGCCGCGCACCCAGGCAGACAGGATACGGTCAACCTCGCGGGCCTGGGCACGGATCACGTCGGCGTAGCGATGCGGCAGCCAGGAATCCACCATGCCGAGCACTCGCGGCCAGTCGCGCAGCAGGTAGAATCCCACGACAGGCGTCACCACGGCGAGGGTCAGAACATTGAAGATCGCAAAGCCGGCGCCGGTGACGCTGGTCAAGGCAGTGGCCAGGAACGTCAGCATGTTGCCGGCCTGGCTGCTGACCACGTCGCGCAGCTTGTCGTTCACCACGTCGGACCCGAAATTGGTTTGCAGGTCCATGATGACCTCGCTCGCCCACCGCTGCAGCAGTTGCACGTATTGCGGGATGCGGCCGAGGAGCAGGCCGATCTGTTGCAGGATCAGCGGGTAAAGCAGCAGGGCGAACAGCAGGACACCGGCCAACAGGGCCAGGATCACGAACAAAGCGGCGAGGCCTCGGCTTAGTCCGAGCCGGGTGAGCCGCGTGGTCGGCGGATCGAGCACGTATGCGATTCCCGCTGCCGCCACGAATGGCGCCAGAACCGAGGCGAACAGCTGCAACGCCAACCACGCCACCACCAGGAGGCTGACCACCAGAGCAACTCGCTGCCCGCGGGTGGCTTGGCCCGGAATCGGCGACGGTGGCCCCGGCAACCACGACCGACGCTCGACGGGTGGGGGCGCTTCGGGCGGTGGGAGTTCGACGCCGTCGGTCATCGTCGGCGGGCCGCGATCCAGACATAGGCCGCACCGGACGACAGCGTGGTGACCGCGACGGTCCAGATCAGCGCATCCAGGGCGGCAGGGGCTGCGAGGTCGAAGCCAGCCAGCAGCAGGGACACCGCAACCAGCACAATCTGCAATGCAGTGTTAAGCTTGGAGATGTAGAGAGGACGGAGAATTACCGTCTGGCCGAGCACAGACAGCACGATCACGCCGCCGACGATCACGGCGTCGCGGAACACCACCAGGATAGCCAACCAATCAGGCAGCACGTTCACCGCCGCGAGGGTCACATACATCGTCACCAGCAATGCCTTGTCGGCCACAGGATCGAGCAGCGCACCCACGGCATTGCCTCCGCCGTTGCGCCGGGCGAGCCAGCCATCGACCGCATCGGACGCTCCGGCGGCGACGAACAGGAAGAACGCCTGGGCGAACTGCCGTTCCATCACCAGCCAGACCGAGAGCGGTACCGCGCACAACCGGGCAAAGGTGATGACGTTGGGCAGCGTCAACAAGACGGCCGACGCGCTGCGACCGACTTGCGTTCCGTCAGGCATCAATCCGCCTTTCCCCGCCGTGCGCCCCCTGCATTGCGCGAAGCAGTGGGCCTATGGTTGTTTCCGCCACCGTCCACCCGCCTTGCGCTCGATCGCGCAACTCAGCAAACCAAGGCAGTAGCGTATCGAGGGCCGACATGACCAGAGGTGATAAGGATTCAGGCACGCCGACCGGCAACGGCCTTACGTATCGCGCCGCCGGAGTTGATACCGAGGCAAGCGACGCGCTGGTCGAGTCGATCAAACCATTCGCGCGCGCGACGTCCAGAGCGGGGGTCATGGGCGGGATTGGCGGCTTTGGCGCCTTGTTCGACCTGAAGGCCGCGGGGTTCATCGACCCGATCCTGGTCTCCAGCACAGACGGCGTCGGGACGAAGCTGAAGGTTGCGGTCCAGACCGGCGTCCACGACACGATCGGCGTCGATCTTGTGGCGATGTGCGTCAACGATCTGGTGGTGCAGGGCGCCGAACCTTTGTTCTTCCTGGACTACTTCGCAACCGGGAAGCTCGATCCACGCCAGGCGCGGGAGATAATTGCCGGCATCGCCTCGGGTTGCAACGAGGCCGGCTGCGCGCTGGTTGGCGGCGAGACCGCCGAAATGCCGGGCATCTATGGCGAGGGCGACTACGATCTCGCCGGCTTCGCGGTTGGCGCAGCCGAGCGTGGGCGGTTGCTGCCGCATGGCGTCGAACCCGGAAACACCGTTCTCGGACTGGCCAGTTCCGGCGTCCATTCGAACGCCTATTCCCTGGTGCGTAGGGTTGTGGAAATCAGCGGACTGCCCTGGACCGCCCCGGCGCCGTTCGATCCGGCCGTAACGCTCGGCCAGGCGCTGATGGTGCCGACGCGGATCTACGTGCCGGCCCTGCTCGCGTTGCATCGGGCGGGCTTGCTCAGGGCCGCCGCGCACATCACCGGCGGCGGACTGCCGGGCAACCTGCCACGCGTGTTGCCAGACGAGACGGTGGCCGTACTCGAGCCTTATTGGTCCGTGCCGCCGGTGTTTGCGTGGCTGGCCAGAACCGGGGGCATCGAGGCCGCCGAAATGCTGCGCGTGTTCAACTGTGGGATCGGCATGGCGCTGGTCGTCTCTGACGCAGAGGCGGCCACCGGGTTGCTGCGTGATATGGGTGAGAGCGTCGCCCGCATCGGCCACATCGAAGCTGCGAGTGGCCCCCCGACGGTGCGGATCGAACTGCCCGCCGGCTGGCCAGGGTGAGGCGGCGGACTGCGATCCTGATCAGCGGGCGCGGCTCGAACATGGCCGCACTGATCGCCGCCTGCCGCGATCCAATCTACCCTGCCGAGATCGTGCTGGTCGTCTCCAACCGGCCCGATGCCCCCGGACTGGAGCTGGCGCGGGGGGCTGGTGTTCCCGTGCGGGCGATTGATCATCGTGCCTTCCGCAACGATCGCCCGGGGCATGAAGCGGCAATCGACGCGGCACTTTGCGATGCCCGCGTCGAAATCGTCTGCCTCGCCGGATATCTGCGGTTGCTGACGCCCCGCCTCATCGATGCCTGGCGGGGGCGCATGCTCAATGTCCATCCGAGCCTGCTGCCGGCCTTTCCGGGCTTGAACACGCACGCGCGGGCGCTTGCCGCAGGGGTGAAGCTGCACGGCTGCACGGTGCATCTGGTCACCCAGACGATGGACGAGGGCCCGATTCTGGCTCAGGCGGCTGTGCCGGTGCTGCCCGACGATACCGAGGCAAGTCTCGCCAATCGGGTACTGGCGCAGGAACACGCGATTTATCCGTCCGCGCTGCGTCTGTTCGCCGCGGGAGGCAGCGGAACCGCGCCATCGGCGGGCGCGGCCTTGCTCAACCCCTTGCCGGTTTCTGCCTCGCTGCAATAGAACGGGCGCGAACCCATCCCGCCAAACCGAGGCACCGCATGTCCGAACACAGCGCAATCCCATCGCGCACCGCCGGGGACGAGACCCCTGAGGCATTCCTCGCCGACCGTCAGAGCTTTTGGAATGGCTTTACCCATTTCACCCTAGGGACCGTGATCTTCATGATCGTTCTGCTGGTCGGGATGGCCGTTTTCCTGCTGTAGGGCATTGCCTGCCGGCGTGCGGCGCCGGCGCTCGCACTAAAGTCCCACAGCAAACACAGTGGTGTCGAAGCGGACTTCCATATCGGGCGTCTGGCTCCCCCCGGTGAGCGACGCGACATGGCGGGCCACGTAGTGGGCCAGTGCGTTTGAATTGATCAGGCCGATACGGTCAACGTCGGCGGTGGGATCGTTCAGCGCGTCGAGCAACGCCCGGGTGAACGCACCGTGCTGCCATGCGTCGTCTTCCTTCGAAGGCTCGCTACCGCCCGAAGAGGTCAGAACCGTCACGTTCGCCGCTGCAAGCTCGTGGCGCAGCGCCGCCGCGTCCATCGCCTTGGCGGACCCGTCAAGCGTCGTCGCACCAGAATGGCAGGCATCGAGCAGCACCAGCACGCGACCACGCTCGGCAAGCTTGAGCAGTTCGGTTCTCAGCATGTCGATCGGTAGTGCGGTATTCTTGATCCCGACGGCATCGCGCGCGTCAGTGTCGTACGGCAGCAGATAGAGCGTGCCATCTACCACCATACCGTGACCCGAAAAATGGACCACCGCGAGATCGTTGCCACCGCCGCGTTCCATTTCGGTCCGCAGGAACTGCAGCCCGCGCAGGATGCCGCCCCGGCTCGCGTCCTTGTCCAGCAGCGCCTGCGCGTCAACGTGTGAGTAGAGGCCCGCCTGAGTGTTGACGATCGCGCTCGCTAGATCGTGGGCGTCGCGGTCGGCGTAATGCAGCCGCAGATTCTTACCGTAGTCCTCATTGTAGGCGCTGATGCCGATCGCCAGCAGGTGAAGCTGGACGCCCGGTGGCAACTGGCTATGGGTGCGGATCGCCACGTCCTTGTTGTGCTCGGCGAGAACCGCGAGCCCGAGCGCGCGTGGCGTCTCTAGCTCCTGCAGCACGAGCGGCAGCACGGCGGGGCGGAACGAGCCGGGGATGTCCTCGATCGGGATGCTGTCGGCCGGCGCGTCCCAACCGTGGTTGACGTGCCAGCGGAGAATGCCGTGCGCGCCTGGCGTGGCTGCGAAGAAGCCCTCCGGAGTCCAGGCCATCCAATTGGTCCGGTCGCCAAGCGGCATGAAGGCCAGCAACTCCACCCCATCACTCATCCGATGCCATCGGATCGTCCCGTCGCCGTAAGCGGCCACCACCAGCCTGCCGTCGCCAGTGATGTTGACCGCCCAGACGATCGAGGGGACCGGCCGGGTCCAGAGCGGCGTACCGTTAGCGTCGAAGGCGCGCAGCGACCACTCCGCACCCAGCACGAAGCGATCGCCGGCGGGGTGGACGGCAAGGCTGCGGGCGATTTCGTACGGCTCCAGGTCCAGCGGCCGCCCACCGAGCGTCGGGTGGGTGGTATCGCGCCAGCCCTCGATCGGCAGCCCAGCCTGGCGCGGGGCGGTAATGTGGCTGTCACCGGGCGGGTCGAGCGCGAGAGTGCGTGCCGTCAGATCTAACCACGCCGGTTGCTCGCCGAAGACAGCGAAGCCGAAACCGAGGCGTGCGCCATCGTTCGATACCGACAATGTAAAGTACTGCCCTCGGAAATCGGCTTGCTGCGGCCAATGCGCCCAGGCGGCTGTGCCGTCCGACCGCAGTCTGCCGAGCCAGGGGTCTTGGGCCGCCACGAGCAGGTTGTTTTCAGGTAGCGACACAAGGCTCATCACTGTGTTCAGGGCGGCGGGCATGATGCGCCGCTTGCCCGCGCCGGCATCGCCCCAGGCGAGAACCGGGTGGCCGCCGTTCGTCCAATACCGGCCCGCAGCGAATAGGGTTTCGCCGTCCGGTGACCAGGCGACTCTTCCGATGTTGCCGTCTGTGATGCCTTCGACATCTGGCTCCGGAAGCTCGGCAAGCATTCGGCCGTCCAGCAAGGACACCGCCACGCTGTCGGAATAACCGACGGCTAGGCGCAGTCCGTCAGGGCCGCTGAAGGCGATGCCGTGAGGTCGATGGCCGCCAGGTGCGTCGATCGCAAGGATGGGTTGGACCGTCCCCCGCGGATCGGCAGCATAGAGCCGCACCTTGCCGTCATCTGCTGTCGTCGCCAGCCGCCCATCCGGTGCGAAGGCCGCCCCTAAACTTGCGTCGCCGTAGTCCGCATCGCGGGCAGCCTCGACCCAGCCATTTTCGCGGTCATACAGCCGAATTCCGCCGGAACCCAGCGTCGCGGCCAAGCGGCGACCATCCGGCGAGAAGGTCAGGTGAAAGACAACGTCCGGCAACCCTACGATGCGCTTGACCAGCGCGCCGCTGGCACGCTCGAATAGATAGATTTGCTCTTGCGGGTCAGTATTGGTTCGCCGGGTCCAGCCACCGACGGCGATCAGCGCGCCGTCCGGACTGATCGCCACGGCAAAAGCCTTGCCGATATTGCCCGGCCCGGCGGGCAGCCGGATGGTTCGTGCAAGAGCGCCGTCGGCGAGCGACCAGACCCGCACCGTTTTGTCCTCCGACCCGGTTACCGCCCAACTTCCGGCACTGTCCGCCGCAGCGCGCCAGATGATTGCGGTGTGCATACGGGGATCGACGACCAGCAGCGGCCGGTCGTACAGCCCCGCTGCCGCCGGCAGCTGTTCCGCCGCCAATGCCGCCGCGGCCCACAACATCAGGCTCAGGACGAGGGCACAACCTTTTCGAAAGCAGGCCATGACGTTGCTTCCAGTTGGGTCTGGATCGTCTTACGCATCAGCGCGTCGTCATCGCGAACCCTGGACCAGATCGCCACCACAGCATCGATCACCGGTTTGGCTATACCGGTCACGACTTCGGCGATCGGCCCCTTTTGGCCGCTGTCCTGCGGGACCAGCGGCAGCACGCTCTCGCAGAACACCTCACGCTTGTCGAAGCCGCGTTCGAGCCGGGCCTGCAGATCCGGTAGGCTTTCCGGCTGCCCCTTCCGCGCAAGTGCCACGACCAAGCCGGCGATCACTCCGTCGTACTCGGCCTTTGCTCCGCCGTAAGCGAGCGCACCGCGATTCTGCGCCGCGGCATCGCCGTATTTCTTGAGCCACGCCACGCAGGTCTCGGCGCGCGTGCGCTCCTGCGCCAGCTGCGCCACCGCTTCCTGCCAGCTGATCTTCGGCGCACGCGGTGGCATATCGGCCGCCGCAGCGGCGAGCGAAAGCAGCAGAAGCAGCCATGCAAGCCGCGGCACTACCCGTCTCATCACGCACATCATTCCAGCAAACCGCTGGAGACGTTAGCAAATCAGACGGCGTATGGGGAAAGATTCGTCAAACACCGCAGGACACCAACGCCCCGGTTCACCCCTACCCTACGATGTCCACCTGCGCGAAGAAGAAGGCGATTTCGATAGCTGCATTCTCCGCGCTGTCGGACCCGTGCACCGAATTCGCCTCGATGTCCTCGGCGAACTGCGCCCGTATCGTGCCTTCGGCGGCCTTTTTCGGATCGGTGGCGCCCATCGCCTCGCGGTTCTTCGCCACCGCATTGCCGCCCTCCAGCACCTGCACCACGACGGGGCCGGAAGTCATGAACTGCACCAGGCCACGAAAAAACGGCCGCTCCTTGTGCACGGCGTAGAACGCCTCCGCCTGGGCCTGGGTCAGCTGCAGCCGCTTCTGCGCCACGATCCGCAGTCCGGCCGCTTCGAGGCACGCATTGATCTTGCCGGTCAGGTTCCGCCGCGTGGCGTCGGGCTTGATGATGGATAGCGTGCGCTCGATCGCCATTGGGGGCTCCTGATCCGTGGACGGGTGAGGCGGCTGACTAGGCGTTCCCGGACCCGACCGCAACATTGGCAGTCATTCCCGCGAACGAAGGTTATCCGCAATCACGAGTATGACGCAGCTACGTGCGAGCGGGCTTCACTTACGGTAGTCGATCCCCTTGCGGTCCACCGTACGCACCAGGCCGAGCCATTCCATCAGCCCGTAGTTCTCGGTTCCACGGATCTTCTTCATCCGCTCAGCCGCCTTGCGCACGACATGATCGTCGATCTGCACCGGCGGCGCGTCCATGGTGCGCGCGATCAGTTCGAGCTCGCACGCCCGCTCCATCATGTATAGGCGCATCAGCGTGCCATGGATGGTTTCGCCGAGCGTGAGCAGCCCATGGTTGAGCAGCACCACACAGGTTCCATGGGCGCACGTGCGGCCCAGCGCCTCGCACTCCTCGGGCGTCGCCGGGACCCCGTACGGGTGATAGGCGATGTCGTCCAGCACGTGCAGCGCGTCCTGGCTGATCGGGCGCACCCCGTTGTGCAGCAGCGAGATGCCCGCGCCGGCCCGTGTGTGCGTGTGCATCACGCAGTTCGCATCCGGCCGTGCCTTGTAAACGCCGCTGTGTATGGTGAAGCCGGCGTTGTTGAATCGCCCATCGCCGCCGAGCACGTTGCCGTCCATGTCCATCTTGATCAGCGACGATGCGGTTACCTCGTCGAACATCTCGCCGTAGCGGTTGATCAGGAAGTGGTTCGGCTCACCCGGGATGCGCGCCGACATGTGCGTGTTGATCAGGTCGGTCCAGCCGAGGTGGTCAACCACATGGTACAATGCCGCGAGGTCGCAGCGCGTCTGCCATTCGGCATCGGTCACGTCGGTTCTGGGCAGTTGCAGCGCTGCTGACATCGGTCTCTCCGTGATGGCGTGATCCGGCGGGTCGCCGGTGCGCCTATGGTGCGGGAGATGACCGGTGCGCGCAACGGGCGCGCTGTGTCGCCTGTGTCGCGGTCGCTACGTTCCCTTCAGTTCGCTCCCACCGCCCTGTCGATCTCCGATGCGGTGATACCAATCTTGCCCGCGGCCTCCCGGATTTCTTGCCAGGTGGTCGCGTCCACCTCAACCCCAACCTCGGCACGATGCTGGGCCGCACGACGCTCCGGCTCGCCGGGCAGCAGAACCTCGTCGAAGCCCGGCGCGAGGCGTGAGGTGCGGATGTGCGACTTGGTGGCCTCGATGTTCTCCGCGATCGCCGCGGGATCGCCCAGCCGCGACAGATCGATCACCGTCGCCACCATAGAATTGAGGATCCCGCCCCGCGTCGGTTCGTCCACCCGCTGCCCGCCGCCGATCGCGCCAGCCATGATCTCGCACATTACGGCCAGCCCCGAGCCCTTGTGCCGGCCGAACGACAGCATTGCGCCGGTCCGGTCGCGGATGAAGCCGGCGGGATCATTGGTCGGCTGTCCGTTCGCGTCGATCAGCGAGCCCTCCGGAACCGGTATGCCTTTGTTGAATGCGACTGTTGAATGCGACGCGCGCCTTGCCGGCGGCAATCGTGGTGGTCGCCATGTCGAGCAGCAGGGCCGGCGCCTCATCATCCACCGCCAGGCCCGGAACGGCTGCGCAGAACGGATTGGTTCCGAGGCGGGCTTCGGCGCAGGCCCAGGGCGCCTGCACATCGCGGCCATCGGCCACGTTGACGAAGGCAGTGAAGGCCATGCCGGCGCTGGCGGCAAGCTCGGCGTAGGTGCCGATGCGACCGACATGGGAGGCGTTGCGCAGCGCCAGCACGCACGCGCCGGTTTCGCGCGCCCGTGCAATGGCACGGCGCACCGCGTCGGCTGCCATGCGCTGACCGAACCCGCGGCGTGCATCAATCACCAGGAGCGCGCCGGCGTCCAGCACGGTATGCGGCGTCTGGTTGGGTACCAGCAGTCCGTCCTGCAGCAACCGGACATAGGTGGGCAGCATGCCGACGCCATGGCTGTCATGGCCCGAGAGGTTGGCGCGGACCAGATGGTCGGCGACCTCCTCCGTTTCCTCCGGCGCACTGCCCATGCGGCTGACGATCAGGGTGGTGAGAGCGTGGAGTGCCTGCGGCATGAAGCTGGCCATGTGTTGTCGTGTCTCCGTGGTGGCGACTTCAGAAGTCGCTTATAGGCGCTGTTGGCGTACCGCCAGAGCGTGCTTCGGCCGCCGTGATCGGGAAGTCCACGCCGAAAAAAATCAAGATCCTTGATCTGGATCAATGCTCATCGAGGCGGCCCACTGCATTATCCGTCTCGTGAGATCGGCGGGTCAGCCCGCCCCCTTCTCTCTCTTGGACTCCTCCCCATACCCTCGGCGGCGCCTCTGGCGCCGCCACTTTTTTAATTCGCTGCGACAGATCAGGGGATTTCAGGACCCGGTTCACTGATTTTGAACCACTGGCAGTCAGTATCGTTGGAATGGCCGGGGAAGTCCCGGGACGGCGAGGCAAAACGGATATGCAGGTGAACGGCGGCAATTCGAGTGGTGTATCCAGCGTCATTCTCGGCATGGTCGTGGTGGCCCTGGCTGGGATGATTGGCACCATCGGCCTGCTGCGTGAAATAGGCGAATTCGGACCGGGGGTCGGCGACATCGTCTCGTTCGATCCGCAGGAGATGATTTCGCGCGACATGCGGGCGAAGATCGAGGCGACGCGACTGAGTGACCGTCCGGGATCCGCCTGTGTGCTCGATGTGAGCGCCATGCACGCCGGCGGCGGCAGCGTGGTGATCGAAGCCAGGCTGCCGCAAACGGGTAGCGGCTACCGCGTCCATTGGGCCGGAGTTCGCAGCAGCGACGATCCGGCCGATTGCGGCGCCTCCGCCGATCTGTTGTTGAGCCAGGCCGACATCGAGGTCCTGGCACTGGCTGCGGGCGGTTATGGGGTGTCTTACAAGCGATTGATCCCGCATTCGCTCTAGCGTCTCCGGTGGCGCGGTGCGGCCTGAATGGTATGTGGGCTCGTGCCCACTCCTGGTGGATTCAGCTCAGGCCGCCAGCCAGCCTTTCGAGGCCGCGGGGGTCGAGCACCGCCAGCGCGCTCTGCGAGACCAGTTCGATCAGCCCCTCGCCGCGCAGCCGGGTCAGAGTACGGCTGACGGTTTCTATCGTAAGGCCGAGGTAGTCGGCGATGTCGCCGCGCGACATCGGCAGGGTGAAGCGGTCGCGTGACGTGCCGCATGGCAGACCCTGAGAGCTTTGCAGCAGCAGGAACGACGCCAGCCGCTCGCGCGCGGTCTTGCGTCCGAGCAGCAGCATCTGCTCCTGCGCTGCCACCAACTCGTTCGCCGCTACTTCCAACAGCCGCTTCTCCATCAGCGGGAAGTCATCCAGCAGCCCGCGGAGCCTGGCTCGCGAGAACCGGCAATAACGCACGGGTTCCATTGCCTCGGCACTGAAGGCGTACACGTCGGAGACGGCAAGGCCCAAGAAGTGCCCGATGCCGACAAACCCGGTGATCTGGCGTCGCCCGTCGGGCAGCAGCTTGAACAGTTTGGCGCTGCCGGCAGTCACATTGAAGAAGCAATCAGCCGACTCGCCTTCCCTGATGAACGTACGCCCTGCCGGCGCCTCGGTCACTACCGCGACGGCGGCGAGGCGTGCGAGATCAGCATCGCCGATAGCGTTGCAGACGCTGAGCGGCCTGGCCACACAGGTAGAACAGGGGTCGGACCCTCCTTGCGGATCGAGAACGACTGAATGCGCGAGCCAACCGGCCATGAAAACCTCTTGACGGGCCATATTGGCACAGGCGTCAAGTTATGCCTACGCGGAATTTACCGCCGCCAGGTTAATCCTACTGCGTCACTCATTCTGCACGACGGCCTTCTGACGGATTTGTCCGCAACAAGGACATCGCGGCAATGCATGCGCCAAAGTTCGCGCGAG
>Ga0210402_10004796_pt1 | contig 12242 bp, 10 predicted proteins | sample IncBWC7MmetaG_FD_161055 | JGI IMG/M metagenome (GOLD analysis project Ga0210402, IMG submission 161055) | Forest soil microbial communities from Barre Woods Harvard Forest LTER site, Petersham, Massachusetts, United States - Inc-BW-C-7-M | ecosystem: Environmental > Terrestrial > Soil >...
CAACGCGGATATTGGCATCGTCGTGGTGGAGAAAGGTTCCGAGGTCGGCGCGCATATCCTCTCGGGTGCGGTGATTGATCCAGCCGGCCTTGACAAACTGATTCCGGACTGGCGCGAGGACGCCGATTGTCCGCTGAAAACCGAGGTCAAGGACGACCGCTTCTACTGGATGAGCGAGGCCGGTGCGATCCGCCTGCCGAATTTCATGATGCCGCCGTTGATGCACAATCATCACTGCTACATCGGCTCGCTCGGCAATGTCTGCCGCTGGCTCGCGCGCAAGGCGGAGGCGCTCGGTGTCGAGATCTATCCGGGCTTTGCCGCCACCGAAGTCCTGTACGACGACAAGGGCGCGGTGCGGGGCATCGCCACCGGCGACATGGGCATTGCCAAGGACGGCTCGCTGAAGGCCTCGTTCACCCGCGGCATGGAGCTCTGCGGCAAGTACACGCTGTTTGCGGAAGGCGCGCGCGGCAGCCTCTCCAAGCAACTCATCGCGAAATTCGGCCTCGACGCGGGCAGCGAGCCGCCGAAATTCGGCATCGGCCTGAAGGAGGTCTGGCAGGTCGATCCAGCGAAGCACCAGAAGGGCCTGATCCAGCATTCGCTGGGCTGGCCGCTGAACAACCAGACCGGCGGCGGCTCCTTTCTCTATCATTACGACGACAATCTCGTCGCGGTCGGCTTCGTCGTGCATCTCAATTACGACGATCCGTATCTTTCGCCGTTTGAGGAATTCCAGCGCTTCAAGACCCACCCGTCGATCCGCGGCGTCTTCGAGGGCGCCAAGCGGCTGGCTTATGGCGCGCGCGCCATCACCGAGGGCGGCTATCAGTCGGTGCCACGCCTGTCGTTCCGCGGCGGCGCGCTGATCGGCTGCGCCGCCGGCTTCGTCAACGTGCCGCGCATCAAGGGCGTGCACAACGCCATGGGCAGCGGCATGCTTGCGGCCGAACATGTCGCAGCCGCGCTCGCCGCCGGCCGCGCCAACGACGAACTGGCGGACTATGAGAACGCCTGGCGTTCGTCGCCGATCGGCAAGGACCTCCATCCGGTACGCAACGCCAAGCCGCTGTTGTCGAAGTTCGGCACCATCCTCGGCGTGGTGCTGGGCGGCTTCGACATGTGGTGCAACACGCTGGGCTTCTCGCTGTTCGGGACCCAGTCGCACAGCAAGCCCGATCGCAAGACGCTGGATCCGGCCAAGGCGCATCGGCCGATTCCCGCGCCAAAGCCGGACGGCAAGCTGACCTTCGACCGCCTCTCGTCGGTCTTCCTGTCCAACACCAATCACGAGGAAGACCAGCCGGTTCATCTCAAGGTCGCCGACATGAACCTGCAAAAGGCATCGGAGCACGATGTCTATGCCGGTCCTTCCAACCGCTATTGCCCCGCCGGCGTCTATGAATGGGTTGAGGAGGCGACCGGGCCGCGGTTCGTCATCAACGCCCAGAACTGCGTCCACTGCAAAACCTGCGACGTCAAGGACCCGAACGGCAATATTACCTGGGTTCCCCCGGAGGGCGGCGGTGGCCCGAACTACGAGGCGATGTAGCGCACGATTGCGTGAGCCGGAGCCGCCCGGATTGGCCCTCGGCCACGAATAGGCCACACTGGCAGGGTTTCAGGCAGCCAGTGGAGCGGATTTAACGTTTGCTCCCCGCGTGCCGCCGTTTTCGGATGCGAACGTCAAATCCAAAGCTCCACTGGCAACAGATAGTTAGCCGATGGTCCTTTGATGCAGACATTCGCAAAAGTGCTTCCCGGAAGGGATGCGAATGCCAGCATCTGACCATTGGCCTGGCGACCCAGGGGTGTGCCGATCGATTCGAGGTCCCAAATCCTTGCGGTTCAGCGCCAAACGCGGCATTGTCGCCGCGCCTCGGTGCCGCCGGCTGGGTTCGCATTCGAGATGATCCTTCTTTCCAACAGCAAGAGCGAACCGTGATGCTTTCCACTCGTTGCAACCGCTGGACCTTCGCTGCCTTCGCGCTCGCCGCCTTGGCGTTCCCCGCCGCGGGCTTCGCGCAAACGCCTGAGCACCCGACCGATAGCGCCGTGCAATATCCCAGCCGAAGCGACCTGAGGTCGCTGACCACTGCCGGCAGCTACCTGGCAGCCCGCCATGCGAGCGTCGAGCGCGATGCGACGTCTGCCGCGGCGTTCTACCGTTCGGCGCTCAGAACCGATCCGAAGAACAACGAGCTTCTGGATCGCGCTTTCATCGCCTCGGTCGCCGACGGCGACATCGATGAGGCCGTCAAGCTTGCCGACCGGATTCTCAGCGTCGACAAGTCCAACCGCGTCGCGCGCCTCGTGGTCGGCGTGCAGGACCTCAAGCAGAAGAAATATGCCGCGGCCCAGATCAACATCAATCAGTCGATCCGCGGGCCGATCACCGATCTCGTGGCGACGCTGTTGTCGAGTTGGGCGGCCTATGGGGCCGGCGACACCAAGGCGGCGGTTGCCAATATCGACAAGCTGGCCGGACCGGACTGGTATCCGATCTTCAAGGATCTGCATGCCGGCATGATTTTGGAGCTGTCGGGCAAGGAGAAGGACGCGGGCAGCCGGTTCGAGCGCGCCTACAAGCTCGATGAATCCATGTTGCGCGTGGCCGAAGGCTATGCGCGCTGGCTGTCGCGCAACAAGGACGACAAATCGGCGGAGGCGATCTACGAAGCGTTCGACAAGAAGCTCGCGCGCCATCCCCTGGTGCTGGAAGGCCTGCGCGACACCAAGGCCGGCAAGAAGATGCCGCCGCTGGTCGATTCCGCGCAAGCCGGTGCAGCCGAAGCGCTCTACGGCATCGGCGCCACGCTGACGCGTCGCGGCGGCGAGGATCTCGCGCTGGTCTATCTGCAGCTGGCGCTCTATCTCCAGCCCAGTCATCCGCTCGCGCTGCTCTCGCTCGCGGATCTCTATGAGTCGGTGAAGAAGCCGCAGATGGCGATCAAGGTTTATGAGCGCGTGCCGTCGAGCTCGCCCTTGAAGCGCAACGCGCAGATCCAGCTTGCCACCGATCTCGACGCCGCCGACCGTTCCGACGAGGCGATCAAGATTCTGAAGGGCGTCATTACCGAGGATCCGAAGGACCTCGAGGCGATCATGGCGCTCGGCAATGTCGAGCGCGGCCGCAAGAAATTTGCCGATTGCGCGCAGACCTATTCGCAGGGCATCGACGTGTTGCCGCCGCCGGCTGCCGCCGACAAGGCGACCGGTGACAAGGACAAGTCAGCCAGCACCAGCATCAATTACGTCTATTACTATTACCGCGGCATCTGCGAGGAACGGTCCAAGCAGTGGCCGAAGGCGGAGGCCGACATGCGCAAGGCGCTCGAGCTCAAGCCCGAGGATCCGCACGTCCTGAACTATCTCGGGTATTCCTGGATCGACCAGGGCACCAATCTCGACGAAGCCATGAAGATGATCAAGCGTGCCGTCGAGCAGCGTCCGGACGACGGCTATATCGTGGATTCGCTCGGCTGGGCCTATTACCGCATCGGCAATTATGAGGACGCGGTGAAGAATCTCGAGCGCGCGGTCGAGTTGAGGGCGGAGGATCCGACCATCAACGACCATTTGGGCGACGCCTATTGGCGGGTCGGCCGGACGCTGGAAGCGAAATTCCAGTGGGCTCACGCGCGCGACCTGAAGCCCGAGGCGGAAGACCTGCCCAAGATCGAGGCGAAGATCGAGAACGGATTGCCGGACGATCCGGCCGCCTCCGCTGCCGCCGCGGCTGAGAAGAAAAAAGACGACGCCAACGGCGGCTAGAAACTTTCTTCCTGGGGTAGGGCTGGGCTTCGGGCGATGCCGACGCAAGCGTTGGTCGAATACGGGCGTGCCAAGGTCAACCTGACGCTTCGGGTGGTCGGGCGCCGTGTCAACGGCTATCACGATCTCGAAAGCGTGGTATCGTTCGCCGATTGCGCGGACCGCCTCACGCTGGTGCCCGGGCCGGAACTGAAGCTCGGCACCACGGGGCCGCTCGCGGACGCTTGCGGTGTTGCCTCCGACAATCTGGTGCTGAAGGCAGCGCGGCTCCTCGCCGAGCGGGTGCCGAATGTCGCGCTTGGCAGTTTCACGCTGGAAAAGGTCTTGCCGGTTGCCGCAGGGATCGGTGGCGGCTCGGCCGACGCTGCCGCCGCGCTGCGCCTGTTGGCGCGGCTGAACGGCCTCATGCTCGACGATGCGCGGATCCGGGAGGTTGCGTTGCAGACCGGCGCCGATGTGCCGGTTTGCCTGTCGTCGCGCGCCTGCGACATGACCGGCGTCGGTGAAACGCTGTTGCCGCTGAGTCTGCCCAAACTGCCCGCGGTGCTGGTCAATCCACGCGTGCCGGTAGCGACGAAGGACGTGTTTGGGGCGCTTGGCCTGCGGCACGGCGAATTGCTGGTCGGTGCAACCGACGTGATCGAGTCGCCGGTATGGCCCGACGAAGGGGCGTCGATCGGCGACTGGATCGAAGCGCTTGCTCAAGTCCCTAACGATCTCGAGCCGCCCGCGTTGCGCATTCAGCCCGCAATCGCGGCGGTGCTGTCGGCGCTACGGGCAGGTCCAGGTGGACTGCTTGCGCGCATGAGCGGATCGGGCGCGACCTGCTTTGCGATCTTTTCCAGCGCGGCCGAGGCGGCAAGCGCAGCGGCGATGATCGCGGCGGATCACCCCGCCTGGTGGGTGCATGCGGGCGAACTGAGCTGAGCCGGGCCATCACAACGAGCGCGTCATGCCCGGCCATGACCGCAGTTCTAGTGCGAGCGCGCCAGGCAGAACGCGACCACCTGCTGCAGCGCGCTCCTCATGGGAGAGGCCTGGAACAGCGCCAGCGCATCGACCGCCATCGCGCCGTAATGCTCGGCGCGGGTCATCGTGTCTTCGAGCGCGCGATGCTTGGTCATCAGCGCGATGGCATGATCGAGGTCGCGATCGTTGATCTCGCCGCGTTCCAGCGCCCTGACCCAGAACGCGCGCTCGGTATCGTTGCCGCGGCGGAACGCCAGCACCACCGGCAGCGTGATCTTGCCCTCGCGGAAATCGTCGCCGATGTTCTTGCCGAGCTTGGCCGACTTGCCGCCATAGTCCAGCGCATCGTCAACCAGCTGGAAGGCAACCCCGAGATTCAGACCGAATGACTGGCACGCGGTCTGCTCGGCTTTCGGGCGATCGGCGATGACCGGCCCGACCTCACAGGACGCTGCGAACAGCTCCGCGGTCTTGCCCCGGATCACGGCAAGGTATTCGTCCTCGGTGGTTGCCGTGTTCTTGGCCGCGGCGAGTTGCATCACCTCGCCTTGGGCGATAACGGCCGCCGCACGAGACAGAATGTCGAGGGCACGCAGCGAGCCGACCTCGACCATCATGCAAAAAGCCTGGCCGAGCAGGAAGTCGCCGACCAGCACGCTCGCCTCGTTGCCCCAGAGCATGCGCGCCGACAGCTTGCCGCGCCTGAGCTCGCTTTCGTCGACCACGTCGTCATGCAGAAGCGTCGCGGTATGCATGAACTCGACCGCGGCGGCGAGCTTGACATGACCATCGCCGGGATAGCCGGCAAGCTGGGCCATCGCCAGCGTTAGCATCGGGCGCAGGCGTTTTCCCCCGGAGGAAATCAAATGGTTGGCGACCTCCGGGATCATCGTGACGTCCGAGCCGGTCCGCGACAGAATCGTCGAGTTGACGCGCTCCATGTCGGAGGCCACAAGCGCCATCAGCGCATCGATCGACGCGCCCGAAGGGCTCTCGAAAGGTACAATAACCGCCACGCCGGTCTCCACATTTGCTATGCTGACAGAGACAATAGAAACTGCCGCGCGTTGCGGCAAGGGCAGGTAGCTATTGACACTTGCGCACAATGGTCGCGCCGCCTTCAGACGAGGAGTCTTGAGTCTTGCGGGAATTGGTTCGGACCAACGATATCGTGCTGGTTTCGGCTGTTGGCGCGCTGCTCGATGGCGCCAATATTCACCACCTCGTGCTCGATCAGAACATGAGCGTGATCGAAGGCTCGCTGGGCATTCTGCCGCGGCGAATCCTGGTCCATGAGGAGGACAACCGTGCTGCGCGACAGCTCCTCGCCGATGCAGGCCTGTCCCATGAACTGCGCCCCGACGAATAGCTCCGTCATCGACGACGCCGACCTCACCGAGGATGCGTTTCTCGGCGGGCGGCTGCTGTTGCGTCAGCCGCGCTCCGGCCACCGTGCGGGTCACGACGCCGTGCTGCTCGCCGCCGCGACTGCGGCACGCGAGGGCAATCGCGTGGTGGATTTCGGCGCGGGCGTCGGTGCGGCGGGCCTTGCCGTTGCAAGCAGGGTCGCGGGCGTGGATCTGCTGCTGGTCGAGATCGATCCTCGGCTGGCGCGGCTCGCGCGCGACAACGCGGCCGCCAACAGCATCAAGGCCGAAGTCGCAGCGCTCGATGTCACATCGTCAGCGGAAACCTTTGCCGCCGCGGGGCTTCTTGCCGACAGCGTCGACGTGGTGCTGATGAATCCACCATTCAACGATGCCCATCGTCATCGCGCCTCACCTGACGAGGCGCGAGCCGCGGCCCATGTTGCGGGCCCTGCGACGCTCGAAGGCTGGGTTCAGGCGGCGCGGCGGGTGCTGAAATCGGGTGGCGCGCTCACCTTGATCTGGCGCGCCGACGGCATCGCCGATGTCCTGGCGGTGCTGGCGCGTGGCTTTGGCAGCCTGCAGATCCTGCCGGTCCACGGCGAGGCGGCAAAACCGGCCATTCGTGTCCTGCTTCGCGCAATCAAGGGAGGACGCGCCCCCGCGCGTCTCTACCGCGGGTTGGTGCTTAATAATGAGTCAACTCTGCCTAAAAATCAGCTCGACGAGATCATGGCGGGGGAGGGTCTATTGCCGCTGGCAATGCCATGAAACTTCAACCGACTCCAAGCGTCATTGCGGTTGGGTCTCGGAAGGTTGTTCGGGCGTCGAAGTGAAGCGAATGACCGTCAACAGGGTACCGATCAGCAGCATCAGCAGGTAGATTTTCATGTTTTTCTCCGCTGTCCTGTCGCAGCCTTGGCAATTCCTCAACGGCACAAATACAAGAACCGTTCCAAGCGATTGGATGGCAGATGCGTGGAACAAAATGGTTAATTTGAGGTAACCGAATGACCGAGCATACGAGTGAACGCGTTGGATGGCCGAGCCTGATCGACAGGGTCACGGAATGGCTGCCGGCGCGGATGCGGCGCGGCGCCGTGATTGTTCCGGTCGTGCGGCTCTCCGGCATGATCGGGTCGGTGACGCCGCTGCGTCAGGGCATGAGTTTGGCCGGGCTTGCCCGCACGCTGGAACGCGCATTCTCCGTGAAACATGCCAGGGCGGTTGCGCTCGTCATCAATTCGCCCGGCGGCTCGCCGGTGCAATCGCGCCAGATTTACTTGCGGATCCGGCAGCTCGCGTCGGAAAAGAAGTTGCCGGTGCTGGCGTTCGTCGAGGACGTCGCCGCCTCAGGCGGCTACATGATCGCCTGTGCGGGCGACGAGATTTTTTGCGACCCGTCCTCGATCCTGGGCTCGATCGGCGTGGTCGGCGGTTCCTTTGGCATGCAGGACCTGATCAGGAAGATCGGCGTCGAGCGACGGCTCTACACCGCGGGCGAGCACAAGGCGATGCTCGACCCGTTCCTTCCCGAAAACCCCGACGATGTCGCCCGCCTCAAGGCGATCCAGCGCGAGATCCACGCCATCTTCATCGCGCTGGTCAAGGACAGCCGGCGAGAGCGGCTGAAGGGCGCCGACGATATGCTCTTCACCGGCGAATATTGGGCAGGGAAGACTGCGGTGTCGCTTGGCCTTGCGGATGCGATCGGCGATCTTCGCTCGACCCTGCGAGGTCGTTATGGCGAAAAAGTGCTGACGCCTTTGATTGCGCCTGCGAGCGGAATGTTGTCGGGCCTGTTCGGCCGCAGATCACCTGGCGCAGGCGCACTCGCCGCGATGGAGGCCGCGAGCAGCTGGCCTGACGAGATGATTTCGGCGCTGGAAAGCCGGGCGATCTGGGCCCGCTTCGGCTTTTGAATGAATCTATCACCCGCGTTATTTCGTCTCAATCATTTGCGTTGCGACGTCGGCTGGGCTGCGCGAAAATAGCAAACAGGGGAGCCTGAGGTGTTGTACAAGGATCGACCGATGCCGCCGCTGATCGCATTTGCTGGCGCCTTGGGCGGGCTTGCCCTGCTGCGGTGGGGCTTCAGGGCCGCCGTCAGGATCAACAGGGAACTGGAAGAAATCCGCTCGGCGCGGGTCGCCGAGGCCGCCCATGCCAACGAAATCAAGACCCTGCGGCGCGATCCGGCGACCGGCGCCTATCGCCCGGGCTAGCCGAGGGAGCCCGCCGGAGGCGGGCGTCACCAAGGATGGGCCTCATGGTCGAGACGGCGCGATGCGCATCCTCACCGTGAGGGATTGCCCCCGTCGCCTTGATTCCTGATCGCGTCGTCGATACGGTCCCGCGCGTTTTTGAACCCGCGAGAGCCCTTTTCACGATGGATTCGCTGCCTTCGCACATGCGCCCGGAACGCTCGTTCCAGGGCTTCATCCTGGCCCTGCAGCGGTTCTGGGCCGAACAGGGTTGCGTGATCCTGCAGCCCTACGACATGGAAATGGGGGCCGGCACGTTCCACCCTGCAACCACGCTGCGTGCGCTCGGGCCGAAGCCCTGGAATGCCGCCTATGTGCAGCCGTCGCGCCGTCCCAAGGATGGCCGCTACGGCGAGAATCCGAACCGGATGCAGTACTATTATCAGTTCCAGGTCATCATGAAGCCGTCGCCGCCGAACCTTCAGGACCTGTACCTGAAGTCGCTCGCCGCGATCGGCATCGATTCCAGCCTGCACGACATCCGCTTCGTCGAAGACGATTGGGAGAGCCCGACGCTGGGCGCCTGGGGGTTAGGCTGGGAATGCTGGTGCGACGGCATGGAGGTGTCGCAGTTTACCTATTTTCAGCAGGTCGCGGGCGTCGAATGCGCGCCGGTTGCGGGCGAGCTCACCTACGGGCTCGAGCGGCTTGCGATGTATGTGCAGGGCGTTGACCGCGTCTACGACCTCAATTTCAACGGCCGCGATGGCGCTGACAAGGTGACCTATGGCGACGTGTTCCTGCAGGCCGAGCAGGAATATTCCCGACATAATTTCGAATACGCCGACACCACCATGCTGTTCGAACAATTCCGGATGGCGGAGGAGGCGTGCAAGAAATATCTCGCCGCCGGATGGAAGCAGGGCGGCAACCGTCGGGAACATCTGATGGCGCTGCCGGCCTATGACCAGTGCATCAAGGCAAGCCACGTCTTCAACCTGCTCGACGCGCGCGGCGTGATCTCGGTGACCGAGCGGCAAAGCTACATTTTGCGCGTGCGCGAGCTTGCCAAAGCCTGTGGCGAGGCCTGGGTGCATACCGAAGCCGGTGGTGCGAGTTGAGTGTCGCACTGCCTATAGGTGAAATTTTCTCGATGGCGGCGGTGCCTCAGCTCCCCTCCCCGCAAGGGGGAGGGGAGCTGCGGCAGCGCAAGCCGCGTCGTCTTCGCAAAGAGCGCCATTGATGCCCGATCTCCTTCTCGAACTGTTTTCCGAAGAAATCCCCGCGCGCATGCAGGCGAAGGCGGCGGACGACCTGCGCCGCATGGTCACCGACAAGCTCGTCGCGGAAGGCCTCGTCTATGAAGGCGCGAAAGCGTTCGCGACCCCACGGCGGCTGGCACTGACCGTGCATGGTCTGCCGGCACGGCAGCCCGATCTGAAGGAAGAGCGCAGGGGACCGCGCGTCGGCGGGCCCGATGCGGCGATCCAGGGTTTTTTGAAGGCCACAGGCCTTGCCTCGCTCGCCGAGGCCACGATCCAGCGCGACCCGAAGAAGGGCGACTTCTACGTCGCGCTGATGGAAAAGAAGGGCCGCGCCACATCAGACGTGCTCGCCGAAATCCTGCCCGTGATCGTGAGAACTTTTCCGTGGCCGAAATCGATGCGCTGGGGTGCGCGCTCGGCCAAATTGGGTTCGCTCACCTGGGTGCGGCCGTTACATCAGATCATCGCCACCTTCGGACTAGAGACCGAAGAGCCCGATGTGGTGAAGTTTTCCGTCGACGGCATCGAGGCCGGGCAGATCACGTTCGGCCATCGCTTCATGGCGCCGCGGCCGATTTCGGTCCGCCGCTTCGAGGATTACGAAGCAAAGCTCCTCGATGCAAAGGTCGTGCTCGATCCGCAGCGCCGCAAGGACACGATCCTGACCGACGCCAGGCAGCTTGCGTTCGCGCAGGGCTTTGAGCTCGTCGAGGACCAGGGGCTCTTGGATGAGGTCGCGGGCCTTGTCGAATGGCCGGTCGTGCTGATGGGATCGTTCGATGCTGAATTCCTGTCGATCCCGTCCGAGGTGATCCGCGCCACCATCCGCAACAATCAGAAATGCTTTGTGGTCTCCGATCCGAAGACGGGCAAGCTCGCCAATCGGTTTATCCTCGTTGCCAACATCGAGGCCAGCGACGGCGGCAAGACGATTGTGGCGGGCAACGAGCGGGTGATCCGGGCGCGGCTTTCGGATGCAAAGTTCTTCTACGAGACGGACCTGAAGTCCCGGCTCGAGGACCGCCTGCCGAAGTTCGACCAGATCGTCTTTCACGAGAAGCTCGGCACGCAGGCCGAACGCATCGCCCGCATCGAGCGGCTTGCCGCCGAGATTGCGCCGCTCGTTGGCGCTGATGTCGAGAAGGCCAAGCGCGCCGCCAAGCTCGCAAAAGCTGACCTGCTGACGGAAGTGGTCGGCGAATTTCCCGAGCTGCAGGGCCTGATGGGCAAATACTACGCGCTGGCGCAGCGCGAGGACGCGTCGGTCGCAGCCGCCTCCGAGGAGCACTACAGGCCGCAAGGGCCGAACGATCGCGTGCCGACCGATCCGGTCAGCGTGGCTGTCGCGCTCGCCGACAAGATCGATACGCTGGTCGGCTTCTGGGCGATTGACGAAAAGCCGACGGGGAGCAAGGACCCGTATGCGCTGCGAAGGGCGGCGTTAGGAGTGATCAGAATCATACTGGAGAATGGCCTGCGACTTCGTCTTGCCGATCTCTTTGGTCCGTGGTTTTGGGAACAGGCGACGGAAAAGCGCGCGCGCGAAGTACGGAGTGAACGACAGCAGCCAGAAAGCGGTGAGGGTCCTCGGTTCACCAAATTCGTGGTGCGCTCGGACATGCAGGCCTTTGGCAGGCGCAGTGTACCTGCTGCCGTTGTTGACCTGATCTCCTTCTTCGCCGATCGATTGAAGGTCCAACTCCGCGAGCAAGGCGCGCGGCACGATCTCGTTGACGCCGTCTTTGCGACGTCGCCCTCACCTTGGTGGAGAGCGGACGCGGCGCATAGTGCTGGAAGACTTGATCTCATGGATGCAGCGGGCACCGAGGCAGCACTTGACAGCCAGCCTCCGCCAGAAGCGGAGATGCAGGACGATCTGTTGATGATCGTGCGCCGCGTCGAGGCGCTCGGACAATTTCTCGACACCGATGACGGCAAGAATCTCCTTGCTGGCACCAAGCGCGCGAGCAACATTCTCGCAATCGAAGAGAAGAAGGACAAGCGGGCGTTTGACGGCGCGCCCGATGCCGCGCTTTATGCCCTTCCTGAAGAGAAGGCGCTCGCGGGGGCGATCGATCAGGTGAAGGCCGAAGCTTCAGGCGCCGTGGCGAAGGAAGACTTCGCCTCCGCCATGAGCGCGATGGCAAAACTGCGCCCCGCGGTCGATGCGTTCTTCGACAAGGTGAAGGTCAACGACGACGATCCAAAAATCCGCGAGAACCGCTTGAAGCTGCTGAACGAGATCCGCAGCGCGACGCGCGCGGTCGCGGATTTTTCCAAGATCGAAGGTTGATCCCGCCGGCAAAAAAGAAAAAGCCCTGCCCGGAGGGGGAATCCCGGACAGGGCCTTCACGCCCGACCGCCTGGGCGGGGGAGGCCGACGGCCGAGCGATCACGCTATTCGACCACCTGCACGATGCGCCGCGTGCGAGGTTCCACCAGCACGGTCTCGCCATTGACGACCGTGTAGCGATAAGGTGTCACGCCAAACGTTTGCGGCACGTCGTAATAGGTCACGCCGGTCTCGGGGAGAATGCCGCCGACGATCACGTGTTCCGGTATCGTGTAGTTGGGAACGCGCTCGCGGATCACATATTCGCGAAACGCCGGCCGCTGGTCGACAGTGATGCCGGCAGAGTCATCGACGATGACGGCCGGTC
>Ga0210402_10004797_pt1 | contig 12241 bp, 11 predicted proteins | sample IncBWC7MmetaG_FD_161055 | JGI IMG/M metagenome (GOLD analysis project Ga0210402, IMG submission 161055) | Forest soil microbial communities from Barre Woods Harvard Forest LTER site, Petersham, Massachusetts, United States - Inc-BW-C-7-M | ecosystem: Environmental > Terrestrial > Soil >...
AATTTGCGGCCTACCATATACGCAAAGGGGCGCATCAGCGCCACCGCTGCCATTCCGGCGCGGCGTCCCCAGCGTTCGGCAAAACTCTGCGCATGCCAGGTAAAGAAACCAACCTGGCGCAAAGCGCTCAGCTCCAGCAATGAGCCTTCAACGCGCCAATAGACTGGCGCAGCTGCGCCGGTGGGCGGCAGAGTCTTCTCTGATTGGGAGACGAAATTCGGCATTCCTGGCCTGGGCCTATACGCGCAAAACTAGCGCTGCAAGACACTCCGAACAGTTTGGCTACTGCTTATTCGCACCTAATCTAGGTCTGGAACATTGGGACGACTGACTGCTCCGCCGATACGCGGTTGCCCGGTTAAAAAGCCTTCGACGGCACCGCACCGCAGTCCTTCCGGGAGCGGCCCCCTTTGCAGTCCATGGGAAAAATATCATTCCAGGCGGGTTATCGCAAGGCGCGCCGGGGAATTTCAGGCAGGTGGAATGGTGCGGGCGGCTCGCGCCGCAATGGAGTGTGGCCGTTCGCCGGAGCGAGTGGTTAACCCAATTGCCGCAACAAGCAGGAACGCCACGACCAGGCTCGCAAGAATCTCACCCAATGGTGCCGGAGAGCGCATCGAGTGGGCAAGGTCGCGGGCGAGATCATGAGGAAGGGCGGAAGCGATTAACGCGCCTAAATAAAGCGGGGCGAGCAGAATCAACAAGAACTTCGTTCCGAAGAAGGGATAGCGCATGCGAAACACAAGCCAAAGCGCCGCCTGGGGGAGCACGGCCAGCAAACTCAGGAGCGCAAGCCGATCGACAAAATCCGCGCCACCAATCCTGCGCAGGATGCGATACAAGCCGAAACAAATCAGGCCCAGGGCAATGAGAAGCCCGGAAATCGCTGGCGGCGTCACGCGACCCGTCCAAAAGAGCTGATTCAAAAACGGCAAGAGCGCCGATTGGCCCAGAACTACGATCGCCAGCCCTCCGGTCAAGAATCGATCGCCGCGCAGATACCAGATAGTGAAAGAAAAAAGCAGCGCAAAGAGCAATGACTCAATGCCAGCCGGTAGCGAATCGGATTTCCCCGCGACCGCCGTCGCTTGGAGATAGGAGATATCCACGACAGTGATCGGTAGCCGGAGGAATAAGGCTCGCAACGAAGCAGGAAGGAAAAACAGAATGAACTGTGCGGTCCAATAGAGTGGATAAATGGACGCAAGCCCAAGCAAAAAGAGACGAATCCAGCGCATCCCGGGGGACCTCGGAAGCCCAGGATTCTCTACTCCAAAACGAGCTTTTGCAAGCGGAATAAAGGCGCCTAGACGCCCCAACCGTAACGCTCTGCGTGCTCCAAGGTTCGCTGCATTTCAACGTGCAGAACTTCCATAAACCCTGTGGCTCCAACGTTTTTCGAGCCTGGAACAGCCAGGTCCGGCGTGCGGAAACCAGCCTGAAGCACGCGCACGACGGACTGTTCGATCCAGTCCGCTTCGAGAGAAAGTCCGAAGGCGTCTCGGAGCATCATGGTCGCGCTCAAAATGGAGCCGATTGGGTTGGCCGAATCGGTTCCCGCCAAGCTGGGCGCGGAGCCATGAATTGGCTCGAAGAGCGGCGCGGTGGTGCCGAAACTTGCTGAGGGAATCAGGCCGATCGAGCCTACAAGGGCTGCTGCCGCATCACTCAAAATATCGCCAAACATGTTGCTCGTCAGCATCACGTCGAATTGCGAGGGCTTTAGCGTAAGTTGCATCGCCGCGTTGTCCACATACATATGCTCGAGTTTGACGGACGGATATGTGGCATTCATCGCGGTAACAGTGCGGCGCCAAAGCTGGGAGCTGGCTAGGACGTTTGCTTTGTCCACGGAGCACAGCCGGCGCGAACGATTTTCAGCACGCGTATACGCGAACTTTGCAATTCGCTCCACTTCCTCTGCTGAGTACGATTCCGTGTCCCACGCACGCTCCTTTCCATCTTCGGTCGTGCTGCCGCGCTCGCCGAAATAAATTCCGCCAGCGAGTTCGCGAACAATTTCAATGTCCAGGTCGCCGAGACGTTCTGGCTTGAGCGGAGACATTCCGCGCAACGGCTCTAGCAACTTCACGGGCCGCACGTTGACGTAAAGACCCATGCCTTGTCGCAGGGCAAGCAGTCCGCTTTCGGGGCGTTTCCCCACGGGAAGCGAATCCCACTTCGGGCCGCCCACCGCTCCCAGAAAAACCGCGTCAGCTTTCTTGCAAGCATCGAGCGTCGCATTGGGCAGAGGCGTCGCCGTTACGTCAATTGCCGCTCCGCCGACCGGCCGCTCTTCAAAATCAAATTGATGATGGAATTCGTGCGCGCACTCACGGAGAACAGTAGCCGCCGCCCGCGTCACCTCTGGACCGATGCCGTCACCCGGCAGCAGTACGATGTTCTTCTTCATGGATTCCCTGAATTGCCCCGAGAAAAATCGTGGAAAGAACGCTTACGCCGCGGATGTCGCTTCTGCCGCAAGCGGGCCCGCGCCTCTGCGCATTACTTCGTGCGCGATGGCCACGATGTTCTTCATGCTCACCGTTTTCGATTGATCGGCCAGCACTGTCACGCGCCGATATACTTCGGCAAGCTCCGCGTCGGTAGCATCGTATCCCAAATCTTTCAGCGTGGTCCGCAACGCATTGCGGCCAGAATGCTTTCCCAACACCAATGAACGCGAAGGGACCCCAACACTTTCCGGTGAAATGATTTCGTAAGTTAGGGGATTCTTAATGATTCCATCCTGGTGAATTCCGGCTTCGTGAGCGAAAGCGTTTGCCCCGACGACTGCCTTGTTCGGCGCCACTTGCGCTCCAGTAATTTCAGTAAGCAATCGGCTTGCGGGAAAAAGCTGGTTGAGCTGAATATTCGTCTGCGTGCCAAAACTTTCCTTGCGCACGGCAAGCGCCACGGCGATTTCTTCAAGTGAGGCATTTCCTGCGCGTTCTCCGATACCGTTAATCGTGCATTCAATTTGCCGCACGCCGGCGCGAACCGCGGCAAGTGAATTTGCCACAGCGAGACCAAGATCGTCATGGCAGTGCGCGCTCAAGATCACATTCGGATCATCACCAAGATACTCACGAACGCGGCGGAACATCTCGGCGTACTCTTCAGGAACCGCGTAACCGACCGTGTCCGGAAGATTCAAAATCGTTGCGCCCGCTTCCACGGCGGTTTTGCAAACCTGGCAGAGATAATCAATGTCGGTGCGTCCCGCATCTTCGGCGGAAAACTCCACTTCGCCCACATGTTGGCGGCCATAGCGAATCATGGAACCAATCGCTTCGAGCGCCTGCTCGCGCGTCATGTTCAATTTCGCTTGGAGGTGAAGATCGGAGGTGGCGAGGAAAATGTGCAGCCGGGAAGCTGCGGCGGGTTTCAGCGCTTCGATGGCGGCGTCAATATCGTGTTTCTTGGCGCGAGCGAGCGCGGCAATCGGCACGGTACGAACTTCTTTCGCCACTGCTTGCACCGCTTCGAGGTCGCCCTTGGAGGAAATCGGAAAACCTGCCTCGATAACGTCCACGTTCAAGGCGGCAAGCTGCTTCGCCATACGGATTTTTTCATCCGTATTCATGGAGAAGCCGGGCGACTGTTCGCCATCGCGCAGAGTCGTATCAAAGATGCGCACAACGTCCATGGAGTCTCCCTTAACCTAAGTAACGCAGATACGGTACCCTGCGGTCAAATTTATCTTTGTTCTGCATTTGATAATCCTGTCTTATAATGCTTCCAGCACATTCCATGGACCTGAGTGAACTCCAAGTCTTCCTTACCGTCGCCCGAGAAGGCAGCTTTTCCCGGGCAGCCGAGCGGCTCTACCGCACGCAACCCGCGGTCAGCCTGGCGATTCGCAAGCTCGAAGATGACCTTGGGCAAAAGCTTTTTGTGCGCGGCGCGCGGCCGGTGCGGCTCACGGATGCTGGAACTCTGCTGAAGGACTACGCTGAGCGGCTCATTAATCTGCGCGATGAGGTAAAAAAAGGCCTCAGCGAACTAGAAGGCTTGCAGCGCGGCGAGCTTTCGCTTGGCGTGAACGAAAGCTCCATTCACGCGCTCATGCCTGCGATTGCCAAGTTTCGGGAGTTGCATCCCGGCGTTCAGATTCGAGTACACCGCATGTTTTCCCGCGATATACCTCATGAGGTGCTGAACTACCGGCTGGACCTAGGCGCTATTTCCTATGTGCCTCGCGATCCTCAATTGCAAGCTACGGAAATTCTCAAAGATGAACTGACGCTAGTCGTTCCGCCAAAGCATGCGCTGGCGAAGCGCCGCGAAGTGGACGTTTCGGACCTGGGAGGCGAATCGTTCATCGCGCACATCGTGGAATCACCATTTCGCCGCCGTGTGATCGAACTATTCGCGCGCAACCGTACCGTGCTCAACATGCCTACGGAAATGCCGACGATCGAGAGCATCAAGCGGTTCGTGCAGATGGGCATGGGTGTAGCCATCGTGCCGCGCATGTGTGTTGCATGGGAAATCGACCACGGTTGGATGAAAGAAGTGAAAGTGCGGCAGCTGAACCTGCCGCGACACGTATACCTGGTTTCGCGCCGAGGCGCGCGCCTGCCCTATGCAGCAGCCGAACTAGTTAAGATTTTGAAGGAAACCCAGCCTTAATTTGCCTGCTGCTCTGCTTCCGTAACGGAAGCAAATATTGGCAGCAGTTTTACCAGCCCGGAAACCTGCATGACTGCTGTCCCCTGCCCCGTCAAGCCGGCGAGAGCAAACTTCTGGCCCTGGTTGCGTCGGTGCACGAACAACTGTACCAACGCGCCAACGCCCGCGGAATCGAGGAACGAAACTCCACTCATATCAAGGACGAGGCTCGGGGAGGGTTGCGGCCTCATGGTTTGCAGGAATTCACTGACTGTTTCGAGGACAAGCTTCCCCTCAAGCTTTGCGATGGAGGGCGTGCCGTTGCTGCTTTCTTTGATCTGAACATTCAATTTGACTGGTTCCATAAGCACGGGAGAATAGAACGCCTTGTGTTAAAGCCAAATGAACGCCAGGTAAACGCTATATTGCAGGCATGTCCCAAATTGGAACAGCAGCTCGCTGGATTTAACCTATTCATTATATTTGTTCTCTCGATAACTTTTGTTGACGGCCGTTCTTCGGCGTTCTAAAGTACTCGTGTTGTAGGTTCCCTCTCAGGTTCGAAAAAACGCGGCGTTTGCATCGGCCGGGAAAGACCGCAGGCCATGGTTCGCGCATTGGTCCGTCTTGGGATTTGGGCAGCACATTTCCGCGCGCTCGGCGGAGCGATCGTTTTCTTCGCCACAACTGCTCTCTGCTTCGGTCAGGCGGCGACTCAACAATACATTTACGCGAACACATCCGCTCCACCTGCGACTACTTCAACGCTCTCCGAGTACGCAAAAAATGGGCAGACCGGCGCACTTTCTCCAGCCCCCGGCTCACCGATTCCGGACCGTTTCGAAGGGGGGCAGCTTGCCGTTGACGCACTCGGCCGGCTCCTTTTCGTCCTAAACCAAACAACAAATAGCATTTCGATGTACCAGATCAATTCTTCGACCGGAGTGCTCACGGAAGTCCCAAATTCTCCGTTCAGCGCCGGTGCGACGATCAATCCCAATCAAGCGCCCTCCCAACCCGTATCCTTGGCCACCGAAAAATCCGGCAAATATCTCTATGTGGGCTACAGAGGCGGAAATGTTTCGAGCTTCAGCGCCATCACACCGTTCAATATTGATGCAGCCAATTTCCGCCTGACGTTGACGGGCCAACTGAGTTTCGATGTCTCTTTCAATCCGCTGCAAATGTTCAGCGACCCGCGCGGGCTATTCCTCTACGTGGTGAATGGCCCAAATCCTTTTACCGGCGCGCAGAACGGTGGCGCGACGGTTTATTCGATCGCCGAAACGAACGGTACGCTGACGATGAACGGCTCGGCTGGCAGCGGATCCCAGGGCCGCTGCATGGCAAGCGATCCTCGGGGACGCTTTTTTTACAGCGGGGGCGGTGAATTCGAGGGATCCTTATACTGGGGAACGATTTCTCCCCTGGATGGTACCAGCGACCCTGATCAGAATTTTCTCCAGCTCGGTGAAAACAACTACCCGTTTGCCATGATTGTGGACAGCTCCGGAAAATTTCTCTATGTGCAGCAATCTTCCGGCCTCGTCATCTATTCGATTGACCAAACCACGGGCCAACCCACGGTGCTCACCTCTCCTCTTGCGTCACCCATATTTCAATTGGGAGGCGTAGTGGCCGATCCGGCGGGTCCGTATATATTTTCGGGTTTTCCAAATGGAATTCACGCCTATCAGGTGAATTCGCAAAACGGATTACTCACGGAAATTTCTGGCTCGCCATTTCCCGCGAACGGAGCGGCGAGCAACATCGCGATCTCGGGAACTTCTGTCCAGGCGATCAGTGGACCAAGCGCCACATTTGATCGGACGAGTTTGAATTTTGGCGGGGTCACGCAGGGCCAGCCGGTAACGCTCCTCACTCATCTTGTGAACAATGGGGACCAGACGCTATCGATCAACCTGGGCACGGTTGCCATCCAAGGGACGAATGCCAGCGACTTTTCACAAACTACAACTTGTCTTGCGACGCTTTCGCCAAACGCCAGTTGCTCGTTTTCCGCCACATTTAACCCCACAACAACCACCGTCGAATCGGCCACTCTTCAGATCAGTGACAATGCACCAAGCAGCCCCCAGAATATTTCTCTAACCGGAACGGGCGTGGCGCCGTCGCCTTCTCTCGCCTTCGTGCCAACGGGTCTCACTTTCAATCCGATCGCGCAGGGTTCGACAGAAGGGCCACAGTCTTTTCAAGTCACCAACATCGGCTCCGCGGTGTTGCACATTTCGAATGTGGCGCTGGGCGGAACAAATCCGGGAGATTTTTCGCAAACAAACAATTGCATTGGCGTTGTAATTGCCGTCAACGCGGGTTGCACCATTGATGTCACTTTCACGCCTCTCGCCACGGGCGGCCGTTCTGCCTCGATTACGCTCACCGACGATGCGCCCACCACAACGCAAACCCTTTTTGTGACGGGTAGCGGCGCTGTCGCGTTTCAACTCAACCCCGCGCTGCAGTCAACAACAACTGCTTCCGTCAGCGCTGGGCAGACGGCGCAGTATGCGCTGCAACTCAATCCCGGCACTGGATTCACAGGAAATGTTTCTCTTTCCTGCACGGGAGCCCCGCTCGCCGCCAAATGTAGCGTATCCAGCGGGACGCTTAACGTCGCGTCGTCGAACGCTGTGCCCTTCTCTGTAAGCATCTCGACTACGGGAAGTACTTCGGCTCTCGTACCCACGAGCAAAACTCTCCGCGCTGGCTGGTCCAAAAATCCCCAGACAATCATCGCCGTCTTTGTTCTTTTGCTTTTGTGGATTCCAAAACGCAAGGCATTACTGCCTGCGCGATTCATTGCTGTCTATGCGACCTTGATTGCCATTGTGTTTGTTGCAGGAATCTCCGGCTGTGGAGGAGGCAACAATGTGATTACACCACCCCCGCAATTTGTTTCTACACCGAAGGGGATGTACACCATTACCGTGAGCGCGACCGCAGGCAGCCTGCCATCGCAAACGATTTCGCTAACGCTCACTGTGAACTGAAACTATTTCCCGTAGCTGATACGGTAAATGATGCCTTCGCTTCCAGAGCTGTCATCGGCCACGACCAGTGAGCCGTCCGGCAAAACAGCCACGCCAACTGGGCGCCCATACACAAGACCTTTGCTTGGATCGGGCACAAAGCCTGTCAAGAACGGCACTGGATCCTCCGAAGCTTTGCCGTCTTTGAACCCGATGAACACAACTTGGTAGCCTGAGCGCTTCTCGCGATTCCAAGAGCCGTGCTCCGCAAGGAATGCGCCGCCGCGGTAGCTTTCCGGGAATTGTTTCCCCGTGTAGAACGCAAACTGCAATGGAGCTACATGAGCGCCCACCAGCACATCGGGCACAATTGCGCGAGCCACCATATTCGGTTTTTCTTGTTTGACGCGGGGATCCACGTTTGAACCGATATAGCTGTACGGCCAGCCATAGAAGCCGCTGTCCTGCACAGACGTGAAATAATCCGGCGGCAGATCATCACCCAATTCATCGCGCTCATTTACAGAAGTCCAGATTTGTCCGGTTTTCGGATTCAATGCCAGGCCAACCGGATTTCGCAGGCCAGTCGCGTACTGCCGCGCGTTTTTTCCGTCCAAATCACAAATCGTAATTGCCGCGCGAATCGGCGGCTCACCTGTGCTGATGTTGCTGTCGGAACCGACGCCAATCAACAAATGTTTTCCGTCAGCCGAAATCACCAGGGAACGCGTGGTGTGACCGCCGGCTGGCAGCTCGAGCAGCTTTTCTTCCTCTCCGGTTCTCTTGGACGTTTTCGGATCGTAGTGATAGCGGACCACCTCGGTCATATTCCCGATGTAAACGTAGTCTTCGTGAAACGCGATTCCAAACGGGTAGCGCAGGCCGCTCGCGAACGTCTCTCGTTCCTGCGCGCTGCCGACTTGTTTCGGATCGCGCAGAATTTCCACCCTTCCGGCTCCCGATTCCGCCACGAAGAGGTCGCCGTTTGGAGCGACGAACATCCACCGCGGCGTCTTGAAATTTTCCGCATAAACATTTACGTGAAAACCGCTCGGGACCGACGGCAAGAATCCCCCCGGCCTCTTGACTTCCTGCGGAGCGTTTCCGGCAGATTGCGTAGAGAACGGCTTGGGCAAGTCCGGTTTTTTCCCGTGGGTTACCTGTGCAAACACAAGCACAGGGAAAGCTGATCCCATCGCTCCAACTAGGGTCATCGTTCGAACCAATTTGATCATTCGCTTCTCTCCTGGTTGACTCAGTTTCATCACTGGGATGCCGCAGCTAAGTACTGCGTTTCGAGGGCATCACGTGAAGCCCAATCCGCCACCCAACTGCCGGCCATAACCAATATCCCCGCCGGCCCATCCAAGATGATAGTTTTGACGTACTTGTTGAGTGTAGGTCGTTGGAGTGCGCTCAAACAAATCATGGAACTCTCCACCAAACCACCAGTTCTCGGACGCACATTGGTCATTGTGGCTCTTTTTTCATTTGTGGCGTGGTCTGCCGTTCGAGCCATCTCTTCGCCGCCGAGTCTACCTTTAACGACTCTTCCTGCTCCGGATGTAGATGCTCCCCTCGCGGCGAAACCGTCCAAAGCGGTGGCCGTCTTTGCCGGGGGATGTTTCTGGGGCACGCAAGCCGTTTACGAACACGTGATTGGCGTGGAAAAGGCCACGGCGGGCTATTGCGGCGGGACGGTCGAACATCCTTATTACGAACTCGTTTGCACGGGCTCGACCGGCCATGCGGAGAGTGTGCATGTTGTTTACGATCCCTCGCGTATCACGTATGGGCAACTTCTGATGATTTTCTTCGGCGTGGTGCACGATCCGACGCAAAAGAATCATCAGGGACCGGACTACGGCACACAATACCGCTCTGCAATTTTCTACACGACGGACGAGCAGAAAAAAATTGCGGAAGCGTATATCGCCCAAATCAACGCCGCGAAAGTGTACAAGCATTCCATCGCCACCGAGGTCACGAAGTACTCCACCTTCTATGACGCGGAAGACTACCATCAGGACTACCTGGTCAAGCATCCCGATGACGGCTACATCCGCGCAATGGACATGCCGAAACTTGAATTGCTGAAGCGGGAATTCCCGCAGCTTTATCGCTGACCTGGCTCGCCGGCTTATCCTTGTACTCGTAACCCTCTGGTGACACGCGTCACTTGTTTCTCGCACCTGCGGCTAGACTAGGTGTGATCCCGCCCTCAGGGCGAAAATCCTTTAGCTGAGATTGAGTCATAGGAGTGTCCGCATGAAGCTCGTCGCTCGTAAACTACCGCTGTGTTTTGCCGCTGCGTTTTGTTTTGCAGCCGTTTCAGGAGTTGTAGCGCAAGAAAATAAGCCAAAAGCAACGTCACTCAAACCCGTTACCACCGAATTCAAGAACGCGGACGGCCAATCGGTTGGCACGGCAACGCTTTCCGAAGCGCCGCATGGCGTGAAAATAAAATTGGACATCAAAGGTTTGCCCGCAGGCGAACACTCCATTCACATTCATCAGACGGCCAAGTGCGAAGCGCCTGATTTCAAGTCAGCCGGACCTCATTTCAGTCCCGCCGGAAAGATGGACCATGGTTCCATGCCGGCCGGCGACATTCCCGACTTCACGCTGATCGTTGCTTCGGACGGGACCGCTCACGTCAGCGTTGTCGCCCCAAACGTCTCTTTCGGCGATCAAGCGGACTCCATTTTCAGCAGCGGTGGCACTTCGATAGTGATTCACGCCGTCGGTGCACCAGGCGCTTCCGGATCGCCGGCGCGCATCGCTTGCGCCGTGGTCAAGAGAGCCGAATAGTTTCGCGGAGCTTTTTTGTGCAAGGTCCTCCCCGCTCTTCCTGCCCGGACGGAGCGGGGTTTTTCTTTCTTGGTGCATCCCTCCCCGCCGGACTGTGGTAGGCTTGCCCCGTCTGCGTCTCAGTTTCCTCGGTTACTCAATCATGTTCGGTGCACGACGAAATTCCCATTGAGGAGGGCTCCCATGCGAAGCCGTAGCACGCTTGTGTCCATTCTGTCTATTTGCGCGATGCTGGGCGCAGCATCCTGTCAGAAGCCGTATCACGAAGAGAAAGAGCGTTACGTACTTGTCGCCGTAACCGTAAAACTGCCGTATTGGCAGGAAGCGGAAGCGGGCCTTCATGACGTTGCTCAGCAGATGGGCGTCAAGGCAGAACTCGTCGGCCCTGAGAATTTCGATCCTCAGGAGGAACTGCGCGCGTTTCAAAAGACCGTTAGTGAGAAACCAGCGGGAATCCTGATTTCGGTCTCGCGAGCGGAATTATTCCAGGAAGCGATCGGCGCTGCCATCACGCAGGGAATTCCTGTAATTACTCTGGACGCCGACGCACCGGACTCCAGGCGCGTCCTGTTCGTGGGCACGGACAATTTCCGCGCTGGACAGGAAAGCGGCAAGCGCATGGCGGAAATCCTGAAAGGCAAAGGAAACATCGTTCTCGTAACTATTCCCGGCCAGCTCAATCTTGATGAGCGCGTTCGAGGCGTGAACGAGGCCTTAAAGAAATACCCGGGTGTGAAAGTGATCCAGACACTCGACGACAACGGTGACCCGCGCGTCGCTAACGACAGCATTTCCGCACTGGTGAAAGGCAAGGCTGGGTTCGAAGGCGTGCTCTGCCTCGAAGCATCTGGGGGCTCGGGCGCAGCGGAAGCGCTTCATCGTCTGGACCTGCAAGGAAAAATCCCCATCGTTGCGTTCGACAAGGATCCCGATACGCTCGATTGGATTGAACGCGGAGTGATTACCGCTACGATTACGCAGAAGCCTTACGTGATGAGCTACTACGGGCTGAAATTTGCCGATGATCTGCACCACAACGCCGTGCACGAATTCAAAGATTGGCGCACAGCGCCATCCTCTTCCATGCCAAAGTGGGTGGATACGGGTACCGCCGTTGTGGACAAGGTCAACCTAAACACGTTCCGCGAAGCACTAGCAGCGCATCCGAAGCCAATGTGAGTGAATTCAGAGCATTTACAAAAGAAGAATCCCCATGCTCCATCCGGTTGTGGGGATTCTTGTTGGTTCTTACGTTTTCTAAAGTGGCAAAATTTATTTCTCGTTCTTATTCGCGGACTCCGCCGCAAGCTTGATTTCCTTGCTGGCTTGATCCAGCAACTCTTTTGCCTTGGCTGCATGGCCGTTCATGTCAAATTCGTTCGCTTCCTGTGCAGCCGAGATTTTCTGAAACGCCTGGTCGCAGAATCTCTGTGCCGCAGCCAGATTCGGGTGGCGCCGCGCACTGACATCTCTTGGCGGCTTCTGCGCCACAAGGATGCCGCCGCACAACAAGAACCCACTCACGAGCCCGGTGAACACCACTCTTCGTATAGTCATCGTCTTCCACTCCAATTTAGATTCCTGGATACCGGCCAATCCACGACGCTATTTCAGTATGCCCCTTCCGCGCACATTAATGTACGTCGAAACAAAAACCTCTTCCGAGTAAACGAAAGTTTATATTTCAAGCAAGTATTACCGGCTAAAAGCCATAATTCTTGCAATACCTACAGATACCGAGTTGGAAATTTGGATTCACCTTACCTAATTTTTAGATTTAGAAATCGCTTGACTTGCGTCGCCTTAGGGACTATTTACTTCCCAAC
>Ga0210402_10004798_pt1 | contig 12240 bp, 10 predicted proteins | sample IncBWC7MmetaG_FD_161055 | JGI IMG/M metagenome (GOLD analysis project Ga0210402, IMG submission 161055) | Forest soil microbial communities from Barre Woods Harvard Forest LTER site, Petersham, Massachusetts, United States - Inc-BW-C-7-M | ecosystem: Environmental > Terrestrial > Soil >...
CTCATGTATCAACGAGTTGCAAAACTCTTGCTATTTTCGCTGTGTGTGTGCCCGATCCTATTGCACGCGCAAGACTTTAAACTGCTCGACCGCGATGTCCAGGTTCATGGCTTTGTCTCGCAAGGATATGTCTCCACCAGCGGGAACAACTGGCTGAGCATGAACACGAACAGCGGCGGCAGCGCCGCATTCACCGACATGGGTTTGAACATGTCAAGCGCGCTCACCGACAAGCTCCGCGTAGGCGCTCAAGTCTATGATCGCAACCTGGGCCAGTTAGGTCAGTACCATCCGCAACTGGACTGGGCCTTCGCCGACTACCGCTTCACCAGTTGGTTTGGGGTTCGCGGCGGAAAAGTCAAAACCGTACTCGGGCTCTACAACGACACCCAGGATCTCGACTTTCTCCACACCTTCGCGCTGCTTCCGCAAAGCATTTATCCCACGGATCTCCGTGACGTCACCCTCGCGCACCTGGGCGGAGATATCTACGGCGATATCCGTCTGAAGAACAACCTGGGCACGCTTTCCTATACCGCCTACGCCGGGCATCGCAGCGACAGTATCTACGACGGTTATCCTTTGCTTCTGCAGTCTCAGGACGTCTATCTCAAGAGCCAGTCAGGATTGCAATACGGCGCTGACCTGCGCTGGAAAACGCCCCTGAAAGGCCTTCTAATCGGTGCCTCGCGCGTGAATCAGGACATCACCGCCACTGGTTCAACCATAAATTCCGCCAACCCGACCGGTCCACTGGTGACCTTCACGTCCAACTCCAAGGCGGAGTGGACCAATCAGTACTACGGTCAATATACGAGGGGAAAACTGCGGATCGATTCCGAATACCGCCGCTATTTTTCGAACTTTGGCAGCGCCGGCAATCCTTCGGGAAACACCAACGATGTGCGCGGCTGGTATGTCAGCGGAGCCTACCGGATCGTCAAGCGGCTCGAGGTCGGCTCGTACTACTCTCGCTATACCATCGAGAGCGTTTACTACGGTCCTATCGCGCTGATCATTCCCAGCCAGACCGACACCAGCCTGCCCGCCAATCATATCTACGACAAAGTCATCACCGCGCGGGTCGACATCAACCGGTTCTGGAACGTAAAGCTGGAAGGCCACTTCATGGATGGCTACGGCGTCAGCACCTACCCCGACGGATTCTATCCCCAGGTCAACCCCCAGGGATTCAAATCCAACACCAACGCGCTCGTCGTCAAAACCAGCTTACATTTCTAAGCCCACCCACAGTGGAAAGGAGAACTCGATGAAACATTTAAAAGCATTCCTGGTTGTAGCCGGGTGGACGATCCTTCTCGGGGCCAGCGCAGTCGCAGCCGACGTCAAGGTCATCGCGAACCCGAGCGTGAGAGCCGATTCCATCTCTACGCATGAACTCAAGAGCCTCTATCTCGAAGAAAAGAGCTCTTTGAACGGCACGCACGTCGAGCCCGTAATCGAGAAACGCGGCCCGGCCCACGAAGCCTTCCTGCGTGACTATCTCGGCCAGACCGATGACGAATTGCAGAAGTACTATCAGACCCTCGTATTTACTGGCAAAGGCCTGATGCCGAAAACCGTCAGTTCCGATGCCGAGGTCGTGGCCTACGTGGCCAAAACCAGAGGCGCAATCGGATACGTCGGCGAGAGTGCCCGCATGGAGGGCGTGAAAACGCTCGCCATCGCCGACTCGATCGGCGCTGAACGACAGCTGGTTTCGCGCGTGGATCCAGCATATCCGGCAGACTTGCAAAAGCGCTCGATCGGCGGCATCGTGCGTCTGAAGGTCGTCGTCGCAGCCAACGGCGGGGTCGAGCACGTCGAAGTCCTCGGCGGCAATCCCATTCTCGGAGAGTCGGCCGCGGTCGCCGTGCAGAAGTGGAAGTACGCTGCCGCCAATTCGAAAACGACCATGGAAATCAGCGTTCCGTTCGATCCGAAACACTGATCCCCACCGTAGTCCAAACCAAAACTGCACTCCCCCGCCCCATGAACTGTCATCCCGACCGGAGCATCCCCTTCCGAAAGGAAGGGGATGCGAAGTGGGGCGACCTGCTGCTCCCCACACGGCAAAGCCGGCCCCAAAACCAGCCCTCCCTACTCCCCGCCAATCCGAAACCTCACGCCCACCCGAAAATTAATCGGCAGCGCCGGATACCCCACCACCTCGTTGTACCGCCGGCCCAACGCGTTCTCCACATTCGCATAAACCGTAATCCTCGGCCGAACCGCGTACCATCCCCCTAGATCCACGCGCACATATCCCGCCGCATGATCAATCCCAAAATTGTCAAAGTCGGAATCGCTCCGCCGCCCCACGAAACTTCCTCCTAGATTCGCTCCCCACCGCGACCCCAGATAAGACAACAGCAACGTTCCCGAATGTTTCGGCCTCCGCAATAAGGGCTGCCCCGGATTGAACACCGCATCAAACGCAGAGGGATTATCCAAATACTCCGACGACGTGTAGGTATAAGCCGTGTTCAACAACAGCCGTGGCCGAAGCTCCGCTTGGAGCCCAATCTCCGCCCCCTGCGCAAACGCCTGGTTCACATTCACGTACATCCCCGGAAAATCCGGCGGATTGTTGGTCGATACGTAGTTGATCTGATCGTGGAAAAGATTGTTGAAGTAAGTGCCGATCAGCTCATATTTATTGTTGAAGAAGCCTTGCTGAAACCCCGCCTCGAATGCCCGCACCCGTTCCGGCTTCAATCCAGGATTCGGAATGTTGAATAGATCCGGCCCCGGCAGTCCGTTGAAAGTCTCCTCCAGCCGTGGTTCCTTGAATCCCGTCGAATACGAAAAACGAAAACGTGTTCCGGAAAATTTCTCGTTGCCCCGAATCGCCTGCAGCATCAACGCGACTCGCGGAACCCCCGTATTGCCGAAGGCGCTGTCATGCACAAACCGCCCTCCCGCAATCACCGTCAACCTCCCCAGCGTAAGCTGCTGTTGCAAGTAAACGTCGTGATTCAGCCGCTGGCCGTGATTCTGCGGGCCGTACTCGATATTCCCCACAAATCCGTTCTCATTCTCCGCCCGGTATCCGAACGTTGTGTGTGCCCAGCTTCTCTCCGAGTGATCACCCTGATATTCGAAACCCACCCGATTAATGTGATCGACTTCGTGCGAAGCAAAATCAATCGGATCGCCAAACGGATCCACCCTCGCCGCATCGCCGTTCACGTTCAACTCGTTATACCGGTACAGATAATCGAACCCGGTGAAGCGATGCTGCCATCCACTTGGCAGGTTGACCGACAACTCCACACTCCCCAGCAGATTATTCAGCTGCGACCAGTCATTCGGATCCGGCTGCAGCGGCACCAGCGGCTCGGTCGGCCCGTTCGACGGGACCAGCGGCACATACCCGTTAAAATTCCATTCCCCCGGCACTCCGGTATGGCTGTTCGAATGACGAAACCGCGCCCGCAGCGAAATCGAATCGCTCAGCGTCGCCCCCACATTCGCCCCTTCCAGCGAATCCGAGTATGCGTCGTTCACCCCCGATCCGCTGGTATTGAACTGGTCGCCGAAAAGGTTGTAATCAAAACGTCCGCGCGCTCCCGCCAGCGATGCATGCCCGCTCGCCGTCTCCAGATTTCCCCCATCCGCACCGAAGCGCAATTCCGGAACCCGCGTGCTGCCCGCCCGAGTCCAAACCTGCACCACGCTGGTCATCGCATCCGATCCATACAACGTGCTCTGCGCCCCGCGAACGAATTCCATCCGGTCGCCCTGCGCCAGCGACATCGTCCCGAAATCAAACGTCCCGCCGGGTTCGTTCACCGTCACGCCGTCGACAATCACCTTGTTGTAATTTGACTCTCCACCGCGCACGAACAACGAAGACAACCCTCCGCGCTGCCCCGCCGTGTTGACCACGGCCCCCGGCAAGAAACGCACGGCGTCGTTCCCCGTGATCGGCTGCATGGCGGTCAACTGCCCTGCGTTCAGCGTATCCACCGAGGCTCCCGCCGCCTCGCCCGCAATCGGCGTCCGCGTGGCCGTTACCACCACAGTTTCCGACGCAGTCGCCAGCCGCAGATTCACTGTGATCTCCGCCTGCCCTGAAATCTCCACGGTCTCGGCCGCAAAACCCGGCGCCAAAACCCGTATCTGAAAATGTCCCTCGCCCGTCCGAAGAATCGCTATGCCTTCCGCGGATGTGCTCTGCGTGTCGAGAACTTTGCCTTCATTCCCCAGCGCTGAAACCGACACCTGCGCCCGCGCCACAGCCGCGCCTTGCGAGTCCACTACTTTTACTTTGAGATCGGCGGCGAACGCCGCCACAGAGAGAGTAACCACCAGAAAAACGCCAACGCATACGCGCATACCTGCCTCCTTTGCACGCGAAAGAGGTTGAAGTAAACGGATCGCGCCGGTCTCCTGGCTTCGCGAGTAAGAATGGCGATCGCTCCACCATCCAGTCACGCCCCCGGCCTTCCCGGGATTCCTCCCAGTGGCCGAAAGCAGTTTCCTCGCTTACAGTTGCGCGGCAGCGCGGGATTTTCACCCGCTTCCCTGTCTTCACCGAACGGCAAAGACGCGCGTTCCGAACGACATAACAAGATCAAAGATCAGAAACAACCGTCGCCACGAATCTAACGGCTGCCCCATTCGATGTCAAATCAGGAGGTCGCTAGGATGGTGGGTAAAAAGATGTTCTCCAAGAGCTCGATCTCGGTTTTCTCTGCGGCTTTCTCAGCGTACTCTGCGGCCTAAGGCTCTTGCTCCTGGTCGTAACGCGCAGTGCGCTACCCCGCGATCCGGCCCTGCAGCTCTTCCATCGCCGCAATCCAGTCGTTCAGCCCGTCCGCTTCCAGCCACAGATCCTTGAGCTCCGAGTTTCTCCGCACCCGATCCAACGCTCGCATCGCCACAGCCCGAAGTTCCGGAGTCAGCGCCTGCGGATGTTTCTTTGCCCAATCGACGATCGCGGCCGGCGCTCCCGCGGCCGGAGCGCCACTCAAAGCGGCGACAACCTCACCCGCCACAACCGCAGCACTGGCCGCCGGACCCTCCAGATACGCAGGATCGTCCGCAGCCTGCACCAGAAGCTTCGTCAGATCGTCAGGCGTGATCGTCTCCAAACTCGCAACCCAATCCGCCGCATCGTCATTCTCAAAACTTCCCGTACCCCATGCCCCCACACATCCTCCTGGAATTTCCCGCTGTTGGAGGATTATAGAACCTCAAGCAGGCCCCCGCCCTTCCCGCCTTCTTCGCGAGAGAGCCCTCTCTGTCGAATCGGTGGGCCTTTTGACTTCCGAAATTATTTCGCCCTATTGCGGACCAGAAGGTGGAGGCGAAACCGGCGCAACCTGCGCCGCCGGTGCCGGCACCGTATTCACGCCGTTCTTCTGGGCGTTCGTTCTGCTGTCGAGCGGTTTCGAATAGTCTTTCTGCGGTTCATACCTGGCATCCCCGCCCATCGCCGATTCCGCATGGTCGATAGGTTTCATCGCCACCACCTGATACCGGCGCTTCTTGTGATCGCCGTCCGGGATCCGCATCTCCATCACGTCCTTCGAGATCTTGAACACGCTCTCCTTACCCACCGGCAAAATCACCGGATGCTTATGATCCATGGGGCGCACGTGATACTCCATGTCATCCGTCTTCAGCACGTACTGAGGACACAGTTTCTCGTCTGAATTCACATGGGTCGCTCCGATGGACCCAAACACGCTCCCCACGCCCGTTATGCCACGCTCTTTTGCTCCGCAGGGAACCGCTTCCATTTTTTCGATCATCGCGCGGTCATCGTGCTTCTTGTCCCGCCCAAAAGCAGGAACCGCCAGCGAGAGCGCGAACATTGTGATTAACAGATTTTGGCTCTTCATAAATAAATGCCTCCCAGCAATCAGATCAACCAACCGTCAGATCAACGCTGCTCTGCGCCCACCGTCCGCGCCACAAAGAGGGCGGCAGAAACTCCCTCCCTTGTGGTTCGCGGATCCGTCAGCGCGTTATTTTGCCTTCGGTTCGGTCAGCGGCTTCGGCAGACTCTTGTTCGGCATCTCCATCTGCTGCGCCGATTTCAGAAACGTCTGCGGGTTCTCCGACAGTTCCTCATGGACCTTGGGGTTAGCCTGCAGATACTCGCGCAGTGCCGGGTGATTCTCCAGATATTCCTGGTTGGTCGCGAGCGATGGATTCCTCGACAGCTCGCCCGAGATGTTGCCGTGACCTTCCAGAAACTCGTGGAAGCTGGAGAGCTCGCCGCGCGTCACATCGTGATCCCCGCGCATGCCTGCGTCTTCGCGGCGGTCAAACCGTTGCTCCTGCCGCATGAACGCGCTGGGATTTTCTTTGTACTCTTCCCGCACTCCCGGATGATCCGCCAGGAACGCCTGCAGCGCCGGATGAGACTCCACGAACCCCTTGTTGTCCATCAGCGCCGGGTTCTTGCGCAACTGCTCGGCGATTTCCGGATGCCCGTCCATGAAGCGATCCATGTTGGCCAACTCGCCGCGAGTTACGTCCCGGTCCCGCCCGTCCTCACGCCGGTCGAAGCGCTCCTCGCGGCTCATGAATGCGTTCGGGTTTTCCTTGAGTTCTTCCCGCACTCCAGGATGGTCCGCAAGAAACGATTGCAGCGCCGGATGATTCTGGACGAATTCCTTGTTGTCGATCAGCGCCGGGTTCTTCTTCAGTTGTTCGCCGATCTCCGGATGGCTGTCCATGAAGCGATCCACATTGATCAGCTCGCCCCGCGTGATGTCGCGGTCCTGCGGGTTGCGATCTCGGTCGCGATCGCCTTCCCGCTGGTCATAACGCCGCTCCTGGTGCATCACTGCGTTCGGATCCCGACTCAGATCCTCCCGCACCTCGGGATGATCTTGCAGGTAACGCTGCAGATCCGGATGGCTCTCTACGAACCCCCGGTCATCCACCAGCGATGGATTTTTGCGCAGCTGTTCCGCAATCTCTGGATGGCCGTCGAGGAAGCGGTCAAACCCCGACAACTGCTGCCGGGTCATATCCGAGTCCTGGTCTGGCGGCATCGTGTTCTGCGGCGGGCTCTGCGTGACGTTTTGAGGTGCGCTCTGAGGTGCGTTTTGAGATGGGTTCGGTGCTGCGTTCTGCGAATGCGCTCCCACCGGCGCCGCCGCTATCGCGGCTCCGAGCGCCAGCGTCGCCACCCAATATGGAATCACTTGTCCGGTATGTTTCATACGCAAAATGTCCTCCTGATTAAGACGCACAATCTCCTCCTTCGAGCGGACAGGGAAAGAAATGCACGACGGTGGCCATCGGCTCAAGTTCCGGCCCAACCTCAGGCTTTCGAACAGCTTGCCGCTCGCATCGGGGAAGCCCCGTCCATTCTTCAGGCAGGGAATTTCGACACAGCCAGGGAATTTCGTCGTACCGTCGGTACCTTAATGGCATTCCTGCAACGAGCTGGATACAGCGAGAACCGTAGAAGGGCGTGCTCTCAGTTTTGCCGGGTGCCCCACCCTTCTCGCGTTCTTCGCGAGAAATCCCGCCCTGAGCTTGTCGAAGGGGTGGGTTTTTTGACTCGCACCGCTACTCTGCGAGTTTGCAGGCAAAGCCCTTCGTCTTTGCACCACAAAGTACTTGACAATAATCCTTCGGAGCCATTATGCTATCTCCATGTTCGACCCGCGGCCCCACCGCCTTCGGCGCTTTCCTCGCTCAATCGAGCAGAGCTTGACCGACCAAAGCTTGACGGAGCAGACGGCCAAAGTCTCCTCCCGCACCGCTCCCGAGGTCTTCGCCGACCTTCGCTTCATTCGCGACACCATGGAGCGCTCCGCCGCCTTCACCGCCGTTTCCGGCTGGGGACAAGTGCTTCTCGGCGCAACCGCCCTCGCCTCCGCGTGGCTCGCCGCTCAACAGAGTTCTCCGTTCGCCTGGCTCCGTGTCTGGCTCGCCGAAGGTCTTCTCGCCGCCGCCATCGGATTGGTCGCCTGCACCTGGAAAGCGAACCGTCGCGGCCTGCCATTATTTTCCGGCCCCGCGCGCAAAGTCGCGCTCGGCCTCGCTCCTCCGCTGTTCGCCGGCGCGTTCCTGACATTCCTGTTATTCCGTTCCGGCCTGCAGTCCGCCCTGCCCGCCACCTGGCTGCTGCTCTACGGCGCCGGCATCATGACCGGCGGCGCGTTCTCCGTGCCCATCGTCCCCGTCATGGGCCTTGGTTTCATGCTCGTCGGCGGCCTTGCCGCTCTTGGCCCCGCCGCCTGGGGCAACTGGTTTCTGGCCGCAGGCTTCGGTGGTCTACACATCCTCTTCGGGTTCCTCATCGCGAGGCGCCACGGTGGCTAGACCACTTCCAGCCCATCGCAAGCCCGCCAAGCCCGAACCTCAACGTCGGGAAAAGCATCGCGAACCAACTCGCGAGCAGATTCGGGAACACGCTGCGCCCGTCGCTCCCGAACTCCCCGAGCTTGATCGACTGATTCACGAGCGCATCCGCCTGGGCATCGTCAGCGCCCTCGCCACCAACGATTCCCTCAGCTTCAACGACCTCAAGCGCGTGCTCAAGACCACTGACGGCAATCTCAGCGTTCACGCCCGCAAACTCGAAGAAGCCCAATACATTTCCTGCGTAAAATTTTTCGAAGGCCGCGTCCCGCGCACCGAATATCGCCTGACCGCAACCGGCCGCCGCGCCCTCGCCGAATATCTCGACCAGATGGAAGAATGGATCCGCGTCACCCGCGAAACCTGATTCTGGATGGCGCAGCGCTTTCAGCGCTGCGTTTTGAAAGAGCGCGGCTTCAAGCCGCGCAGTCAGTCGTTTCAAATCAATGTCGGCTTTAACTACTGAGGGCATGCCGCCGGCATCGAAACTTGTTTTCGCCAGCTAACTGTTTAGCCCCGAGGGCCTGAAAAGAATTGATCTGACTTGCCTTTATTACTTTGCAATACAAAGAACATTGCATCCGGAGAATTCTCATGCAACCTTCACCAACGCCGACCCCGAGCCCCGCACCCTCCGCCCTCCGCTTCTGGGAGCGCGGCCGCATACTCTGCAACGCTATCCTCACCGTCATCGCGCTGCTCTGGGTCGTCCTGTCCTGGCCGCACTTCCACCCGCTGATCACGCCACTCTCCGTCGAGTTCCTCGCCGTGTTCGCGCTCCTGGCCAACCTTTGTTACTCCACCGCTTACCTTGCCGACCTGTTCATGCGCCTCGCCGTTCCCGCCGCCCACTGGCGCCGCTTCCGGCAGATCCTTTTCATCTTGGGCACACTCTTCGCCATCCTCCTCGAAAACTACTGGATCGCCGACGAAATTTATCCCTTTGTTGAACAAGGCCCGCCCAATCTCTTCGGAGGATTCTCCACCATGGGAACCGTTCACTTCGCCAGCAACATGAACTTCCCTGCCCCGCTCGCCGTCGTCGGATTCCTCGCCGCCATCGGCGGACTGTTCGTCGCTCTCGCCTCGGTGCTCATCTTTTGGTTCGCCCGCAAGCCCAGATTCGCCCGCGTCGCCGCCTTCGCCATCGTCGCTCTCGCGGTTGTCTATTTCGCGCTGCTCTTCGGATTCTCCGCCGCCAGTCGCGAAACCGCCCTCGCTCACGGCCAGGAAAAATATTTCTGCGAGATCGACTGCCACCTCGCCTACTCCGTCCTCGACGCCCGGACCCAACCCGACGGCCGCCTCCTCATCACCCTCCGCACCCGCTTCGACGAAACCACCATGTCTCCCAACCGCCCCAAAGATGCGTCACTCACGCCATCGCCCCGCGAAGTCCGCCTCATCGACAGCGCCGGCCACGAATACGCTCCCATCTCAACCTCCGGCACGCCGCTGCTCACGCCTCTCAAGCCCGCCGACTCCTACACTACACAACTCGAATTCAACGTTCCTAAAGACGCCACGGGCCTGCGCCTCCTCATCAACACCGTTCCGCAATGGCCCGACAAGCTGGTAATCGGCGACGAAAACAGCCTCCTTCACAAGAAAACCTACTTCGCGCTGTAAGCAGCTCTGAAAAAATGTGGAGCGGACACTCTTGTCCGCTGCCCTTGCTGTTGCTTTTTCTTCATGTGGGGACAGCCGCCCTCGGCTGTCCAGTCGAGCGAAGCTCGACGGGAGGCCCGGTGCTACAATCCCCGCCATGCGCCGTCTCGCACTCTTCCTATTCCTAACCACGCTCCTCACCGCCCAATCCGCACCCGAGGTCGAAATCACCGCCGAGGCCCACCACCACCTCGTTTTCACCAACGATCAAGTCCGCGTCTTCAACGTCGACGTCCCTCCCCATGCCGACACCCTCATGCACCGCCACCGCCACGACTACATCTATGTCACGCTCGGCGACTCGGAGGTGGTCAACGCAGTCCAGGGCAAGGATGCCGTCACCGTCAAGCTGCAGGACGGCGAAACCGGATTCCACTCCGGCGGCTACGCCCACATCGCCCGCAATCTTCGCGACCAGCCGTTCCGCAACGTCACCATCGAACTCCTGCAGGACGACAAACTGCGCAAGTCTTCCATCAAATGGGACGAAGACCGCGGCCTCGACGTGCTCCACGGCGGCACCAGAGAAATTCTCTTCATCAAAGACAACGTCCGCGTCTCCGAATTCGAACTTCAACCCGGAGGCACCGCGCCCATGCCTGGCGGCGCGTGCCTCATCGTTGCAGTTAGCGATCTCCACCTGGAGGCAACCGATCTTCCCAGAAACGTTCCCCACGATGCCTGGATGAGCCTGGCCCAAGAAGCCGGCGGCTCAATCTGGCTTCCCGGAGGCCATCTCCACGCCGTGACCAACCCGGGCCCTCACCCCGCGAAATTCGTCATCCTGGAATTCCCCGAGCCAAGTTAGAACGGAAAAAGAAAACTGAAGAGTGAACGCAAGTGAAGAAGCACGCGCTCAGGTGCGGAGGGAAAAAAAGCAAAGGTTTATGTGGGGACAGCCGCCCCCGGATGTCCTTCGAGCGCAGCTCGAATGCTTTTGAAGGCAACAGTCAACAACTACGAGCCAACAGCTCTCTCCACCACGATCACCGGATGCCGCCGCACCTTCTCACCTGCGACCACCGCCGCTCGCCACTCTGCAAGCTCCGCAATCAACTCTCCCAACCGAATCCCACCGAACTTCGGCGGACACGCGGCCAGATTTCCCCGCGCCCGCTCTACCAGCGAACAGGCCCCCACCACATTCCCCGTTGACTGATGATGCAACGCCACCGCCGCCTGAATCAGCCCCTGCAAGAACTTTTTCTCCAAGCCGTGAGACTCGCGCCACACGTCCTCCCAAACTTCATGCGCGTCATAAAACTCGCGCGCATTAAACAACCGAATGCCGCGCCGATACCCCTCGGAGCTTCCCAGAGCCATAGGCCAAGCATTTTACTTTCTGCAAAGACGTCTGTGAGAGCTAGTGCGGGGAAGGCACGGCGGGGACGGGCGAGTCGGTCCATCGGGCGCAGCTCGGCGGGCCTGAAACCGAAGATGTTCCTGCAGGAACACTGTGCAAAACTCCGAAAAACGAGGCTCGCAAGTAGCTTAGTTTGTGACAGATGCGAAGGGCATCTTATTTTTCATGGAGTTAGCCTGTGGAAGAAACGTTCCCGTAAATCGACAAAAACACCTACTAAAGTGGACTTGACAGCCAAAGCATACCCACGAAAGTAGACTTGACAACACATTGTTTCGGTGAAGCCGGCGCGTGCTTCGGCTTCTCTACTTCACCCACGCCCCTTGCAAGAACAAATACCGCTGCCGCAAGTCATCCTTGTGCGCCGCGGATGTGGCGTCCAGAAACATGACCGGCCATCCGTCGCGCGCCGAATACACCGGCCACTTTGGCAATCCCGGCCCGTTGGGATCGCCGTTGCGCGCGAAGTTGGCCCAGTACTTCTGCATCTCTGCGCTGAGGGCGCGGTTCTCTGGCTTCCACGTCACGTCGGTCTTGGAATCAAGCTGTCCAAACACATATTCAATCTCGGCCGAATGGTACGCGCCCAACTGCGGCCCCTTCGGATCCGCCGGCGGACCGAGGTCGAAGCGAAAACGATAGATCGGCTGCTTGCCGGTCTTCGACTGCATTTCCATCCACGCCCAGGTAGAGAAGGCAATAAAACGATCGCCCGCGAAATCTGTCGCCGACCGCAGCGCAATCTCCGGCGTGTCGGAGGGATAGAGGTTGAGAAATTCCGCCGCCTTATCGCCAAAATCTTTTTGCGCGATGGCCTTCATGCTCTGAGCCGTGGGCTTTTGCGGATTGAACACAACCTCAAAGCTGCCTTC
>Ga0210402_10004799_pt1 | contig 12239 bp, 21 predicted proteins | sample IncBWC7MmetaG_FD_161055 | JGI IMG/M metagenome (GOLD analysis project Ga0210402, IMG submission 161055) | Forest soil microbial communities from Barre Woods Harvard Forest LTER site, Petersham, Massachusetts, United States - Inc-BW-C-7-M | ecosystem: Environmental > Terrestrial > Soil >...
GGGCAAGTTTTTCGAGGCGTTTTTCGATGGATTCGGGAAGCCGGATGGCTAGCATAGTGACCTCGCTATACAAGTATAGCACAGAGGCACTTCGCGCGAAGTGAAGTGCCTCTCTCCGTTTTGCGTCTCGGTTAACCGCCCGAAGAGATCAAAACCAGCAGCCTCCGCGAGTACATGCAGAGCGCAAAAGGCGCGCTTTAAACCGAAGGATGCGGCAGCCGGCTGAAAAGTCGAGGATGGGACGTCGGGTGTCAAGTTTATCTTGACAAGTTCGCATTGTGCGAATTCAATGGAAGAGGGCGAAATTGCACGTTATCAGCCGAAAGAGACTGCTCGAGGCGGCGGAAGAACACAGCGATATTGGCGCGCCATTGGATGCCTGGTACCGCATTGCGAAAAAAGCAGAGTGGGGAAACCTGATGGAAGTACGGCGGGAAATGCCGACCGCGGATGCAGTGGGAAAGTTCACGGTATTCAATATTAAAGGGAACGCGTACCGGCTGATCACGGAGATCAACTTCCGGACGGGGAGAATTTTCCTTCGCCACGTGCTGACGCACGCGGAATACAGCAAAGGAGCTTGGAGACAATGAGCACGCTAAGGGTTAGCCCGGAGTATGGAGCGCTTCTGCGGAAAGTGCCGCCCAAGGTGATTCGGACGGAAAAGGAAAATGAGGCGTACACGGAGGTTCTTTACGAGTTGGACCGGCGCAGCAAGTCGCTTACGGCGGCGGAGAAGGAGTTGGCGGAACTCCTGACGCTGCTGATTGAGGATTTCGAGGAGAAGCGGTACCGGATTCCGCGGGCGAAGCCACTTGATGTTGTCCGGTTCTTGATGGAACAGCACAATCTGCTACAGAAAGACCTTGCGGACGTGTTTGGGACGCGCAGCATTGTGTCGGAAGTGCTGAGCGGGAAGCGGGATTTGAACAAGGACCACATTGAACGACTGAGCGCGCGGTTCCATGTGTCACCTGAGGTTTTCTTTTAGTTGTGCGCAGGAAAAATCAAAACACCCACCCTTACAAAACAAGGGTGGGGCACCCGCAGTTGCACGCCGCAACGGAATTGCGCGTTCTGGCGTCGCAGCCCGGAAATCAGCTGGAGGCGTTACGCGGAGACCGCAAGGGACAGCACTCCATACGAATTAACCAGCAGTGGAGGATTTGCTTTGTCTCGCGGGCCGGACACTGTTATGACGTGGAAATCGTTGATTATCACTCGTGATTCAAGGTTTACAAGTACAAACCCTGAAACCGGAGAGAAAGTGAGGAAGAAAATGGGCAAAGCAAATGGATTGATGGCGCCGGTGCACCCAGGGGAAATTCTGCGCGAGGATTTCATGAAGCCGCTGGGTTTGTCGGTGAACAAACTGGCGCTGGAGCTGCACGTGCCGGCCACGCGGATAGGGGAAATCGTACACGAGCGGCGGCGAATCACGGCGGAAACAGCGCTGCGGCTGGCGCGCTATTTCAAAACGAACGCGGAGTTCTGGCTAAACCTGCAGAATTTTTACGATTTGGAGTGCGAGAAGCAAAGTCTCGGAGATCGATCGGCAAGTGCAGCCCGTGGGGACGGACGTGGCCTGATTGTGTTTCGCGGCGAGGGCGGAGATGGGGGCGCCAAAGATTTCGGCGATGGAGAATGAGCCGCGGAATCTAGCGATTGGGACGTTGATTCGAGTGGTGCATGCGTTGGGGAGCAGGGTGGAGATTAGGTTGGTGCGCAGGAAAGGCCGAAGTTGGGGCGTATACCGAAGGGAGAGGCACCCGGCCACCCTAGAGGTTTCGAGCGACCCAACCGCCTGCGGCACCCGACGTACGACCGGCCCAACAGGGTCCTACCCTTTCGATTTGGCGGCATCAATCACCGAGACCAATTGGGCTGCCAGCAGCGATTCTAGAACCTTTTCCATTTCCGTAAGGTCGATTTTTCCGGCGGCGTTCGCCTGATCTGCTGCTTCAAGGGCTCTGTAGTATGGGTCTTTATTCCGAGAAATCTGCTCCGGAATGGTTTGCGTACCTGGCAAGACATATCCCAGCCTAACGCACAATACCAGGTAGGAAACCGCGCGAGATGTCCGGCCATTTCCGTCAACAAACGGATGAATCCAGTCCATGCGCCACAACGTGTAAGCAGCTACGTGAAGCGGAGAAGACTTCGCCCAGTTCTCGTTGATGCAGTCGCACATTCGTTCGAGAAACTCAGCCACAAGGTGAGCTCCAGGAGGCTGGTGTTTGCTTCCTTTGATTTCGATTCCGCCGGGGCGGGGCACACCTGCGAAGGAACTGATCCCTTCAGCGCGCGGCGATGAAGACTCAAAATGGCGGAAGGGCGGAGCTTGAACGGGCGCTCGGGTTGCAGCGAATAATTGATTCGCTCAATGACCTCATCAAATTGCCGGAGGCCATTCTTCGCTTCCTGGCGAGCTCTTTCCTCTGGATCGGAAATGAGCTCGATTTCCAGAGCCTTACTGTGCCGCTCTTCGTCCGACATGTTTGCTGCTAGCGGGCTTTCTTTAGCTCTTCAGCTTCCTGATCGACGGTTTCGCGGGTGATACGCGGGTTTTCGATGTTGGTGTTGCCGTAGGCGAAGCTACGCCGTTGCTCCTCTTTTTGCTCGGGAGACACTTCCACGCCTTTTGTTTTTTCAAGGAGTTCTTTGAGATTGTCAGTCATAGCATTTCCTTCCTAACGTGCCGACTAAGCGGCGTGTCTGCCGCGGCAAGGAACGGAAATTCCATCGTGGCGTGCGGCGCGGGGTTGAAGCAAGACCAAACTTAGAGCCTAAGTTAAACGATGTTCTCAAGTTAGTCGACAGGAAAGGGACGAAGGCGGGGCCGCGGCGAAATGGCGGGGAAAGAGTCAAAACCCGCAGCCTTTAATACCGAAGGCTGCGGCACCCGGCGGAGATGAACGCGCCTAAGATTTCAGCGGTGGAGAATGAGCCGCGGAACCTGACGATTGGGACGTTGATCCGGGTGGCGCATGTGTTGGGGAGCAAGGTGGAGATTAGGTTGGTGCGCAGGAAAGGGACAAAGGTTGAGCGGCGGCGGAATGGCGGGGGAAAAGTCAAAACCCGCAGCCTCTAAACCGAAGGCTGCGGCTCCCAGCAGTGAAAATGGTTCGCCGCCGCGGTGAATTGTTAAGGCAGCGGCGGCGAGTTAGCACAGCGAAACTAGCGTAGAGCGTCGTGATTCATTGGATCATCAGGAAACGTGAAGCTTGGTGGTGTGCCCAATCGTTACGGCAACACGCTCCTGATAGAAGGTTCGGCCATCCGAATCGCGCAACTCGATGTCGTGTTTGCCCGGTCGAAGCGCGAATTTCTTGGTCTCCCTGATACGGGCCGCATAGCCGCCGTCGATGTATACGTCAGCGTTCTTCAGGTGAGTCTTGAACTCAACTTCACCGTAGTTCGCCGCCATGTATCTCGGCGGATATGGGTAGTAGCCGTAGTAGGGATAGAAGGGGCCGACAAACGGTCCAGGCCCCACAATCACGACCCGGCCTCTGATTCGCTGTGCCGAGGCCGCCGGTGCCATGCCGAAGAGAAGTCCCCACGTCATGGCAGCCGCCAATGCTATCGAAAACAATCGCATGGATTTGCGCATTGTCAGGTCCTCCTCTTTATAAAACACCGCGGGGGTGGGGTGGTTGCTGGAAAAATTGATGGAGTACTAGGACGTATTGCGGATTCATGGTTGCAGCAGAGCCGCGATCAAATTAGTGCGGAGGGAAAGTCAAAAGCCGAGGCCTCCGCAATTGCATCCGGAGCGCAAACGACGCGCTTTAAACCGGAGGCTGCAGCACCCGGCTATCAAATTAATCTTCGCGGAAGTCTTGGAGGGTAAAACCTGCATCCTTTAGAATTTTGAGGAAAAGTCCTTCGGGAAGATCTCTGCGTGAACGGGAATCACGAGCGGCTTTCGAGTGGGATGCTCCAGTATAAGGTGCGAACCGGCTTGGCGGCCCTGTGATAGCCCTGCCGAAGCAGCAAACGAATCAGCTAGCGAGCGGGAACCATTTATTCCACCGCGAGGGTGACAGTCTCTGCTAAACGGTGCGGGTGGCAGGAACGGGCTTGCCTTTCTTCAGACAATGCCGGATGTAAAGACCCCTGGCTTCCAAGATACTTTTCTTAGCTTGCTCGATGGACTTGCCCAAGCCATAGACACCGGGAAAGTCATCGCTATAGGCGTAGTAGCGCTTGCCCTCGCGCTCGACCGTGATTGGGTAGCTGTAAAGCGTCATCTTGAGATCAAGTTTACCATGAAGATGTGAGGATGGTGCTGCAGGAGCGGCGGCTGATCTGCAGGAAAGCGGGCCGGGGAGTGGCGGAGGAAAAGTCAAGAGCCGCCGCCTCCGCAAGTACATCCGGAGCGCAAAGGGCACGCTTTAAGCCGAAGGCCGCGGCACCCGGGTAGAGGGTATGGTCTTCAGGGTTGCAATGCGATGCAATGCAGCGTATTATCACGTATTATTGGAGCCGAATCATGAGTGCGCTAAAAACAATCAGTTTTCGGATGCGGGCGGAGGCGGTGGAGACTTTGGATGCGCTGGCTGAGACGATGGACCGGGACCGGACTTATCTGCTCAACGAAGCAGTCGAGCGTTACCTGGAGTTGAACCAATATCACATCAAGCTGATCGAAAAGGGTTTGCGCGCGGCCGAAAAAGGGGAGTTTGTGCCGGACGCGGAGATGAAGAAGCTGATCGCCAGAATGCGGCGAGCAAAGTAGCGCACGGCGATGCGGGTGCGCTGGACCACTCCGGCCCGGGAACAGTTTGTCAGCGCGTTCGAGTACATCGCCGAGGAAAACCGGGCGGCGGCGGCTCGGACTGCCGATCAAATCTGGGAAAGCACGCAGCTACTTGCCCGGCATCCCATGGCGGGCAGAGAGGGGCGCGTGGCCGGCACGCGCGAACTCGTCATTTCGGGCACGCCTTTCGTCGTGGCGTACCGCATAGAGAAGAACGAGATGCGGATTCTCGCGGTTCTTCACGCCGCCCGCGAATGGCCGGAGGAATTTGAGTAGGGCCTTCAAGCTGAAGGCTGCGGACCCGGTGGCTGGAGGGAAAAAGGAAATGACGAGTCGATGGAAGCGGTTCTATGGGAAGCAGATGGAGGATGAGAAGCTCCGGGAGCTGGTGGAAACGGAGCTTGAGAACCTGCAATTGGGAGTGCAGATCGCGAAGTTGCGGGCTGCGGAGAATCTCAGCCAGACAAAATTAGCGGCGAAGGCGGAAATGAACGCGCCGAAGATCTCGGCGATGGAGAATGAGCCGCGGAATCTGACGATTGGGACGTTGATTCGCGTGGCGCACGCTTTGGGGAGCAGGGTGGACGGCGAAAGGGCGGCTAACGGTAGACCTCACGGCGATGGCCGATAGGAAGGACCAGGATGAGCACGCGGGCGTCTTCGATCTTCGAGATGAGGCGGTAGTCGCCGACACGATATTTCCAAAACTCGCCAAACTTGGAGCCGTGCACGGCCTGGCCGATGCTGCGCGGGTTTTCGAGCGGCGCGACGCGCTCGTGAAGAAATTTCAGGATGCGCTTGCGGTGCTGCGGGTCGAGGCGTGCAAGTTCCCCGGCGGCGGTGGACGATAATTCGACCTGCCAGGGCATGCTATTTTAGAAGTTCTTTCAGTGGAACGGTTTGTTCCTCACCCTTCTGAATACGGTCGAAGGATTTCTCGGCGAGATATAGATCTTCGAGATCGTCAAGGTGTTCAAGGATAGCTTCGCGGACGTAGAAGGTCTTGGTGCGTCCGGTGCGGCGGGCGAGTTTTTCGAGACGTTTTTCGATGGATTCAGGAAGGCGGATGGCTAGCATAGTGACCTCGCTATACAAGTATAGCACAGAGGCACTTCGCGCGAAGTGAAGTGCCTCTCTCCGTTTTGCGTCTCGGTTAACCGCCCGAAGAGATCATCGCAGAGGGTCCGGTTACTGTTGGACGGCAGCAAGGAGATGCCCCACATTGCTGAGATTGGAGTGTATGACGAACCCGCCTAAGCGAAGACCACGGCCCGAGTGAAATCGTGCTGGCACAACATCATGCTGGCTCAAATCGGGGAGCCGGGCACGGAGACCTGCGGCTGTCCCGACGATGTCTCGACATGTGCGCGGCTAGCGTTTAACCGCTGGCGGATAATCCTGGACTCAGATGGATCAAAGAACATTCCTCCTTGAGAAACTCGCCGCAGCCCGTCCCCACTCCACTGTCCCGACATGATTCCGGTAAGGGAATGAGAATTCGAGCCCAACATGAGATGACCGGTTTCATGAGCCAGAACGTCGCCAAGAAGTATCCGTTTGAGAAGGCGGCGCTCGCCAGCTAGCCGCTCGATCCGGTCGTAAAAAACGTAGCAGTAGAAGCCTTCTCCTTTGTCTGTTAGGGTGGCCGTGCCCAGAACCTCTAAATGAAAGAGCAGCCGCTCGCTGTTGGCAACGGGAAGGATTTCTACCACTAGATGTTCGGCACCTACAGTTCCACAAGGCATTGATTTGCTCTGTCCTACCGCTAATGGTTTCGAGCAGTTCAGCCAAGTAGTCTCCACCCCCGCCTGCAGGAATATTCGACGCGCTTCTTCTTCGGCAGCGGTCAGCAGCTCAGTGTGCACATTGGCACTGTCAAAGACCGAGATCGTCACCAGTGAGGGCGCTTCGCTCGGGCTTGAGTTGCGGTTCGTTTCTGCCTTGCTAAATGCTGCAAAGACCAAGAAGACCAGGAAGGTCGTCCTAATCGCAGGCTTCATTTGCCACCTCCAGGTGCGGCTTGGAGGCGACCATGGGGCTAGCCTTCTGCCAGTACAATAGACAGCGGCTTAAGCCCCGCTTGATTCTTTCTAAGCGAGTAATTCCCTTACGCTCAACAAATTAGAAGGGACGCTGGTCGTGACCTTGCGAAGGTCGGTGGTGGTGTTACACTCCCTGGTAACGGGAACAGGCACGGAGCCATGACCCTCGGGACAGGAACAACGAAAATCCTGTGCTTTGCCATCTTCGAGGTGGACCTGCGCGCGGGAGAGCTCCGCAAGCAAGGCAAACGTATCAAGCTTCAGGAGCAGCCTTTTCAGGTCCTTCGCATCTTATTGCAACGGCCCGACGATGTAGTCACTCGCGAGGAATTGCGTTCCCAAATCTGGCCGCAAGATACCTTCGTAGATTTCGACAACAGCCTGAACACAGCCATTAACAAACTGCGCGACGCCTTGGGCGACTCCGCCGCCAATCCTCGCTTCATAGCGACTCTGCCCCGCCGCGGCTACCGTTTCCTCGCACCGGTTACGGTCGATGGAACCTCCGCTTCCCCAATGTCGCGTGCGACAAGCGCCTCTGGCCCTTGGACACGGAAGCGGGAGTTCGTTGGAGCGCTGTTGGCCATTGTAGTTGTGGCTGGGATGGGCGGGGGGTGGTTCCTCTGGCGTCAGGCAGTGGGATCGAGATCGTCGCAAGCTCCGGTAACATTGCGACGTTTGACGACGAATGCCAGTGAAAACTGGATCATCGCTTCCGCAATATCGCCTGATGGCAAGTACCTGGCCTATTCCGACAAAGCCGGAGCATACTTGCTTCTCCGCTCTACGGGTGAGGTGCGCTCCCTACTAGCGAAGGTTTCTGACATCACCTCCTTGGGATGGTTTCCAGACAGCTCGCAGTTGTTGGTATCGTGGGCGACCCCGCCCACAAGAAAGAGCCTGTGGGCTGTATCCATCCTGGGGGGCAACGCGAGACAGATTAGCGACGAAGGGTGGTCGGCTTCGGTTTCGCCGGACGGCTCACGAATTGTATTTCTCAAGGGAGCAGGATTCGGGGAAACGGGGCAGGAAATCTGGTTGATGCGGGCAAATGGGGCCGATCAGCGAAAGCTGATGTCATTTCCAGAGGGAGGGTTCACGTTACCGGTTTGGTCGCCCGACGAACGTTGGATTGCATATCTGAAATTCAAACCTGGGCCCAACAATAATGAGGAACATTGGATCGAGGTCTTCAACTTGGAGCAGGGCACAAAGACTGTTGTCCTGTCGGACCCACATCTGGAAGTGTGGGGGTTGCTCTGGCTGCCGGATGGACGTTTGGTCTATGCGATGGATGAACCGCCGCCCAGTCAGAAGAGCTCGAACTTTTGGGCGGCCCGCATAGACTTGAGCACCGGCCGTTTCGTGGGAACCCCAGCGAGAATCACTAGCGGCGATGGCTTTGTAGTGAAACCCAGCGTCACCGCAGATGGCAAGCATCTCGTATTTAACCGGGCTAAGCCACAATCTGATGTCTACGTCTCCGAGTTTTCTGCCAGAGGACCGCGACTCAGCACACCGCGCCGGCTTACGTTCGACGAGGGAGATGACCTTCCTTTCGACTGGACGCCCGATAATAAGGCCGTGCTGTTCATCTCGAATAGAACGGGGACGACTAACATTTTTCGGCAACGGATAGATGAAACGTCGGCAGAAATGCTGGTCGTTGATCAGGAGAAAAAATCACCTATTTGCCGGTTGAGTCCAGACGGATCTCAAATTCTTTATTCGGTACTTACGAATCCAAGCGACAATTCACAGCCGATGCGGCTGATGCGAGCGCCTATCAATGGCGGCCCGCCCCAGATCGTGCTTGAGGCTCCGGCGATTGGTAACTTTGAGTGTTCGCATGCACCGGCCGCCATCTGCGCCTTCGGCCAGGAAATGCCGAAGGAGTTAGTGATTTCGGTCTTTGATCCAGCTATCGGCAAGCCGCACGAAGTAGCGAAGCTTCAAAAGCAAACAACCGATTGGGCTTGGGGGCTCTCCCCGGACGGAACATCCATTGCGGCAGTTACCTTCGGCGCCGCCGATAACCGAATCCGGCTGCTCTCGCTCTCCGGTCAGCCGACCCGCGAGCTCGTGGTGAAAAACTGGAGCGGCTTCACTTCCTTAGATTGGGCGGCCGATTCCAAAGGGCTTTTTGTTAGCAGCAATCCCGCGGGCTTGAGGCAAAGCTTGCTGTACATAGATTTAGCGGGCAATCCACATCAAATCTGGGAAGTGAACCACGTTTGGACTAGCTGGGCCATTCCCTCACGCAATGGAAAATACGTGGCAATTCTTGCACCCACTGCCGATAGCAATGTTTGGATGGCAGAAAATTTTTGAGGCTACACACTTCACTGGTTCCAGGACGCCCGCTAAGGTCTCAGTAACCTCCTTCGCTACAAAGGAGCAAGCTTGCAGGATCGTGGCTGGATAACAAGCAAGCCCGAAGTTACGGTTCGTCCGTCGGATTGGTACCGACAAACGCTCTTGCGTTGATCAGGTCCAACCTAAAACCAGCGCTGAACAATTCGGGGGGTAAGAGGCGTTCGCAATCCTTTGGAGAGGAGGGGGAAGTAAGGAGGAATGTGATAAAGTAAGGAATGGGAGTACGCGCATGAAGAGGCAGGCAAAGGGCATGAAGAGACAAGCGAAATTGACCAGCAAAGGGCAGATTACCGTGCCGCGGGATATCCGGCGCAGGCTGGGGGTGCGCGCGGGGGATAAGTTGGAGTTTGAAGACAAGGGCGAAGTGGTGCAGGTGAAGGCAGTGCGAGATGGGAGTGTGTTTGAGAAATATGCGGGGATCGGGAACCCGGGCATTGGAAGCGGACGAAAAGCGATACAGAAGTGGATCAAGGAGATCCGCGGCCACGAGGACGACGAGTGACGGTTGCTCTGGACACAAACGTCATTGTGGCGTTGTGGGACGCTACGGATGCGCTTCATCCGGTTGCGCGAAAGGCTCTGGAGACGGTGTCTAGCCGGGAGGCGCTGGCGATGTGCGGCGTAGTGTATGCGGAGTTGATTGGCGCGCCGGGAAGGACGGAGGCGTTCGTGGATCGGTTCTGCGGAGAGGCGGGGATCGCGGTGGAGTGGGAGTTAAAGGAGAGGATTTGGCGGAGGGCGGGAGTAGCGTTTCAGGAGTATGCGACGCGGGGAAAAAAGCAGAGAGGCGCGGAGCCGCGACGGCTGCTGGCGGACTTTCTGATTGGGGCGCATGCGCTGGAAAAGGGCTACAAGCTCTTGACCCTGGACGGAGGAATGTACCGGAAGGCTTTTCCGGGGTTGAAACTGGAGATTGTGTGAAACATTGTTTGAAATCTGGAGACGCTGACGGAAGAAGGTTGAGAAAAGAAAGAGGGCACGATGTATCGTGCCCCTACAACCGGCGAGGATGATATTCTGCCAAATCCTGTAAGGCCGAGCGTTACCAAACTATTCTGCTAGAGAGACCAGAGCGATGCATGACTTGAACTATTTTCGGGACCATTTGGATGTGTTTGCGGAGATGGCGAAGAAGCGCGGGACGCCCTTGCATCTGGATGCGTTTCGCGTGCTGGACCATCAGCGGAGAGAATTGATCACGTCGACGGAGCAGTTGAAGGCGCAGAGGAACAAGGCCAGCGACGAGATTGCGCGGTTGAAGAAGGAAAAGCGGGACGCGGATGTGTTGATTGGAGAGATGAAGGCGGTTTCGGAGCGGATCAAGCAGGCGGACGAGCGGATTGCGCAGTTGGATGCGACGCAGCGCGAATTGCTCTTGACGATTCCGAATCTGCTCCACGCAAGCGTGCCGGAGGGGCACAGCGCGGCGGACAATGTGGAGGTGCGGAGGTGGGGGGCTCCTCCGCGTTTTGATTTCACGCCGAAGCCGCACTGGGAAGTCGGCGAGAACGCTGGAATTCTCGACTTACAACGAGCTGTAAAGATTGCCGGTGCGCGTTTTGCGCTTTACCGCGGCCCAGGGGCTCGGTTGGAGCGGGCGCTGGCGAATTTTTTTCTGGACGTGCACACACGCGAGCACGGGTATACGGAGATTTTGCCGCCGTTCATTGTGAATACGGCGTCACTGGTGGCCGACGGCAAGCTCCCGAAATTCGCCGGGGATATGTTCCACCTGGAAGGCACGGATCTTTGGCTTACGACCACGGCGGAGACAGAGTTGACCAACCTTTACCGAGAGGAAACTCTGGACGCTAACGTGCTGCCGATCCGTGTGTGTGCGTGGACATCCTGCTTCCGCTCCGAGGCTGGCGCAGCAGGAAAAGACACGCGAGGCATCAAGCGCCAGCACCAGTTTCAGAAGGTCGAACTCTTTAAGTTCACGCAGCCGGACAGCAGCTACCAAGAACTCGAGTCTCTGGTGGGCAACGCCGAAGCAATCCTGCAAAGACTTGGGATTCACTACCGCGTGATGCAGCTATGCTCGGGGGACACGGGTTTCGCTTCCTCGAAGACTTACGACATCGAGGCCTGGCTGCCTTCGACCGGCGAATTCATGGAAATTTCTTCGTGCTCGAATTGCGAAGCGTTCCAAGCGCGTCGCGCCGGAATCCGCTTCAAGGCAAAAGGCGCGGCTAAGAGCGAATTTGTGCACACGTTAAATGGCTCGGGTTTGCCGATAGGGCGGACGTGGATCGCGATTGTCGAGAATTTTCAGCAGGCGGATGGGTCGATTGTGGTGCCGGAGGTTTTGCGGCCGTATATGGGGATGGAGAAGATCGAGGTCATGAAGTAGGGATGCAAAGAGGTAAAGACGGGTGGGCGGGCAGTGGGCGTCCGACGCGGGATTTTCGCGCCGTTTCTATGTAACTCGCTGATAATAGACTGTTTAAGTCAAAAACAAGCTCAAACTGGCTGAAAACGAAGAAGTTCTTTTGCCGCGCAAACTATTGAAAGTACGTGTTTTCGTTTGACTCTGCCTTTTCGCCTTGCATACACTCGCCTGAGTACACTATTGGCCCCAATGCGGCAGAGCAATGTACCAGACCCTGGGGGACTTACGGGTCGCAGGAAGAAAAGTAATCCCGAACGAACGAGGGTAAAGGAGTTGGCCCCAACGAGTTTGGGGTCATGAGCTAGAAGAATCGATGAACTTTATTGGCAGGATCATGAGGTTTTTGTTTTGGCTGCTGATCGTCTCGTGGAGCGTGGCGCTGCTGCGGCGGGTGATGGCGTGGATGCTGCGCGACGCGACGCCGGCGCAGGTAGAGCAGGATGAGGCGGGCGGCTCGGCAGGGTCGGGCGACGCGCAAGGGAGTTCGGCGGGGCGGCGATTGGTGCGAGACCCGGTTTGCGGCACGCATGTGGCGGAAGTTCTGGCGATTCCGCTGCGCGAGGGCGGGGAGTTGGTGCATTTTTGTTCGGCGGCTTGCCGCGACAAGTATGTGGACGGCACGCAAAGGCTGGCGGCAAACGGTTAGCCGAGTTTTAAGCCAGGGGTT
>Ga0210402_10004800_pt1 | contig 12237 bp, 16 predicted proteins | sample IncBWC7MmetaG_FD_161055 | JGI IMG/M metagenome (GOLD analysis project Ga0210402, IMG submission 161055) | Forest soil microbial communities from Barre Woods Harvard Forest LTER site, Petersham, Massachusetts, United States - Inc-BW-C-7-M | ecosystem: Environmental > Terrestrial > Soil >...
TTCTCCCTCCTTATTCTTTTTCCTATTAAAAACACTTGATAATTTCTTTTTGGGTGCTAGAAAGATATGCAGAAAATCCAAAATGACCGCCATGTATCCTCAAAAAACCAATCCACCATTCTAAACGTGTCAAACAGAACATCAGCTCTTTACATACCTTGTCCATGGGTAGGCACCAAAATTTGGGACCTTAGGTGTAAGGTGTTCCGGTCCATAACCGAGGTATGGTAATATTGGTGAAGTGCCTGATTACTAGACTCCGCCGTGGCCCCTTAAAAAACTTTTTTTTTCGGCAGTCGGTACTACTAGTACCCGCTTGAAGTTACACCGTGCACCAGTCCCTAGCCACTGAGTCCTTTCCTCCTTTGCAATGATTATCAATTTTTTAATTTAACATCCGCAGGGCAAACCAATAGAACTAATGATGTTTGAATTTTTTTTCGCAAACTTGGGCACCTACTTCAAGTTACTAGCGACGGGACTACCGCTAACGTTGAGATGGTCTGGCCCATCACACTCACTCGCTCTGTTACTGGCAGCAAAGTTATTCACTGTTCACTTGCCGCTGCACTGGAAGTCCTTCACGACCCACCATCACTTATCGAAATGAACCCCATCGTTCTCAGTAAAACAGCAGACCCTTCAAATCGAGCATCGTACCGCGTTACTGACAGACTTCTCGTCTTCGGATATTTTCATACACAAACGACTTACACATGCACGTTTAGTTTTTGTGATGATGGAGTAGATGTGGATGTGAATGCTGGTGCTGGAACAAAGGGGAAAACTAGATGGAGGGCAAGGGCCGTTGAAAGTGGGACCGAGGTGTGTGAAGAAGTCTCCATGCAGGTGTGTTCTAAATTTTATGTTTGACTGTCAGCTGCTGATCTTTACTAGGGCCTTTTCTTCTTCATGCCATTTATAGTTGGCACTTTAACACAGTCTCACCATACGTTGCTCGAGAATTTAGCAGCCAAGCTGGAGAAATCCCATAGTTAGTCCTTCGTCTATTTTGCTCATTCCATTGAAATGCGTACTGACATTCGCCAACGCCAGCCTGAGAAGATTGAAAGAGGAGCCTTCCACGCCCGATCTTAATATCGACCTCCTTTCACTCGCCCTCGTTGTCTTAACTCTTGTCGTTAGCATCCTATATCCCAACGTCATTCATATATGGGCGTTCCTTTTGACTGCTGTTTTTTTCCTACTAAAAAAACACTATTTTCTAATTTGCAAAAAGGTGCGCGAGAGTGTCCGAGAGACATGCAGAAAATGCAAATTAAAAATGACTTGTATTAGCCGCAATGTACTCCCAAAAAGCGCTAGCTATCCGAACCACCCTCCTAAAGTGCCCAAAAAGAAGCTCGCCGTACCTTGTAAGGCAGATCTTGTTGCAGACTTATGAGCCTGCGAGTCTAGCCTTAGTTCAACCAGGGTTTTGTGCTAAGCCCAAAGTGCACGGTTGAGTCAAGGTTTCACTCTGCTTTCGAGATGCTTTCGAGGCGTTACGCTTAAATTCCTCGAGAACTTAGAAGGGAGCTTGTGGAAGACGATCTGATTACTATATATATGATGAGAAATTTTGCACCGATATATGATCCGATTGCGTTCGCTTTCTCTTGAAGTAATATATATATAACATCCGCAGGACGACCATGTATATATAGATCTAACATAGAAATTATAGCTGAAGTGGATGTTGTTCAAGAAAAACTTTTTTGCGACTCCCAATCTGCTCCTCAATAATGATAAGTTTCTTTATCTGCAGTGCCTTTATTTACATTTATCCAACTACAGTGTAGCATATACTTCATGTTCAAGTTGTCGTCCAGTGCTCCGCAGAATTACAAGTATATCATTGTCACGAAGGCGATGGCTGTAGTAATCTAACAGGAATTGCCTTTGGCACCGCTAATGATGACGAATCGCGCTCCAGCCCCAGCGTACCATCCAATAACACTTCCAAAGATCGACCAACCCCCACCCCTCTGTCGCAAAAATTTCACAAAACCAGGGAACACGTCCGCAGTCAAATCTTCCATCGTTACATCAACATACCCTATCCCTTCCAAATCACGAACATACTGTTCTGTAGATATCATGTTCGCCTTTGGCATCAACCTCAGAAGTGAAGTGATGAACCGGTTTCGATGACTTTGCATAGCCAATGGGGAGAAGCATATGTCGGCTAGTGCTATACGACCGCCAGGCGCAAGTCGATCGAAAGATTGACGTAGGAAGGTAAAGCGGGTGTTGAAATGATACGCGCAGTCCAGTGCAAGAATAGTGTCGAAAAAGAAACTGGAGGAGGGGTCGAGTGGATGCCCGATGGATGCTGGTCGATATATTGCATCTCCCGGGTAAAGGGTGACTTTTGTTTTTATGCCATGATGCTGAGAGGATTGAAGACGCGTCACTCGGACGTGGGAGCGGTGATGATGCGCGACAAGACTTGTGATCCCAGTAAGGCTTGATGGACGGGGGACGGATGGATGGGAGAGCAGAAGGATCAATGATTCACCACTTCCGTGACCAACATCTGGATAGTATTGAATGGAAGTAGGTGTGGTAACGCTGAGAACTTCATACCTAGGACTTTTCCACTAGTTTTGCATTTCGCTGTTTGGACGAGCTTAAGAGCAAGAGCTGTTTACAAACGAAATGAGGACATGTCGATGTACAACCTAATGGAACAGACCTTCACAGGATTCGGAAAAAACATCTGTGCTCTGTTTCACCGAATCTATTTCTGGTCAAATGAAAAGAGAACGACACAGACTGACCTTCCAGTATCCCATGTTGAGCCATTCCGTCCTTGGAGGTACGTCGGGATCTTCATCTGGAACCTTGTTCAGCGACAGGTGGAACAAGCTATATGGGTCTTTGGATCTTATGAGCAGCCAGACAACTACGGAAAGGCCACCGATAGTTAAAACAAACGGCGATAGATGATCGGGGCATAGGAGGCTAACGACAAGAGCTAAAACAACGGGGACGAGTGAAAGCAGAATAATAGTTATTGTTGATAATGATAATAGGATCGTGGAAGGCCCTTCTTTTAATCTTCTGGTATTGGTTAATGTCAGTATGCATTTCAATCGGGCGAACGTAGTGGACGAAAGACCGACTATGAGATTTCTCTAGCTTGACTGCTAAATTTTCGAGTAACGCACGGTGAGCCTGTGTTAAAGTCCCAACAATATACGGCATGAAGCAGAAAAGGCCCTGGTAAAGACCAATATAAGCTGAGAGCTAGAGTACCAAGCTTGCGTAAAATTTGGGGCACACCTGAACGGAGACTTCTTCAAACACCTCGGTTCCACCTTCAACAGCCCTTGCCCTCCATTTAGTTTTCAGCTTTGTTCCAGCACCGGCATTCACATCCACATCTACTCCATCATCACGATAACTAAATGTGCCTGTGAAGGTCGTCTGTGTCTGGAAATATCCAAAGACAACAAGTCTTTCGGTGATGCTGTATAGTGCTGGATTTGAATGGTCTGCTGTTTTACTGAGAACGATGGGGTTCAGCTCGATAAGTGATGGTGGGTCTTGAAGGACTTGAAGTGCAGCGGTAAGTGGACAACGAATGATTTTGCTGCCAGTAACAGAGCGAGTGAGTGTGATGGGCCACATCTCAAAGTTAGGGTCGATGCCTTCCACTACAACTTATATATAAGTATCTACATACCAAATATGGGACGTTTAGCTATGCACAACACAAACAATCACTCTTTCTAATGACTGCCATCCAAGCCGTATACATTCGGGACTTCGAAGAACGCTCTGAGCCCAAGCCCCACACCGTCTACAGGATAGAAATCCAAGCTCACGTCCGATCATGGCAAATGTGGCGACGGTATTCTGAATTTGATGATTTACACACAGATCTGACTAAATCTACTGGATCACCGCCACCACGCGCGTTACCACCCAAACACAAATTCTCCATTCTCCGATCGCATACTGACACTAAAATACTAGAGGAGAGGAGGATTGGGCTGGAGAATTACCTTCGAGCTATCATCGGTGCGAAGGAGGACAAATGGCGGGAGAGTTTCGCATTCCGGGGCTTTCTCGGAGTCCCGGTCGGTAGACAAGGTGGTGTACGAGGGGGTCCCCCGACACAATTTACTTCGTCTTCGTGGCTAGACGAGCACCTCGAGCTCCAGACGCGAATACGGGACGTACGCGCAGACGTCAATAAGCGCGATGCCTTGTCGGATCGTGGTGACGTCGGCGCCTCACATAAATCCAATGTGAGCGCGAAACAGAAGCTCGCAGGTGTCCTTTCGCGAATTGGGACACTGGGAAGGGGATTGCGGGAGTTGGGCATGAGTGGGATGAGTGAAGGGGAACTACAGAGACGGACGGATATGGTTGCGCGACTGCAGGATGACTGCGAGAAGCTGGGGAAAATGGTGACTATTGCCAGGCAGACGTCGCGCGGGGCTGTGTTTGGGGGTGCCAGTGGACCGGCTGCGAAGGATCCTGCGCCCGAATCTGACCGGGAGGCATTATTGGGTGTGCCTTCGTTCAAGCCGATTACACGGGTGTTTGGGACTGCTGCGCAACCACGGGAGACCGAACAGACGCGGCCGCTGGATGACCACGGGCTGCTCCAGTTTCAGGAGGTTCAGATGGAGCAGCAGGATTCTCAACTGTCCCAATTGACTGCAATTCTGCAGAGGCAGAGGCATCTGGGTGAAGCGATTGGGAGTGAGATTGCGTACCAGAATGAGATGTTGGACGATTTGTCCAACGATCTGGATCGTGTAGGAGGGAAGCTTACGGCTACGAACAGACAGATGAATAGGCTGGGATAGAGTGATGCGGGTGGATGAGGACCATTTATATAATTTTTTTGGAAGTGTTTGTACATGGATGAGGTATGTGTTGTGCTAGATTTTAGGTGGTAGGAGCGTAACATATTATTTGGGTTGTAATCCAGTTTATGCGGTGGTTGCTCTATGTCTACATGTATATCAATTGTGTTTTGTCAGGAATTTCCCAACTCCCTACGAAGCAAGCATTCAGTATCCTTGAAGTATGGGAGAATGACATTGAACATACCTCGAAGGAAGCAATCATTATACCGCACGCAGGCGCAATCTTGGCTATTCGAGGCAAAATACCCGTGAACAAAGACGAAGCACCTTCTGTACGGACAATCCGTACGAGTAAAGGAATGCTGGCGGATATCGGCGAATTCGACGGCGAAATTATTAGAGATTGTCGCCGCGTTTTGAGAACGTCGAACGGGGACGTTATTAGGGCTGCAGAGGTTCCACTAACCGCTCCGCTGACGAAAGCGACCCATGCACCTTCACGACCACGTCGCGCGAAAGCGTTTTTCCAACCCTCGTAACTTGCCCAATAAATTCCAGAGAAAGGAACATCTCGCCAAAGGGTAGGCCCAACCCCTCGCCATAGATATTTAACACCTTGATCCCGGACAAGGGCGCGGACGGAAGTGAGAACTGAGCGGAGCGTATGGGGGCTATCGGATGAGAGGGGGGTTGATTGGAGATTTGTTCGGATGAGTTCTAGAGGTGATGCGACGATGGTGATGGTAGACCGTGCAATGATACCGGCTGATACGGGAACGAGAGCTTGCGAGGGTAGTAGCGGAGGGAGGACTACGTTCAATAAATGATCATATGTTAACATGTAGGATGTTGTAGATGGGACTCCAATGACTCTGGAGATGACATCAGTATTCATGCCGTCGTAACGAGCGATGAAATGCTCACAATGTTGTCCCAGCTCCCTTCCACAGACCACGAATGCCCTCTGCGCGCCAGACATGTTGTACGGCGTCAAGGAACCCATTTACCCTCTCCGTTTTGAATACACCATTCTCCCACACACAGACAAGCTCCTCCGCTGCGACCTGCCGTGCAAGAGATGACATGTTCCGCAAGCACGGTACATTTGCTGGTTGACAGCATGTATTTGGTGGAGGACGGGGAAAGAGGGGCAGCAATTGCGGTGGTTGAGTCTGCAGCCGTGTCTTTACCACGTCAAATGGGGTCACTATGTATTTGTTAGGGAGATGAGAAGACATGAGGAGATTTGCTCACTTGTCAAGGCGGTCAGGGTCGACCCAGTGGCAGCTGCCACAAGTTTTGCATAGAGGGGATCCATGGAGTGAATATTTGCAAAATATTTGATAAATATTGTAAATATCCGAGTCACGTGTTATCAGATAACCGGAGCCGGAGGTGATGCAAGTGGCGCCGAAATGAGCGGAGTTGCACATGATATTTGATTAATATTTGATTAATTTTTGTGTAATATCCAAATTTTATTGAAAACATCTACCAGCCCTCGGAATCTTGGTACAATCTCAGCCTCCTATAGCCTCCACCTCTGTCTTTCTATCCTTCATTATCTCCCAATTCACCTTGAACTCACCACACTTTTCTTGCGTTTCTCTGGAACCAACTTTCACTAGGCTACCATGACTTCTACCCTGTCTGGCCCCGCCCTCCAGGCTTCGAGAGCTGCGCTCTCTGCTGCATTGGCTGATCAACCTACATCGGGCGAACTTATTGGTCAGGATGAATCCTTGGAACCTGGTGAAATCCAGGAGGTGGACATGCAGGCGCAGGCGGATGGCATCCGAACAGTGTTCAGCGATCCCACCAACTTCAACGTAAAGGTGGGCCAATTCCCCGCCAGCACCCATGTATGCAAATCTCATATGTTGATGATAGCATCCGCTCTCCTCCCCTTGGACTCTCTGGTTCGATTCCCCCGCCACTAAAGGCCGCAACTTGCCCCAAACTCCCATTTCCGCGTTTCCTCAAACACCTGTTCCTCAGACACCTGGAGTGGCTGCTGCCCAGGGCTGGATGGAGGATATCAAACGTGTCATCAGTTTCGATAGTGTAGAGGAGTTTTGGGGGTACCTACCGATGGTCTTATCTGTAGATTGCGTGATCTGACCACGTACTTTTTAGGCTATATAACAACATTGTACCGCCATCGCAACTACCGCAGAAGGCAAATTACTACCTCTTCAAGGTGTGTTACACACAAGTTCTTTGCAAACTAGCGCTAATGCATTTGTCCAGGAGGGAATCATTCCCGCATGGGAGGATGAGGCCAACAAGAACGGAGGCAAGTGGAGTATTCAGCTGCCTAAAGACAAGAATCGTGCACATGTTGACAAAATGTGGCTGTACACGGTATGAATCAAAGCTGATGGCACTCGCTGGTTTGATATATTCTTGGCTTTGCAGATGCTTGCCGCGATCGGCGAGACGTTTGACCCGTCTCTCGCTGTCTCGGATCCCTCAGGTCCCCCTCCCAACTCACTAATCACAGGTGTGATCGTCTCGACACGACCGCAGTTCTACCGGCTTTCGATCTGGACACGGCTTGCACCTTCAGCATCAGAAGAGGACAACTTGCGGGAGCGGATCGAGGGTGTTGGTAAACACTTCAAAATTAGCGTGCTGGGGTTCTCGGAGGGACAGAAGTTAGCGGGGCCGTTGGCGACCGAGGTGGAGTTCCTTTCTCACAAGGATTCGGAGAAGAAAAAGGGAGGGGGCAAGAAGATCATTGTTTGATGAGGAGCGATATGAGGAACTGTTCATATTTTGATTGACATATATCTTTCGTCGATGCGGCTATTGCAATGTCCTATTACATTAGTCCTATTACATTATTTTCTTTTACTCTGTAGTAGATGCGCCGTGTAACCGTTGGCTGTTCCTTTCCTGCGCAGATGACGACATACATAGCCCAACTACGCGCCACAGGACCCTCAGGCTATAAAGTTTGAACTTGTACTCTTCTATCTTTCTCGACCCACTATCATGCCCCGTGGTGCTGCTTTCCTTTCTTCCTTGGCCGACAAGGCCCAATCAGCTATCAATGCCTCGCCTCTGGCCGGGCACCTCCCAACCAGCATGGGTCGCTCCAGCAGCCCAGACAGCGCCGCCCAACCCACCGCAAATGAAGCTGCAGCTCAGGGAGGCCACAAATCGAGTGCACTAGATTCCATCCAGTACCAACTTCGCGCTTTCGGGCAACAGTATGCGTGAGTTTACTTGTTCATTCCTTTGTGATCAAATACAGATTGCTGATCGGCGAGACGTTAGTACTACTACTCCCGTACAGAAAATTATTACGAGCGAGAAGGGAGTCGCGATTGATTTCGACAGCGTCTCGCGCGATGCTAAATCTCAAAGTAAAGAGTTGTATACTTGGGGCCAAACGGAAGACGACGACCTAAAGGATGGTGCGTTTCATCGGTCTTCTTCCTTTTAGCCAGACATTGATCTTCAATCCATCTAGTCACTGATAGGCTTGCATACCTGAACTTTGTCCAAGGATCCCTTGCAACTTCGCTTGCTGTAAAGCTCGACGCTGCCCGGGCACCCTTGAAAGCTCTTCGCGATGCCGAGACCAGTCTCGTTCCTCGTCGCAACATCCGAGCTGGGATAAAGATGCAGCTCACAAGGATCGAACATGAGCAGCAACCGGGTTTGGAAAAGAAGGTCTTGGAACTCAAGGATCAGCTTAGGAATGCCGAGCTCGACGATCAACCACAGGAGAAAGAGGTTCAGCTCCTGAAGAGGAAAGGGATCAGGGAGAGCGAACAGCTCAAGTGGGAGGCTATTCGAGAGGTGAGACTGTCTTTTGTTCCTTTGTTCGGACCAGAGGATAAACGTCGATCTAGTATGGTGAAAAACTCGTGCTTCTCTCGCAAGCTGCCACTCCTATCATCGCAGCGCTGCCCAGCCTGCCTCCGACTTCAACTAACCCATACACGGGCGCTCAGGCTACTGGAGCTGCTCGTGCTTCCCTCCAACGTGCTCTCGACAACTACAAGACCGGCCACATCAACCTCCCGCCCCAATCTGTTGGTTCCGAGTTGAGCAGATCTGACACCCGCAGTTTCGGCGAAACTCATGCCAGTGAACTTTCGAGCATCAGTTCCGAGGTCTCTGTACACACACATCCTGGGGTTCCTCTGACTCCTCCGCCTGGCTCTCAGACCCCTTCGCAGCAACAACCCCTTTTGGCATTCAAGTCTTCAGACATACCTGGCTCTCCTGCAAAGAGCCAGTCCCTTCCCATTGACCCTTCAACCCTCAACCAGTCTCCCGCACCTATCCCCACGCTCGACTCCAACGTCCCTGTCGCGGCCTCCCCAGTTTCCATTGTCGGCCCCGATCCGTCCAAGCCATCGGGCGCAGCCCAACCCATTATTCCCACCATCGCAGAAACCGGCATCCCCGTTTCTGCTGGCGTCATCGGTCCCGGGCCGGCTAATGGGTCACTCTACGATGTCAAGGTTGCCTCCGCCACTGCAGGCCCTCGCAGTGACGGTCTTCCCGGGAACGAACCGCAAGTACCTGCGTACGGCCAGGGTCAACAAACCTTCGGTAGTGCTGTTGCTGGTAGTCAGCCCAAGTATGAAAGTGCAGAGGCAGAGAAGCAGAGGCTCCAGAAGGAAGATAGAGAACGACTTCTAGCGTCCAGCGGAACGCCGGCTCAACAGCCGGTTGCTGCTGCTGCTACCACTTCTGCATCCACTCACGAGAGGGCGGAAGATGAGAAGAAACGACTAGAACGAGAGGAAAGGGAAAGAATCTTGAGGAGGGACGCTGCTGATGACGATGCTTCGAAGAAGGATGAAGAAGATTTACCACCTTATCAGGATTGAGTGGTTCGGTTTTGAAGGAAGAACTTGGACATTGCAAGGGGATGTCCGTAGCCTATGTTCGTTGGATCTCGTTGATGTCTTGTATAATAGCTTGGATAATGAATCAATATCGCAATGGTTTAAAATTGGATGTATTAAATCGAGCCGGATGAGCTAAATAATGGACTGGGGTTGAACATGTTATCGAGATGCAAGGAGGATATGTGGCTGCGCTAAGTACATATTTTTTTCATTCGCATACCCTCTATGAGCGCATATATCTGCTAGTGAATAAATGTGTTTGTCAAAAGACAAGTAAAAAACGATGTCATATTAAATGCAGTCATTTCCCGAGCGTACGTACACTCCAGTTATTATTGAGGGGGATATGATGCCAATGTGTCGTCGGCAGCGCCGGCAGGTGTGGATGAAATGGAATGGCGCTGGTATTCTTGAACAGCCGCTACAGCGGCTGCATCTTGCTTGAAAACTTCGTCACGAAGAACGACGAACTGAGAAGTTGTCAGGGCGACAATCAGCGTGGTGTGACGTCAATCTCAGCTTACCGTCTGCTCTTCACTCAGGGTCCGAAGATTGAGCTTTCTTGTGGTGTTTTCCATGTGGACCAGGAGGGTCTGTACAATTAAGGACAACCGGGGGTAAGAAATTCAGCGATAATGACTAGAAAGGAAATCGACTTGCCCTAATGGAGCGGCTGCTGAGCCCTCGATAGCTCGATACGCGTTCCAGTGCGACAGGTTCGGCACCGACGAGGTTGAGTTGTTCATGGAGATACATCACGTATTGTTCGAGACATTCAAGATAATGTCGCTTTTTTTCGTGCGAGGAGATCGAGTCACTGGTAATTTCAGAAATAAAGAGTGTTCAGGGATCGGCAATGGCGCGACGTTAACAAAATCTGCACTCACGGGTCGGTCGGTACAAATCCGATACTGTCAGCCATGGCGCGCTGACGAGCTCTACGAGCTGTCTCGGACTTCTTCTCGGAAACAGGTTCGGCGCAGACCTCCACGGCACCCGTATCCTGTGCGGCAAGCTCGACGAGCAGTTCACTTGGGGTGAGGAAAGTTTGTTGTTGTTGTTGTTGTGGTTGTGGTTGTGGTGGTGGTGGTGCATCGCTGTAACAGTCAGGTTGGATATAGTTTTCTTGTGGTTGGCAAATGGAGTTTGAATCCGCATCTGGGGCGTAATTCAAGGGAACGAAAGGTTGATGGGGATAATGAGGACGCGGAGCGGGATAGTTAAAATTTTCAGCATCGGAAAAGAGAAGCCCAGAATGACCGGGAAGAGGGATGGGAGCGTGAAGAGGAAGGCCAGATGAGAAAGTCATGTTAACTGGGCAAGTTTGAGGGGGAGCAATGCCTGGTTGGTCGTAATAACCCTCTTGACATGTCCACGTCGGATTCTGTGCGGTCTGGTCATGGTCCCTGCGATACATGTCGGTCAGACGATGCGGAAACGAGACACCGTCGTAAATCATTGGATGGAGGGAAATTGGGGAAGAGTAACCCGGTGTGAATATCGGAGAGGAGCCGTCACTCTCGGAGGAAGACGAATAAGCGTACTGGTGAAGTAAAAACGTGTCAACAGGAAGTCATGGGAGTGACACTGGAAATTGAACGACTTACGCCAGGAATATCTAGCTCCTCAGGGAGCTGGAGCATACTGCACTTCTGGAAGTTGTTGTGTGGGGTTGGAAACTCCATCTTGTCGGTGACACGGTGATGAGGGCGGGGGCAGGAGGAAACAGGACCAGTACTACGGTTTATAAAACGGCACCAGGTTCCGAGAATCGATTAGTATACCGACTACAGGATGACATTTATATGTAACAATTCTTGAATCTGGCTGAATTCCAACCAAAGAACGGGAGAACAAATCCTTCTTCCCATTGAATCTGTATATCCTTGTTGACATGCCAGTGATCGAAGACACTGTCCTGAGAACACATACCGGCGGTCCTAAATAAGCACGGAAGCAGAAGCGTATCAGCAGATGTGGCGTTGGTGAGAATGACATCCAGATCTTCGACCCTCTCGGTCTGTAATTCCTGGAATGGCCTACAGTCGAACGACCCGATTCGTGGCAAGGTCTGATATGGCAGTGATAAAAGGTGAATACATAAAATATCTGGCCAGCGGAACAGGGCGGGAAGAAGGCTCACAAAAGGCTCACAAGTTGGACTGACACAGACTGACAGAGAGCAACAACGTCGAAAGGGCACGCGACACTCAGCGTGCACCTATGTTCTGTCAGTTTGAGCTCACTGCCCACCAAATGACATCATTCGCAGACCGGGGAAGGCGCGGACTGCGATTTCAGCGTGAGAAGGGCGAACACCCACAGCTGTAGAACAAAGCAGTCGCGGATGAACAGAATCCAGCTTGATTGTACCCATAGCGGATATCAGAATTTGGGTTTCTATTCAGCAGAGCCGCTGATCTTGAAATTTCCAAAAGTAGCAGTTGAAGGTCCAAGAAGAAACCATAACTGCAAGAGACGGCGTCTTCGTTCTGTTATGTCTGACCTAACAGTCTCAGGAGTGTCCGTGGTTT
>Ga0210402_10004801_pt1 | contig 12237 bp, 14 predicted proteins | sample IncBWC7MmetaG_FD_161055 | JGI IMG/M metagenome (GOLD analysis project Ga0210402, IMG submission 161055) | Forest soil microbial communities from Barre Woods Harvard Forest LTER site, Petersham, Massachusetts, United States - Inc-BW-C-7-M | ecosystem: Environmental > Terrestrial > Soil >...
GCCTGAGTATTCTTAAAAGCAGGCTCGACAGCCGATGCAAGCGCATCGATGACGAGATACAGTTTGTGAATCGATCGATATTCATGATCATCGATACATTGCAATGTCAGTGATTCGGACCTCGGGGCTAGCAATACCCATGTTTGACCTCATGGATCAGCCACGGATTTGCCTCTTGCAAGCCAACAACTCTCTTAGCACCCAACTTGTCTGCTGCATATGCTCAAATGCACGTGGACCAGTTAATTGGACAAGGGGTTTGGCGAGAAATCTCCACACTCTGCTTTTGAAGGGCCTTCGGAGGGCTTGCATCTGTATACGGATCGTCATTGGGCATTGCAAATGACCCGTTTATTTTTCTCTGAGTCTGCCATACCTGTGGTGTCCCTTCTTACAAATCTCAGAGTCATACAGGTGATACTCAATTTTTCAAAAATCGAAAACTACGTGAGAATTGCTCCATGCTAATAGTCCTTGGCCGGGAGTATTAATTACATATACACCCATAACTACACCGACCACTTAATATGCCATGTATAGTTGACCTCTCAAACACCAGGTGCTTTAGATTGTAACCAAAAGCACCGCCGTTTGGTGATTACCTGCGGTCACATCGCATCTCCACGATTTGGACACGTGAGAAGACCACAGGATCCAAGCCGTGCAGAGTCTGGTGACAACTCCGATTTACCCCCAATTTTTATCTATGTAGAGAACGGCATTATATAAATGTCCCGTTGATGACGGTATTAGCAATTAGGAATGGGAGGATAAGAAAGTATTTTTGGCGGGAAAATTTTGAGTTGCAGCCTGAGATACGCTCTATTGACGACTCCCATTGTAGTCGCCTACCGGGTAGAATGGATCCCATTAACCGAGTTACCAATTGAGGGATAGTTGTGGTTGAGGATAAATATTTAAATGCCGGTTTGGTGAGTCCGCCGTGTACAGCTGCAAGCCGCATTGTCTGATATCCCAATCACGACGTTGCAGCGAACAATATTCTGTTCAAAGTGTTTGCGAGTGCTGTGATCAAGCAAAAGTGAAAGCTCAACTGGGGAGAAACAGAAGGAGGGACCCAGGATTGTAGTTGCTCAAAGATCTAGATGAGCTGCGTCGGGAATTTGTCAGGGCCATGGCAGAATTCGAACATAATTCGTCTGTGATCAAATGATCCTCACAAGGACCCCAGAACCATGCCGCCGATTCATTGTAAAAAAATGTATACCATATGATTTAAGATTCTGAGAACTAGAATAGACTAGCGCGGACGAATTGTGACGACTCGGACAGTGTTGACAGTGTACCGATCAAGGTTGGATCAAGGTCGGCCAGGGAAGGGGATATGAAACCACCATGATGCGTGACAAACTGTTACTTGTACATTTAGGACAGCAAGACGATAGGGTGGGCTCGGATTGGTCGTAAGACTGGCTGGTGGATTGCATAATTGCGGACTGAAGCCTAGAAGTAAGTGGAAAGCAAACTGCTACTACTATTTGGATGAGAGGACATCGCCAAATAATGATGCAAATGGAAACAGTACGGAACAATACATAATACATACGAATATACAGTATTAATATTATGTAATATTATAGTTATTTAAATTTGGCACATGAAGTTTCTGCAAGACGTCTACGAGGTGCAAGGGATCGTAGCTTTTTTGCACATTGTTTTCTGGCTCAACTTGCCAATTGCATGCGAAATCTCCTCATCCGGCGTTCGGTTTTACCTGCCAGTACAAGCCACCGTCTAGGTAAAACTAGTTTCATTGGTTATCGTGTTATGGCAGCAACCCCTACCCCACTTCCCAGCGTATCATCAGAACGCGTAGCTGAACTCCTCGAATCCCTCGGCGAGATTAGATCGCGAGTAAAGACCGCTTCATCCTCTACCATTCCTCGAACACTGGTGGCTGTCTCGAAATATAAACCCGCTTCTGATATATCCGTGTGCTATGAGGATGGACAGCGTGATTTTGGGGAGAACTATGTTCAGGAATTAGTTGACAAAGCTCAGCAGGTGCGTCCGGGATCTGTCTATAGTTGACGACTCCTGTTTCTTACGAAGGACGATATCCTGGTAGTTACCCCTCGACATACGATGGCATTTCATCGGGACTCTACAGTCCAATAAAGCCAAGGTCCTTGCAGGTGCGGTCCAATGTCGACTTTGCACTTTATCCGATTACTGACTACCACTGAACACACCATTCCCAAAGCCATCCCGAACTTGCACACCATTCAAACTCTCACCTCAGCAAAAGCTGCCACGGCCTTAAACAACGCGCTTCCACCAAACCGCTCAACACCGCTCAATATCCTAATCCAGATCAACACGTCCGGCGAAGACTCGAAATCTGGACTCCCTCCGCTCTCCGCTTCGTCGTCTGATCTAGCGGAAGCAGAAGTCACGCATCTCTCGAAGCACATCATTAATACTTGTCCTGGGCTGAGACTGCGGGGGTTGATGACGATCGGGGCCTTGGAGCAGTCTTTAAGTGCATCGGAGACGGATGAGAATGTAGATTTTGAGAGGTTGAAAGCCACTCGGGAAGGGTTGCAGGGTTACCTGGAAAAGGAATTTGGTGAGGAAGGGAAGGAAAAATGGGGAGATGGGCAAGGGGGACGGTTAGTGTTAAGTATGGGAATGTCCAGTGATTTTGAGGCTGCTTTGAAGACCGGAAGTGATATTGTGAGGGTGGGCACTGGGATTTTCGGGGAGAGAAGGAAGAAAGCTGATCTGGTTCCGTGAGTGCATGCTGCTGAGGGTAATAAATTCATGGGATGAAATACAGAGTTGAGAAGATATAAATACTAGAAGGGTTATCCCAGTAGTACAATTCATGACTTGCCCTTCCGTTCCAGAATCCATAACTTCACCTCTTTCATCATCTTTAATACCTCACGCACTCTCGACAACACCTCTCCTTTGCCTCCTTTAATTAGGTCCCAATCAACAACCCACCGCTCAAATCCCTCCACACTCCCACCTTCTGCCACACGCCACGCCTTCTCCATTTTCGGGAATGATTTAGACTCGGAAATGAGATGTGTGATAGATGCTGAGGAGGCGAGAGAGTGGAGAGAGATTGATTCTGTTTTGTTGTAGGTCCATTTGCCAGGCGAAAGTGACGGGGAAGGGGAAGGAAAGAGGGATATAGGTGGGTAGGGTGGGGCGTGGATTTGGAGGAAGAGGGAGGCGCCTGTTTGTGCCGCGAGATTGGATATGTGGACGTGCACTAATACATCAAATAGATCAGAATGATTTTTATTGTATGCGATCATGCTACACGCACCAGGTGGAAGATGTTGCGAGTATTTATGGTTGAAGAGCGTGAGAGCTTGTCCTCCAGGGTAGTTCGCAATCGAGGCGGTGGTGAGGAGGGATGTGATGAGGATGTTGGTGAGTATTAGGCTTGAGGCCGTTAAGAAGAGGAAGCGACCGGCAATGCTGTTTTTTCTACGGGATATCCTGCATATCCCATTAGTTTGTTTTGTAATTCTTATAGTGGCATTGGGTGCAGCATTGTAACTACAAAAGATCACTTACATCCACCGAGCACCCCTAGCAGCAGCAACATTGAACATTGGAATAACATAAACAATGAACCGCCATTCCTTGTGCCCCAAATAGCTGATGGTCGCTATAAAGACAAGGGAAGGAAGAAGGAGCGTGCGGATGCGCGGATCGAGGAGAAATCCAAAGAGGGAAAGGGGGAGAGACGTGAGGAGGAGTTTTGGAAGGTGTGTCGTCAGGTAGGCGAGGGGCGGGGAGGTCTATGAAATTGGAGGTTAGTGGGTTTAGTAAGCGATCACGAGGAATGTGGGATGGAGACAACGCACGCCCCACTCAGAGCTTTTTCCTTGGTAGACGTTGAAGTAAAATCCTGAGAATTCGGGCCAGAGGGGGTATTCGTCCCAGAAGTAAGAGTCGACAGTTACTGTGAGAGCTGCATGTAATGCCAGCGGTGAGTGATTCTGGCCAGATACGAGATAGCACTACTATTACGAACCAATGGAGAGTAATCCGGAGATTAAACCTACTTTTATGACCGTAAAGAAAGAGGTGTAACCGAGGATGAGGGATTGAAGGACCAGGGGGACGAGAAGGAGGAAGACTTCGGCTCGGAAAACGACCGCTGTGAATGTCAGTAATGCAATTGCTGTGTTTATACTCCTGCTCGAAGGCCGTGTCGCATTGGGCGCGCGGTCAAGAATTAGGTAGCTTGAGATGTTGACTGATCGTTATGTCTTAACTTCATTCTATGGCATATAGCATATCTGACAAGTTGGCGCACCAGGGAACAAAGCAAACATATTTGGAAGGGTCCTACCCATCCAAAATGGGATGTGGAATTGGGAGCAGGTGATGAGGGTGAAGAAGAGTCCTGTGGGACGGCCGAAGCGTCTGGCAACTGCGCGTCTGAGGAGGCATAGTCCGATTGCATTTAGGGTCGCGAGTACCAGCCGCACTACATGACATTCAGAAACCGATTGGTCTATTGCAAAGTCCAAGACTGACCGATGATCTGCAAATCGAATTTCGTGGACACGAGACCTAGCCAGTTTGCGAGCTGGATGATTGGGGTCGATAGCCAGGCGAGCAAGACACTCCCGACAAATGAGCGTGGGACTGCCCCAGGGAAGATGAAGTGGTCGTACTTGAACGAAACATTGATAGGTAAAGAGGCCTATATTGAGCTGCTGGTGCGCACATTGTATAGAGTGACTTGTTCGACGCCGTACATGAGGACATCGTGTGTGGCATGGAGGTTGAAGCTTTCTTCGACTTTTGTGTACGGGGCAAGTAGGACGTGAGCCCATCCTGTTGCGAGTAGCAAAACATCTAAAGCTGCACTCATTGTATTCGCTGGAGAGCGCTGGAGCCTATGGAGACAGTGTTGAAGTATGTTTAAGATTCAACTTGAAGTTGAGATTGACCTTATTGACCGTGAGAATTCCCAGAATCCCAATTATAGCCATTTGTGCCTTTCTAGGCAGCCTACGCCATTCTCTCCGTTGGCTCTCGACATCCACTGTGGCACGACTGCGGCGACATACCATCTCCATCAGGCCCCTCAACATGGCACTACCAATTTCTCTGTTGACTCTCTTACTATCACCAAATCTTGTCCTCTCTTCTTGGGGTTCGGGGAACTCATCCAGGAGTATGGGTCAATCTATGTCAAATTTCTCTGTGTGTCTCCGTATTTCAAATGTTGGTGCGGATGACTGACCGAAATTGTACAGCCTTTAAGTAGTAACCTCCCAGGCAAGTCACTGCACCAATGATCACAACTATCCGAGCCACTTGGCTAATGCTGTCTTATCCAGAGAAATGTCCACCCTGCTTTAACTGCCACTTGCCTGCATTTACGTGTGGGCAATACGGTAGCTGTGATCCATACGATGGTCAATGCAAATGTCCGCCAGGCTGGGGAGGGATCGACTGCTTGACTCCACGTGTGTTCAGGCTTTCTCTATTTAGAATTCATTGTGTTGAACCAAGTGTTTGCAGAATGCGACTCGTTAGCTGATGGCGATCAACGAAGACTACGCGAAGATGGAAAGCCCTGTGAGTGTAAGGAAGGATGGGGAGGGATCAACTGCAATGGTAAATCGCGCATATACACCAACTATAGGGGAGGACTAACTTCGGTGCAACAAGTCTGTGAGACGGACAAAGCGTGTGTAGGCTTCCCGCTCGCAGGCGGAATATCCACTCTGGACGTCGAGCAAGCCAACATGACTTGTTACACCGGCGGCGAAACAGTGTTCAACAATCACCAAATGTGTGATGTTACCAGTATGTATATCTCTATAACCCTAAGAGAAACCCATTGTCAACTTGTAACAACCTTTGCAGACCGTAAAATAGTTGACATGTTACCAGGCCGTCCCCCGCAAGTGACATTCAGCTGTGATAAGCTGTCCCACAAATGCGACTTCCAATTCTGGACGGCACAAGTCGAGTCCTTCTATTGTGCGCTGGATCAGTGCTCGTCGGAGAATAAGCCCGGTTACAATGCGAATACCACTATTTATGCCTGCGACCTTATCAAATGCAGGTGTATCCCCGGTCGATTTATTTGTGGAGAAGACGGTAGTGTCGGTGAGTCCTGCTTGTATCACTTTCGATCACTGAGGAAACTGGGTGGCTGATCGGGCGGAATTCTAGATATCAGTGACTTCTTGACCGAAGAGATCAAAGGTCCCGCGACATTCAGCTGCAAATCTGGTGCGGGGTGCAAGTTCGAGGAGCCGGCGATGAACCAGCTGATCAACGATATATTTGGCGATGGGTACATTACACTCCAGTGTGAGGGCGGCGAATGCTTGCACTATTCCCAGGTGCCTGGTTATGTCGTGAGTTTTTATCTCTTCCGATGAACGTGGCTCGAGCTGGGATGTCTGCCTTTAGCGCCCACCGAAACCGGACAATACGCTTTGGGTTGCACTGAGCGCCGCAGGCGCGGGATTAATCGTCCTTCTTACTTCCGCAGGTAAGTCCTGACACCATAACGTGTTTTTTTTCCGCTCAACTTCGCTTCCCCACCTAGTTCTATGGTATGCTGGTCGTGTTGGGAGTGGAGGCGACATTGGGCAGATCCGCCTCCCAGACAATGAAGCCGCCAAACTGATGACAGACCACGTCCCTGCCTCGCTCCACTTCTCTTCCCTCACCTATACCCTTGGCTCCCGCACCATCCTCGACTCTATTTCGGGCTCCGTTAAACCCGGGCAAGTCATGGCGATCATGGGTGCGTCCGGGGCCGGCAAGTCCACGTTCCTTGACATCCTTGCTAGGAAGGCTAAGCGTGGTAGTGTGAGCGGGATTACATTGGTGAACGGAAGGGAGGTGAAGGATGAGGAGTTCAAAGGAGTGATGGGATTTGTGGATCAGGAAGATACGCTGATGAGCACATTGACGGTATATGAGACGGTGTTGTATAGTGCGCTGTTGAGGCTGCCCAGAGAGATGAGCCTTCAGGCGAAGAAGTTTAGGACGTTGGAGACTATGAATGAGTTGGGGATTCTAGGGATCAAGGATGCGAGGATTGGGGATTCTGGTCGCCGTTCGATCTCTGGGGGCGAGAAGAGACGCGTGTCGATTGCTTGCGAGCTTGTCACCAGTCCTTCGATCTTGTTCTTGGATGAACCCACCAGTGGTAAGTCCGCCCTCTAATAGTGTTTGATTTCTCTTCCATACTGGTGTGAATTAGGTCTCGATGCATACAACGCCCACAACGTCGTCGAGAGCCTTGTGTCGCTTGCTCGAGACTACAACCGCACAGTCATCTTCACAATCCACCAACCTCGGAGCAACATAGTCGCGCTGTTCGACCAGCTCGTCGTCCTCGCGATGGGAAAGTTGGTGTATTCTGGCGACTTCTCGAAGTGTCAAGATTATTTCACAAGCATTGGACAACCCTGCCCGCCTGGTTTCAACATTGCCGATTTCCTCAGTGCGTCATGACTTATCTTTATCATTATGTCTAATAATAAGTCCGTAACAGTCGACCTGACCATGCAAGCGAGTTTGGATTCCAGTAACAGCGCCAGTCCAACCATCAAGTCCTCCTCCCCGGAGGATGACATCACGAACCTCGGGGACGAGGAACGAGGCCTGGGCCCTCCATCACAAGCTCTCCCTCTCTATGTACGTTCCCGAGCTTCGACCAGCTCCCTAGACAATGACACGGAACCCCAAACCCATCCCAATTCTATTACCTCTTCGACTGGAAAATACATCAAGCGGAAGACTTCACAGTTCCTCGAGGCTGTAACACCATCTTTGCAGAAATCAGGCAATGCTCCAATTACACCAAAGCTTGCAGTACTTGTGGAGTCGTATATTACCAGTGGTATCGCTGCCGACATTAGGATGGAAGGGGAAGAGCTGAGGAGGGAGCAGGAGACTCGCACTGGGCAGAATGTGAATGGAAATGGGGCAGGGAATGAGTTGCCAGATATTGCGCTGGAGACTTCGTTGTTAAGAGGGAGGAAGAGGGCAAGTTGGGCCACACAATTCAGGATATTGAGTGGGCGGGCATTCAAGAATTTGTATCGAGACCCAGCACTCCTCGCGGCACATTATCTGTCATCCATTGCTTTGGCATGTGAGTGATTTCACTCTCTGAAGTTTTGTTATAGTGGTTATAGTTGTTGATGTTCCTCAATTGTGACCAGTAATTTGTGGGTTGTTCTTCCATAATGTCACGTATGTGTGTTGTCCTGGGGTCTTGATTCCACCGCTCACCCTCATTGCATTCGTTTAGCAACGATATCGCCGGATTCCAGAATCGATTGGGTAAGGGTCTGACCATCTGATGGCCATCCTATTCTGAGCATAATCAATAGGCATTTTCTTCTTCACCTTGGCGCTCTTTGGTTTCTCATGTTTGTCGAGTTTGGGTTTGTTCGCCAATGAGCGGATATTGTTCATGCGCGAGAGGTTCGCCTCCCTCTCTCCATTCCTGATGCGCTGCAAGGCACACTGATATGTTTTTATCCAGGGCGAACGGGTACTACTCATCCTTTACATATTTCTCGTCCAAGGTCTGTGAGTTTCCTTGTTTTGAGGCATTCTTAGCTAACACGGCTATTTATGACTAGGTTCTCTTCGACATACTTCCTCTGCGACTTGTCCCGCCACTTGTTTTCGGTGGTATCGTATACGGACTCGTCGGCCTCGTGCCAACCGTAGCAGGCTTCTGGAAGTTCATGCTCACTCTTGTATTATTCAATTTGACTACGGCGAGTGTAGTGTTATGGCTCTCCATCGCGTTCGCCAGCATCAGTGTGGCAAGCTTGGTTGGGACATTGGTCATGCTGTTCAAGTGCGTAATAATACATCAAGTTGGCGATATAGATACTGATTAACCTCTTCCAACTCTCCTTTTAAGCCTCCTGTTCACAGGATTGTTAATCAATCGGGACACTGTCACACCAGTTCTGCAATGGTTGCACACGATCTCATTTTTCCATGCCGCCTTCGAAGCGCTAGCTGTGAACGAGCTGAGATACTTGCAGTTGAAAGAAGTCAAGGTCAGTAGCTGACATACTAGTCACGGGTTATGAAACACTAATGTGTGTACAGTATGGTGTGGAATTGGATGTTCCCGCGGCTACCATCTTATCGGTATTCGGCCTCCGAGCCCAGGTGTGTTCTTTGTGGATTGACTTTACTGCCCTGGGTCAAACTGCTAAGCCACTTTAATATCCAGTCGTTCTGGTGGCCAAATATCTCGCTGCTGGGGATCTTCTTTGTGGTGTTTACTATTTCAAGTTACATCACACTTCACTTCTTTGTGAAGGAGAAGCGGTAGATTCGTAGATGTTCGTTAAACAGATCAGTATTTATCTGGAATCACACACATTCGGTATCAAATATCACTTATGAACGAGGTCGCTGTTGTAGTAGAGATTCGCAGTCCTTCCTTTCTCGGGACTTTATGTCGACTAAGCTACAAAATACAGGCACATGCTACACTGCGACCGCAGAAGGATGCTAAACGGTCCGATGGTCTGGATGCCACACGTTGCGGCTGGATATCATAAACCGAGATGCAAGGTACGGATATGCCCGTCGATTCCCTAGACATTAGACTTCTCGTGTCAACAACATAATGATAGGAAGCACATCACCTGGAGCAGCAGACTTCCACAAAGAGAATCATCTCAGTCGGGCACAACGAAGCTCTCAAGATCTACGTCTCTGTTTGCTAGGGTGCGCAGGGTTTTACGGCCATTCAGGTTCGCAAGCATAGAGATGATATATACTGTGAAGAAAAAACAGGCATTTGTTTAGTTAGAAGTGACAAGGGAAATATAGACACGCACTCTTGCCGTACAGAAAGTACGTGCCAATCCATATCAATGACAAAGGTTCAGCTAAATACTGCGAAGCGAGAGATCGAAGTCAGCCTAACGGTAGCAAAATTATGGGGGGATGTGGAATGCAGACCACTATAAGGTAGACCGTTGTGAAGATGCTGCACATACGAACCGAGGAAAGTAATAATGAGAACCGTACGAGTACCGGGTAATTTTCCTGACCTTGTCAATAAACCGGTGGTAAGAGTATAAGTAAGTAGGGCCCTCATCAATGGATTGGGTCTACCATCCATGGATGAGTTTTACGGCGGATGCCCGAGCCGGAAAAAAATTACTCACTCAGTGGAAAGTAGCAGCCCACGCTGATATAACATGTAACACATCGTTGCAGCTATAGCGATATCGGTGAAAGCTCGACACCCCGCACACATGGTCAGCATGTACTAAGTAGGAAATAGTATTAGTAACGCAGGATGGTGGTCGAGATTTGTACAGACCTTCGGTTCTGAGGAATCCGAGAAAGCAGGAAATTCGAAGCTTTTTTGCGAATATCAGTCAAGTTGATGAAGAAGTAATCACCTGCGAATCACTATACCATTTTGCAACGTATCCTGGGCGACTTGTACATTAGGTGATTTATATCACTTGTTTACAAGATCTCACCGAAACTGTGTCCTGTGGGTATTACAGTGAAGATGAGACGTAGCAAATGCATCAAACAGAATGGCAATTACCCCAGCCAATGAGCATAGGAATGACCTAGGGATACATTGAGTGCCATATCTACGATAAATCAGAGATGATATGACGTACGGGAAGAAGCGTTAGCTTATTCCTTTCGGAAACTATGGTCGAAAGCATTTCAGTGATATCATGTCTTCGTACGGGCCAGTCGTAGGATCAATTGGCCTCGAAATACTTACGTATCCACATCCTCCTTATGAAGAAGCTAGGGTACGATCAATAGCCAGCTTAATTGGCTGGAGGATTCTTTAAGGCACACTCACCTTTCGACGAGCACCACAGATGCTTCCTGGGTCAGTGTCTGGTGAACGTCATATTTGCCAAGGCAGAATCTAAAGACATACTGTTGGAATAACTTGACTCTGATAATGATGTTCACTCTGAGACTAACAATATTGGCTAGGTTCGACCGAGAAACTTACAATGAGGCTCCTAAAAGGGCGGTCAACATAATGTGTTCAAAATGGGGAAGCGAATACCACACCAGTTGGCATAAAGAAAGAAGCCAGGATTATCTGCCCCTCTATTGATCAAATAATACCACAGCATGTGTGTAACGAAAAGGGTCTGAACGGTATCGAGCTGTAGTGATTTCTTTAAGTATTCCAGCCACCGTGGAAAGAAGAGTTTCACGAACCAACCAGACTGCACAGACCTGGACGAGCAGGGGTGGTCACTACAGCTACTGCAGGAGGATGCATCCACTGAAACGCACCAGTATTCGAAGCAATGGCCGATCGTTTGAGAAAGAACGACAGTATTTCACGGCTTGTGCACACGCTATGCCATACAAGCTGTGAAAATTCCCGTCACACCCCGTCCGAGGAAAAATTTAAGCCACAACTCACGCAGCAGAAATTGCGGCCCCATCGAATACTGCACCGAAAGTGAAGTTGACGGAACGAATCGCTGCCATCTCAACGAGGGGACCAACGAAGGTGCGGTAAATATTTGACATATTGATTTAATGTACCGCATGGTCAACAAATAGTCGACGGCGTCAGCTACCGCCGGTGGCCAGCGAGTTGTCGAATTTCTCAGCTCCACCTCGCGGCCCGCACTTAATAATAAGCAAACATATGAAACTTACCCTCGACCGTGACGCCACTAGTACATACCGTTGATTGATCAGTTTCTCAAGCGTGAAATGTAACTTTCCCCGACATGGTACTTGAGAAATATATAAATCACGTTCAAATATTGCTAGGCATGGACTCACTACGTGGCGCCCAGGCTCCCCGCCGAGTCCCTACTAGTAGTTCCACAGATCATCACCATTCAAGTGACGATCTCTCCAGAGTGGTTATGAAGAACCATGCGGAACACTTGGCACTTGACTATGATATGTTGGATATGCTTCATCAATGATGGAAAACACTTTAAAGTTTACTATGTACTAATTAAGGTTATAGTAAAAATTGCATATGCATCTAGATATCGATGGTGATCACCTGACACAACCTTAAATTTTTTATGGGCGACTTCAGCGCGGAGTAAACGCAAACCTGCTGGGTGGATAGCGTCCACTTCAGCGCGGCCCCCAACTTCAAGTTGGTTGAACATGGTTCCCGCATCCTCGTCGGCTATAAGTATGCTACGATGGACATCCCAGCGAGGGTGAGGTCATTCTTGTTCCCCCCTCGCAGGCCCT
>Ga0210402_10004802_pt1 | contig 12235 bp, 5 predicted proteins | sample IncBWC7MmetaG_FD_161055 | JGI IMG/M metagenome (GOLD analysis project Ga0210402, IMG submission 161055) | Forest soil microbial communities from Barre Woods Harvard Forest LTER site, Petersham, Massachusetts, United States - Inc-BW-C-7-M | ecosystem: Environmental > Terrestrial > Soil >...
GAAATCCATTGAAGATTGGAATATTCATATTCACGCCAATCGCGCCCCACCAATTCGTCGTGTAGTACAGGTCGGTACGGATAGGCACAGTTCCTGCCGTGCCCGCAGCGCTGATCGTCGGAAACATCTGATCGCGTTGCGCGTGGCTGAGCTTGACTGCAGCTTCAGCACCATAATGCAATGCTTGCAAGTCCGGCCTCTGCAGCAAACCTAACTGTATGAGTTGATCGACATCCGGCGGTGGCGGCTGCAAGGCTTTATTGCTTTCTACCAACCCGTAAGTCACTTGATGATCGAGGCCAAGCACCGCATCTAATGCGGCCATGGTTGAGTCGGCATTATTCTGCGCGTCCAGCAGCAACAGTTTCGCTTGCGAGAGGCTGACGTCAGCAAAACTCAGGTCGAGCGTTGATTTGAGCCTGTTCCTGGTCAACTCACTCACTTGTGTTTCCGTGGTCTGCCGCGTTGTAACGTTTTGTTCAGCTACCTTGAGCAGTGCCTGTGCTTCGAGAGCATTGTAAAAAGCATGATCGGTCGCAAGAACGATGTCCTCCGTCGTGGCCAGCGCGCTGGCATTCTGTGCTTTTTCCTGAAGCTTCGATGAAGCCACCAGATTGTTCGTACGGCCAAAGTCAGTGATCAGTTGCGTAAAGTTTGCGCCAGCGCCTGCATGTGGAAGGAGGCGCGATGCAGTGAGCGAGCCGGCGGAGAGCCTGCTTCCCTCCTCCGCATCCACTGCTGTGATGCTGGCATTGGCAACGGGCAGTTCCGCCGCCCTTGCCTCACGAACCGCCTGATGTTGTGCCAAGGCGAGCAGACGGCCAACACTGATCCGTGGATTATTCTTGATCGCCATCTGTTCGGCATCTGCACGCGTCAAGCCCGGATGTTGTCCCGCGGGCTGAGCGTTTGCCTGCGGAATCGATGAACCGTTTTCCATCGCCTGCTCATCCGGCTGTGTCTCTATCGTCGCGAAGAGCTTCACCAGAGGCGCTTCAGGAAGCGAGGGCTCCGCGACCGCTGTTTGCGCGTTCGCTGTGCATGTTCCAACCAATAACAGCAAGCAGGCACATGCGGATGGGGCCAGCCGTTCGTTTATTTTCAGCTTGATCATCCTCTACACCTCTTCCACGATTGCCGGCTTCATTTCGTGCCTGCCATGAATCACCAGATACACCGCAGGGACAAGAAAGACGGTGACAACAACGGAGACACCCAACCCGCCGATGATTGCGCGAGCCAGGGGCGCGTATTGTTCACTGCCCGTTTCCAGTCCAAGCGCCATCGGTATCATGCCAAGCAAAGTAGCCAGGGAAGTCATCAGAATTGGCCGGAGGCGGATCTTGCATGACTGCACTACGGCTTCCAGCAAGGGTCTGCCTTGCTCATGCAAGAGTCCCGCAAATTCGACGATCAAGATGCTGTTCGATACGACGATGCCGGTCATCATAATCACTCCCATCAAAGACATAATGTTGAGCGTGCTATGCGTCATGAAGAGGATGATTACAACTCCGGCCAAACCTGGCGGAATTGCCATGAGGATGATGAAGGGGTCGACAAATGACTTAAACTGGGCCATCAAAATGAGGTAGACGAGGGCAATCGACAGGAGCAACCCAATCGCGAAGCGAGTGAATGACTGGTTCATGCTGACAACAGCGCCGCGGACCCTGATGCGGATGTTGGCCGGTTTCTGGATATTCTGGATGATTTTGTTGACGTCCCGGTTTACACCTACAAGCGTTTCGGTTGACGGCATCACATAGACATCGATCGTCCGCCGGATCTGATAGTGGTCGACCTCGGTGGGCGTATTGATCTCCTTGATGTCCACAACGGACTGTAGCGGGGTATAGTCGGATCCATTGCTGGGGCGTAGGGGGATCTGCTTGAAGTCATCCATGCTCATGTTGGCGATCTTCTGGTCAAAGTACTGCACAGTTAGCATGTAGTTGTTGCCAGTCTTTGGATCGATCCAGTAGCTCGGCGCTATCATGCCGTTGGATGTCATTGCGGTAATCACATTGTCCACGACTTCCTGGGGCGACAAGTTGATAAGACTTGCACGCTCTCGATCAATGTTGAGTTGAAGACCCGGGTATCTCAGATCCTGAGGAATCGACACATCGCTTACGTTCTTTAGTCGTTTCACCTGAACAGCGATCTGGCGCGCTATCTCAAAAGATTGGTTAAGGTCATTTCCACTCACCTGAATATCGATAGGGGCTGGAAGACCCTGATTTATCACTGAATCGACTAACCCGCCGGCCTGAAAATCTGTCGTAAGTTCCGGCATCTCCGTTGCGAGTTTGCGCCGCACCCGCTCCATATATGCATAACTCCCAACTCTGTGATCCTCCTTGAGGCTTACCTGCACGAATGCCGTATCCATCGCCGAGTTGCTGGTGTAAATCGACGAGAGGTCCGGCGTGATCCCGATATTGGAGACGATCATGCCGAGATCCGCAGAAGGCACCACCTGGCGAATTTCTTTTTCTACTTGCGCAATGTATTGGTTGCTGACCTCAATACGCGATCCACTTGGGCACTTGATATTGACGACGAATTGTCCGGGGTCGGTGCGGGGGAAATAGGACCTGCCCAGAAAAGGAAACAGTAATGCCAGAATCGCAACGACTCCGCCGATGATGACGAGTGCTGTTCTACTCGGACGTTTGAGTGTGCGAGCGACCTGAACCTCGTAGTAGTTCAACATCCGGTGAAAGCATCGATTGAACTTTTTCTCGAATCTTCGGAAGTAGGCCGGAGTCTTTTCATCGACGGCATGGTGCGAAATATGGATGAACCTGGAACAATAGAGTGGCACCACGGTCATGGCGAAGATATAGGAAGCAAAGATGGAAAGAACGACGCCAAGCGCGAGGTCGGTGAAGAGGTACTTACTTACGCCGGAAAGGAAGGTAACTGGGAAGAACACAATGGAAGTTGTCGAGGTTGCTGCCAACACGGCTAGCGACACTTCCATCCCGCCCTTTTCCGCTGCGACGCTGGGGGCTGCCCCCATCTCCATATAACGAAAGATATTTTCGAGCACAACGATGGAGTCATCGATAAGCCGTGAAAACGCGAGCGCCAGGCCCCCCAGCAGCATCGTGTTGATCGACCCTCCGGTTGCGTTCATGATCAACAGGCACACTAGGGCGGAAAGTGGAATTGAGAGAAGGACAGCGAATGTGGCGCGCGGGCTCCCCAAAAAGACAAGAATCATAATGCCGGTGAGTACCAGCCCGATACTTGCTTCCTTAATCAGATTCTTGATCGCTAGTTTCACGAAGATCGATTGATCAAAAACCACGGCGGTTTTGAGTTGCGATGGAATATCGACCAGGTTCTTAATCGCGGCTTTTACCCCATCGACTATTGTGATGGTGTTGCTATCGCCTCCCTGCTTCAATATCGGGACGTAGACAGACTGCTGCCCATCGATACGGACGATGTTGGTCTGAGTCGTTCCCGAATCCTGGGCCTTGCCAACGTCTCCGACTAAGACAGACGCATTACCTACCGATTTCAGTGGCAAATCGTTGAGCGCCTCGGGAGTTGGGACCTGGCTGTTGGCATAAATGTTGTAATCCTTGGTGCCGATGCGCACATCACCGACGGGAAGAATCAGGTTCGAGCTATTCACCGCGTGCACGACATCCATCAGGCTCATGTTGTGTGCTTCCAGTTTTACTGGGTCGACGTAAACCATGATCTGGCGATAGCGTCCGCCAAATGGCTGCGGGACGGATGCGCCTGGCACATTGGAAATCTGGTTGCGGACCTGGAACTGCGCGAGATCCTTGAGATCGGTCTCATTCAACCCCTTACCTTTGAGGGTGACAAGGCACACAGGTTGACTTGAAGCGTCCATGCCGAGCACAACTGGAGGCAGAGTCCCTGGAGGCAACCGCCGCAGGTCAGCCATCGCTAAATTCGCAATGTTACTTAATGCTGCGTTGGGATCTGTTCCCGGTTTGAAGTAAATTTTGATCAGGCTAACGCCTGTAAGCGAACGCGATTCTGTGTGATCGATGTTGCTCCCCAGCGTAAAGAAACGCTCAAATGTATCTGTAATGTCAGCTTCGATCTGCGCCGGAGGCATCCCGGCATAAAAGGTCGCAACCACCACTACCGGCATGTCAATCTTTGGAAACAGATCCACCGGCATTCCCACAATATTCGTGATCCCGACAAGGACGATCACCAGGCAAATCATGATGATGAAATATGGATATTTCAGAGCAAACTTAGGCATAGACACTTCTCTCCCGGATCACGCACCTGTTCGAAAACAAACGTTGCATCATCGCTAATTGCCCTGCGACTGGTCGACATCGGTGCTGTTCACTGGAAGGTGTTGCAGTTGTGGCTTAACAGTCTCACCTGCCTGGTACTTTGATTGACCGCCAGTGATGACACGCTCTCCCTCGGCCAGGCCCTTCATCACCTCAACCAGCGTGGAAGCCTGAAGGCCCAGCGTCACATTGCGTGTCTGAACACGGTTTTGCCGATCCACGATGAGCACCGATGCCTGGTTGCCATTCCTGATGACAGCTTGCACAGGAATGGCGAGCACCCCACTGCGCTGCTCTAACTGAAGGGTCGTGTTGGCGTACATGCCAGGGATGAGTGACAGGTCTTTGTTATCCACATCGATTTCGGTTTCCATAGTTCGCGTTGCGAGGCTGATGTTCCGCGTGAAGCGAACGACCTTGCCTACCAGCGACCTGTTAACAGCATCCACGCGCACGTTCACCAACGAGCCTTTATGGATGTACTGCACCGCATCCTCGGGAACAGGAAGGCGCAGGCGGAGCAGATTGCTTTGTGAGAGTTTGACGACTGGGAGCGATTGAACATTGGAAGCTGTTCCCGCCTGGATGAGAGCACCGGTGTCCGCATCACGCCAGACGACGACTCCATCAAATGGTGCTGTAACCGTTGCGTAATCGGAGAGCGCACTTACTCGCTCGTTATCGGCATTTGCGATCTCTGTTTGCTCCCGGGCAGCTGCCAGCGCCGCCTTGGCAGCATCTACCTGGGCTTCTGACGCCAGGTCTTTGGATTGCGCGTCATCCAACTCTTGTTGCGCAATCAGCCCCGTTTGTGCGGCCCCCGCTTGCTTCAATCTCGTGTAATCAGCATGAAGGGCAACGTGTTCAGACTGAGCCCGGGTCACTTCGTGTTCAGCGCGGGTGATTTCGTCTTTGCTATGCGCCACCTCCGCAACGGTGCCCTTTAGCTGAGCACTCAGTTCTGGCACCTCAAGCACAGCAAGCACCTGGCCCTCATGAACTTTATCCCCGATATCGACATAGATATGCCGGATATAACCGGAGACCTTTGCGTGGACATCGACAACCTGATAAGGCTGAAACTGTCCTGCAATGTTGAGCGTGTGAGAAATCGTTTGGCGGGATACCTCAGCAACCGTCGCCGTCGGAATTTCTGCGGCGCGCGCTTCTTCTTTTTGAGGCCCGGAATCACATGCAATCATGCCGTTCATGACAAGCGGCACTATGGCAGAAACGATGATCCATCGAAATCGCTTACACATATATCGAAAACACCTATGAATGGTTTTGCGCATGGTGATTGCAGCGTGAACCCTACAGCTTTCCGGCTGAAAACGAGGCGCGCGCAACAATCGCCCGCTAAACCAATGCCGACGACGTTCAGATTTTCTTTAAAGGAAGATGGAAGCTAGATGAAAGCCGGAGGAGGCCGGAAGAAGAGTGTGGTCATCAAGGCCAAACGACTCATCGAGCGAGAGGGTTCGGCTTCTTGCTCGATGAGTCGCTTCACGAGACTAATGAGAGGTGAAGAGACAAGGAAAACGAATAGAAAGATGTCCGCGGTGAAAACGTCAGCAGCAGGCACGGCTGTATCGGCGATTGTCTCTCCGTCGACTACAGTTGCTTGTTCATCCTTACTAATGAGTTTGGCGGTAGGAATGCTATGAGACACCGATTGCGGAGGGTCGTAAAGGGAGAGCTTGTATTGCAACCCCCACGTGAACACCGAAAGCGCTAGTCCAAAAAACAAAAAGGTCAACAAGGAGAAGTTGAGCCGTCTTGTTTTCCTTTTACTCATGTGAATTCGATCGCGGCAACGAGCCCTGCCCGGTGTCCTCTTATTCTTTGATAGCACAACGGATGAGAACCTGAGGACATTATTTTTGGCTGTGCCAATGGAAGGAATGAGGTTGCATACCTAAACTCTTGTATGGAAAGGGTTAGCCGGTGTTCTGCCGCGGCTCAGGAGTAAAGAGCGACAATCCGCGCTGACGGCTACAATTGAGCCACCTTCGGCGTGGCCTTCCTCGCCTACTTGAAGCAGGGAGGTGTTAAATGGGTCTCCTGGCGAACTTCAAAATTCGGACCAAGGTTCTCATCGCCCTGCTTCCGCTGGTTGTGATGGTCATTGTGGCGGCACTGTACGCGTCGATCGAGATGAACAACATCGACAGCCGGTATAGCGACCTGATCACCAAAGATGTCACATCCCTCCACAACCTGACGGTCGCACGGGTAATGAACAACCGATTCGGCCAACTCCTCTATCAGGAGATTGCTGAACCCGACGCTGACAGAATGCGAGCGATCGACGCGAATCTCGACGAGACGATCACGGAATTCCACTCAGCCGTCGCCGACGCAAAGTCCGAAACCCCGAGTGTGGCTCCCAAGATCGACGCGGTCACCGTCCTTTTCGACGAAGCGGTTTCCGACGCCCGCCCTATTCGAGCTGCAGCCTTGGCCGACGATAACGAGAAGGCCATAAAGCTCACTCATCAGGCCTTTGATCCCGCGTTGAACAAGGGCCGACAAGCTTTGATCGACCTGGCTGACGAATTGCACGCGACAGTCGACCAACGGTCGGATGAACTCACTGTCAAGACGCACCGCACTATTCTGGTCACATGGATTGTGATCACACTCGGCCTGATCGCATCTTTCACGATTGCACTCTTCATCGTACAGGTTGAAGTTGTAAAGGTTGTTCTGTCGTTTCGAGGCCGGATTCTGGACGTGGCGCAAGGGAGACTGGACGAGCCCATCACGAATCTCCATCGTCCCAATGAAATCGGCGAGATGAGCCGCGCGCTGCAGGCATTGCAGGCTGCTGCTCGCGAACGGGAGACGCAGGGATGGGTCAAAGCCGAGGTCGCGGCTACTGTCGAGAAGTTGCAATCAGCGGAAGACTCCGCGGAGTTCGCTGCAATCCTGCTCTCGCGTATTTCAGAATCATTCAATTTGCTATATGGTGCGTTCTATCTCGCTGATCAAGATCAGACGCACTTCACTCGCGTGGGCGCCTTCGCAACGGACGTCTCGATGGAGCCGCGCGAGTTTGCGCTCGGCGAGGCCCTGGTGGGGCAAGCCGCCGTTGAACGGCGTAGCCTTCAGATTTCAGCTACAGCAGACAAGCCACTCCAGGTTTCGGCAGGGATCGGAACGGTGGCTCCTGCGTGTGTTCTGTTTGTCCCGGTGATCAATCAGGACGCTGTTCTGGCAGTGATCGAATTGGCGCCGTCGGCTCCGGTGTCAATGCGCCAGCAGGCGCTGCTAGACGCGCTGCTACCGACCGTAGCTCTCAATACCAAGATTCTCCTGAGCAAACTTGAGACCCGGAAACTGTTAGTACAGACGCAGGCGCAGGCGGCGGAACTGGCGGTGGCTAAAGAAGCCGCCGAAGCCGCCACGAAAGCCAAGTCTGATTTTCTGGCCAACATGAGCCACGAAATCCGCACCCCGATGAACGCCATCATCGGCATGACGCACCTGGCGTTGAAAACTGAGCTGTCTCCAAAGCAGGAAGACTATTTGACTAAGGTGAAATCCGCAGCTCAGTCGCTGCTCGGGATCATCAACGACATTCTCGACTTCTCGAAGATCGAAGCAGGCAAGCTCGATATTGAGAAGACAGATTTCAGGCTGGAGGACGTCCTCGACAATCTATCGACGATTGTCGGCCAGAAGGCTCACGACAAGAACATCGAGTTCCTGATCGCAGCTCAGCACGACATTCCGCCGAATCTGGTCGGTGATTCCCTGCGCCTCGGACAAATCCTGATCAACCTGGTGAACAATGCGGTCAAGTTCACCGAACGCGGCGAAGTGGTGGTGACGGTTGCGCTGGAAGAGCAGTTGGCAGATCGGGTTAAGCTGAGGTTCTCGGTCCGCGACAGTGGCATCGGCATGACACCTGAACAGAGCGCCCGGCTCTTCCAGGCGTTCTCACAGGCAGACACTTCGACGACGCGAAAGTACGGCGGCACTGGGCTCGGACTCTCCATTTCCAAGCGCCTGGTTGAGATGATGGAGGGCAACATCTGGGCCGAGAGCGAACCTGGCGTGGGCAGCACCTTCCACTTCAATGCGTGGTTTGGCATCGGAACAGGGGAGAAGCAGAAACGCTTCATCCCTGATCTGGCAGGTGTTCGATCTCTGGTTGTCGATGACAATGCGCAGGCGTGCGAGATACTTACCGACGCGCTCCGCGTATTTGCACTTCGGGCCGAGTCGGTTTCATCCGGCGAGGACGCCGTACGTGAAATAGCCGCGGCAGATTCTCAGGACCCCTATCGGTTGATATTGATGGATTGGCACATGCCGGGCATGGATGGACTTGAGGCTAGCCGCATTATCAAACGCAATGATCGCCTGCAGCACATTCCCAAAATCGTCATGGTCACCGCATTCGGGCGAGAAGATGTAAGGACCAAGGCGGAGGAGATTGGAATCGACAGCTATTTGTTGAAGCCTGTCAATTCGTCGCTGCTCTATGACACCCTGGTGGATCTCTTTGGTGTTGCCGGAGTTGAGCATAGCCGTTCCCGGGCACGGAAAGACGACGCCGACGTGCATAACGCCTCTGGAATCCGGATCCTGCTGGTCGAAGACAACGAGATGAACCAGCAGGTTGCGATGGAACTACTGGAGAGCGCTGGAGCAATCGTCACAATCGCTAATCATGGTGGTGAAGCGGTGAAAATCCTGACTGAGGGCGATCAGGCTCCGCCGTTCGATGTAGTATTCATGGACTTGCAGATGCCCGAAATGGACGGCATCACAGCAACCAAGTTACTGCGGCGCGATTCGCGATTGCAGAAGTTTCCAATTATCGCGATGACGGCTCATGCACTGGTTGAAGAGCGCCAGCGATGCCTCGACGCGGGCATGAACGATCATGTGTCGAAGCCGATTGATCCTGATGCTCTGTTTTCGACTTTGCTCCGCTGGGCAAAGCCTCGGCCAAAGCAAACAACGGAGACGCAAGCTCCGCCCGTGAGAACCGGAGATGAGGTTACTCTGCCTGAGATTGCGGGCATTCACATGACGGATGGCTTAAAGCGCGTTGCCGGTAACAAGCGACTCTACCGCGACCTGTTGGTGCAGTTTGCAGCGAAACAAGGCAATGCTGCCGCCGAAATTTCAGCCGCAATCACAAGCGGAGACGTCAAGCTGGCCGAACGCATTGCACACACAGTGAAAGGCGTTGCCGGTAATATCGGAATCATTGAAGTGCAATCCGTTGCTCAGAAGCTGGAGAAGGCAGTCCGCGAGGGGCAAGATTCCGTCTCTTCTTTGCTCCACGAGTTCGCAGCTTTGTTGAGCACTCAATCCGATGCCATCCGGCAAGCTCTGCACGAGGAGACCCCTGCCAAACCGGAGAAGGTGCGGACCTCTCCGGTCAATGGAGAAGCGGCATCGGATGCGATCTCGCAACTCCGAAGCTTTCTCGAGGCGAGCGATGGCGCAGCAGAAGAAGCATTTCATAATCTGCAGACCTTAGTAGAAGGTGCCATTGAGAAGCCGCAATTGGACGCGTTGGGTGCTTCCATCAACGACTTTGATTTTGAGGCTGCGTTAGTGAAGCTGGATGAGATCGCCAAAATTTGCGCACGAAACGGAAGCGAATGAAATGAACCAGTCGGATCAGAAGAAAACCATTCTCCTAGTAGACGATGCTCCCGCCAATATTCAAGTAGCGAACGCAATTCTGAAGGATACGTACAAAATCCGCATCGCGACCAATGGCGCGAAAGCATTGGAACTGGCCAATGCAACACCGCCTCCCGACCTGATTCTGCTCGACGTCATGATGCCAGAGATGGACGGATACGAAGTATGCTCGCGATTGAAACTGGAGTCACAGACGCGCGACATACCGGTCATCTTTCTTACTGGACAGACGGAAACTGAAGACGAAACAAGAGGCTTCGAAGTCGGCGCAGTGGATTACATCCACAAGCCTTTTTCTCCCGCAGTCGTCATGGCACGCGTCCAAACGCACCTAGTACTTCGCGGCATACGGGAGCAGCTCGCACAGCAATTGCAGACGATTCAGAAAGAATTAGAAACTGCGCGGCAAATCCAGTTGTCCATTCTTCCATCAGAGATTCCGCAAATCGCAGGGCTTGATATCGCAGCGCGCTATATCCCCATGACCTCGGTTGCAGGCGATTTCTACGACTTCATCGTTGTTGATGAGAAACACCTGGGGATTCTTATGGCCGATGTATCAGGGCACGGCATGCCCGCCGCTCTGATCGCGTCAATGCTGAAGATTGCGCTAGCCGCGCAGATTCCTAACGCCTCCGACCCCGCGCAGGTGCTTTCGGGATTGAATCAAGCGTTATGCGGAAAGTTTCAGCATCACTATGTCACTGCAGCATACCTGTTCCTGGACATGGAGAAGATGTTGCTAAAGTATGCGGGCGCAGGCCATCCCCCCATGTTGTTCTGGGGGACGTCATCCGCGGGCGTGCGTGATGTGGAAGAGAATGGTTTGTTTCTCGGCAAATTTCCGTGGGCGACTTATTCTTCCATTGAGTTGCCGCTTAGAGCAGGTGATTGGTGTTTGCTCTACACCGATGGAATCCCGGAGACCACAAATCACTCAGAAATTGAATTTGGAACAGACCGCTTCAGGCAAGTCGTCACGACCGATCAAAGCACTACTGCCAATCACTTCGCTGATCACCTGCTTGAGGAGTTGTCGCTCTGGGCCGCCCGCGGTCCGGGTGAAGATTTAGACGATGACGTCACGGTAGTGCCTATCCACGTTAAGTGAAAACCGGCCAAAGGAAACCCGAACTCTAATGGCAATTGATTGGTGCCGAGGGGTCGGAGCCCCCACGAGGTTGCCCTCGGCGGATTTTGAGTTTCTCAAGAATCCCGTAAGTCTATGATAAATAAGCGTAATTGAGCGTAATGAGCGAACCAGCTAAACCCATTGCCACCTGTAATTTAGCGTAGCTTGCCGAAATTAGTGCGAATTGACGTCTGTATCCAAACCTGTACCCGAGATATTGGTTACGACGAAGCTTCTTCAAGAGAAAAGTCCTCCTCGTCATCTTAGTGAGCGAGAAGCTTTCCTGCCGATCGGAGATTCTCTTCTGGTTCGGATGCGAGTTTCTCGTTACTAATCCTGAAACATATGGAGTCGAGCAGACTGATCAGAGAAAATCTGAGTCTTATTCTGGATAAAATAATCCAGAATGTTAAATTGCGCTCAAAACGGAGGATGGACATGACGGAAAAGTACGGTCGATCATTTACAGGCAAGGTTGCTCTCGTGACAGGTGGCTCGCGAGGAATTGGCGAAGGAATCGTGAGGCGGTTTGCATCAGACGGCGCAGCAGTCGCATTTACCTATTCCAACTCGGAAGAAAAAGCGAAGCGGCTCGCAAGCGAAATCGAAGCTGCGGGAGGCAAGGCACTCCCGATTAAAGCGGATAGCGCCTCTGCCGATGACATTCGTGCAGCAGTTGATCAAGTCGTAAAAGACTTGGGCGAACTAGATATTCTCGTCAACAATGCCGGAATCCTGATTCGGGGAACCGTCGGCAGCTACAGCCTCGAAGACCTCGATCGCATGCTGGACATTAATGTCCGAGCGGCATTTGTCGGCATACAAGCGGCCTCGGAGCATATGAAGGACGGAGGACGGATCATCCTGATCGGCAGTAACACTGCCATCCGCACAGCTTTTCCTGGGGCAAGCGTTTACAGCTTGACCAAAGCTGCCCTCACCGGATTGGTACGAGGAGCTGCTATCGATCTCGCATGTCGGGCAATTACCGTCAACAACGTCCAGCCTGGTCCGACAGCGACTGACATGAGTGCACCACATGCCGAGGCGGTGAAGACCCTGGTTCCGCTTGGGCGAATGGCAGATGTGTCGGAGATTGCAGGTTTTGTCTCGTATCTCGCCTCCG
>Ga0210402_10004803_pt1 | contig 12233 bp, 6 predicted proteins | sample IncBWC7MmetaG_FD_161055 | JGI IMG/M metagenome (GOLD analysis project Ga0210402, IMG submission 161055) | Forest soil microbial communities from Barre Woods Harvard Forest LTER site, Petersham, Massachusetts, United States - Inc-BW-C-7-M | ecosystem: Environmental > Terrestrial > Soil >...
CTCGGCCGGGACTGCGTCGGCGTTGATGGTTACGGTTTCGGTGGTGAAGGCCGCCATTTGCACGTATTGGGCATAGGGATCCGTCGCGCCGGCGGTCGAAGCAGCGTCAGGGGACGCCGCGGCGCTGGCCGGCGTTTCTGCGTCCTCGGCCTTTTTCTTATGGAACAGCCCGCCCAATGCTGAGCCGAGCGCCTTGCCGGCTTGCGTGACATTAGTCATTGGATTGCCGGCGGGGCTTGACGCAGTGCTGCCGCCGGCGGAACCCGTCTCCTTCATCTTGGCGGTGGTTCCGCACTGCGCTCCGCCCATCATTACCCGCAGCGTTGTCTTCAGCGGCTGACCCTTCAGGTCGCTGGATTTGTCGGTCAGCTGCTTGATCTGCGATTGATAAGGGGCCAGAAACTTCGCGAATTCTCCACGCAAGGCTCCTTGCGCATCGTCGAGTCCCAGCTTCTTTGCATAAGCTTGATCGAACGCCCGGCGGTCGCCGGCACCGGGGACCTTGTCTTGCGTCAACCAGAGGTCCACGGCAATTACCGTGTCGCAGACATCGCCGGTGTCTTTGTTGGTACAAGTCTCCGTCAGCGTGGCCAGCGTGCGCTGCGCGTCGTGACCTGCAATAGACATCTTATCGTCGGTCTTGCGAATATCGATCTTGGGCGGCGACATTTCACATTTGGACTTATCGATCGGTTGTTGCCTCTGAGACACGGGACATGAGCGCATCTTTTCGAGTCTCGCTTCCATTCTGGCGCGCACTTGAGCGAGTTCCTCGGGCGTCGCAAAAACCTCTTCCCGATAGCTCTTCTTGTCGGGCTCCAAGCGCCAGGTAAGGCCGCGATCCAACCGCACGATTTCGCCGCCGCGAACGTTCCCGCACACCAGGGACATCATGCCTTCACAGTGCGACTCCGTGTCCTCGCGCTTCTTGTCGGCCGCAATGCTGGTCGTGAATGAGCCGTGCGTGCGGATCATCGAGGCTACGTCGAGCGTCGATTTCTGTTCGATGGTGACGTCCGCGTGAGCGGCAGCGGCGGCCAGCGACGCAGCGGCCGAGAAGCACGCGGAGCGCAGAATTCGGGCTAGCTGGTTGTTCATTTTACTCACTCCTTGAAAGAATAGCGCAAAAACAAGTGACTATCGCCGCGCCGCACGTCCGTAAGAGTGCCCCATAGCGGGTCGCGCGGTGCGAATATCCTTTCCATGACGAGGCTCAGACGCCCGTCGTTCGTTTCGCGTCCGGCGATTTGCGGGGCCAGCGTCAGAAACTGCTCGTTGACCAGCCGCGCCTCATAAAACGCACCGAGCAGTCGCGGGCCACCCTCGATGAGTATCCGCGGACCGGAATTCACGCGGGACACCTGATCGAGGATGGCGCTCGGCGAGATGTCCCCGCGCCCGCGGCGAACCGGCCGAATATCAACCCACGACGGCGGCTCGTTCTCGCCCAATCGCCGCGCGCCAACCTGGGTGGTCACGATCAATACCGGCACGCGGCCGGAAATGAACACGGGCAGGCGCAGGTCGAGGTCGCCGCTGGCGCTGACGATCACGTTGAGCGGTGCCTCCCTGGTTGTCGTCGCTTTTCGCAGCCGATCGTAGTCGTTCGCGAGCTCGGGACAAATGGACTCGGGCGTCCACACGTGCCGAGGGTCCGCATGGAATGTGCCGGAGCCGATGATGATCACATCGGCGATCGAGCGCAGCAGGCCCATCACCATGCGGTCCTGGACGCTGAAGCCGCTGATGTCTCCGCCGGTCGAATGTCCCTTGACCTGAAGCGATACCACGCCGTCCATCGTGCTCACGAAATTGCTGAAGACCTCCGGACCGGAGCGGCGCAACGGCATGCGAAAATTGCCGTACAGGCGCGTGAGCTTGGGCGGCAGAGGCAACAGTCGGCCGCGCTTTGACTCAAAAAGCGGCTGCAAGGGAGTGAGAGCGGCGGTGGTGATCATGTGTTGGTCGCGCGGCAAGTATTGAATACTATCAAGAAGACGCGGCTCGTTCCGTTCAAACAGAACTCGCGTGTTCCAGCGGGGTCAATTGTCTCAATATCGAGCCCGGGTCCGTATAGTCGCTTTTACAAAGGATGACATAGATGACGTCGAGCGACGGCTCCCCTGCGCAGGGGAGTCGAATTCAGCGATGCCTTGTGTACCTGAGCCTAGGCATGCTGTTGTCCGGTGCGGGTTCGGCAAGCGGCTCGGAGGCGAACGGGGCGCCGGGCCTAGCCGATTCGGCGGGTCTGCGCGCCACGGTATTCGGCACGCCCCCGCAGAACATGGCGCCGCTGCCGACCAGGGTACCTCTCCTCGAGATCAACATCGCGCTGCCCTGGGCTCGTCCGGTGCCGGATGTGTTCTGGTTCGATCGCAAGCTGCGGGTCTGGTTCTCACCGCAACGCAAGCCCGCTCCGCTGGCCATCGTCATCTCGGGTACGGGCGGCGATGGCAACACGGCACAACTCTCGATCCTGCGCGGCGCGCTATACGGCGCGGGGTACCACGTCCTCACGATGCCCTCTCCGACGTTTGCAGGCTTCATCGTCTCGACATCGAGCACCGGAGTCGCCGGCGACTTGATGCAGGACGGCCGAGATCTGTACGCGGCAATGCAAGAGATCGTCGGGCGCCTGCCCCGAAAGGTTCGCATCACCGAGATCGACGTCCTCGGCTACAGTCTCGGCGGCGCGAATGCCGCCATCGTGAAATCGATCGACGCCGCGGAACAAAAACTCAAGATACATCGCGCGGTGATGATCAACCCGCCGGTGAGCCTGTTCTCATCCGTCGGTCGGCTCGATCAGCTGTTCGCCGACAGCATAGGGTCAGGCGACGATGCGATAGAACGTCTTTATCGGACGCTCTATGCCGCGCTTGCGAATCTGTACCGGGCGTCGGATCGAGTTCAAATCGACGAAGACTTCTTGTTGGGCGCGGCCGCCACGGTACTGAAGACGGATGCGGAGTTCTCGGCGGCGATTGCGTTGAGCTTCCGCATGAATCTGGTGAATATGTTTTTCGCGGGGGACCTCTACGCGGGCACGGGCGTGGTCGTCGATCCGAGACGTCCGCCCAAAGTCGGCGATTCTCTGGAGGAATCGCAGCGGATACTGCGCAACAAACCGTTTGCCGAATACTTCACGAGAGTCTTCGCGCCCTACTACCTGAAGCGCAGGCCCGATTCGACCGCTGCATCGTTGATCGCCGACAATCGCCTCGACGTCATCGGCGATGCCTTGCGCCACGACGCCGATTACTACGCGCAGACCAACAGCGACGATGTCATTTTGGATAGACGGGAACTGGCGTGGCTCCAAGACACTCTCGGATCGAGGATCGCCGTCTATGACCATGGAGGGCATCTCGGCAACATCGGCGAGCGCCAACAAGTGGCTGACATGCTCAAAATGCTTGGCGGGGGCTGGCCCGGGCAGGCGAAATGAGGTTGGCCGTTCTTCTTGGCGTGGTGGCTCTTGCGCTCGGCGGCTGCGCTTCCCGGAGCATCAGTGTCCGGAGCGTGCCGTCGGAATACCCGGCGGCGGAAAATGCCGCGGCGGTGGAAAGCGCCGCGGCATACGCCGCAGCCGCGGCGACGGCGGATACGACTGCGCGCGAGGCGCTTGCACCGGTGATGCCTGCGGATGCGCCGTCGATGGACACCTACGATCCCTGGGAGCGGCTCAACCGGTTCACTTATCGGTTCAATACGCGATTCGACGAGGCGGTCTTCTTACCCGTATCGAACGCATATCGCGGCATCCCGTCGCCGATCCGTTCTGGCGTGCACAACTTCTTCGGCAACCTGTCCGAAATCGACAGCGTAATCAACTATGCCTTGCAATGGCGGCTCAAGCTGAGTGCGCGCAGTCTCGTTCGATTCGTCATCAACACCACTGTCGGCATCGGCGGGCTGTTCGACGCGGCGGCCAAGCTCAGGCTCCCGGGCGCACCGACCGGCTTGAGCGCGACACTCGCGAAGTGGGGCATTCGCCCGGGTCCTTACCTGGTCGTCCCGATTCTCGGACCCTCGACGTTGCGCGACGGCATCGGTTTGCTCGGCGACTACGGCGCGTCGTATGGAGTCAATATCGCCAACCTGTACCGCGGCAATGTGTCATGGGCGCTCGGGAGCGTCAATGCAGTGGATCAGCGTTCGAACGTCAACTTTCGATACTACGCGACCGGTTCCCCCTTCGAATACGAAAACGTTCGTTTCCTCTACGTGCGCAAACGCTTGATCGAGGATGCGGGCCTGCGCGCGAAATGAAATGCGGCTACTTGATCTTGGCCACCCGCCCTTTGCCGGGAAACTTCTGAAATTGCAGAGCGTCGTGGCCGGGTAAGACACGATCGGGAGAGCCGGCAAGCTCGATCATGCGCTCCTGGTTCCTGATATTCGCCGGATAGTCAGCCTCGCTGAATGTCGCACTCGCTTTGTGCTCGTCGAGGTTGCGATAGAGGTAGACGTTATCCGATGCCAGCACAAACGGCGGGTTGCCGTCGACTCGAAGATACTGCGAAGCAAAAGTGTGCCGCCCCCCGGTGTACGCCCGGATGCCGGGAAAGATCTCGACGTTGTCGCCGTCCACCAAACGCAAACGCCCTTCCGTGTTGAGCCGCACGAGCTGCTGAGCGTCGTCGGGATCGATGCCGCCGTGGTTGCCGCCTGGCTGCCATGCGTCGAGCGTGTAGTAGCGAAATTCGTCCTTTTGGATCCACACATTTGCCTTCGGAAAAAGATCGATCCCTCCCATGTGGTCCCAGTGGGCGTGACTGATCACCACGTCCGTGACCGCTTCGGGGCTCACGCCCGCCAGACGCACGGCCTCATCGGGACGTAGATAGTCCTTGATCGTCCATTCCTTGAACCATCGCTGCCGGTGAAAGCCGCTGTCGAAGAGAATATTGCGCCCGCCGCCGCGAATCAGCCAAAGGACATAGACGGTATCGATTTTCTCATCCTTGGGAGCGCCGATGACCATCTCGGCGACCGAGTCGCCTGGCGAGTTGGCGTACCGTATCGCTTCGATCGAGTACTCGAGGGTCGAGTCGGCCCCGAGCAGTGCCGCGGCAATGACAGCAAGCATCAGTCGTTTCACAAACCTTCCTCCGTTGCGCAGGTCCATCGCATCTTACGCACCGCGAAAGAATCCGCGAAATGCACGCACAGTTTCGTCAGGCTTCTCTTCCGGGATGAAATGACCGCACTCGATCGCCTCGCCCACGGGCGAAGCAACGAGGTCGCGCCACGTATCGAGCGGCTGGAACAGCCGGCCGACCACGCTGCGTGCGCCCCATAGGATGAGAGTAGGGCAGGCAATTTGGCGCCCGGCGGCGACGTCGGCCCGGTCGTTGGCGAGATCGATGCCGGCGCCGGCTCGATAGTCCTCGCACGTTGCGTGGATTCCTTCCGGCGTTCCAAATGTGCGCAGGTACTCGGCGATCACCGCGTCGTCAAACGCGGCCGGATGGGTGGATAACTTCCTGAATGTCGCATTCAGCCAAAACGCGGGGTCGCGGCCGATCAGCGTCTCCGGAAAAGGCCGCGGCTGGATCAGAAAGTACCAGTGAAAGTAAGCGGTCGCGAGCGCCATGCCCGCCTGTTCGTACATGGCCTTGGTGGACACAATGTCGAGCAGGGCGAGGCGTTTGACCGCGGTGGGGTGATCGAGTGCAAGGCGATACGCGACGCGCGCGCCTCGGTCATGTCCCGCGAGCATGAACTGGCGGTGGCCGAATGCGGCCATGACCTCGAGCATATCCTGCGCCATCGCGCGTTTCGAGTAGTTCGAGTGGTCGGCCGCGCCCTCGGGCTTGCTGCTGTCGCCATAGCCGCGCAGATCCGCGCACACCACGGAGAACTCGCCGGCAAGCGCCGGTGCGACCTTTTGCCACATGAGATGCGTCTCCGGGTATCCATGCAGGAGCAGGAGCGGGGTTCCCGAGCCGCCGGTCGCGACGTTGATGGTGGCCTCAGCCGCCTTGATGCGTTGGTACGTGAAGCCGGGCAATCCGGAATCGGCACGCGGTACGCCGTTGTCGATTTTCCCGCCGGTCATGCCCAACCCCCTTCCGGCCGACGCGAGCGAGCGACTTCCAAAATCGCGCTTTCATTGTCATGGGCGCGCCCGACTTCGCACAGCCGCGCAAAGGACGCGCCGGCAAGCGCGCCAAAGGGGCTTCCAATCTGGAGCTTCTTGGCGAGCAGCAGCGCATAGTCTATGTCTTTCAAGCGCAGCAATGGTGTGAACACCACGTTCTGGTCATGATTGCCATCGACCATGCGGCGGCAATTGCGCACCACTTGCGGACTGGCGGCTTGGCCGAGCGCAATCGCCTCGGCGACGAGCCCGGCATCAAGTCCGGCTCGCTCGGCGAGCGCCATCGATTCGGCGACCGACGCTATCTGGACCGCGCCCAGCATATTGATGATCAGCTTGTATGCCGTTCCGGTGCCGACCTTGCCGAAGTGAATTACGCGTTCAGCAACGGCGTCGAGGACGCCGCGAGCGTCCCTGAGGTCGCCGGAGTCGGCACCGACGAGCAACGTGAGTTTGCCGGCGGCAGCCATATCCGGAAGGCCCGTCACCGGCGCGTCGATGTAGCGAAGGCCACGGCTGCCGGCTCTCGCGGCAAGCTCCATCACCCAGTCGTGCGAGAGGGTCGAGCACTCGATTGCGAAAGCGCTCGAAGCGAAGTCCGCGGTTAGGATTCCGTCTGGTCCGATCCAAAGCGAACGCGATGCGTGATCGTCGGCAAGCATCGAGATGACCGCATCTGCGCCGGTACACGCTTCGCGTGCAGTTGCGCAGAGACGCGCGCCGCGGCTGACGAGGGAGTCCGCACGAGAGGCCGTGCGGTTGAAGACGCGCAAAGCGTGCCCAGCGGCGAGCAACCGGGCCGCCATTCCGAGCCCCATCTTTCCGAGTCCGATGAATGCGATCGTTGCCATGTCTCTTCCCTCAAGACGCGACGCGGCGGCGAAGGTCGCCGATTAGGTCGATCTGCTCATGCGACTCCGCGCTGCGCCAGAAACTCGCCCAGGATTCTTGCCGTGTGGCTCTTGTTCGGCTTGCGCACGATGATCTCCGGGGCCCCTTGTGCGACGATGCGGCCGCCGCCGTCGCCCCCTTCGGGGCCCAAGTCGACGATCCAATCCGCCTCGGCCATGATGTCGAGGTTGTGTTCGATGACGACGACGGTGTTGCCCGTGTCGACCAGACGATGCAGGACGTGCAAGAGCTTTTCGACATCGGCCATGTGCAGCCCGACCGTCGGTTCGTCGAGCACATAGAGCGTGTGCTGGCCTTCGCGGCGCGCGATATCCATCCCAAGCGCGTCGGTACGCACCTTCGATAGCTCGGTGACGAGCTTGATGCGCTGGCTTTCTCCGCCCGAGAGGGTCGGGCTCGGTTGGCCGAGGCTCAGGTAGCCGAGCCCGACGTCGGCGAGCAGGCTCACCGGGTGGCTTACACTGCGCTGGGCGGCGAAGAAATCCACCGCATCGTCCACACTCATGGCAAGCGTTTCGCCGATACTCTTGCCCTTGAACAGAATCGAAAGCGTCTCGGAATTGAAGCGTTTGCCGCCGCAGACGTCGCACAATACTTGGACGTCCGGCAAGAAACTCATCTCGATGCGCTGCATTCCCTGTCCCTCGCAGGCTTCGCAGCGGCCGCCCGCCGTATTGAAGGAAAAGCGGCTGGCCGTGAATCCGCGCATGCGCGCCTCGGTAGTGTCTGCATACAAGCGTCGAATGGAGTCCCAAAATCCGATGTAAGTCGCCGGGCAGGAGCGCGGAGTTTTACCGATCGGAGTCTGATCGACCTCGAGCACGCGGCTGATTTTCTGCCATCCCGTAATCGCGTCGCATCCCTCGAGCGGAATCTGCGCTTTTCGCGCGCGGCCGGCGCCGTTGGGCCGCGCCACCAAGCGCTTCAAGTTGTGCAGCAACACGTCTCGCGCCAGCGAGGACTTGCCCGATCCGGAAACGCCGGTAACCACCGTCAAACGCCCGAGCGGAATTCGCGCGTCGACCTTGCGAAGATTGTGCAAGGCGGCCCCCGAAATCTCGACCGTCGGGGTATCGCGGTCGACGCCGCGGCGGCGGGACTGCGAATGCCGCAAGGGGGCCGCGAGACATCGGCCGGTCGCGGAGACCATCGATCGGGCGAGTTCAGCGGCGGACCCTTGCGCCACCACCAAGCCACCGCGAGTGCCCGCGCCGGGGCCCAAATCAATGACATGGTCGGCGCGGCGAATGGTGTCTTCATCGTGCTCCACCACCACCAAGGTATTGCCCCTGGCGCGCAGTCGATCCAGGGTATCTAGGAGCGCGACGTTGTCGCGCGGATGCAGGCCGATGGTCGGCTCGTCCAGCACGTAGCACACGCCTCGCAGATTCGACCCGAGTTGCGCCGCCAAACGAATGCGCTGGGCCTCGCCGCCCGAGAGGGTCGGCGCGGCGCGATTCAATTGCAGATAACCCAAGCCGACATCGCACAGAAACGCAGTGCGGGCGGCAAGCTCCGCCAGCAAGTCGCGGGCAATGTCCTGCTCGCGGCCGACGAGCTTGAGCTTTCCCAGCGCCGAGGAGAACTCTTGAACCGGCAAGTCCGCCAGCGCGGCGATCGACCGCCCCCGGAATAGAACATTGAGGGCAACGGCATTGAGTCGTTGACCCGAGCACTCCGGACAAATGAGCGGTTGCCCATTGCCCGGTTGCAGGGCGTCCGATTGCGCGCCGGCCGATTGCCCGGCGCCTGATTGCGAGGCGCCGGCTTCCCGCCACGTTGATTCCTCGCCGGTTTGTTCGGCGTCGAAATGCTCCAATTGCAAGCCCGTGCCGAAGCAGCTCTTGCACCAACCATGTTTCGAGTTGAAGGAGAACAACCGCGGGTCGAGTTCGGGAAAGCCTGTACCGCAGTTCGGGCAAGCCCGCTTGGTTGAGAAAACGGCCGCCGCAGCGTCGGCCCCGGCTGCCGCAACGACATGCACGACGCCGCGTCCATGTTCCAACGCCAAATCCAGGGCCGCGCGCAGTTCGGTCTCGCGGCCCGCACTGACCGGCAACGTCGCCACCGGGAGTTCGATATTGTGTTCCATGAAGCGATCGAGCCGCGGCCACTTCTTCGTCGGCAGAAGCTTGCCGTCGACCTGCAGATGAGTGAATCCTTTTCCGCGCGCCCATTTCGCGAGCGCGGTGTACAGGCCCTTGCGCGCGACAATGAGCGGCGCGAGCAAGGTAATGCTCTGCCCGCGATAATCGGTGACAAGACGCGCCGCGATGGCGTCGGCGGATTGCGGCTCGATGCGTGCTCGACAGGCGGGACAGTACTGTACGCCCAACTTCACGTAGAGCAAGCGCAGAAAGTGATAGATCTCGGTCAGAGTGGCTACCGTGCTCTTGTGGCCGCCGCGGCTCGTTCGCTGCTCGATGGCCACCGTGGGGGGTATGCCGAAGATGGCGTCGACGTCGGGCCGCGATGCGGGCTGCACGAACTGACGGGCATAGGCGTTCAGCGATTCGAGATAGCGTCGCTGCCCTTCGGCGAACAAGATGTCGAACGCGAGAGTGCTCTTTCCGCTGCCCGAAACGCCCGTTACGACGGTGAACTGGTTGAGGCTCAGATTCACGTCGACATTCTTGAGATTGTGTTCGCGGGCGCCGCGAATCTCGATGCTCGCGGGTGCCGCGTAGGCGCGGCCGCCCGAATCGCGAACGACTCTCTCTGCATTCAAAATGCCGTTGCGCTTCGACGGGCTCAACTGCGATGGATTCTCGGCCTCGGCGAGCGCACGGCCGGTGTGCGAGGCCGCGGTGCGCATCACCTCGGCGGGCGTGCCGACGCAAACGACGTTGCCGCCGGTCTCGCCGCCTTCGGGGCCCAAGTCGACGATCCAATCGGCGGCGCGCACGACATCCAGATTGTGCTCGATCACCAACAGCGAGTGGCCGGCCGCAATTAGGCGCCGGAAGGCGCGCAGCAGCTTCGCAACGTCGTCGAAATGCAGCCCGGTGGTCGGCTCATCGAACAGGAACAGCGAGCCTTTGCGGGGCGCGGCCTCGGTGGGGCGCACGGCCTTTGCGCGTACGGCATTCTCGGCCAGGTGCCCGGCGAGTTTGAGGCGCTGTGCCTCGCCGCCCGACAGCGTGGGAACGGGCTGCCCAAGGCGCAGATACTCGAGGCCGACATCGGCCAGCGGCGCCAATCGCGTGCATACTTCGGTGTCGGCGGCAAAGAAGGCGAGTGCCTCGGAAACCGTCAAATCCAGAACGTCGGCGATGCTCTTGGGCGGCGCGTCGCCGCGAGACAGCCTCACCTCGAGGACTTCCGCGCGGTAGCGCCGGCCATCGCAATCCGGGCAGCGCAGATAGACGTCGGAAAGAAACTGCATCTCGACGTGCTCGAAGCCGTTGCCGCCGCAACCGGGGCAACGGCCGTTGCCGGCGTTGAAACTGAAGGTGCCGGCGGTGTACTTGCGCTCGCGTGCCTGCGGCAATCGGGCGAACAAATCGCGAATCGCGTCGAACGCGCCGACGTAGCTCGCCGGATTCGAGCGCGTGGTGCGGCCGATGCGGCTCTGGTCGACCATGACGACATCGTCGATCAGCGGGGCGCCCTCGAGAGCGCGATGGCGGCCCGGATTTTCAGTCGGCTTGCCCTTGGCGCGCAACAAGGCGGGATACAGGATGTCGTGTACCAACGTGGATTTGCCCGAACCGCTGACGCCGGTGACGCACACGAGTCGCTTGAGCGGAATCTCGACGTCGATATTTTTTAGATTGTGTTCCGCGGCGCCTCGGAGCCGTAAGCTTCCGGCGCCGGGAGCTGCGGCGCCGGCTGCCGGTGCGTCCGGCGCCCCGGCCGGCGGGATCGCGACCCGCTTGCGGCGATACAGATAATCGGCGGTGAGCGATCCCCTGGCCTGCGCGAGTTCCGCGAGAGGCCCGAAGAACACGATTTCGCCGCCGTGCTCGCCGGGGCCGGGCCCAATATCGAGCACGCGATCCGCGGCTTGCATCACCTTCGGGTCGTGCTCGACTACCACGAGCGTATTGCCGGCATCGCGCAAGCGGTGCATCACGCCGACGATGCGGTCGACGTCGCGCGGATGAAGGCCGATCGAAGGCTCATCCAACACGAACAGCGTGTTGACCAGCGAGGTGCCGAGCGCAGTGGTGAGATTGATACGCTGCACTTCGCCGCCGGACAAGCTGCGCGACTGGCGATCGAGGTTCAAATAGCCCAAGCCGACATCCGTCAAATACTTGAGCCGCGTACGGATTTCCCGCAGCAGCAAATCGGCGGCTTCATCGAGCGGTGCCGGCAATTCGAGCGCGTCGAAAAAGCCGCGGCAGCCGTCGATCGGCAACAGCATCAATTCTCGGATATTGACTCCAGGATTGCCGACTCGCCACAGCAGCGCGTCGGGCTTGAGGCGCGCGCCGCGGCATGCGCTGCATTCGGTGTAGGAGCGGTAGCGCGAGAGCAGCACTCGGATGTGCATCTTGTACGCTTTGGTCTCGAGCCAGGCGAAGAAACGGCGCACGCCGTACCAGACGCTCTTCGTCCACTCGCCTTCTCCCTCGATCACCCAGGCACGCTCGGCGTCGGTCAAGTCGCGCCAGGGTGTGTCCGCAGGGATGGCGCGCTTGCGGGCGAACTTGAGGAGGTCCTCTTGGCATTCTTTGTAGGACTCGGTCTGCCAAGGCTTGATGGCGCCCTGGCGCAGAGTCAAGTTCGTATCCGGAATGACCAAGCCGTAGTCGACCCCGATGCTGCGGCCGAAACCTCGGCAGGTCTCGCAGGCGCCGATGGGGGAATTGAAACTGAAAGTGCTGGGGCTGGGGTCTTTGTAGCTGATGTCGCAGTCCGGACAGTGCAGCCCCGTGGAGAAGCGCCAGGGCGCGGCAAAGCGGTTCGCGTTCGCGCCTTCGCCGCCGGCGCCGCCGTTGGCAAGGCCAGGGTACACGTCGAGGCGTCCCTGACCGACCTTCAGCGCAGCTTCGATGGCATCCCCGGCACGCGCGGGATCCACCGAGGACCAACGAAACCGGTCCTGGATCACATGCAGCGTGTGGCCGCGCTTTTCATGGATGCGCGTGTAACCTTGAGCGGACAGCAATCCCCTGATCTCGGTCTCCGTAAAATTCTTCGGTATCGGTACCGGAAAGGTAAGCAGCAAGGGCGGATCGCCGTTCTCGCGCGCGAGAATACTCAGCGA
>Ga0210402_10004805_pt1 | contig 12231 bp, 8 predicted proteins | sample IncBWC7MmetaG_FD_161055 | JGI IMG/M metagenome (GOLD analysis project Ga0210402, IMG submission 161055) | Forest soil microbial communities from Barre Woods Harvard Forest LTER site, Petersham, Massachusetts, United States - Inc-BW-C-7-M | ecosystem: Environmental > Terrestrial > Soil >...
CGGCTATGCGCGCGGTTCCGTCGGCGGAGGCTTCCGTGGCGGCGCGGTTCGCGGCGGTGGCGGTTTCCACGGTGGCGGCGGCTCCCATGGGGGAGGCGGGTCCCACGGCGGCGGACGCCGGTAAGGGAGCTCTGAATTGAAAGTGAGACGGCTGGCAGCAATCGCTGCCAGCCGTTTTCTTTGCGCAAACCGGGCCGATCTCTAGGACGTCAGGGCTGCCTGTCCACGAACCTTTTGCAGTTCCTTCAGAGCTGGGAATGAACTTGGAGCCACGACGGTACGTTCTGGAGGCTGGGAGCCTGCGTCAAACGCCGCAGCCAGCAACTGCATTGCATCGCCGACCAGAGGAGGGGAAACCACCGTGGCTGCAAGCCGTCCCTGCCGAACCCATTCCTGACCGGAACGCGGGACCCCGTCGCATCCGGTGATGGGAAGACGCAGCCAGACATCGCGCTCGCGCAAATCTCCCAGTTCCTCAAACGCCCTTCGTGCACCCATCGCCATGTCGTCGTTCTGGCAGGCGATCATGCTGACATGAAGTTGACGCGACGTACTGAGCGATAGCCACGACTTGACGGCGTTGTATCCGCTGCTCTGCGTCCAGTCGCCTTTCAGGGTCTTGATATCGACACGCGGCGGCTTGGTCGAGAGCATGCCTTTGGCGCGGATTTTAGACACGTCGCGGACGGCAGGGCCCTCAATATAAAGCACGCACCCCTGTTCGCCCAGGATCGCGCCCATCTGCTGCCCTTGAAGCTTTCCGATGGCCTCATGGTCCGACACAATCGAAAAGACCGGAACCTTGGCAGCCTGCCGCAGTTGAGGAATGTAGTCGACACTGGTGTTGATGATTCCCCAGGCTATTCCTGCGCCGACCGCAGCCTTCGCGATTTGGGCCATGCCGGTCCCGACCGGTTCGGCCAGAATGGCATCAGGGCGCTTGGACTGGTCTTGAATGAAGCCCAGAATCTGCTGGGTCTGCTGGACGGCGTCGTTCCCGGAATAAATGATCTGGACGCTGGCCCCAAGTTTGAGGGCCGCCGCCTGGGCCGATGCCGCTTGTTCGAGTTGAAAATCGTTGTCCTCTGTAATCAGGGAAACCAGAACCTTGAGTTTGTTCATCGAGCGCGTTTTCACCGGGTGGTCCGCACAAACACTTCTGCGATTATTTAACGCACTCTTCCGTTTGTGCGCCACATTACTTAGGTCATGAAATGAGTTGGGTTTCCGGACACTGCAGGAATCGATCCTGCAGGCTCCGCGAATGGCCGGGGGCCCGGCTCTCTCCGAGCCCGCCGGGCCCCTGTACCCACATCCCGCATTCTTGCTAGAATGTCCGGTCACCGATCCGCCGCGGTAGTAAAATAAAAAGTAGAGACTCTCAGGAGACAGACACCTTTATGACCTACGTGATTGCTGAGCCGTGCATCGGAACCAAAGACACCGCATGCGTGGATGCGTGTCCGGTGGACTGCATTCATCCCAAGAAAGATGAGCCCGCGTACGCAACCGAGGAGTTGCTCTACATCGATCCGGTGGAGTGTATTGACTGCGGCGCTTGCGTCCCCGTATGCCCGGTGTCGGCCATCTTCGCCCTCGACGACCTGCCGGAGAAGTGGAACGCCTTCACCGAGCGCAATGCCAAGTACTTCGGGAGGTAGACGCCTCCTGGCTCCTGGCGTTTAGCTCTCGGCTGGAATATCAGAAGTAATGGATTCGAGGCGCGCGTCCTTCATGGGCGCGCGCTTTCCTGTTTCTGGGTACTGGTCCGGAATATGCAAGCAGGGGTTGCCTAACGCTTTTTCGCATTGCCCAGAACTTCTGCGTCGATCCCCGTGTGGATCTTAAGCGCATCCAGAATGCGGATGTACTCGTGTTTGTCCATCTGCAGCATAATCACTTTATGTGCGTCCTGGTCGTGGTAATCAATCTCCAGCCAGTGGTTTTTGGCCTGGGTAAAGCCGATTGTGAGTTCCGACGTGTATTCATACGAGCATTTGTCGATTTGACCATACGAAATGCTTATCGAATCGCCTTTGGCCGGGCGGATTTCGATTGCCTTGTCGCGGTCACTGAAGGTCAGCGCCGCTTTGATCTGCTTCCCCTTCAGGTTAGGCACGCTCACGTGGTGAAACGACGCTTCGTCAGCGAAGCCAAAGTGAGCGACCGCCAACATCACCAGAAGAGAAAGGGCAATGTTCTTCACAGTCCTGCAAGTATATCGAACTTTAGAAGCCCGCCGGAGCGCAGATCCGGGTGCCCCATTTCTCGCGTTCTTCGGAGGAAGCTTGCCCTGAGCTTGCCGAAGAGTGGGGATCTTCCTCTTTTGCAACTTTCGATGATGCGTGCTCGTTGAACCCTCAAAGCTGACGGGCCAAAGCCCGTTCTACTAGAATCAACCCTTCACCCTCGAACTCCCATGGCCCTCAGAGAGTCGGAAGCGATCGTGTTGCGCAGCTATCCATTGCGCGAGGCCGATCTGCTGGTCACGCTGTTCACGCGCGCGGAGGGCAAAGTCCGCGGTGTGGCACGGTCGGCTAAGAAATCGAAGCGGCGTTTTGGCGGCGCCCTCGAGCCTCTTACTTACGTGCGCGCGTTTTACGACGTACGTGAGCGCAACGAGTTGGCGCGGCTGGATTCCTGCGAAGTTCTGGAATCTCCCATGGCCTCGGAGGTCAGTTATGCGCGCGCGGTCGCTCTCGGCCACATCGCCGAATTGCTCGACGAATTGCTGCCCGACCACGAAGCCAACGACGCCATTTTCCGCCTCACACTTTCAGTGCTGCATGTCCTGACCGGCCCGGACGTCTGGATGCCAGTCACGTATTTCGAATTGTGGCTGACACGACTGGTCGGTTTTCTTCCGGAGTTGACCGAGTGCACGGTGTGTGGCCGGAGTCTGAATGGCAGCCGTGCCTGGTTTCACGCACTCGCGGATGGACTGATGTGCCCCGACGACAAGCGCCTTGCGTCGTCCGAGATTTCGGCCGAATCGCGGGCGCTTGCCGCGAAAATGTTTCGCACCCCGGTGGAGAGTTTCGCCGGGAAGCCATGGCCCAAAGCGCAAGCCGCCGACTTGCGGAAGTTCCTGATCCAAATCCTGCAGCGGCATCTCGAAAAGAAGCTGGTCACCGCGGGCATGCTGGAGAAGGGTGGATTCTAGCAATCCGCTTAGCTGACGCCACTCTTGCTGAAAATCTCCCTTGTTTGCGAGGCCTGCCATCTCCACGTTCGATCATCGCGAAAGCTGATTATTGGCCGGGGGAGGCAGATAGTCCTCGAATGCGAACGGATATGCCATGTCGATTCCCGCTCCTCCTCCATCCGGCGTAGTCCAGAACGTCACAGACTTGAATCGGTTGCTGGTCGCCGCTTCCGAGGCGAAGGCCTGCCCGTAGGCGAGGAGTTGCGTCGAGTCCTGGAAGTAAAAAGATTCTGCTGCCGCATACGACTGTGCGGCGCCAAGCGATGGCAGCGTCGCATCGGCGTCGTTCAATACGCGGGTTAGAAGATCGGGATATGTCGCTCCAGTCGAGGGCACATAGTAGGAGAAATCGATCCGCGCAGGGATGGGAAGTCCCTGATCGGACATGAATCTCATCGTGCGGTAGACCCAGAACATCGAGCGATGGTTATCCAGAATCGGATAGTCCACGTCGACGTAATCGTTCTGCAGAACGTCGTCCTGAGTATCGGCAACAATGAAATAAATTGCCGGGGTAAACCCCGCCTGCTTCACCACCGAAACGAAACGCGGATAGTGCGTGGTCATGAACCAACCTTCGTTCGCTTTGGCCCCAACCATCACTTCTCCGTTCAAGTAGATGATGTCGACGACCGGTACGCCGTCCGGGCGGTTAACGCCTGTGATGGCTGCCAGCACTTTGTCGGTTGTAGTTTGAACGCGGGCCGTGAATATGTCGGCCGTGACGGGCGTGAATCCCAGGCCGGTGGAAGGCGTTCCCATGGTATAGTCGGCGGCTCCGAGCCACAGTAAACAGAGATCGAGCCGCAGTTGATTTCCGCCGGATCCTTTGATGGCAGCCACATCCTGGGCATAGGTGTGGAGGTTCGTCTGTTCCTGGTCTGAGAGCGGAAAGGTTGCGCGCCAGGTCTCGCCAAAGTTACTCGTGCCCGGTTCGGTGACGAGCCAGATGCGAGTGGAAATGACCGTTGCCCCGCGGTCGGCCATCCCCTGCAGTTGGGACCGGACGGTCTGACGAACGTTGGCCTGGTCGTAAATCGTAATGAAGGCAGTGTGCAGGAAGTCGGCGCCGGTCGCGTGATAGTCGACGCCGACATCGTAGCCGGCAATGTGCCCCTCCGGGATCACGACTGGAACCGGCGCGGTGCCGAAAGCAGTCGAATCCGCCATGGCGGTGGCTTTGACGGTGTACGTTCCAGGCGTGACGGGCGCCGTGTAGACGCCGCTCGACGTGATGGATCCGCCTGCGGGTTCCACCACGGTCCAGGTCACTCCCTGATTCGATGAATTGCTCACCGATGCCGAGAACGAGTGCGAAGCGCCAGTATTGATGGGTGCAGAAAGTCCCGCCACAACGACCGTCACTGGGGCGACGAGTGTTCCGTTACCACTGCCGCCGCAACCCACAAGAAGCGTCGTGCAGAACAGGATGGCGATGCCGCATTCGCGTCGATGGGACGAGAAGCGGACTAATCCTGCAACCAATCTGGCCGTCGGTCGCTTACAAATGCCCGTCATGGTTTTCCTCATGCACGACAAATTAGTTCCGAAGTCGGGCCTGCGCAAGCGACAAAGTGCGACAGGGGAGAATGTCGCACCGCACGGATGCACGGACGGCGCCCACGAAAGTCAAGTCCACTTTCGTAGACGTTTCAGGCCGAAAACATCTACGAAAGTAGATATGTTTTCCACAATCTAACTCCCATCCCCTCAACAACGCACGAAAATATCAACGACTTGCGGCGATTTTCTCTGTCGTTATCCACAGTGTTCCTGAAGGAACGTTTTCCGCGCCCCATGCTGACGGCTGCCTCCCGCTTCCATTACAATCGTGGATTACCTGCTGCGCTCCCACGGCACTGTAAGGCGGATTCCAGCTCCGAGCCATGATCTTCAGGGCGAAGGCTTTGGATGAGCTAGAAGCCAGGAGTTGGCAGCTAGAAGCTTCTTCATGACTTCATCCTCACCCAACCCGCTCACGTTCCAGGAACTCATCCTGCGCCTGCAGACATTCTGGGCTGAACGCGGCTGCGTGCTGCAGCAGCCTTACGACGTTGAAGTCGGCGCGGGGACTATGGCGCCAGAAACGTTTCTGCGCGTGCTGGGGCCGAAGCCATATAAGGTTGCGTACGTGCAGCCGTCGCGGCGTCCAGCGGACGGGCGCTACGGTGAGAATCCCAACCGTCTCTTCAAGCACATGCAGTTGCAGGTGATCCTGAAGCCTCCGCCGGAAAACGTGCAGGAGTTGTATCTGGAATCATTGGCTGCGATCGGCATTGACCTGCGCCAGCACGACATCAAGTTCGAAGAAGACAACTGGGAAGCTCCCACGCTGAGCGCCTGGGGCGTGGGCTGGCAGGTCATGCTCGATGGGCTGGAGATCACGCAGTTTACATATTTCCAACAGTGCGGTGGCGTCGATCTATTTCCGATTTCCGCCGAACTCACGTACGGACTCGAACGCATCGGCGCGTTCCTGCAGGATGTGGACTCCATTTACGAGATCGTTTGGGCGCGTGATCCCGAGACCGGCAGCGTTGTGAAGTATGGCGACGTGCGTCTGGCCGATGAGCTGCAGTTCTCCGTCTACAACTTCGAGGCCGCAGATGTCGAGAAGGCGTGGCAACACTTCGATCTTTACGAGGCGGAGTGCAAGGGGCTGATTGAGAAATATGCCAGCCTCGCGAAGGAAAAAGCGAAACAGGACGCGATCGCAGGTGAGAAGGCGCGGTTCCCAATGCTAGGCGCTTATGATCTCTGCCTGAAGTGTTCGCACCTTTTCAATATTCTGGATGCGCGCGGCGCGATTTCAGTGACCGAGCGCGTTGGCGTGATCGCGCGGGTCAGGGCATTGGCTGTGGGGATCGCGAAGGCCTGGGTGGATCAGCAGAAGAGCGAGTCCGCGCCTCCAGAAAAGTCCGACGAACCTGAACCCGCGAGCGCGAAGTCCTCGAAGATTGAGAAGCTGGTGCCCGCTTCGATTTGAGTTTTAAAGGTCTGTCATCCTGAGCGGAGTGGGAGTTGCGCAAAGCGCAATTCCCACGCAGTCGAAGGACCCCGTGATCGCCGGCAGTGGAAGGGACGCGCCAAGGAATTCGCCTGGCGCTGACGACGGCGGAGTGAAAACGCACTAGGGCCGCAGTGGAATGGGATCGCGACGCGGGGTCCTTCGACTCCGCGGAACGATTCGCGTTGCGAATCGTTCCGCTGCGCTCAGGATGACAACTTATTTGTGATTAGTGTCACAACGCTGTGACGACATACTTGCGATAATCAGAGAGAATTCCAGCATGCCAGACTTCTTACTAGAGATCGGGTGCGAAGAGATTCCGGCGCGAATGATTGCCGTGGCGATCGGCCACCTGCGACAGAGCGTCGCAGGCTTGCTGGAAACAACGCATTTACTTCCGGAGTCGTACGACGAGGCTTCTAAACCCTCCGACCTTTCAACCCCGCGCCGTCTGGCGGTTATCTTTCCCGAAATTCTGGCAAAACAGCAGGACGAGAAGGAGACAATAATTGGGCCTCCAGTAAGTGTGGCATACAAGGATGGAGTGCCCACTAAGGCGGCGGAGGGATTCGCTAAGAAGGCTGGAGTACCGCTCGAAGCGCTGGAGAGGAAAGAGGTCGGGAAGGCGGAATACCTGCAGGCGACAGTCCTGCGGCAAGGTAAGAATGCGGCAGCAATTCTAGCGGAATTCCTCCCGCGCGAGATCGCAGGAATACCGTGGCCCAAGAATATGTACTGGCGCAAGCCGAACGAGCGCTTCGTGCGCCCGGTTCGCTGGCTGGTCGCGATGCTCGACGGGGAAACGATTCCGTTGGAGTTTGGCGGAGTGCGGGCAGGGAAGACTTCGCGCGGGCACAGGATTCTGTCCGACGGCGGCGTGGCTATCGCTCGGGCCGGCGCTGCATATATCGATTCGCTGCGGGCTGCCAAGGTTTTAGGTCGCGCGGAACGCGAGCATCAGATTCGCAAGGCGCTTGACGCCGCGACCCGCGCCATTCCCGGGGCACGTTGGCGTGAGGACGCGGCTTTGCTCGATACCGTCGTGAATCTGACGGAATTTCCGTCGGCGGTTCTGGGCAGTTTCGATCCGCAATTCCTGGCCTTGCCGGAAGAAGTGCTGGTCACGGTGATGCGCGATCACCAAAAATATTTCGCAGTCGAAGATGCGGACTGCAAACTGGCGCCGCATTTTCTGGCCGTGTTAAATACGGACAGCGATCCGCAGGGCTTGATTCGGCACGGAAACGAGCGCGTGTTGCGAGCGCGCTTTAACGACGCGCGTTTCTTCTGGCAGACCGACCAGAAGAAATCTCTGCTGGAGCGGCTGGATTCGTTGAAGCAGGTCACATTCCAGAAAGATCTGGGCAGCTATTTCGACAAGACGCAGCGCGTGCAGCGACTCTGCAGTTGGCTCAGCGAGATCCTCAAACAGGGCGGGATTGCGGTTCGGCCTGGAGTCATTCACAAAGCGGCGTGCCTGTCGAAGACTGACTTGACCACCGAACTGGTCAAGGAGTTCACCGAGTTGCAGGGAATTGTGGGTGGGCTGTACGCGCGGGCGCAACAACTGGATCCGACTCTTCCCGAGGCCACGCGGTTTGCCATCGCGGACGCAATTTACGATCACTACAAGCCCGAGTCGACCGACGGCGATGTACCGCGGTCGCTCGAAGGGGCGGTGCTCTCAATCGGCGACAAGGCGGACACCATCGCCGGAATGTTTGCGTTGGGGTTAGTGCCGAGCGGGTCGAAAGATCCGTTTGCGCTGCGGCGGCAGGCGAATGCCATTGTGAAGGTGATCGCCGAGAAGAAACTGCCGCTGCGTTTGGGAGACCTTATCCGCGACGCGCGCGCTGGCTATCAGGGCTCTGAGGCGGAGAAGAAGTTTGTTGAGCACGCCAAGTTTTCGGAGTCAGTGTCGGCGTTTTTCCGCGAGCGGTTGGAGTTTTATCTAAAGGATGTATGCGGGTATTCGTACGACGTAGTGAAAGCCGCGCTGGGCGCCGACGCCGATGATGTGGTCGATGCGGTGCAACGCGCCGAGGCGGTCAAGCAGGTGTTGCACATGCCCGAATTCCAGGCAATTGGCGCGGCCTGCAAGCGCATGCGGAACATTCTGCGACAGGCGGAAGAGAAGGGGATTGCATCGACAGGAACATTCGAGTACTTGCCTGACTCCGCAGCAGAGGAGAAGAGCCTGGCGGCCTACGTCGAGGTGAATGGGCCGAAGGTCGAGGCGCTTCGGAAGAAGAAGGAGTATGGCGAAGCCCTGATGCTGCTCTCGACTGCGCGTGAGCCGGTGGATGCGTTTTTCGACAAGGTTATGGTGATGGTGGAGGACGTGGAGCTGCGCGCGAACCGGCTGGCCCTGTTGCGAACGCTGCTCAAGGAATTCTCTACCATTGCCGATTTCTCAGAAATCGTGAGCGACGGGAAGGCGTAGAAGGTATCAGCAGGAAAACACCAGATTCCTCGCGCCAGAAACAAGGCGCTCGGAATGACAACGGATTAACCTGGAATGCTGTTTAAGTCGGAATGACAACAGACTAAGAGGTTGCAGAGTTTCAAGAAACCCTGAGACACAAAGGACTCATATGGCGACGATGACTCTCCCAGAAACTGAAACGCAGGAATCCAAGAAGTCCACAACCAAGTACGTTTACTCGTTCGGCGGCGGCAAGGCCGATGGCAACGGCAAGATGAAGGACGTGCTGGGCGGCAAGGGCGCCGGGTTGGCCGAGATGACCAATGCGGGCTTACCCGTGCCTCCGGGATTTACGATTCAGACCGAGGCCTGTCGCGAGTACATGCGCGGCGGCCTCTCGTCCGACGTAGACAAACAAATGGATGCGGCCCTGGCACAGCTGGAAGCGTTGCAGGGACAGAAACTGGGCACGGGCGAGAACCCGCTGCTGGTGAGCGTGCGTTCCGGCTCGAAGTTTTCCATGCCGGGCATGATGGATACGATTCTCAACCTTGGGCTCAACGACAAGAGCGTGGAAGCTCTAGCCAAGCGCAGCAACAATCCGCGCTTCGCGGCGGATTCTTACCGACGTCTCATCCAGATGTTTGGCAACGTCGTGCTCGACATCGAGAAGTCGGCGTTTGAGGAAGTGTTTGACGCCAAGAAAAAACAGAAGAAGACGAAGCTCGATACCGACCTCGATGCCAAGGCGCTGCAGGAAGTGATCGTCGAATACAAGAAAGTCGTGAAGAAACACTCCAAACGCGACTTTCCGCAGGATCCGCGCGAACAGCTGGTGATGGCGCGTGACGCCGTGTTCCGCTCGTGGCAGAACGATCGAGCCAAGGTCTATCGCCGCATCAACAATATCGACGACATGCTCGGAACCGCGGTCAACGTGCAGGCCATGGTGTACGGCAATCTCGGCGACACCAGCGGTACGGGCGTGGGCTTTACGCGCAACCCCGCCATCGGCACGAAGGAGTTTTATGGCGAGTTCCTCATGAACGCGCAGGGAGAGGACGTGGTGTCAGGTGTGCGCACTCCAGTGCCGATTCTCGAACTGCAGAAAGTCATGCCTGAGGTCTACGACCAGCTTCGCGAAATCACCTCGCGATTGGAGAAGCACTACAAGGACGTCCAGGACTTTGAGTTCACGATTCAGGACGGCAAGCTTTACATGCTGCAGACCCGCGTGGGCAAACGCACAGGCCTGGCCGCGGTGCGCATTGCCATTCAAATGGTGGATGAGGGACTGATCACGAAGGAAGAAGCGATCTTCCGCGTCGATCCGAATCAGCTCTATGACTTCCTGGTGCCGCGGCTTGATGAAAAGAGCACGAAAGTTGAAGTGCTGGCGACGGGACTGCCGGCTTCGCCGGGAGCGGCCGTGGGACAGATTGTGTTTACCGCCGATGAAGCGGTGAAGATGGCCGGGCACGACACTACGAAGAAGCCGGTGATCCTGGTGCGCGCGGAAACGACACCGGAAGACATTCACGGCATGGAAGTAGCGAAGGGCATTCTCACCTCTCGCGGCGGGATGACCAGTCACGCCGCTGTCGTGACGCGTGGCATGGGCAAGTGCTGCGTGGCCGGCGCGGGCGATATCGACGTGAACGAGAAGGCACGCGAGATGCGGGTGAAGGGCCAGACATTCAAAGAAGGTGACTGGATTTCGTTGGATGGCACAACCGGCCGTGTGATTAAGGGGAAGCTGGGTACGCTCGATCCCTCCCCCGATGATCCGGAACTGCAGAAGTTCATGAACTGGGCTGATCCCTATCGCAAGATGAAAGTGCGCGCCAATGCCGACATTCCTCGCGATGCTGTACAAGCACGGGCGTTCGGAGCGGAAGGAATCGGGCTTTGCCGTACCGAGCACATGTTTTTCGGCGAAGACAAGATCCGGCACATGCGCGCAATGATTTTGGCGGATAACGAGAAAGACCGGCGCTCCGCACTTAAGAAGTTGTTGCCGCTGCAGCGCAAAGATTTCGCCGGAGTCTTCAAGGCGATGGACGGCCTGCCGGTCACGATTCGCACTCTGGACCCACCGCTGCACGAGTTCCTGCCGCGCCGCGAAGACTTGATGGTCGAGATTGCCACCTTCCCGCACGCCAGCACGAAAGAGAAGAAAGAACTGGTGAAGCGCTATGCCGACTACGGCGCAAAGAATGTCAACGATCTGAAGAAGCTGTTGCCGGCGCTGCTGGCGCGAGTCGAACAGTTGCACGAGTTCAATCCCATGCTCGGACATCGTGGTTGCCGGCTCGGCATCACCTATCCGGAAATTACGGAAATGCAGGCGCGGGCCATTTTTGAAGCGGCGGTGGATTGCACGAAGAAGGGCATCAAGGTCCTTCCCGAAGTCATGATTCCTCTGGTGGCGACCGTGAAGGAAATGGCGAACCAGGGTGCGATCGTGCGGCGCGTGGCCGAGGAAGTGTTCAAAGAGAAGGGGACCAAAGTCGAATACATGGTCGGCACCATGATCGAGCTGCCGCGCGCGGCGCTGGTTGCGGACGAAATCGCCAAAGAGGCGGAGTTCTTCTCGTTCGGCACGAACGATCTGACCCAGACCACGTTCGGCTTCTCGCGCGACGATGTCAACAAGGTGTTGCCGACCTATCTTGCCGAAGGCATTTTGAAGCAGGATCCGTTCGCGGCACTGGATCAGGAAGGTGTGGGGCAACTGGTGAAGATGGCCACCGAGCGCGGACGGAAGGCGCGGCCGACACTCAAAGTGGGGATTTGCGGAGAACATGGTGGCGAGCCGTCGTCCGTGGAGTTCTGCTACCGCACGGGCTTAAACTACGTTTCGTGCTCGCCATTCCGAGTGCTCACGGCACGCTTGGCGGCGGCGCAGGCCGCGGCTACCGAGACGCTGAAGGTTGAGGGCGGGCGAACGAAGTAAATCTTTAACCACAGCGGCCACAGAGGTTCACAGAGTCTTAGAGTTTGGCTCTGTGTTTCTCCGTGTCCTCTGTGGTTTATTGCACTTTTTGTAGGCGTGCGATCAGTTTCTGCGGCAGGCTTTCTTCGGATTCCGACCACAGGAGGCGCGAGGTGGCCCGCGTGTTCATCTCTGCCTTTTTCGTAAACTCGACCAACTTAGCTACGTTGTCGCGAATCTTGGCCTGAGTTTCCTCGGTGAGCTCAACATTTTCCTGAACGAACAGCGAGTCGAGGCCGAAATCAATCTCAATGTGGCCGGTTTCCTGGTAAGTCCCGTCGTCGAATTCTTCGCCCTGCACAATGAGCTTGACTAGGCTCGGAATCAGCAGCCACTCGTGGCCACTTTCGCTCGGCGTCCAAAGATCCCAGTACGCATCGAAGACATAGGCGTAGTCGTCATGAATCAGATCAGCGGCGACCACAACCGCTTCTTCCGGACTGATTCCGGGCACGAAGCGGCGTTCCAGCACAGTGGCTTCGTTCCACGAGACAGGTTGCACGGCCGCATAGGTAACACCGGGACGCTGCGCCGAAAAAGGAAACTGCTGCAAGAGAGCGAACAGATGCGGCAGCATCGCCGGCCCAGAGAAGTCG